>Ga0209342_10002902_pt1 | contig 18225 bp, 22 predicted proteins | sample RifCSP16_2_FD_184023 | JGI IMG/M metagenome (GOLD analysis project Ga0209342, IMG submission 184023) | Soil microbial communities from Rifle, Colorado - Rifle CSP2_sed 16_2 (SPAdes) (version 2) | ecosystem: Environmental > Terrestrial > Deep subsurface > Rock core/Sediment | place: Rifle... | reverse complement strand
CGATCGCGGCGGGGGCGGACGGGCTGCTGATCGAGGTCCACAACAACCCCGAGAAGGCGCTGTCGGACGGGCCGCAGAGCCTGTACCCCGAGCAGTTCGACCGGCTCATGAGCGAGCTGCGGATCATCGCCCCCGTGCTCGGGCGCACGCTCCCCCTCGCCCCTGTCAGCCCGCGGCGTTAGCTACTACCTCGTGCGAAACCCCTCTCCCTTGAGAAGCTGGTCTACCTCGACGGCCAGCAGGCCGTCCTCTACCGCTCCCGCATGAACCCCTCGCTCGGACGTAACTTTGAAGCCTTGGACCCGCTCGAGTGGCTGGCCCGCATGAGCGACCACATCCCCGATCCGGGGCAGCACCGCAGCTACCCAAGCGCACGGGTCTTCCTCGGTCGGGTTTGAGTGGCGGGAGCGGTCCTACACGCAGGGCGACACCGGGCTCGTCTGGCTAAGAGCCGATCCGCATCTGAAGAGCCTCGAGCGCGACCCGCGCTGGGCCGCCTTCCTCAAGAAGATGCGCCTGCCGCTGTAACCCTGGCGCCTGTGTTGGATGGGGGCGATCCGATCCGGAAACGCCGGCCGGTATTTGAACGTCCGGAATTGCGGTGACGATCGGGAAGTCGGGCGGGGGCCGGGTTCCGCCTCCGGAGCCACGGCCCCCGCGCGGCGGTTACTACTTGGCCGTGTCCGCCGGGACCAGGTCCCAGGCTCCCTTCGCGACCACGAAGAGCTCACAGTCCGCACCGGCGTCACACGTCGTGACGTGCTTCTTCTTGCCGGTGAACTCGAACCACGAGCCCGGACCCAGCTTCTTTGCCGTCCCGCCTTCCGGCGTCAATGTGAGTGTGCCGGCCACGACCACCACGTGATGGTCGGCGCTGTGGCTGTGCAACGGCGCCGAGAAGCCTCCGGGGAGCTTGATGAACGAGGCGTGCGCTCCCTTGGCCGAGTCTCCTACGACCGTCGCTATCTTCGCCGGCGTGTCGGGGACATCGACCCACTTCAGCTCCCCGGCGGCCACGAGGTTGGCCTTCGGTGGGGCTGCGGGTGACATCTGCGCCGCTGCCGAGATGGTGGCCAGAGCCACGAGCGTCGAACACACGACCGCTTTCGGGAGCAAGGTTTCCTCCTCATTCTGAACGGGAACTTCCCCTTCCGGGTCTAGCTTCCTGGGGTTTCCGGGGCAGGCTACACGAAATGCGACTCGCTTTTCAACCGGGATCTGCGGGCGAGTTGGACGCTCGGGCGGGCCTCGCCGCCGCCGGCGCCTGCGTCGGCGCGTCGACTCAGCGGATCGCGAGCGGCCGGCCGGGCGAGCCCGTGGCGCCCCTGAAGCGGACCGGGGTGAAAACGAAGAGGAACTCGTTGGCCGCGTCCCGGGCGAGCTCGTCGAGGGCCGGGTTCTCGATGTCCCTCGTCTTCTACGTCGACGAGAGCGCGCTCCCCATCGGGGCCCGCGCCCTGGCCCACCTGGCCGCCGACTACTTGTTCGCCAACGCCCGCTGAGCGGCGGGAGGGATGCCGCGCGGCCTCAGAGGAACGGGTTGACCACGCGCACGGTCCCGTAGCGCCGGTCGTGCTGGAAGTCCTCCGACCAGAGCTCCGAGAGCCCATAGACCTCGGCATACGCCCACATGTGCGCGTCGAACCATGAGAGCTCGTACATGGCGGCTCCCCGAAGAGCCGTGCGCACGACGGAATCGTTCGGGTACAGCACACCGAACACCGCCAGCAGTTCCTCGGCTTCGCGCCGTGCTTCCGCCGCCGGCAGGAGTGGCGGGCCCGAGGCCGAGGGTCGCGTCACGGCGGCCACGAACTCGACGAGGGCCTGGTGGGGAAGGCGGACGGTGTCCGCTTTCAGGCCCTCCAGCAGGATCTGTTCGGCCCGGCGCTGCTTGGCGGGCGAGCGAGGATCATAGACGTAGACGAGGACGTTCGTGTCAACGAGAACGGCCACGATCGTACAGATCCTCGCGGGACCAGCCCCGGTCCTGGACCTCAGGGAATACGCGCCCCGCCTCTCGCTGCCGTTGTCGTGCGACAGCCCGCTCGAACAGCTTCACACGTTCTCGTGGGTCGCGCACGGGCCGCCGTGGGGGCACGACGCGGATCACATCTCCAGCGGGCTCGAACACGATCTCGGCCCCGGGCGCGATCTCATAGCGATCGGCGACGGCCTTGGGGATCGTCACCTGCAGTTTGCTCGTGACCCGTGCCACGTCCTTACTTTAGCAAGGACGGCGTCATTGTCAAGCTCCCGTATCACTCGAGCGCGCCCCGGTCGATCGCAAGCACGGTTCGCCGGAGCACGTTGGCGCCGTTGGCCATGTCCTCGGGCGACGTGTACTCCTTCGGCGAATGGCTGATGCCCAGGACGCTGGGCACGAAGATCATGCCGGTGGGAGTGATGTGGGTCATGTCCTGGGAGTCGTGGCCGGCCCCACTGGGCATGAGCCGATAGCTCAGGCCGAGGTCTTTCGCAGCGGCGGCGATGATCTGGCGCACGCGGGGATGGGTCGGCGCGGGAGTGAGGTTATCGAGCTCCCGGAAGCGGATTGGCGTATTCCGCGCCGCCGCGATGCGCTCGGCCTCCGTGCGGATGGCGTCGAACGCCTTGTGAATGCTCTCGGAAACGAGATCACGGATCTCGAGGCTCATGACTACGCGGCCCGGGATCACGTTCGGCGCCCCCGGCTCCGCGCGGATCTGGCCCACGGTGGCCACGTGCCGGCCGGGCAGGGCGGTGGCGATGCGGTTGACGGCCAGGGCGAGCTCGGACGCGGAGACCAGGGCGTCCCGGCGCCCGTTCATGGGGGTCGCGTGCCGGCATGGTTGGCGACGCCTTCGACGACGACCTCCCAGAGACGAATGCCCACGATCCCCTCGACGACACCGATGTCGATCCGGTCCCGATGGAGGAACGCGCCCTGTTCGATGTGCAGCTCGATGAAGGCTTCGAGGTCACCGGGCTTGCGCCGGGCGAGGTGGATGCGCTCCGGATCGCCGCCCACCGCGCGGACACCGTCGCGCCTCGTCATGCCGCTATGGCTGATCTGGTCGAGGGCTGCGCTGTCCAGCCGGTCCACCATGGCCAGGCTGCCGATCAGGCCGCCTTCCTCGTCGGTGAACACCGCGACCTCCAGCGGATAGCGGGTCTCCACCTTGTTTTCGTGCAGCAACTGCGCCACTTCGATCCCGCCGATGACGCCCACGTCACCGTCGTAGTTGCCGCCGCCGGGCACCGAATCGATGTGGGAGCCGAACATGATCGCGGGCAGGCCGGGCTCGCGCCCCTCGCGCCGGCCGATGATGTTCCCCGCGGTGTCCACGCGAACGGCGAGGCCGGCTTCGCGCATGAGGCCCTTCACGTACTCGCGTCCGCCGATGTCGGCCTCACTGAACGCGACCCGGCTCACCCCGCCTTCGGGGTTGGCGCCGAACCGGGAGAGGGCCTGGATACGCTCCTCCATGCGCTTCGGGCTCGCCGTCGGCACGGTGGCCTCGTTGGCAACCGTTGCCGGTATCGCCAGCCCAAAGACGAGGCTGATCACCACTGGACCCATCCCATCCTCCTCCGCCCTCTATGGCTGCTCGCGGCTCGCCGCCGCGAGCTCGCGAGGCCAGTTCGACACGAGGGTGGCGCCGAAAGCCCATACGTCCGACCGCTTGTCGACGAGCTTCCCGCGTGCCTGCTCGGGCGACATGGAGGCGGCGGTACCCAGGATCAGGCCGGCCTCCGTGCTGCCGCGAGCGAGCGTCGGTGACTGCGAGACGCTGGACGAGGACGACGATGCGGTCGCGAGCTCTCCCGTCCAGGCCTTGGCGAGACCGAAGTCGAGCACCTTGACCTTGCCCTCCGGCGTGACCTACCCCGTCGGGAGCCGATGGTCACGAAAGAACGCCCACATCAGGCTCGTGGCGTCGATGCTGCGGCTCGTGGGCCCGACCAGCCACTCCGGCAGCGGCCCGCCGCCCGGCCAGGAATGGCCTCCTCCCATCACGGTGTAGAGCACCACGGCCGCGTCGTCGGCGCAGTGCGTGTACTCGAGGCGAGTGACGTCAGCCGCCACCGTCGCTTCGACCGGGTCGGGGCGGCACTGGTTTCTTCGAGCCCAGTCGGCCGCCCAGGTCGGCATGTCCGGAAACTCCACGGGGGCCACCCACGACTTGCCACCGTGGTATGGAACGCTCCGATCGGCTGTCCCGTGAAACGCGATCATCGGGACCGCTCGTCGATCCGTGCACCAGTCGAACGGCAGGAACTGGGCGGACGCCACCATCCCGACGGCCGCGATCCGGTCGGACAGCGTGCAGGAAAGGACGAACGCCATGCCTCCGCCATTGGACAGCCCGTCCCCGTAGACTCTCGTCGAGTCGATGTTGTAGTCCGCTCGCAAGGTGTCGATCAGGTCCGAGATGAATCGAACGTCTTTCGCGCGACCGGAGGGGTTCATGTGCCAGGCCCTGGGCCCTCGGCCGCTGATCCCGGATGGGTAAGCCACGATGAACCCCTGACTCTCGGAGAGGGTGTTCCACCGGCTCGTTTCCTTCTGCATGGCCGGCCACCCCGCCCCGCCGTGCAGGCTGATGACGAGCGGCGTCGGCTTCGTGGGGTCGTAGCTCTTCGGAACATGGAGCAGGTACTCGCGCTCCTGGCCCGAGGAGACGAGGGTGCCGTTCGTTCGGTTCCGGACCTCGTAGGACACGGCCTCGACCAGGACCAGCGCCACCGGCAACCCGAGGAGCAACCCTACGGCGCGCACGACCATCGGCCTGTCCTTCAGGGTCGCCCTCGACTCCGGGTCCGCGCGACCCGGCGCACCCCGATGCCGGCTCCAGGCGAGGGCGAGCGGCGCGGCGGAGAGTCGTGCCAGGGGAACGGCCAGGATCGCGACCAGCGCGGGAAGGTAACGCGGGATGAGAGGCGTCGAGACGAGCCACACGAGCACGGCGTAGAGCGCGAGCATGACCGCCAGCCACGAGGCGGCTCCGACCACCAGGGCCCGGTCGCTCAGCAGCCGGCTCCGATGGAGGCGTGAAGCCACCCAGGCGGCGGCGGACAGCTTGAGGCAGACCAGCATGGCCAGGACCCAGGGCCAGGCGTTCCACAGCGCCGCGAGCACCACCTTCCAGTTCCCGATCGCCCAATCGCCGACAGGCCAGACGATGACGAGCAGCGACAGGCGAACCAGCAGGCTGGTCCTGATGACCCACGCGCGGCCGGTGAGACCGATGCAGAGGCTCTGCACGAGCTGCTTCCAGGTCGAGGCCAGCAGTCCCGCGAATCCTAGGAGCGCGATCACGATCGCGCGCGGTCTTCCGACGACTTCGATGACCTCGATGACCCCGTCGGCGACCACCGGCCAGGTGCTCGTCAGGGCGAGGGCGAGCGGAACCGCCACGAGGACCAGCAGCCACGCGACGACCGTGCTCCACATCGCCGTCTCCAGCTTTGCGCCGACGAGCGCGGCGCTCGAGAGCGGCCGCGTCGCCGTGAGCGTCACGCCGGAGGAATCGCCCCCGCCCTGACCCGGCCTGCCTGCGGTCGCGGCGACGAAGCCGGCCATCAAGGGAGGGGTGAGCAGCACGGCCAGTAGCGTGACTTCGACGAGCACGGGCGGCTCGTCGCGGGCGAGGTAGAGCAGGCCCAGCTCGAAGGGCAGCAGGACGCCGACGAGCGCCGGCAGGATCCGGCCCCGCTGCCGCCACTCGAACCACGCTTGCGCGCGGAAAGGCGAAGGAAAGCGGTCCGGCCGAGGCGACAGGACGTGCGCGATCCGGGAGGTCCGAGCAAAGACTCCCCGCCAGTCGGGCACGTCCCCGCGGCGCGCTCGCGCCACGGCGAGGCAGGCCGCGAGATACGCGAGGGGAAGCTGCGGCGCCAGCATGGCGACCAGCCGGGGCTCGGGAACTTTGAGCTCGACCGCCAGGATGACGGCGGCGTCGAGCGCCGCCAGCCACAGCACGGCGACGACGATGCGCAGCCCGGGCAGGCCGTACGCCGTCCACGTCAGCACCTGCGTCCAGGCGAGGAACACCGCGCCCAGCAGCGCCGGCCAGATGAGGGGCAGGTCGAGTCCCCACGACCACCGCACGAAAGGCGCCGTGACCAGCCACAGGCTCGCCATGGCCGCCGTGCCGAAGAGCATGGGCCAGCCCGCGAGCGCCTGGGTCGTCACCGGCAGCGTGAACATGCGGGCGGGAAAGGGCGATTGGCGTGCGGCCATGTCGCCGCCCAGGCCGTAGCTGAACACGGCGAGGAAGTACATGAACGCCGCCGAAAGGGGCACCATCACCGCGCCGGCGATGCCATTCGGGGGATCCAGCGTGAGGGGCTCCCCGGGCCCGAGGATCAGGAGCCGGACGGCCACGAAGGCCAGCGCGTAGCCGGCCAGCGCGACGAGCGCAGAGCGATGCCGCTGGCGAAACTCCCAGGCGATGGCGAGCGCGGGGGAGCGCACGGTTCACGCCTCCGGGGCCGACGCGGGCGTGCCGACGTGGGCAACGAAGATCTCGTCGAGGGACGGGATGCGGCTCGCGACGATGCGCGCTCCCCAGCCGGCGACGGCGGCCTGCAGCTCACCCGGATCGCCGCAGCAGACCGCCGTCCACTCTTCGCCTCCCCCCTCCCAGCGCAGAACGCCGGCCACTCGCGGGGGCTCGGGCCGCGACTGCGCAAAACGCACGGTGACGTGCCGGTGCGATTCCTTGATGGCATCGAGCGGCGCGCTGAGAGCGATTCTGCCGTGGCTGATCATCGTGACGTGGTCGGCGACCCGCTCCACTTCCTCCAGCAGGTGCGACGAGAAGAGCACCGTGCGGCCTTCATGGGCGATGGTGCGAATGATGGCTTCCAGGATGTCGCGGCGAACGACAGGATCGAGGCCGGACGACGGTTCATCCAGCAGCAGCAGCTCGGGACGATGTGAAAGCGCGACGAGCAGTCCTGCGCGCGCCTTCTGCCCCCTGGAGAGGTTGTTGATCGTCGCTGCGGGGTCCAGGGCGAATGCCTGCCGCAGCTCCTCCGCGTAGGCATCGTCCCAGGCCGGATAGAACGCGCGCGAGTAGCGAATGAGCTCGTCGACGCGCATCCAGCCCGGGAGATCGTTCTCCTCGGAGAGATAGCCGATCCGCGACAGAACGGCGACGGGGTCGGCGACGGGATCGAAGCCGAAGACGCGCACCGAGCCGCTTTCCGCTCGCAGCAGGCCCAGAACGTGCCTGATCAGAGTCGTCTTGCCCGCTCCATTCGCGCCGACGAGGCCGTAGACCGCCCCGCGCGACAGGGACAGGTTCACCGAGGCCAGGGCTGTCGTGGCTCCGAATCGGCGCGTCAGCTCCGACACGTCGATGACCCGCTCACTCACGCTCGAACCCTAGCGTCGCTCTCGGCAGCAAGATCGGCAGGCCTGCCGATCGCGACGAAGGCGCCTCGCGACAGAAGTCTACGACGGGACGTTCGAAGGAAGACGGGGCCGACACCATGAAAGAGGGTCGGGCACAAGAGGCGCGAGACAGGATCGAGTGCAGGAAGCCTCCTCGTTTCCGGCGCATGGTACCCAAGAGCAGCCCATGGCGTCACCGTCTCGCACATCGTGATGGAGCACACCGCCACCGAGGAGCAGGTCCAGAAGGTCATCGAGACGCTGGTCGAGGCCGGCTACGACGTCCACCGCTCGAGCGGTGGACTACACGGTGCTGGGGCGGACCTTCAAGCCGGAGGACACCGTGGTGGACGTCGCCCGCGTGAAGGTGGGGGCGGCGGAGGTGATCGCCATGGCCGGGCCCTGCTCGGTCGAGAGCCCGGAGCAGGTCCAAGCGGTGGCGAGGTCGGTCGCCGCCTCGGGGGCGCGGGTCCTGCGCGGCGGGGCCTTCAAGCCCCGGACCTCGCCTTACTCCTTCCAGGGTCACGGCGAGGCGGCTCTCCAGTGGATGCGCGAGGCCGCGGATGAGAACCAGCTCGCCGTGATCAGCGAGGTCATGGACCCGCGACACATAGAAGATGATGATGCGCTACGTGGACTGCCTCCAGGTCGGGGCCCGCAACATGCAGAACTTCGATCTGCTCAAGGAGCTGGGCAAGGTGAGGCGCCCCGTGCTCCTCAAGCGCGGGCTCTCGGCCACGATCGAGGAGTGGCTCCTCATGGCGCGGGCCGCGATCGCGGCGGGGGCGGACGGGCTGCTGATCGAGGTCCACAACAACCCCGAGAAGGCGCTGTCGGACGGGCCGCAGAGCCTGTACCCCGAGCAGTTCGACCGGCTCATGAGCGAGCTGCGGATCATAGCTCCCGTGCTCGGGCGCACGCTCCCCCTCACCCCTGTCAGCCCGCGGCGTTAGGCCTTCGGGCGGCGGCTCACCAACTCCCAGAAGCCGCGAGGGTCGACGACGCGCAGAGCGCGCTGCACCGGGAGGACGAGCAGGTCTCGGTCCCCGGTCACCAGCACTTCCGCCCCCGAGACGAGGGCATCGGCCAGCACGGCGACGTCGCCGGGATCCCGAGGCGTGATCGGCGGGGCTGGCGATCCCGATGGCATGACCGTCGCTCTCTGACGGACGAACCGCACGACTGCGCGCACGGCCCTGTCGGGCAGGCCGATCTTGTCCGCCAGCACGCGGCCCAGCTCGGCGAGGATCGTTTCCGAGACGACCAGGTCGTGCTCGGCGAGCACGAGGCGGACTACGTCGGAACAAAGACCTCGCGTCGCGAAAGCGGCGACGAGGACATTGGTGTCGAGGAAGACCTTCAAGAAACGACTTTGAACACGTCCTCGTCGGTAAGTAGGCCCCGGGCCTCCGCGAAGGGGGCCACGCGCTGTCGGAGCTGTTCGAACAGCTCGATGGACAGCTGACGTCGAAGGGCCTCGCGGACGACCTCGCTGTGGGTGCGTCTCGACAGCCGGGCGACACGGGCGAGCATCCGTCCCGTCTCGGCGTCGATCCGGATGGTGATCGTACCCTTCATGTAAGACAGTGTACTACAGAGTGACGCGGCCGGCGAGGCCGCCCGTGGTCGATGCCCCCCCAGGCTGTGTGCTACGCACCCGCCCTATGGACGGGGGCCGCGTGATCCATGGACGTAAGGCGTACCGCTCTGTCAACCTCGGGTCGTGGGGAGGGCGCGATGAGCGAGAGCGGACGGATCTGGGATCTCCTGCAGCGATCCTTCGAGGGCGGCGAGGCCTGGCACTGTCCTTCGCTTCGGGACCTCCTCGGGAGCGTGACCGCCGAGCAGGCGGCCGCCCGGCCGATCGCAGGCGCGCCCACAGTCTTCGAGCTGCTGCTGCACCTCACCGCTTTCCAGGACCTAGTCTCCCGCCGCCTCGAGAGGGAGGCGGCGTCCAGCCTTCCCGACGAGCTCGGCTGGCCGAAGCCAGCCGCGACGACGCCCGCTGCCTGGCGAGCGGCCCTCGTCGGCTTCGAGGAGGCGCACCGCCGCCTGCGCCAGAGCGTGGCCGCCTTCCCGGACGAGCGGCTCAAGCAGGCCGTCCCGGGGCGGGAGTACCCGTTCTACGTGATGCTTTACGGAGCCATCGAGCACGCCCTCTACCACGCCGGGCAGATCGAGATGCTCATGGTCGCCCAGGGCGTGCGTCCCCAGGGCTCCCCGATGCCGGCGCGGGTGGGGTAGCCGCGCCGCACTTCACTCGCCGGCCGGGAGTCGCAGCTCGACGCGGAAGGAGTCGGCCGCCGGCACGACCCGCATCTCGGCCTCCTCGCCGTAGACGGCCTCGAGGCGCCGCCGGACGTTCTGCAGCCCGACCCCCGCCCCCCCGCGGCGGGGGGCGTCCGCCTCGCGCGGGTTCTCGACCGCGAGGAAGAGCCGCTCGCCCCGACGCTCGGCCTCGACGCGCACCGCGCCGCCCTCCAGCATCTGCGCGATGCCGTGGGTCACCGCGTTCTCGACGAGGGGCTGGAGGAGGAGCGGCGGCACCCGACACTCTCGCACCGCTCCGTCGGCCCGGATCTCGTGGGCGAGGCGTCGCCCGAAACGTACGCGCTCGATCGCGAGCAGGTCCTCCGCGAGCGCGAGCTCCTCGCCGAGCGAGATGCGCTCGCGAGACCCGACGGCGAGGCTGCGGCGGAGGAAGTCGGCGAGGCGGATGCACAGCCACCGCGCCTCCTCCGGGTTCGAGGTGACGAGGGCGCTGATGGAGTTGAGGCTATTGAAGAGGAAGTGGGGATGGATCTGCGCCCGCAGGGCCCGCAGCTCCGCCTCCCGGGAGGCGATCTCGGCTTCCAGCGCGCGCCGCTCCGCCTCGCGTGAGGTCTCGAAGGCAGCGAGCAGGTAGTAGACGGCGGAAGAGAGAAGGAAGAGGAGGACGCCGGTCGCGAGAAGCAGGGGGGCGAGGGCGACCTCCTTCGCGCCGATCCCCGGCAGAAAGCCAGAGCGCTCGAGCCCGAGCGCCCACGCCCGGGCCGCGCCCAGCCAGGCCCCGGCCGAAAGAAGGGCGGCGCCGATCTGGCTGAGGATCGAGCGGGTCGCGGTGGCGGCATGGATGGGTGCGGCGCGCGTCACCCAGAAGGCACCCAGGCACACGAAGGCGTAGACGATCCCCAGCGGGAGCGCCGTCGCCGCGGCTTCGAGGGGTCCGAGGACGGAGGTCGCGGCGAGAAGGAGCGCGAGCAGGCCCGAGAGGAGGAGCCAGGCCGCGAGATAGGCGAGGAGCCGGCGGCGGTCGGCGAGGACGGGGTGCATCGGCTCAGTTCTTGATCTCGACGCCCCCCATCACGGCCGTGCCGCGCACTACGAGGGTTGCCCGCGGCACCGCGGGATGCCGCGTCTTGTCCTCGAAGCCGCCCATGAAGGGGAAGCCGCGATTGACCACGTTCCAGTCCTCCGGGACGCGGATCTCGACGCCGCCCCAGACGGTGAAGACATCGATGATGGCGACCCCCCCCGGCATCCCCGCTCGGGTGAGGTCAATCTCGCAGCCGCCCATGATCGCCGTGATCTGCCCGCCCTTAAAGTCTTCGCAGCACACGCCCTTCTTGATTCCGCCCATCATCAAAAACACGTCGACCGTCGCCGAGGGGTCGTCGCGCCGAGCGCGGCGGACGGCGGGGACGAGGGCGCGCCAGACCATGTTGGCGCCGACGAGGAAGAGGAAGAGGGCCCAGAGCCGCGCCGTCGGCACCCAGCCCGCTTCGGCGGCGAGGAGGGCGCTGCCGACGAGGATCCAGACGAGGCCCCCCCTCGTCGAGTCCCGGGGCTCGAGGAGGCGCGCGATCCCTATGCCGATGAGCACCACCGGCCAGTAGCGCAGGTAGTCCCCCGCCCGCAGCACGTCCATGGTGTCGAGGGCGACGAGGATGCCGCCGGCCATGATGGCGAGGCCCACTACGAGCCTCGCGGTCAGGCGCGGGGCGGGGCGGTCGGTCAGGCGGTCCATGTCGTTCTCCCTCACTCCACCCACAACTTACGGCAAATCGGGCACTTCGCGCACCTGCCAATCGGCGAAGCCACGGCCGGGGTCGGCGGGCGACGGAGCTTTCAGACCTAGAATCCCGTCAAGGTGGACGGATGATCGGCCGACGGCTGAGCCACTACGAGGTCCTCGAGGAGCTGGGCCGGGGGGGCATGGGCGTCGTCTACCGCGCCCGGGACACACGCCTCGGGCGCGAGGTGGCCCTCAAGGTCCTCGCCGACCCGATGGCGGATGCGGACCTCGCGCGCCGGCTCCGGCAGGAGGCCCGCGCCGCGGCTGCGCTCACCCATCCCGCCCTCTCCGTCGTCTACGAGGTCGACGAGGCCGAAGGGGCGACCTTCATCGCGATGGAGCTGGTGCGCGGCGAGCCCCTCTCCACCGCCCTCGCCCGGGGACCGCTCTCCCCCGACCGGGCGCTCGAGCTGGCGATCGAGGTCGTGGAGGGCCTCGCCGAGGCCCACGCCCAGGGCGTCGTCCACCGCGACCTCAAGCCGAAGAACGTGATGCTGACCGCCTCCGGGCACGTCAAGGTGATCGACTTCGGCCTCGCCAAGACCGTGCACCGGCGCTCTCCCGCCGACAGCGGCGCGGACACACCGGTGCGCGGCGACGCGGACGCCGGTCGGATCATGGGCACCGCCGCCTATATGTCCCCGGAGCAGGTCAGGGGGGAAGAGATCGATGGCCGCAGCGACCTCTTTTCGGTGGGGGCGCTCCTCTACGAAATGCTCACCGGCGAGGCCGCGTTCCGTCGGGACACCGGGGTGGAGACGCTCCATGCCGTCCTCAAGGAGCCGGCACCACGCCTCCGGGAGATCGGCCTGGGGCCATCGGCCCCCGTCGTCGATCGTCTGCTCGACCGCTGCCTGGCCAAGCTCCCCGAGGACCGATACGCCTCGGCAACAGAGGTGCTCACGGACCTGCGCGAGGCCCGGCGCCGGCTCGAGTCAGGCGAGAAGACGCCGGCTCCTGCGCCGAGCCGCCCCTCGGAGACCGGGGCACCCCGGCCCCTGCGCGTCCTGATCGTCGACGACGAAGAGCCGGCGCGAACGATCCTCCGCGAGTATCTCTCGCGGGCGGCGGGTGTCGAGGTCGTGGGGGAGTGCGGCAACGGCTTCGAGGCGGTGCGGGCGGCCAGCGAGCGGCAGCCGGACCTTCTCTTCCTCGACGTGCAGATGCCGAAGCTCGACGGTTTCGAGGTCCTCGAGCTCCTGGGGCCCGACGTGGCGGTGGTCTTCGTCACCGCCTTCGACGAGCACGCGATCCGCGCCTTCGAGGTCCACGCCGTCGATTACCTGCTGAAGCCGGTCTCGGCCGAGCGCTTCACGACCGCCCTCGAGCGCGCCCGGGCCCGCATCCGGCAGCGCCGACCGATGCCCGTTGCCGAGGTCGTGGCCGCGGCCCGGTCCGCCCGCGAGCCGCTCGCGCGCCTCCTTGTGCGACAGGGCCCCCGCGTGCACGTCATCCCCGCCGACAAGCTCGACTGGGTGGAGGCCCAGGACGACTACGTCGGTCTCCACGCGGAGGGGAAGGAGTACCTGAAGCAGCAGACGCTCGCCGAGCTGGAGGCGGCGCTCGATCCCGCGCGCTTCGTGCGGATCCACCGCTCGTACCTGCTCAACGTGGAGCGTCTCGCCCGCATCGAGACCGAAGGCGGGGAGCCGAAGGGGGTCGTGCTGTCGGATGGAACGCGCCTGCCGCTCAGCCGCTCCGGCTACAGCCGGCTGAAGGTGATGCTCTAGCGGAGCCCGCAGGATCCGCCTACGGGCGGGAGGGCGCAGCCTCGCCATCGGGCTAGAATGTCGACGTGCGACCGTCGATCACGGACACGCATCCGGAAGCCGAGCGCGTCCAGGTCGAGCTGCTCCGGTGCGCCTCACCCTCCCGGCGGCTGCGCCTCGCGCTCTCGCTCAGCCGGAGTGTGATGTCCTTGTCGCGGCGCGGCCTCGCCCGGCGTCTGCCCGGCGCCGAGGCCGAGGAGATCGGCCTGCGCTTCGTCGCCCTCCACTACGGCCCGGCGCTGGCGGACGCGGTTCGCCGGCACCTGGCCGCGCGGCGACCGTGAGCGACCCCGACCTTCTCGCCGCCCTCGGGCCGGTTCTCGATCTGCTTCGCGAGCTTGGCGTGCGGCACTATATCGGGGGCTCGATCGCAAGCTCCGCGCACGGCGTGGCCCGCGCCAGCATCGACGTCGACATCGTCGTCGAGCTCGGCCCTGAGCACAGCGAGCGGCTGTCGCAGGCCCTTCGGGACGGGTACTACGTTCCGGAGGCGCGCGTTCGGGACGCGGTCGCCCGACGGACGTCCTTCAACCTGATCCACCTCGAGACGATGGTCAAGGTGGACGTGTTCGTCTCGAAGGGCCGCCCGTTCGACCGGCGCGCCATGGAGCGGGTCCGCCTCGAGCCCGCCGGCTCGGCGGGCGAGCGCCCGCTCCCCCTGGCCTCGGCCGAAGACGTCGTCCTCGCGAAGCTCGAGTGGTTCCGGCGGGGGGGCGAGGTCTCCGAGCGCCAGTGGACGGACGTCCTTGGCGTGCTCAGGGCGAGCGGGGCCTCGATCGACGTGGCGTACTTGGATCAGGGCGCCCGCGAGCTCGAGGTGGCCGACCTAATGGCGCGTGCGCTCCACGAGGCCGGAACGGCCCCCGTCTAGAGGCCGGCCCCCGTCTCCCCAGCGCCCACCGGCGGGAGGAGCCGCTCCGGAGCCGGGTTGTCTAGGAAGAGGAGGCTCAAGCGCGGCTGCCCGTCGGGGCCGATGCTGACGCTGCGGACCTCGGCCCGCGTCTTGAAGTCCCCCCCGACCTCCTCCACCTGGACCACCGCGCCCTTGACCACCGGGAGGGTGGTCTTGACCTTCGCTCCCCAGGCGCTCACGTCCTCTGCCGCCGTGCGCTCCTCACGGGCGACACCCCCGGGGGCCCAATCTGCCTCTAGGCGCAGCCGCAGATGGACGAGATAGCGTGGGAAACGGCGGCGCTCGACCGGCTTCGGGTCTCCGGGCAGCAGGAAGAGCTCGTTCGGCAGGGACTCGGTGCCCCGCGGGGGGTGCTTCCCGAGGAAGAGGAGGCCGATCCGTGTCGCGGGGCTGCCGGGACGCAGGTTCCTCACCAGGGCGTAGACGCGGTAGGAGGGGTCGGTGAGGTCGTACTGGCGCAGGCGCGGAGGCAGGGGGAGCGAGAGATGGAGGACCTGGCCCGGCCGGACCGCGTGCTGGAGGCTCAGCCCCACGCCGCCGGTGGACATGTCGTCGCAGGAGGCCATCTCCTCCCAGGTCGCGCCGTCGGGGTCCCGACCCTGGACCCGCACCGGGAGCCTCATCGCGACGCGGACGTGCTTCCGCCGCTCCTTGCCCTCGGGCCCCCGCATGTCGCGGGAAGGCTAGCACGGATCGATTACCCTTAATGGCGTGGCCACGGTCCGGCCGAGGGTCGCGGTGGTGGGCCTCGGGCTCGTCGGGGGCTCGCTCGCGCGGGCGCTGACACGGGCGGGGTACCAGGTCCTCGGCATCGACCGGGCGACGGTGCGTCGACGGGCGCGAGCCGCGGGCGCGGTGGCGCGCACGGCCTCGCGTCTCGTCGTGGCGGCTCAGGCGGACCTCGTGGTGCTCGCCGCCCCTCCCGCCGCCAACCTCCGCTTGCTTCGGCGCCTCGCCCGCGTCGCACGCCCCGAGCTCGTGATCACCGATGTCGGCAGCGCCAAGGCAGTGATCTGCCGGGAGGCGGCGAGCCTGGGCCTCCGCCGCTTTGTCGGCGGCCACCCGATGGCGGGGGCGGAATGGCGGGGGTTCGCCCACTCCTCGGCCCGCCTCTTTCGCGGGGCGCCGTGGTGGGTCGTCGGCGCGCCAGACGAGCGGGCGACGCGCGTCGTGCGGAGGCTCGTGCGTGCCGTCGGCGCGCGGCCCGTCGCCGTCGTCGCCGCCGCCCACGACCGCATCGTGGCCTTCCTGAGCCACGTCCCGCAGATCGCCTCCTGGGCCCTCCTCGAGGCGGCGAGGCGGGATCCCGTGGCTCGCCGCGGCATCGACCTCGCCGGCCCCGGCTTCCGCGACATGACCCGCCTCGCCCGGAGCCCACGCCGCCTCTGGCGCGAGATCCTCGATGAGAACTCAGCCGAGGTTGCGCGCGCCCTTCGGGCCGTCCGGGCCCGGTTGCGCCACTCCAATTAGGAGGACCCGATGAGCACGACACCGCCTCCGAACCCTGTCACGGCAATTCCCATCCTTGCCCGCTCGATGCTGGGGACGAGCGTCGTCGTGCTCGCGATCGGCGCCTTCCTCCATGCGAGGCAAGCCTTCGGCGGTGGGCCCGAGGCCCTCTCGTGGGTGGCCGCGGGCTGGGCCGTCGCCGCCACCGTCCTCGCGGTGGTGGTGCGTGGTCAGGGGCTGGTGGCGCCGACGGCCGGCCACCCGCCGCCCTCGCCGGCGGACGCCGCCCGACGGGACCGGAAGACGCTTCTCTTTTTCGCGATCCTCGAGAGCGGGGTGGTCCTCGCCGCCGTCGCCCTCATAGTCAGCCGTCCGTGGTCTCCCTTCGCGGCCGCGCTCCTGCCGCTCGCCACGATGGTGCTGAACCTTCCATCGCGCGAGGCAGTATGATCGGACCGACGGGTCGCTCCCAGCGACCGTCAGGAGCACGCGAATGAACAAGGTCGTCACGAGCGCGGCCGAGGCCGTGCGCGACATACCCGACAGGGCGACGCTCATGGTCTCGGGCTTCGGCCTGTGCGGGATCCCCGAGAACCTCATCTCCGCCCTCCGCCGCCAGGGAGCGAAGGGCCTCACCGTGATCTCCAACAACGCCGGCGTCAACGATTTCGGGATCACGTTCCTGCTCGAGAGCGGCCAGGTGCGGAAGATGATCTCGACCTATGTGGGCGAGAACAAGGTCTTCGAGCGGATGTTCCTCGGCGGCCAGGTCGAGGTCGAGCTCAATCCTCAGGGCACCTTCGCGGAACGGATCCGTGCCGGGGGGGCTGGCATCCCCGCCTTCTTCACCCCCGCCGGCTACGGTACGGTCGTGGGGGAGGGGAAGGAGGTCCGTTGGTTCGACCGCAAGCCGTACGTGATGGAGACCGGCCTCAAGGCGGACTTCGCCCTCATCAAGGCCTGGAAGGGTGACGCCGCCGGCAACCTCGTCTTCCGGCGAACGACCCGCAACTTCGCACCCATGATGGCCAGCGCGGCCCGGGTGACGATCGCGGAGGTGGAGGAGCTCGTGCCGGCGGGTGCGATCGACGCCGACCACGTCCACACCCCGGGGATCTTTGTACAGCGCATCCTGAAGGGCGAGCGGTACGAGAAGCGCATCGAACGGCGGACACTGCGCGGGCAGCAGGAGGCGGAGGGCGACCCGCGGCGGACACGAATCGTCCGGCGCGCGGCGCGCGAGATGAGGGATGGGGACTACGTCAACCTCGGCATCGGCATGCCCACCCTCGCCGCCAACTATGTGCCGAAGGGGGTCTCGATCGTGCTCCACTCCGAGAACGGGATGCTGGGGGTGGGCCCCTACCCGGAGCCGGGACGGGAGGACGCCGACCTCATCAACGCCGGCAAGGAGACTGTGAGCGAGCTGCCAGGGACGTCCTACTTCTCGAGCGCGGACTCCTTCGGCATGATCCGCGGCGGCCACGTCGACCTCACGATCCTCGGCGCGCTCCAGGTCGACCGCGAGGGGAACCTCGCCAACTGGATGATCCCGGGCAAGATGGTCAAAGGCATGGGCGGGGCGATGGACCTCGTGGCGGGGGCGAGGCGGGTCGTTGTGACCATGGAGCACACGGCGAAGGACGGCTCGCCCAAGATCCTCGAGCGCTGCACGCTCCCGCTGACCGGCCAGCGGTGCGTGAACCTCGTCGTGACCGACATGGCGGTCATCGAGGTCGCGAAGGACGGCCTCGTGCTCAGGGAGATCGCCCCCGACACGACGGTCGAGGCGGTGAAGAAGGCGACGGGCACGGAGCTGCTCGTCCCCGGCGACGTCGGGGTGATGGAGGCCTGAGGGGCGGCCACGGGCGAGGCCGTGATCCTGTCCGGCTGCCGCACCCGTGGGGGCGTTCGAGAAGGCCGGCCTCGACGTCGGTGCGATCGATCTCTGGGAGCTGAACGAGGCCTTCGCCGCCCAGAGCTTCGCCGTGCTGCGCGAGCTGCGCCTCGACCCGGAGAGGGTCAACGTCAACGGGGGAGCGATCGCCCTCGGCCATCCGATCGGGGCCTCGGGGGCCAGGATCCTGGTGACGCTCCTCCACGCGCTCGAGGCGCGCGGGCAGAGACGGGGGGTGGCCGGGCTGTGCATCGGCGGGGGCCAGGGGGTCGCCCTGGTGGTCGATCGGGGCTGAGGAGCCTCGCCCCCGCCCGCCCGGGCGGCGAAACGAAGTGTTGACAGCGGCGCGCGGCTTCCTCTATCGTTGTCGCATCCGATCCAATACGAACGAGTCCCCCGGCCCGCTCCTTCCTGTTTCGCCGTCTTCCGCAGAGACGATCCCATGAGCCAAGACGACTCACCCGCCAGCACGCCCAAGAACGGCGGGCAGCGGCGCGGCCGGCCGCCCCGGGGCGAGCACCCGCGTCGAGGGCTCCGGCCGGAGACGATGGAAGACGTGGCCGAGGAGGCCGAGGCCGCGGTCGCCACCGCGGAGGCGGAGCCGGGCTCGGCCGCCCCCGCCGCGTCCGCGGAGGAGGCCCGAGACCGCCTCGACCTCGCCGCCCTCAAGGAGATGAGCATCCAGAAGCTCATCGAGGTCGCGAAGGCGCTCGAGATCCCCGGCGCCACCTCGATGAAGAAGAAGGAGCTGGTGTTCCAGAT
>Ga0209342_10002900_pt1 | contig 18245 bp, 14 predicted proteins | sample RifCSP16_2_FD_184023 | JGI IMG/M metagenome (GOLD analysis project Ga0209342, IMG submission 184023) | Soil microbial communities from Rifle, Colorado - Rifle CSP2_sed 16_2 (SPAdes) (version 2) | ecosystem: Environmental > Terrestrial > Deep subsurface > Rock core/Sediment | place: Rifle... | reverse complement strand
CTCCTCCTCGACGCAGCGCATGGGCTGCGCCTTCGTCGTGCGTCCTGGCCAGGAACGCCGTGGCCTCGCCGATACCCTCACGCTATTTCCCAGACGGAGCACTAGTGCACCGTCTGGCGGAGCACGCCTTCGCGGCGGCTTCGCTACTCTCCGGCCCGATGCTTCAGATCCTCACCCCCGGAGGGGGATTGCTCGCCGACGCGCCCATCGGCATCGATCTGACTCGGCGTCTCTATCGGGCGATGCTGATGGCTCGCACCTACGATCGGAAGTCGACTGCCCTTCAAAAGCAGGGCCGGCTGGCCACCTACGCACCGTTCGAGGGACAAGAGGCAGCGCAGATCGGAAGTGCGGCCACCCTCGAACCCGACGACTGGATGGTGGCGACGTACCGCGACGCCGCCGCTATGTGGATGCAAGGTTACCCCTGGGAGCTTTTGGTCTTGGGGCGTACCGGCGACGAGAGAGGCGGCTCGCCGCCCGACCACGTCCCGGTCTTGCCGCCGTCGATAACCGTCGGAGCGCACATGCTCCATGCCGTGGGGTTGTCGTGGGCATCCCGCCTCCTGGGTGAACCGCGTATCGCCATCACCTACTTCGGCGACGGCGCCACTTCCGAGGGCGACTTCCACGAGGCTATGAACTTCGCCGGGGTGTTTCAGACGGCGACAGTCTTCTTCTGCCAGAACAACCAGTACGCCATCTCTCTGCACCGCTCCCAGCAGACGCGGTCGGAAACCATCGCCCAGAAGGCCCTGGCCTACGGCATCGAGGGCGTTCAGATCGACGGCAACGATATCTTCGCCGTTTACCAGGTGACCCGCGAGGCGGTGGACCGGGCCCGTCAAGGGGGGGGGCCAACTCTCATCGAAGCCGTCACCTACCGGCTCGGCCCGCATACGACCTCGGACGACCCGAGCCGCTATCGGGACGTGGACGAGGTTGCCGAGTGGAAAGAGCGGGATCCCCTCGAGAGGGTGAGACGCTATCTGTCGGCCAATGACGCCTGGTCCGAGGCCTGGCAAGCGGACTTGGAAGCCGAGGCTTCCGAGGAGATCGAGCGGGCGGTGGGCCTCGCGGAAGGGCTGGCGCCTCCGGCCGCCGAGGAGATGTTCCTCGCCATGTTCGAGGAGCCCACCCCGGCCTTACTTTCGCAGCAAGCTGAGCTGATGGGACCGCGTTGATGGCTACTCGTACCCTCGCATCGGCCGTCAACGACGCCCTCGACCTGGCCTTGGCGGCCGACCCGTCGGTGTTGGTGATCGGCGAGGACGTGGGTCGCACCGGGGGCGTGTTCCGAGTTACCGACGGCCTGCAGGACAAGTACGGCGCCGAGCGAGTCATCGACACGCCAGTCGCCGAATCAGGGATTCTCGGGGTCGCATTCGGCATGGCGGTGGCGGGCCTACGACCGGTGGCCGAGCTCCAATTCATGGGTTTTTCCTATCCCGCTTTCGACCAGATCGTGAGCCACATTGCCAGGATCCGCAACCGATCGCAGCACCGGTTCACCGCTCCCATGGTGATACGCATTCCCTTCGGGGGGGGGATTGGAGCCGCCGAACATCATTCCGAGTCGAGCGAGGCGATCTATGCGCATATCGCGGGTCTGAAGGTGGTCGTGCCTTCCACCCCCTACGACGCCAAGGGCCTGCTGCTGGCGGCCATCGACGACCCTGACCCGGTGGTCTTCCTCGAACCGATCCGGCTTTACCGCTCCGTTAAGGAAGAGGTCGCGGAGGGCAAATACATCGTGTCGATCGGTTCTGCTCGTTTGGAGCGGGAGGGAACTGATGTGACCCTCATCACCTGGGGAGCGATGATCAAGGAAACTCGGGAGGCTGCCGAGCAGCTGGCGGCTGACGGTGTGTCCGTCGAGGTGGTCGACCTCCGTACCCTGACGCCGCTCGATACCGAGACGGTGGTGGCTTCGGCGAGGAAGACCGGGAGAGTGGTGGTGATTCATGAGGCCCCTCGAACGGGAGGGTTCGCCGGGGAGATCATCGCCACGATCCAAGAGAGCTGTCTCTATTCGCTTCAGGCACCGATCATTCGAGTCACCGGGTGGGACACGGTATTTCCCTTGAAGAGGAGCGAGCAGGCCTACCTTCCCAGCGTCGCCCGGATCGTGAACGCGGCCCGCCGCACCTTGGAGGGGTGATGGCACAGGAGTTCCGGCTACCAGACATCGGTGAGGGTCTGACCGAGGCCGAGGTGGTGCGCTGGCTGGTGCCGGTGGGGCGAGAGGTCGCCGTCGATCAGCCCGTGGTCGAGCTCGAGACGGACAAGGCCGTCGTCGAGATCCCTTCTCCGTATGCCGGGGTGGTCTTGCACCACGGGGCGCCAGAAGGGGCGGTATTGGCGGTGGGGTCGGTGCTGGTCGTGGTGGGGAAGCCCGGCGAGTCGTGGCCACCTTTGGCCACGGCCGAGGGACCGGCCGTAAAACCGATCGTCGGCTCGATTTCGGAGGCGGCCGAAGTCCTTCCTAGCCGCTTGGGAGCGCCGGCCCGGAGTCAGGTGATCCGTCGGGTGCAGGCCCTGCCAGTGGTGCGCAAGCTCGCCAAGGAGCTGTCGGTCGACCTGGCGAAGGTGACCGGTAGTGGCCCGGAGGGGCGGGTGACCAGGGATGATGTGATGGCGGCAGCATCGGCCATCGCCCCAGACGGCATCGCCGAGCCTGCCCAGCCGGCCGTTTTGCTGGAAGTCGGTGACGCGGCGGCTTCGTCGGTGTCGGTGGGCGATCGCGAGGAACGAACGAAGCTCTCCAGGCTCCGGCGCACCATCGCCGCCAACATGGCGCGGTCGTGGCGCAACATCCCCCATGTCACGACCTTCGATGCCGTCGACGGTTCCCGGTTGCTGGCCGTGCGTCGATCGCTGGAAACACGTCACCAAACCAAGGTTCCCCTCGAGGCACTGGTGGTAAAGGCGGTGCTGCCGGCGCTGGTGGCATTCCCCGAGTTCAACGCCACCCTCGACGGTGAGGACCTGATCGTCAAACGCCATTACGACATTGGAGTGGCCGTCGATACCGCCGACGGGCTGCTCGTGGCCGTGGTCAAGGATGCGGATCGGCTGGCCCCGCTTGCTCTCGCCAGCGAGATCAGCCGGCTGGCAGAGGGGGCGAAGGAGCGTCGCCTCGGCGCCGGCGAGTTAACCGGCCAGACTTTCACCATCTCCAACATCGGCGCTTTGGGGGGGGGCTACGGAACGCCCATCGTGCCGCCGAGTACCACCGCCATTCTGTCGGTCGGTCGGGCCAGGGAGGAGGCGGTCGTTCGCGAGGGCCGGATCGAGATCGCCCCGATGATCCCCTTGTCGCTCTCCTACGACCATCGGGTAATCGACGGCGGGGCCGGCCGGCGTTTCATGACGCTGGTGTTGGACAACCTCGCCGAGCCGGCGCTATTCCTCGCCACCTGAAGAGGAGCAGCTTTTGGCGCGCCAAGTACGACCCATAGGTCGTACCTTGGCGCGCCAGAACGGACCAAACGGGGGGTCAGTCCGTATGGCGGTCGAGGAACTCATAGACCTCGGTGGTGTCGACGGCGGGGTAGGGGTCGGGGGCGAGGATTCCAAGCAGCCGGCTCTGTGAGCGGGCCGAGGCCCACACCGACCCTTCCCAGCGAGCCTCTAACTCGGGGGGGGGGCGCCGGCAGCAGGCTCCGTTCGGACAGGCGGACTTGGTATGCCGCTTGGTTTCCCGGCCCCGAAAGAACTTGGCCTCTTCGAACCGCACTCCGACGGTGACGGCGTGGTGAGGCTCTGAGTCGGCCTCGATGTGGGTGGCGCACCAGAAGGTTCCGCCCGGTGTGTCGGTGTATTGATAATGGATGCCGAACTTGTCAGCAGACTGAAACGCGGCTCTTGTTCCCCACTGCCGGCAGAGCCGCTGGCCCTCGACCCCGCCGTACTCGTCGCGGGGGAGGGGAACGCCGGTCCCGGCGAACGCCTTCCAGACGTAGCCGGCCGCGTCACTGCGCAGGAAATGTGCGCTGATCGACAGGTGCGGATGGGAGAGGTTGACGAGGCGCTGAGCCGCCATCTCGTAGGACACGTAGAAGACCTCCTTCAGATCTTCGACCGAGAGGTCGCGGGAGGCCTTGGCGTCTTTGAGGAAGGCCGCGGCGGGAGCCTCCGGGACCAGGACGGAGGAGGCGAAGTACGCCGTCTCCAAGCGGTGACGCAGGAACGTGTCGAGATCCTCGGGTGAGGAATGACCAAGGGCAACGTGGGCAAGAGTCTGGAGGACGACCTTGCGGGCGGCTCGCGTGCGGAGCTCGTTTCGTTGGGGGACGTAGATCCGGCGGTTGGCCAAGTCGGTGACGGAACGGACCGAGGCGGGAACGTCGTCGACGGTCCGGATCTCGAAATCGAAGGAGGCGGCCAGATCGGTCAGGTGACGGGAAGAGACCGCTCCCGAGCCACGGTACCCGGCGCGGTCAAGCGCCTCGCCTGCCTTCGCCTCGACCGCCGCCAAGTAGCCGTGCGCGTCTTCGAGCTGGCGGGTCAGGGCCCCGTTGGCTCGCCGTACGTCCTCGGCGGTGGCGAGGGCGGGATCACGGGCCTTTCGGTAGGCGGCAAAGAGGGTCGAAAGGTGCTCTATCCAGTCGTCGGTAACTCGCGCCGAAGACCGGAGGGCGGGCAAGCCGAACTCGGCGTAGAGCGGGTGGGTCTGGATCCGATCCAGTTCGAGCTCGAGGGCGGCCCGGCGGTTGGGTGGGGAGGCGTCGAGAAGCAGAGCGGGTGCGACCGAAAGGACGGCCGCCAGGCTGTTGATGACCGTGAGCTTTGGTTCTCGTTTCCCATTCTCAAGGAGCGACAGATACGGGGCCGGCTTCCCCACCAGCGATCCGAGCTGCTCCAAGGTGAGCGCTTTCAGGCGGCGGAAATGCCGCAGTCTCTGGCCGAAGGTGGCCAAATCGCTGATGCCGTTTTGGTTCATAGTGATAACAATCGCAAAACTTGCACTGTCTGGTCGCCTCAGGAATAGCGACTTCGATAACAAACTCTACTCCTATGGCCCGGGAGTTGTGCGGGAAAACTGACGACCACATCCTCATTCCCGAGGCGCTCGACTTTGTGGCCGCCCTGCATGCCGAGTTCGAAGGTCGGCGGCGGGCCCTGCTGGAACAGCGTCGCCAACGCCAGGAGCGGCTCGACGCCGGAGAGGATCCGAGCTTTCCCGACTCCGCGCCGCGACGTTCTGAGTGGACCGTAACCGCCAGTCCAGGCGACCTGGCGGATCGGCGCATCGAGATCACCGGGCCCGTCGAAAAGAAGATGATGATCAACGCCCTCAATTCGGGAGCGGCGGTGTTCATGGCCGATTTCGAGGACGCCACCAGCCCAACCTGGGCCAACCTCATCGAGGGGCAGTCGAACCTGATCGAGGCCTACCGCCGAACGCTTCTCTTTGACACGGGCGAGAAGACATACCGGGTGGTGGAGGACCCCGCCACCCTGATGGTTCGCCCCCGTGGCTGGCATCTTCCCGAGAAACACCTGCTGATCGATGGCGAGCCTGCCTCCGGTGCGCTCTTCGACTTCGCGCTTTACCTCTTCCACGGCGGACGGGCGGCCCTCGAGAGCGGGTCCGGTCCTTATCTCTACCTCCCCAAACTGGAAAGCCATCTGGAAGCCCGCTTGTGGAACGACGTGTTCTGTTTCGCCCAGGACCGCCTCGGCATCTCGCGGGGCACGATTCGCGCCACCGTCTTGATCGAGACGGTGTTGGCCGCCTTCGAGATGGACGAGATCCTCTACGAGTTGCGCGACCATTCGGCGGGCCTCAACGCCGGTCGGTGGGACTACATCTTCTCGATGATCAAGAAGTTCCGGAACCGGCCCGGTTTCCTGCTCCCCGAGCGAAGCCAGGTGACCATGACGGTGCCGTTCATGCGCACCTACACCGAGCTATTGGTGGCGACGTGTCACCGCCGGGGCGCCCACGCCATCGGTGGAATGTCGGCATTTATTCCCAACCGCCGCCGACCCGAAGTCACCGAAAACGCACTTACCAAGGTCGCCGAGGACAAGCGAAGGGAATCGACCGACGGCTTCGACGGCACCTGGGTGGCGCATCCCGCCCTTGTTTCGGTGGCGCGGGCGGAGTTCGACCGTGTGCTCGGCAGGCGTCCCAACCAGATCGATCGGCTCCGTCCCGACGTTTCTCCCAGCGCCGCCGAACTACTCAGGACCGACGTGGCGGGGGGAAGCATCACGGCTCAAGGCGTGCGTACCAACGTCGATGTCGGTATCCGGTACCTCCATTCGTGGCTGAATGGGACCGGCGCCGCCGCCATTCACGACCTGATGGAAGACGTGGCCACAGCCGAGATATCGCGGTCGCAGATATGGCAGTGGGTTCACCATCGGGCCGCCACCACCGAGGGTGAGCCGGTGACCGAAGACCTGGTCGAGAAACTCGCCGACCAGACCCTCTCTGACCTCGGTCCCACCGCCAGACCAGCTGCCGCCCTCTTCCGACAGGTCGCATTGATGGACCCGTTCACCGAGTTCCTGACGATCCCCGCTTACCAACTTATCGACTGAAAGGAAGACACCAATGAACCGTCGGATCGACGAGGAGGCAACCCGTCTCAGCGAGGAGTGGACCAGCTCGCCCCGCTGGCAGGGAGTCCGGCGCGACTACCAGGCCCGGGCGGTGGTGTTGCTGAGGGGAAGTCTCGCTGAGGAGCGCACCTTCGCACGGACGATGTCGGAGAAGCTGTGGCGACGCCTCACCGACTCCGATTACGTGAATGCCTTGGGCGCCCTCTCGGGTGGTCAGGCGGTGCAGATGGTCAAAGCCGGACTGACAGCTATCTACGTGTCGGGCTGGCAGGTGGCGGGAGACGCCAACCTGGCCGAACAGGTCTACCCCGACCAAAGTCTCTACCCGGCCAACTCGGTGCCTTCCCTGGTCCGGCGGATCAACAACGCCCTTCGGCGTGCGGACCAGATCGCCTGGAGCGAGGGTGACGACTCGACCGACTGGTTCGCCCCCGTCCTTGCCGACGGTGAAGCCGGGTTCGGCGGTGCTCTCAATGTCTTCGAGCTGACCAAGGCGCTGATCGAAGCTGGTGCGGCCGGCGTGCATTTCGAAGACCAGCTCGCCTCCGAGAAGAAGTGCGGCCACATGGGGGGCAAGGTGCTCGTCCCCACCCATCAGCACGTCCGCACTCTCACCGCGGCCCGCCTGGCCGCCGACGTGGCGAGCGTTCCCATGGTGATCGTCGCCCGCACCGATGCCAACGGCGCCGACCTGCTCACCTCCGACATCGACCCGGTCGACAGGACGTTCTGTACGGGTGAACGCACTCCGGAGGGGTTCTTCCGGGTTCGAGCGGGTCTCGAGCAGGCGATCGCCCGAGGTCTCGCCTACGCCCCGTATGCCGATCTGCTCTGGTGCGAGACCTCCACCCCCAACTTAGAAGAGGCTGGTCGTTTCGCCGAGGCGATTCACGCTCGCTTCCCCGGCAAGCCGCTGGCTTACAACTGCTCGCCATCGTTCAACTGGAGGAGACACCTCGACGCCACCACCATTACCTCGTTTCAAAAGGAGCTGGCCGCCATGGGGTACCGGTTTCAGTTCATCACCTTGGCCGGTTTCCACGCTTTGAACGCCTCGATGTTCTCATTGGCCAGGGGCTACGCCCGGGAGGGGATGGCTGCATACGTCCGGCTCCAGGAGGAGGAGTTCTCCATGGAGAACGACGGGTACACCGCAACCCGCCATCAACGGGAGGTGGGAGCTGGCTACTTCGATCTGGTCTCGGCGGTGGTCAGCGGCGGCAGCTCCTCGACTCTCGCCCTGAAAGGGTCGACCGAGGAGTCGCAATTCTGAATCGGTTGCGTAGTCTGGATAGCGACGAAGAGGGAGAGTATGAACACCGTTCACGTCGTCGGCACCGGGACCATCGGCGAACCTCTCATCGGCCTGCTCGCCGACAACCGAGAGGCCTTTGGGATTGATGAGGTCACTTTCCACAAGCGAACCCCGCTTCTGACCGAACGGGCCAAGGTCAACGATCTGGTCCGCCGGGGGGCGGGGCTCTGTGTAGACGATGACAAACGGGCCCGGTTCGAGGAGTTGGGTCACGCTCCCAAGTTCGAGTCGAAGGAGGCGATCGAGAGGGCAACGGTGGTGATCGATTGCACTCCGGTCGGCAACCAAAACAAGAAGCTGTTCTATGAGCACGCCTCGGGCCCGGTCGGTTTCATGGCCCAGGGCTCCGAATACGGTTTCGGCAAGATGTATGCGAGGGGCATCAACGACGAAGCCTTGGAGCACGGTCAAGACCGCTTCCTCGAGATCGTCTCGTGCAACACGCACAACATTTCGGTGCTCATCAAGACTCTGGCCATGGACCCCGACGGCACCAACCATCTCACCGACGGGCGCTTCCTCTGCATTCGGCGCACCTCTGACATCAGCCAGGACACCGACTTCGCTCCGAGCCCCACCGTCGAGAAGCACAAGGACGCCCGGTTTGGTACCCACCACGCCCGCGACGCCCACCAACTTTTCGAGACGCTCGGCTACGACCTGCCGCTCTTCTCCTCGGCGATCAAGGTCAACACCCAGTACATGCATGCGATCCATTTCACCCTGGAGCTGGATCGGGAGATAACGGTGGCGGAGGTCATGGAGAAGCTCACCGCCAACAAGAGGGTCGCCATCACCCACAAGAAATCGGCCAACCAAGTGTTCTCATTCGGCCGCGACCACGGTTACTTTGGACGGATCCTCTCCCAAACGGTGGTAGCGGTCGAGACCCTGGCGGTCCGTAATCGCAACGAGCTGGTGGGTTTCTGCTTCACGCCTCAGGACGGGAATCCGATGCTGTCGACGGTGGCCGCGATGCTCTGGTATCTCCACCCCGACGAGGTGGACGCCCGCATGGACGTGCTGCGGCCTTATTTGTTCCAAGAGGTTTGACGACCTTCCACCCCCCTTTCACGCCACGCCTAGTCCTGGCCTTCCGACTACCTTGCCGATCATGGACGGGCAAAGGCAAAGGCAGGCCCTCACCGCTGCGGAACGAGCAGTCGAAGCGCTGGGTCAGGCCGACATCGGCGGCGCCAGGACGGCCGCCGCCCGTGCCGCCGAATTAGACCAGGTGGGGCTCTTCGGTGGCTTGGTCGTCGCCGTGGAGCTGGCCGCCTCCGATCTCGAGTCGAACGGAAAGATCAAGGAAACCACCTGGAACGTGCTGGCCGACTCGGTTGGACCGGGTCCCATCGCCGGCCTTATCGAGGCGGTACGAGGGGGCTAGTGCACCGCAGCTTGGTCGACCGGGCTCGACCAGGAGCGAAGGGCTCCGGGGTTAGTCTCCCGGCACTTGTCCGATTACCACCTCCATCTCCATCCCCACCAACCCACCGATGAGGGACCACCTCCGGGCGTCTACCCCGACGGCCACGTCGAGGCCTACGTAGAAGCAGCCGCTGCCCGGGGAATAAACGAGGTCGGCTTCACCGAGCACCTCTACCGCTGCATCGAGGCCGAGCCGATCATCAGCCGTTTCTGGGAGCAGGAGCCAAATCTGCGGCTCGCCGCCAGTTCCCGCCACCTCTACGAAGAGGACCTCAACCTCTCCCTGAACGACTACGTCGAGGTGGTGCTGGCTGCCAAGGCCCGCGGGCTGCCGGTGCTGCTGGGGCTCGAGGTGGACTTCTTCCGGGACCGTTTTGAGGCCGTCATCGATCTGCTCGCTCCCTACCCCTGGGACTACCTGATCGGCTCCGTCCACTTCATCGGCGGCTGGTCGTATGACGACCCAATGGTGGTCGACGAATACCAGCGGCGAGGCGTCGACCGGGCCTGGGAGCACTATTTCGCTCTGGAGACCGAGCTGGCCGCCTCCGGGGCGGTCGATGTGCTCGCCCATGTGGACGTTATCAAGAAGCTCGGTTACCGGCCGCCGGCACCTCCTCGCCAATTGTATGAAGGAGTGGTGGCGGCGGCCGCCTCGTCGGGCACCGCCGTCGAGGTGTCCTCACAGGGTCTGCGCTTCCCCGCAAAGGAGATATACCCGGCTCCCGACCTGCTAGCGATGTTCCGGCGCGCCGGTGTCGGCATCACCCTCGCCAGTGACGCCCATCGCCCGCGCCAGGCCGGTTGGGGGAGACGCCCGGTGGTGGAGGCGGCCTTGGCCGCCGGTTACACCCACAACCTTCGCTTTGCCGCCCGCTGCTCGGTCGAGGTGCCTCTGCCCGAGCTGGCCGGCCTCCCCGAGACCGAACCGTAGACTCGCACTCAGTACCATGCTGGTGCGCGCTCCCACGGTCTGGTTTGTGCTCCGAGCGAGGACGTGGCGCCAGTGCTGGCAGTAGGTTCGGAACCCGAGGCGGTGGCGGTGTGATCGTCGAAGTGCTGGCGGTCGGCACCGAGTTGCTGCTCGGCCAGATAGTCAACGGCAACGGCGCCTACCTCGGCGCCCGGTTGGCCGAGCACGGCTTCGACGCGCATTACCAGGTGGTGGTCGGCGACAACGTCGAACGAATCGCCGCGGTTATCAAAACGTCTCTGGCCAGGTCCGACGCCCTCATCATCACCGGAGGGATCGGGCCCACTCAGGACGACCTCACCAGAGAAGCTCTCTGTCTTGCCACCAGTCGCCGACTGGTCCATAGCGAGGCATGGGCCGCCACCCTTCTGGATCGCTGGACCGCCGCCGGACGGGTCATGCCGGAGTCAAACCTTCGCCAGGCTGAATACCCCGAAAGCGCCGAGTTGTTGGGCAACGAGAAGGGCACCGCTCCCGGTTTGTTCCTTCGCCACAATGACAAGGCCATATTCGTCGTGCCCGGGGTTCCCGAGGAGATGCACGCCCTCTTCGACGGACCGGTGTTGGAGCGACTCGCCGCCTTGGCGGGTCAATCGAACGTACTGGTAAACCGGGTGCTTCGCACCTGGGGGATCCCCGAATCGAAGGTAGGGGAGATGCTCGACGATCTCTATCGGGCATCCACCAATCCTTCCATCGCCTTTCTCGCCTCGGCCGCCGAGATCAAGGTGCGCATCACCGCCAAAGCCGCCGACCAGGCGGCGGCGCGATCGCTCATTGCACCGGTCGAGTTGGCGGTGCGAGAGCGACTCGGGTCGGCGGTGTTCGGAATCGACCAGGAGACAGTCGAGTCGGTCCTGCTGGCGGCCTTGGCGGCGAGGGGATGGACCCTGGGGACGGCCGAGTCGGCCACGGGTGGGTTGGTGGCCGGTCGGATCACCTCGGTGCCCGGTTCGTCGGCCGTATATCGGGGCAGCTTGATCGCCTACACCTCCGATTTGAAGCAGCGGCTCCTGCACGTCGACCCCACGGCAGGGGTGGTGACGGAATCCGCGGCGCTCGCCATGGCGGAAGGTGCCCGTTCGTTGTTGGCGGTCGACGTGGTGGTAGCGGTGACCGGATCGGCCGGGCCCGAGCCGGCCGAGCAGAGCGTAGGCACCATGATCGTGGGTGTGGCGACACCCGAAGCAAGCCGGGCCCGCACGATTCGGTTCCCCGGTGATCGCGAACGGGTTCGCACCTATGCCAGCACCGCCGCACTCCACCTGTGCCGGTTGGCGGTGGTGGGGGAGTGGTGGGCGACGCCATAAGGCTGTTCCTGGCCGTGCCGATTCCCGACGAGGTGCGGCACGGCCTCGCTCATCATCTGACCGAGAGCTTGGCGGGCAAGTCTTTGCCGGGTAAACCGGTCGCTCCGGCCCTCTGGCATTTCACCCTGCGGTTCATCGGTTGGAGCGATCAACTCGGCCGAGACAAGCTCACCGCTGCGATCGATCAGACCACGTTAGGTCCAAGGTTCCGAGTCATGCTGGGTGGTCTGGGGGCCTTTCCCCGGCCCGCCCGCGCCTCGGTTGTCTGGGTCGGTATGGAGCGGGGGGGGGACGAAATGGCTGAGCTGGCGGCATTGTTGGAGACGATCGTGGCCGAGGTCGGGTTCGAGGCCCAGGAGCGCCCCTTCGCAGCTCACCTCACCCTCAGCCGCCTCCGGCCTGAACAGGACGTGCGGCCGGTCCTCGCGGCGGTGCCGCCCTTCCCCGCTCGGTTCACCGCCGATGCGGTGGTCTTGTACGAGAGCCATCTCGGGCGCAGAGGGGCGGAGTATGAGGAGCTGGAGCGCTTCGAATTGGGGGGTTGAGACTTCCGTGCAGCGTCCGACAAAACCCTTGGATCCGAACACACGTTCGTCTATGCTTGCCCGGATCACATTGGTGTAGTTTGGAGGGTCCTGGCGGCCGCCGGAAATCTGTCACAGGCGCCAGATACGTTGACGTCAGCGGTAGGGCAACGGGCCCCCCGCCCCGGATCAGCGGTAGGGCAACGGGCCCCCCGCTAAAGAAACGACTCGATCAGGAGAAGGGAGCCGTAGTGGATCGGCAAAAGAACCTCGAGATGGCCAGGGCCCAGGTGGAGCGTCAATTTGGAAAGGGTTCGATCATGCGCCTGGGTGAGACCGCCGATCAAAAGATCGAGACCATTTCCACCGGCGCCCTTGCTCTCGATCTCGCCCTCGGCATCGGCGGCGTCCCCCGTGGCCGGATCGTCGAGGTGTTCGGACCGGAGAGTTCGGGGAAGACCACAGTCGCCCTCCACATCGTGGCCGAGGCTCAGCGCAACGGTGGTATCGCTGCCTTTATCGACGCCGAACACTGCTTGGATCCTGCCTATGCCAAAGCGATCGGCGTCGACATCGATGAGTTGCTCATCTCCCAGCCGGATACCGGTGAGCAGGCTCTTGAGATCGCCGACATCCTGATTCGGTCCGGAGCCCTCGACGTTGTCGTTATCGACTCCGTCGCGGCCTTGGTGCCGCGAGCGGAACTCGAAGGTGAGATGGGCGATACTCACGTCGGCTTACAAGCCCGTCTGATGTCCCAGGCCCTTCGGAAACTGGCCGGAACTCTGAATCGCTCGATGACGACGGCGATCTTCATCAACCAGCTGCGGGAGAAGATCGGTGTCATGTTCGGCAGCAACGAGGTCACCCCGGGCGGGCGCGCCCTCAAGTTCTACTCCAGTGTCCGCATCGACGTCCGTCGAGTCGAGTCGATCAAAGACGGCTCGGAGAACGTCGGCAACCGAGTGCGCGCCAAGGTCGTCAAGAACAAGGTCAGTGCCCCTTTCCGGCAGGCTGAGTTCGACATCATCTTCGGTCAGGGCATCTCTCGAGAGGGCAGCATCCTCGATGTCGCCGTTGATATGGGGATCTGCAAGAAGAGCGGCGCTTGGTTCACCTTCGATGGAGACCAGCTGGGTCAGGGTCGAGAGAACGCCAAGCGCTTCCTTCGCGAGAACCCTGAGGTAGCCGTGCAGCTCCAGGCGAAGATCTTCGAACAGGTCGGAATCGGGGCGGTGACCGGCGCTCCCCTCGAGACCGCCGAGGTTGGCGAGGAGTGACGGTCTCGCAGTATTGCGCCGTCCGGTAGGATGGGGACCTCACACACATCAAGCTGATCGAAACAATGCCAGTACCGACCAAAGATCCGAGAAGTCCGCTTTTGCAAACCGGCTGATTTCCCCATCGCGGCCCTATTCGGGGCCCTGCAACCCCGAATAGGTCGCTCGATCTTTCGATGTGTGTGCCGAGCCGATGGCTCGGCACGCTCGCGTCGGGCCTGGCGGAAAGGGTAGGACGGAATGGAGCTAGCCCCTCTCCTCGCCGCCGGTACGGCGTTGCTCGGTGCGGTGGTGGGATTCCTCGTGGCTACACGGCGGGGACGCCGCCAGGATCAACCGATGGCCGGGTCAGCCGAGGACCTGTTGTCGGGCGCTCGCATCGAATCCCAGCGAATGCTCGCCCGGGCCGAAGAGGAGTCGCTCGCCAAAGCCAAGGCTTACCGAGAGCGCGAGGAGGTCAATCTCGACCAGCGACGAGTCGAGGTGAAGACCACCGAAGACCGCCTGGCCCAGCGCGAACAGACCCTCGAACAGCGGGCTAGCAACCTAGCCCAGCGGGAGCAACTGCTCGTTCAGCGGGAGCAGGAGGTTGCCACGGTGCGTAGCGAAGCCGATAGCCAGAAGGAGGCAGCTCGTTCTGAGTTGCAACGCCTGGCCGGGGTGGACGCCAAAGCCGCCAAAGAGCAACTGTTGCACCAGGTGGAGGAGGAAGCCCGTCGCGAGGCAATGATCATGGTGCGCGATCTGGAGATCAAGGCCCGCGAGGAAGCCGACCGGCGCGCCCGGCGCATCCTGGCGACCGCCATTCAGCGGCTTGCCTCCGAAGTCGTAACCGAATCGACCGTTTCGGTGGTGGCGCTGCCCTCCGACGACATGAAAGGTCGAATCATCGGCCGAGAGGGTCGCAATATTCGTAGCCTCGAGTCAGTCACCGGTGTCAACCTGATCGTCGACGACACCCCCGAAGCAGTATCGATCGCCTCCTTCGATCCGGTCCGCCGCGAGGTGGCTCGCCTCACCTTGGAGCGGCTCGTGGCCGATGGCCGGATCCACCCAGCCTCGATTGAAGAGGCCTATCAAAAGGCGCAGGCAGAGGTCGAGCAGAGCGTGCGAGACGCCGGCGAGTGGGCGTTGCTGGAGGTCGGCCTCACCCGCATGCACCCCGAGCTGGTCACCCTGCTGGGCCGGTTGAAGTATCGAACCTCCTACGGTCAGAACGTCCTCAACCATCTCGTCGAGACCGCCAACATCGCTTCGATGCTGGCGGCGGAGATGGGGGTGGATCCCGTTCCCATCAGGCGATCGGCCTTGCTGCACGACATCGGCAAGGCGGTCAGCCATGAGGTGGAGGGGTCCCATGCCCTGATCGGCGCTGAGATCGCCCGGCGGTTCGGGGAAGATCCCGCGGTCGTACATGGCATCGAAGCCCACCACAACGACGTGGAGCCGCGCACGATTCTGGCCACGCTGGTCCAGGCAGGCGATGCCGTGTCGGCGGCTCGCCCGGGGGCTCGCCGTGAACACCTCGAGTCCTACGTCAAACGACTCGAGCGGCTCGAGAAGCTGGCGGCCGATTTCGAGGGTGTCGAGCGGGTGTTCGCCATGCAGGCTGGCCGAGAGGTCCGGGTGGTGGTCGACCCCGGCAGCATCGACGACCTGGGGGCGGCGGACCTGGCGAGACGGATCGCCCGTAGGCTGGAGGAGGATCTCCAGTACCCCGGCCAGATCCAGGTGACCGTGATCAGGGAATACCGAGCCTCCGACTACGCCAGATGACGCTGACGGCCGTTCCGGCTCCGGTTCGACGCTCCGGTCGCCCCCCCCAGCGACCGGGGCAGAGCTATCTAATCCGGACCTTCGGATGCCAGATGAACGAGCACGACTCGGAACGGATCGCCGGTCTGTTCGTCTCGGATGGCATGGTCGCGACCGACGACCCAACCAAGGCCGACGTCATCTATATCAACACCTGCACCATTCGAGAGAACGCCGACAACCGGTTGTACGGCAACCTGGGTCAATTGCGTCCCTTAAAGGAGGCCAACCCCTCCATGCTGTTGGTGGTGGGGGGTTGTGCGGCCCAGAAGGACCGGAACTTGGTGCGAGAACGGGCGCCCTGGGTGGACGTGGTCATGGGCACCCACAACCTGGATCGGGTTCTCGACCTGCTCGACCACGCCGCCCAATGGGGTGGGATAGTCGAAATCGTCGACGAGCTACAGGCGATGCCATCGTCGCTTCCCACCAAACGCGAGTTGGCGCATTCCGCCTGGGTGTCCATCCAGGTGGGGTGCAATAACACCTGCACCTTCTGCATCGTTCCATCGGTCCGCGGCGTTGAGGTCAGCCGCCGTCCGGGCGACATCATGCGAGAGGTCACAGAGCTTGCCGCCGAAGGCGTCGTTGAGATCACTCTGCTCGGCCAGAACGTCAACACCTACGGTCGGGATCTGGCCATCGACGGCCGCCACCATCCGCTCTTCTCCGACTTGCTCAGAAAGGTGGGATCGGTCGCCGGGATCAGGCGAGTCCGTTTCACAAGTCCGCACCCGGCCGATTTTCGAGAGGACGTGGCGGTGGCCATGGCAGAAACCGAAACGGTGTGCGAGCAACTCCACCTCCCCCTGCAGAGCGGCAGCGACCGCATGCTCGCCCGTATGCACCGGGGTTACAACGTCGCCCGTTACATGTCCAAACTCGAATTGGCCCGTCGCCACATTCCGGACCTGACGGTGTCGACCGACCTGATCGTGGGTTTCCCGGGTGAGACGGAGGCGGATTTTCAAGCCACCCTCGAGGTGGTGCGAGAGTCCCAGTACGACCACGCTTTCACGTTCATCTTCTCTCCCCGGCCGGGAACGGCCGCCGCCCAGATGACCGCCGAGTTCGTCCCCGCCGAGATCGCCACGGAGCGTCTCCTCCGACTCGCCGACCTCCAAAACCAGATATCCCTCGCCCGGAACCAGGTGATGGTGGGTCGTCGGTTCGAGGTGCTGGTCGAAGGGCCGTCGAGGAAAGACCCCGCAGTCGCCACCACTCGGAGCCGGGGTGGCAAGGTAGTGCACGTACGGGGTAGCTTCGCACCCGGCACGTTCTTCGAGGCGATCGTTAGTGCGGCGGCTCCCCATCATCTGGTGGGGAGTGTGGCCTGACCTCAAGCCCGGCGGTCCTGCTGTGACTCCGCAACCGATACTTGCTCTCCTCGGCCCGACCGGCTCGGCCAAGAGCGACGTCGCACTCCGCGTCGCCGAGGAGTTGGGGGCGACGATTCTGTCGGTGGACTCGATGCAGGTCTACCGCGGCATGGACATCGGCACCGCCAAACCGACCGTCGCCGAGCGCCGCCGTGTCCCCCATGTGATGATCGATCTCGTCGACCCGGAGGAGAACTACACGGTCGCCGAGTTCCGCCGTGCCGCTCACCACCACCTCGAGCAGTTGGGAAACACCCCGGTCATGGTGGTGGGGGGTTCGGGGCTCCATTTCCGGGCGGTCGTGGATCCGATGTCCTTTCCGCCTCACGACGACACCCTGCGAAAGCGCTTGGAGGAGACTCCGCCGGCAGAGCTGGCCGCCGAGTTGTTGCTGGCCGACCCCGAGGCAGGCGAGCGCCTCGATTTTCGAAATTCCCGGCGGTTGATCCGAGCAGTGGAGATCCTGCGTCTGACCGGTGCGACCCCCTCGGCTCGGGCGACCGGGCAGGAAGCGGCGGCGCTGCGGGAGTACCGCGCCGAGCGTCCGCTCGTGGCGGTGGGGATCGATCCGGGACCCGATCTGCCCGCTCGACTCGGCACGCGCCTCGAGGGCATGCTCGAAGCGGGGCTGCTGCGCGAAGTGACCGAGCTGGCACCTCGCCTTGGCCGCAACGCCCAGGCTGCAGTGGGTTATCGCCAACTGCTGGCCGTCGTGAGGGGCGAGTTGGCCTATAAGCTCGGCGTGGAAGCGGTCCGCAAGGCCACGCTTTCCTTGGCTCGCCGCCAACGGACCTTCTTTCGTCGGGATCCCCGTATCCGCTGGGTACCCTGGTCTGCCTCCGTCGCCGATCTAGGGCGAGTCGTGCGGGAAGCGCTCCTCTCATGAGCAGGCCATTCACAAAGATGCAGGGGCTCGGCAACGACTTCGTGGTGTTCGAAGGGCCGTTCGTGCCTGCCCCCTCTCTAGTGGCTGCCATCTGCGACCGACGGCGGGGGATCGGAGCGGACGGCGTGCTGGTGGTTGCCCGGGGCGGACCAGCCCCGGCGGCGGTACAGATGGGATATTGGAACGCCGACGGATCAGCGGCCGAAATGTGCGGGAACGGGCTCCGTTGCGCCGCTCGCTACGCCCGCGATCGAAACTGGGTGGACACGGTCGCTTTCGTGGTCGACACCCCTGTTGGTCCCCGTCAGGTGGTAATGGGCGACCTTGTCACCGCCGAGTTGGGCCCTGTGGTTCGGAGGGGCGTTGTGCAGGTGGACGGCTTGACGGTCTGGCTGGCCGAGGTCGGAAATCCCCATGCTGTGACCTGGGTGGACGATCTCGGCGTGGCACCGGTAACCACCTCTGGCCCGCTGCTCGAACGTCACCCATCGTTTCCGGGGGGTACCAACGTCGAGTTCGCTTCAACCCGCGGGCGGTCGCTGATCGAACTGCGAGTGTGGGAACGAGGGGTAGGGGAGACCCTCGCCTGCGGAACCGGAGCGGCCGCTACCGCGGCAGTGGCCGCCGACCTGGGACTTGTCGATCTCCCCGTGACCATTCGGCTGCCGGGTGGCGATCTGACGGTCGACCTGCGAGACGACCGCGCTTACATCACCGGTCCGGCCGACACCGTGTTCGCCGGCGAATGGCCTGGCT
>Ga0209342_10002899_pt1 | contig 18246 bp, 14 predicted proteins | sample RifCSP16_2_FD_184023 | JGI IMG/M metagenome (GOLD analysis project Ga0209342, IMG submission 184023) | Soil microbial communities from Rifle, Colorado - Rifle CSP2_sed 16_2 (SPAdes) (version 2) | ecosystem: Environmental > Terrestrial > Deep subsurface > Rock core/Sediment | place: Rifle... | reverse complement strand
TTCGCTTATGGACATTTCTTATAAAATATTTCAGCATCTCTTCAGTAATTTCAAAATCGGCTATGACGCCGTCTTTCATCGGACGTATGGCTGTAATATTGCCGGGGGTTTTGCCGAGCATTAACTTCGCCTCTTTGCCTACAGCAAGAACCTTCATCCCCCTTCCGTCTTTCTTTACGGCAACTACGGACGGTTCGTTGGATACGATGCCTTTGCCTTTTACATAGATGAGGGTATTCGCAGTGCCAAGGTCAATGGCGAGGTCGTTGGAAAACAGGCCTAAAAGGTAATTGAAAACCATGGATGCTCCTTCTTATAAAATGGAATCCCAAATGAATATACCCAGCCTGCAAGGCTGGGCTCACGGTTAGCTGTGGCAGTTACGTTTAATTTTCGGTGCTTATCCTAACAGATGTAAAATATGTTATCAAGGAAAAATTTTAATGAAACATTAGCAGGGTTTTAAGCGTCAAATTGCAATATTATATCAAGGATTAATGGAAATACGGCAAAAGATAAAAATTGCTTGCTCTCCATTCTGGTGAATGTGATATAGTCAGAAAAATATTTCAGGTTATTCGGAAGGCAGGATAAAAGATATATGCGCTGGCACCAAAAAGGGATAAATGATGTCATCGGGGATTTAAACACATCCCCACAGGGGCTTTCTTCTGAAGAGGCAAAAAAACTCCTTTATGAATATGGGCCGAACGAACTGAAGGAAGTAAAGAAAAAGACCCCTATGGGAATATTTCTGGACCAATTCAAGGATTTCATGATTATGGTCCTTATCGCGGCTGCTGTCATTGCCGGCATAATGGGAGAGGCGGCCGACACTGTTGCGATTGTTGTTATCGTAGTTGTAAACTCTGTCATAGGCTTTGTGCAGGAGTACAGGGCAGAAAAGGCAATGGAGGCATTAAAACAAATGGCTGCACCTGCTGCAGCAGTGTTAAGGGATGGCGCCACTGTTTTAATTCCCACATCATCTGTTGTCCCCGGGGATATTGTCTTACTTGAGGCAGGGAGGGTCATTCCTGCGGACTTGAGAATTTTAGAATCAGCCCAGTTAAAAATTGAAGAGGCAGCCTTAACAGGGGAATCGGTCCCTGTAGAGAAGTCAATATCTCCGCTTCATGATGAGATGATACCTTTAGGCGACAGAAAAAATATGGCATATAAGGGGACGATGGTAAGCTACGGTAGGGGAAGGGGTGTTGCGGTGGCTACAGGCATGGAGACAGAACTCGGCCGTATTGCAGCCATGCTTATGTCTGAGGAAGAGGTTAAGACCCCGCTTCAGAGACGTCTATCAATAGTCGGGAGGCGGCTCGCCATAGCAGCCATCAGTATATGCGCTATAGTCTTTGCGGTCGGGATAATGAGGGGTGAACCGCCTGTATTAATGTTTCTTACAGCCGTGAGTCTTGCTGTGGCAGCCATACCAGAGGCCCTTCCTGCTGTTGTAACCATATCCCTGGCCCTTGGCGCCAGGAAGATGGTAAAGCAAAATGCCCTCATAAGGAGACTGCCTGCTGTGGAGACCCTGGGCTCTGTGACATATATATGTTCTGATAAAACCGGAACCCTTACCCTTAACAGGATGACGGTAGAGGAGATATATGTTGACGGAAAATTAGTTAAGGGGACTGTCCCAGATTTACGGACGGAGAGTAGCGGAGTCGTAGAATCGGGACTGTCCCCGGAAAAGAGTCTGATGACGGCTATGGCCTTGAACAATGACGCTGCCCAGGATGCCAATGGGAATATTATCGGAGACCCTACAGAGGTTGCCCTTTATCATGCTGCGGAAAAGGCCGGTTTCAAAAAGAGTGTGTTGGAAAAGACCGACGCAAGGATTTCTGAAATACCCTTTGATTCAGACAGGAAGTGCATGACAACGATACATAAGGGGCCAGAGGCCGGGGGTCAGGGGGCAGGGGAAAAATTTCAATACATCTCATTTACAAAAGGGGCAATAGAGGTCTTGATAGAAAAATCTGTAAATGTTCTGACATCAAATGGAATAGAGACTATTGATGCAGAGGAGATTAACAGAATAGGCGAAAGGATGGCTGCTGATGGGCTTAGGATTATTGCCATCGGGATGAGGATGTGGGAAGGCATCCCTGAGAATATAGCGCCTGAATATGTTGAAAGCGGTTTGACATTTCTCGGACTTGTGGGAATTATGGACCCGCCTCGGGAAGAGGTTAGGGAGGCTGTGGCTATATGCAAGTCTGCCGGGATAAAACCCGTCATGATAACCGGGGACCACCCCATAACTGCCAGGGCAATAGCAAGGAGGCTCGGCATAATAGATGATGTTGGTGAGATAATTACAGGGAGCTATCTGGGAAGGCTTCCCATGGAAGAATTTGAAAAGAAGGTTGAAGATATCCGCGTCTATGCAAGGGTTGCCCCTGAGCAGAAACTCAAGATAGTAAAGGCCCTCCAGGATAAGGGCCAGTTTGTTGCCATGACAGGGGACGGTGTGAATGATGCGCCGGCCCTTAAAAGGGCTGACATAGGTGTTGCCATGGGGATAACCGGCACTGATGTTGCCAAGGAGGCTGCCCATATGGTCCTTCTTGATGATAATTTTGCCACAATTGTCGGGGCTGTAAGGGAAGGGCGGAGGATATATGACAATATAAGAAAATTCTTCAAGTATCTCCTTACAAGCAATTCAGGTGAGATATGGACGCTGTTTCTTGCCCCTTTCCTCGGTCTTCCAATCCCCCTTCTTCCTATACACATACTCTGGATAAATCTTGTTACTGATGGCGCTCCAGCCCTATCCCTCACTGTGGAGCCCGCAGAAGGAGATGTTATGAAGAGAAAGCCAAGGCCTACCCATGAGGGGTTGTTTGCAGGCGGCATGTGGCAGCACATCCTGTGGGTGGGTCTGCTAATGGCCGGCATTACCCTTTTTGCACAGGCGTGGGCCATAACAACAGGACACGGCCACTGGCAGACCATGGTATTTACGGTTTTGTGTCTTTCCCAGTTCGGCCATGTCCTTGCCATCCGTTCGGAAAAAGAGTCATTATTTATGCAGGGGATATTTTCCAATAAACCGCTGTTATGGGCAGTGTTTGGGGCCTTCATACTCCAGATGGCTGTAATATATGTTCCTTTCCTCCAGCCCATATTCAAAACCGAGGCGCTGACAATATCTGAGCTGCTTTTTACACTATTACTGTCTTCCATAGTATTCATTGCCGTTGAGTTTGAGAAGATGTGGAAGAGAAGGAATTTGCAGAGGTAATTTGTCTTGACAAACAAGAGAAGCGGCAATTATACTATCCTACTAAAGGCGGCGTACCCAAGTGGCTAAGGGAGCAGTCTGCAAAACTGCGATGCAGCGGTTCAAATCCGCTCGCCGCCTCCATTTTCAGTTCGTAGTTATTAGTTGGGAGTTCGTAGTCAAAAAGAATACTTTGCCTTTTATCTCCCAGCTCCGAACTCCTTACCATTAACTCAAATGCCCGAGTGGCGGAACTGGTAGACGCACGGGACTTAAAATCCCGAGGTGGGAAACTACCGTGCCGGTTCGAGTCCGGCCTCGGGCACCACGTAGTAAGACTTAAGGCTGAAGGCTGAAGATTTTCATTATTTTCTTTGGTTTTCAGCCTATTTTTTTGTATTATTGAAACCATGACCCGCAGAAAAACAAGACAAATTATCATAGGCAATGTAAAGATTGGAAGCAACTCCCCCATCTCTATCCAGTCAATGACCAATACTGATACTGCTGATGTAAAGGCAACAATCAATCAGATAAAGGCTTTGGAAAGGGCAGGGTGCGAGATTGTGCGGGTTGCTGTTCCGAATATGGAGGCTGCAGAGGCAGTAGGGAAGATAAAAAAGTCTATAAATATCCCCCTTATTGCAGATATCCATTTTGATTATAGATTGGCTTTAAAAGTTATAGATAAAGGCGTTGATGGACTAAGGCTTAATCCCGGCAATATAGGGGATAAGGAAAGAATCAAAACTGTAGTAAAGGCTGCAAGGGAAAAGAAGATACCTATAAGAATTGGTGTGAATGCAGGCTCTCTGGAAAAAGATATACTGGAAAAATACGGCCATCCCACACCAGAGGCAATGGTAGAAAGCGCTATGCGGCATATAAAGTTTTTGGAAGACTTAGATTTCCATGAAATAAAAGTATCTTTAAAGGCATCAGATGTATGGAAGACAATTGACGCTTACCGGCTTCTGGCCAAAAAAGTGGATTATCCATTTCACATAGGCATAACAGAGGCAGGCACAATATTTTCAGGCACGGTCAAGTCAGCAGCAGGTTTAGGCGTCTTACTATCAGAGGGCATAGGAGATACATTGCGTGTTTCACTTACAGGTGACCCTGTGGAAGAGGTGAGGATAGGTTGGGAGATTTTAAAGGCAATGAAATTAAGGGAGAGAGGGGTCAATATCATATCCTGCCCGACCTGCGGAAGAATAAAGCTGGATATAATAACCCTTGCCAATGAAATAGAAAAAAGACTTTCGCACATCACAAAGCCTATAAATATCGCTGTTATGGGATGTGTTGTAAACGGCCCCGGAGAGGCCATTGAATCAGATATCGGCATAGCTGGCGGTGATGGCGTTGGAATGCTGTACATAAAAGGCAAGCCTGCAAAGAAGGTAAAGGAAAAAGATATTGTGGAGGCGATAGTGAGAGAGGTGGAGAAGGGGGTAGGTTAGGGATTAAAAGGGGAGTATTGAAATAGATTCATCTTCTTTTTGCCTTCAATATCTCAGTAACTTAATACTTGCTTTTTGCGGCAGTAATAATGTATTTTAAAAATCATGTGGAAAAAGTCTGTTAGTTGCATAAATAAATTTTAGTAATCTTAATTTCAAAAAAATACTCATTTGGTTTCTATTATGCGGGACATAGATATTCGTGAGGTCTTATTAAAGTCATTGCATAATAAGTATTGCAAACAATGCGATACTTTAGTCATTGAAGAGCTTGGGCTTTGTCAAGGTGATTCACGTATCGATATTGCTGTAATTAACGGCTCGATTCATGGATATGAAATTAAAAGCGAACGAGATACCTTAGACAGGCTTCCAAGTCAGCAAGATTATTATAACCGGGTCTTAGATTGCGTGACAGTGGTTGCCAGTTCTTGTCATCTTTTAAAAGTTGAGAAACTTGTGCCGTCCTGGTGGGGGCTGAGTGAGGCGGAGTATAAAAATAAAAAACTACTAATCCGAAAAATTAGGCCGGACACACAAAATACTGATGTTGATCCAACAGCGATCGTTCAGTTGTTATGGCGTGAAGAAGCCCTTGAGGCCTTAAAGAAGCGCGATTTACATAAAGGAATAGTCAGCAAACCCCGTGAAGTTTTGTGGAATCGTCTCGTCGAATGCTTACAAATAGACGAGTTGCGATCTGAGGTCAGGGAAAGAATTAAGGCAAGGCAGTATTGGCGATCTGTTTAACAACGAATGCAATATGATGGCTAAATCCAGTTCGCCGCCATATCCATGGGACTCCCGGCCCATCTATATATTTTGAGCAACGGTCGATATAAGCATCTCCCGCAGAAAAAGTAGGACCACTATACTCCTTCCCGTTAGCTAAGTCATGACATATTTTATTAAATTGATCGTGGCCGTATCGATTCTTATCTCTTCCCTTATATACCAGCCAGTGGTCGGATACAGTATACCGTAGGTTTACCGGAATTTTTTTATTTCGGAAGTCCGTGTCTGTCATGTTTGGATGTTGGATTGCGTAATCTCCAAAATATGGCAATCTTGGAAGGCGGTTTGCTGATATAATACTTTTCCATAACAAAAATTCATTGCGGGGCAGCATCTTTTTGGAATCCGGTTGAATATCGGTTAGAAATTCAGGAAATGCTGAGGCAGCTACCGTTAAAGTCCGCCATTCCTTAATATATGGGAATTTTATTATGATATCGTATATATATTTTATGGGTTCTACGACATTCTTAATAGGAAGGGATTCAAAATCAATGATTAGATCGCAATAATCAGGCGATACATCAAATTGTTTTAGCAATGCGTCGAGAGATTTATTCATTTCATTAGAATTATCAATATCATCTTTTTGAATTCGCAAGCAAACACCATTATTGTTGTCAGATATTGCCTGAGCTACTGCATCTTGAAAAGATGCATCTCTTTCAAGTCCTGTAGTTGGTATTACCTTGGTACCACTTTTACGAATATATTCCATAGAATATAAGATGGGATGTTTACTTTCAATTTTTTCTCCCGTCGCAACATAATAGAAGTCAATAAAGATTGGCCTGCCAGTTGTCCAATTCTTTGCTAAACTTTTGGTAAAGTTTTTAAGATGTTCTTGCTGTGTTTTTTTAGGCTTATCGTTTTTGAAATCCCAAGGGACTGGAATTACTTCGATTAATGGTGTTATATACTGTTTAACATCATCAGTGAGTTCATTGAGAGCTGTAAGCTCAGCTTTCTTACTTTTTAGTATAGGAATATAATGTAGGCGCTCATGCATTATTCGTTTCCTTGAGGTCAAGAAACATTTTGGAATTGTTTTTTAACAAGCCCATGACCAATAAGTTCATTAAGGATTGAAAAGTTCTTTGTCTCATGCCGAATACGACCAGCAATAATAGCAGGATGAATACTAAGTTGTTTCGCAAGCTCCATAATAGCGCTTGGAGTTTTTTGAATATAGGCTCTACTATTTTTCCATTTTTTTCGTGGAATCAAGATTTCTTGACATAAATTATCCGCCTCAACTTCTTTAGCATTCTCAAAATGCCCAGTCTCAATATCATCTATAAACATATTTTCTTTATTCCTCAAATGCAAGGCCACATGAGACAACTCATGGCCAAGTGTATGCCAAAAATTATCTATTCTATTGTATCTGATTGTAATACCAATAACTGGCCTTCCATTTTCGTCAAGCATTGCTCCACCGTCTAATTTTGTTTTAGGTAAACGTGGCTCAATAATCAAAGCTATGCCATTTTTTGCCAGAAATTCTTGTGCAAGCAAGGGACCTTGATCAGACCAGCTCAAGTGAACTATCTCTTTTATAAAATCTTTGCTTACAGTTCCTGGTTTGTACTCTGCGACACAACATTCCTCTCTTGCTCTGATTAACACGCGGGCTGTCCATGCGATTAGCGCATACATCTCATCGTCTTTTTCAGAAAGCTTAGACCATGTGCGTCGGCAAAGAGCCGCCTCTGGCAATTTGCCACCCAAAGGTTCAAGAAATGTTTGCATAAGTGCAAAGGCGTGTGCGCGCACGTCATGATATGAAGATGAAATCCAACTGCGTTTAATCATTTCTCCAATGGGGAACTTCTGCCAATCTATTTCTATTACATTATTTGTCCCTTCCGCTGGCGTTTGTAGTAAAACTTCAAGGGGTATATTTAAACCTGCATGAAGCTCTCGTATCATTTGAATTGTAAGAGGTCTCTTTCCGGATAGGACCTCGGAAACTTTGCTCTTACTGCCAATATATGGAATCAAGTCTTTCTGCAGTAAGCCTTGTTCCTCCATTCTAAAAAGAATCGCATCTATGGGACTTGGCAACGCAATAGGGAAACGTTTCTTTTCGTAAGCCTCAATAAGCATCGCAAGAAGGTCTAAGCGCTCAGCGTCCGGTGTTGCCGGCTCTGGATCAAGCGCTATAAGACGCTCTACTTCGGCAATAGCGATTTTATATTCACTTTCTGATTTAATAACACGCGGTTCCATTTTAATTTCCTCAGCAAAAGAGTTTAGTATACTCTGCATGAGTTCCGATCCATTTGACTATTACTTTTCCGGTTTTGAATGCCACTTGAACTTGTAGACGGTATGAATTCCCTTTTATGTTAAAGAATACAATATGATCGGCCAAGAAACTTGCTGTAGAGTAACGGTTTTTGATGTCTTGAGTGTTTTGCCAATTAGAACCTGCGACATCTGCTACCCAGCTTTCTATCCATGATCGGGTATCTGTATGCTTGCGCATGAATACATCTAACTTTTCTCGGCCAACTAAGGTCATTTAGGTTCCATAGCAGAGTGTAAGATTTGACTACAATCGTCACAACAGAATAATAACAAGTTCCCGAATTAATGTCAATAAAAAAGTTCACCAATTGGGAACTATTTCTCAAATCGATAAAATTTGTGGAGTGGGTGGTTTTGAGATGTCGGTATTTTCTTACATATAGCAGCCAAGCTCCGGTCTTACACTCCTAATGGTTTCCTGCCTCTGTTTGTAAGGTTTTACCTAACATCTTTGCCGTCGCTAAATGTAGCGAGTCTTTAAAAGTCTGCAACGGGGTCTTGCAGAATTAAACAAAGCCACCCAAATTCCTTGACCACTAAAGAACTCATTTCCTTGGTTGGGCGGTGACGGGTGTGTGTGGATGTGTTTTAAAACTTGTAAATCTTTACTGTCGGTATCTGTTCAAAGTGTTTATCAAGGGTGAAGATTTTGAGATTGTGTTCAATGGCTAATGCTGCTATGAATATGTCGGACAAGGGTAAATTCAAGCCTTTTTTCTTGACGGATGCAGAGAGTTCTCCTGCCTTCTGCCAGAGGTCTTTTGTCATCTCTGCATAGGATAGATTAGATAAGGCATCCAATACCTTGGCTTTTTCATCTTCTGTCCTAACCCCTTGCACGAGTTCAAAAAGCACTACTCCACATACCCATACCGAATTCTTCATGATGAGGGTTTCAAGTTTTTTGCCAACTGCGGATTGCGGCTTGAAAAATTCTATCCATATGCTCGTATCTGCAAGTATGCCGTTATCTCTTTCGTTCAAGAAGTTTTTCCCTCTCTTTCTGAGCCTTTATCTCAAGTTCTTTTTCTTTTTTCCAATCATAGTCTATCTGCACCTTGCCCCTAAGGGCAATAAGCTGTTTTATCTTTTTCTGCCTGATAAATTCCTTCATGGCAATGGCAATGGCCTTTGTCTTGGATTTTTCGCCAGTGGCCTTCTGAACCTCCGAAATGAGGTCATCGGGTATGTTTAATGTTGCACGCATACATTGCACCTCCTTTGTATGCTTTTATTGTATGCTGGATAGATATGCTTGTCAAGAAGTAATAAAGGATAGTAAATTACCTGCCAGTAAGCTGGCGGGTAATTTACTCATTGAAGAGATAAGAACCTAAAGCCCCCTCATCCTCTCCACCATCTTTACCATCCCAAAGGTATCAAGCTTACAATACTCAAGGAGCGCATTTCTGTTTTTCTCTATCTCTGCCGGGTCGTGGGATTTGGTCATTGCAAAATACGCATTCATTGCCATTTCACCGTCTTTAATATTCATATCTTTATAGCTCAGTTCAGGGACAAGCAGGGGGAGGGCGGCCTTTATGGAATATGAGCCTCTCATCTGCCATAAATAAATATCCTTTCTCTGAAAAGGGGACATCAGGTCTATTATGTTATTTATGATATTGTCTATCTTTTTCTTGTGCTCAGGGAACCAGCCTCCGAGGTTTTTCAATACACCTATTTCAAAAGATTTATTATAAACTACTACGCATGCATTTTCTGAAATCTCTTTAAGGAGTTTTTCAATAAGTTCCTTTCTTGGATCAACCTCTGCTTTGGCAAGATATTCGTAGTGTCTTAATTCAGAACTTTCATTATCCTTGCAATACAGCGAATATTGATAAGGTATCTGCTGATAAGGCCTTGTGCCATCGAATAGAGGTATGGAGATGTTAAAGGTTTCGAAATCAAGAAAACATAATGGATACCAGAGGGACTCAAGAAATTCTTTTACAGCTTCACGATTAATAAAATCCTTCTTTTCGAGAGTCCCTTCTACATGGATTTTCTGGCTATTGGATAAGAGTTCCTGAGGTACATCCTTTAGATGTATGATGCCTTGCTTATAGAGCTCATATCCATTGGCGCCGCGGCCTTTGAGTTCAAATACAGAATCTTCTGGTACATGCTGCCAGCAAAAGCCTATGAAGTCGCAGTCGTAAGGCTCATGGCAGTGCCTTCCAATATCAATTATAGGGATATCTCCCTTCAAAACTTCCCGCATTTTTTGAATCTCTTCTTCAATAAAACCCTGCTTTTGTTCTATCGCCTCTGTGATGTCTTCAATGATAAATAGCTTATCCACCTCTATCTCGCCGTATCTTACATATTGATTATTTATGTATACAAGATACGCTCTTGAAATGGGAAGGCCTGTGCCTTTTAAAACATAATATTGGACTGCCACATCGCCTATATAGATATCCTTTATTTCGGTAGCGCTTTTTACCTCATAGATTTCCCATCCATTTTTACCTTTATGAAGAATATCGACTTTAATAAATACATTATTGTAGCTGAATGCAGGTTCATAGAGTGTAGAAGTTCCTTTCTTAATTTCATCTGTAGTCTGGATAATCTGTTCTGAAAGAGGTATTTCTTCAAAAGGGATGAAGACACCGCCTGGAAAGAGCCTCTGAGCATATTTCCCCACCTCCTTACCCATCTCAAAAAGCCTCTCCTGCGCGTATGAAATCTCACCCCTTAATTCAGGGCGGCGTCTGTCCAGATAAAGGGACTTGTAGCACTGAAGCCCTCTCAGGAAAAGGGATTTGCTGAGGTAGGTATTATGGGGTTTATTATTTGGGGTCATTTCAGATGCTTTATATTTTAGCAGTAATAAGAAGTTGATGCGAGCAATTACTACTTGCGGGTTTGGATTTTAACTGCTATCCTTGTTTTAAATAATGCAACTAAAAAGGGAGTAATCTAATGTCAGCAATAGACCCGATATGCGGCATGATTGTTGAAGAATCAAAGGCTGCTGCAACTTATGCTTATAAGGGCAAGACCTATTATTTCTGCAACATAAAATGCAAGGAGAAGTTTGCGGCAAATCCGGAAGCGGTCCTTTCTTTAGCCCACATCCCACACCCTATATCCCACATCCCAACAGAGGGTATGGCAAAAGACCCTATCTGCGGTATGGTGGTTCCTAAAGAGCACTCCTTAAAGACAGAGATGCACGGAAGGGCGTATTATTTTTGCAGTGACAGTTGTCTGCATACATTTGTTTCGCCTGAGCAAGAATTAAAGAATCTCAAGCGCAGGGTGAGCGTTGCGATAACAGGTGTTGTTTTATTAGCAATCCTTAGGGCAGGGGTTTACATAGGCCTTGCAGCAGGCGCAGTAACTGTTACATGGGTTCCAATACCAAGCCTTCCATTCTTTACATGGGGCGTGTGGCTCTTCATCCTTGTTACCCCAATCCAGTTCATAGGCGGATGGACATTCTATGTCGGAGCCTACCGTGCAATAAAAACCAGGATGATAAATATGGACTTCCTTATTGCCATGGGCACGCTGGTGGCATATTTTTATTCCACGATTGTCACATTTGCGCCGGATATCCTGCCTGTGCCTGTGGAAGAAAGGGATGTATATTTTGAGGTGTCTGCTGTGATTATTGCATTTGTTTTGCTTGGCAAATATATGGAGGAGATAATAAAGAAGCGGAGTTCTGCTGCTGTGAGAAAGCTCCTTGATTTAAGGCCGCAGACAGCAAGGGTTATAAGGACAGTTCAGAGTTCAGAGTTAGGAGTTCGGAGTGAAGAAGTAGAGATACCTGCTGAATCATTGATGAAAGATGAGATTGTGGTGGTAAGACCAGGCGAAAAGATACCTGCTGACGGCGTCATAACAGAAGGGCACTCTTCTGTGGATGAAAAGATGATTACAGGCGAGTCCATGCCTGTGGAAAAGAATATGGGTGATAAGGTTATAGGCGCTACGTTAAATAAGACAGGCATGTTTAAGTTTAAAGCAACAACAGTGGGTTCTGAGACAACCCTAAACCAGATTATTAAGATGGTGGAAGAGGCGCAGGCATCAACCGCGCCCATCCAGAGGATAGCTGACAAGGCAACGGGTTATTTTGTGTATGGTGTTGTGAGTGTGGCAGTCCTTTCCTTTGTGGGCTGGTCTCTTGCAGGCAATATCCCTATGGCAATATTGGCGTCAGTGGCTGTGCTTATTATATCCTGCCCCTGTGCATTGGGTGTTGCAACGCCTGCGGCGCTCATGGTAGGCGTTGGAAAAGGGGCAGAGGCAGGGATTTTGATAAGGGGAGGGGAGTATCTTGAAAGGGCAGAGAAATTAACTACCATTGTATTTGACAAGACAGGGACACTCACAAGGGGAGAGCCTGTAGTTACTGATATAATTCGGGGGACTATCCCAGATTTACGGACGCAGCGAAGCGGAGTCGTAGAATCGGGACTGTCCCCCGAACTCAGTGAAGACGAAATACTAAAATTTGTTGCGATTGCTGAGAAGGGCTCGGAGCATCCGCTTGGCGAGGCTATTATAAAGATGGCAAATATGAAGGGCATTCAAATACCCGATGCGCTGAGGTTTGAGGCAATTCCGGGGCATGGGGTAAAGGTTAAATACAGAAGTCAGGAGTCAGAAGTCAGAAGTCAGGAGATGGAGATTTTGTTTGGGAATAGAAAACTTATGGAAGATTTTAAGATAGATATTTCAGCTTACGAGGACATGCTTAAATCTCTTGAGGAGCAGGGAAAGACTGCAATGATACTTGCTGTTAAGAAGTCAGGAGTCAGAAGTCAGGAGTCAGAAGTTTCAGTTTACAGTTCGCAGTTTACAGTTTACGGTATTGTTGCTGTTGCAGATACATTAAAGGAAAATTCAAAAGAGGCTGTTGCTAAACTTATTGGGGAGGGCATTGAGGTAATTATGCTCACAGGGGATAATGAAAGGACTGCAAAGGCAATTGCAAAACAGGCCGGCATAGAAAAGATTATTGCCAATGTGCTTCCCGGTGAAAAGGCAGGGGTGATAAAAAAACTTAAGTACGAAGGCAAAGTCGTTGCAATGGTGGGCGACGGCATAAATGATGCGCCTGCCCTTGCAGAGGCGGATATAGGCATAGCGATAGGCAGCGGCTCTGACGTGGCAAAGGAGACAGGCGGGATAATCCTTGTAAAGGACGATGTGAGGGATGTGGTCGCGGGGATAAGGCTTTCAAGGGCAACGATGAAAAAGGTGAAACAGAACCTCTTCTGGGCATTCTTTTACAATTCCATTGCAATACCGATCGCCGCATTTGGTTTGCTGAACCCAATTATCGCCGCAGCAGCAATGGCATTGTCATCGCTGTCGGTTGTGAGCAATTCGGCATTGCTTAAGAGGTTGAAACTGGAGACATAAAAATTTTCCTTGACACCATCCCTTTTTTTGGCTATAACCGTAGAAAAATAAATCTAAAACCAAAGCTAAAACCAAAACCAAAGTTAAATCTGGAAGACTGATAGTTTGATATCTCAGTCAAGAGGGGAAGGATATGAAGACATCACAGGTGCTGGAACGGACAGGCATTCCGAGGCATAAGCTGTACTACCTTGAACAGAAGGGATATATAGCCCCGCAGAGGATTCCTATGGGCGACCTGGAGGCGAGGGAATATAGCGGGATAGATGTGAAAAAGATAGAGCTTATATGGAAATATCTGAAAAAAGGCTTTAAGCATAAATCCGCATATCAGAAGGCTATGGAAGAACTTGATGGCAAGAGTGTTAAAAAGGGGAAGGTTTAACAATGGTATATGAAAAATTTTTCTATCTGAAAGAAAACCCATTTAATATAACTCCTGACCCCAGGTTTTTGTACCGGAGCAGGAAACATCAGGAGGCATTGGACCTCCTGTTTTTTGGCATATCAGAGCGCAAGGGGTTTATGATGCTGTCAGGCGAAGTCGGCACAGGGAAGACAACCATTTGTAGGGTCCTTCTGGACAAACTGAATTCAAAAGTGGAGAAGGCGCTTATCCTTAACCCTTTTCTGTCAGATATTGAATTGATCAAGGCCATAAATGAGGATTTTGGAATAAAGGAGCACAATTCATCCCTGAAGGAGCAGCTGGATGCTTTAAACGCCTTTCTGTTGAAGAAGGCACAGCATGGCGGAAACGCAGTTGTTATAATAGATGAGGCGCAGAATTTGAGTTTGAAGGCGCTGGAGATGGTCAGGCTGTTATCAAACTTTGAGACAGAAAAGATGAAGCTCCTTCAGATAGTCCTGGTAGGCCAGCCTGAGCTTAGAGAAAAGTTAAAACTTCCTGAACTCCGCCAGCTAAATCAGAGGATAGTGGTAAGATGCCACCTTATGTCTCTGAATTTTGATGAGACCAAGGAATATATATTTAACCGCCTTACTATCGCAGGAGGAAAGGGAAATATAAGGTTTACATCAACTGCCTTAAGGTCAATATATGAGGCAAGTTCCGGCATACCACGGCTTATAAATATTGTATGCGACAGGGCTTTGACAGCAGCCTTTGTGGTTGGGAAGAGGGTTGTAGATGATGAAATAGAAAAAAAGGCCATAGAGGAACTGGAGCGCGATGGGACGCTTAGAAAGGATGTTGATATACAGCCTAAAAGGACATGGCGCAGATACAGATATATACCGCACCTTTCAGCTTCTGCTGCGATTATTGCCGTGATATTTGGAGTCTGGTGGAATAATAAAGAGCAGGCAATTATCTCTTCCCTGGCTACAACCCCTGTTATAAAAACTGCTCCTGGTTCTGCGGGTCGGCAGCCTGCTGCTATGGACACGGTTAGTAGTCAGCCGTTAACGGTGGAGAAAGATAAAGGGTCTTATAAGAATACGGCAGTTTCTCCTGAAAATATATCTGTTGTGTCAACAGGGGCTCCTGTTTCAAATGAGGAAAAATTTCAGGGGTCTTTTCCCACAGGTATACAATCAGGTTCAGGGAATGATATGGGAGGCAATAATATATTAGCTGCAAAAGCCGCCGGGCAGCCTGCTGTTTTGTCATCTGACGAAGCTGTCAGCAGTGAGGCATCAATATTTAAGGGCCTGATAATAGTTTTAAATAATGTGGAGAGGACTGTTGCTAATATGGAATCCATGGAAGTGGCAAAGGGAGATAAACTTAAGATAGTTGATGTAATAGTGGAAGGAATGGACAGAAAGGATATATCTGTAAATTTCCTTGGTTTTGTCGGGAAGAGGTCTGTTAATACAGGGGAAGACAGGGGCTATTTGATTGATACTGCAAAGGACCTATGGGTTAAATATTCTGTGAAAGGGGAAGGCGCAGAATATCCTATAATAGTGAAGCAGGGCGACAAAAAGATAGGCGAGGTTTTCATCAAGATAAGGAAACCTGCTTAATGGGCGCCGTATATTTTTTATGAGCCTAATACACCAGGCACTCAAGAAAGTGCAGACAATAAGGGAGACCAATGCCCTGCCTGTATATAGCGGAGGCTACAGCACTGCAAAGAATAAAGGGCATATGCAGGCTACCCTATCTACGGCAAGGGTGTTATGGGTCTTAACCTTTTTGCTTTTTATTATTGCGATTGCCGCTGTGTGGTGGGCGGTTAACCGTATTAACTACAACAAAGAGAGGCCGGGGCTGAATACTTCCGGTCAGGTAGTCCTCATGGATTATCGTACCTCTGCAGATACTTTGGGACAGGCAAATTATGCCGATGCCAAAGGTGGCGGGGCTATAGCTGCTGCCCATATCCCTTTGACAGACAGAAGGGATAGTACCGGCGTGGGTAATGGACATCCCCTTCCAAGGTATGGCGGAGAAATGGCATTTGTAGAAGCGAGAAATAAAAACTTAAGAGGGGTTGAGCTGTACAGGGGAGGAAAGTTTTCTCTTGCCAAGGAGGAATTTTTATCTTCCATTCAAATATTCCGGGAATATGCCGAGGCATATAACAATATCGGGTTAACATATAAGCAGCTTGGTGATGTGAAGAAGGCAGAGGATAGCTATAAAAAGGCCATCAAATACAAGCCAAACTATCCGGAGGCGATGAACAACTACGGCGTTCTTTTGGACGGCATGGGGAATCATGGACTGGCGCAAGAATACTTTAAAAAGGCCATAATGCTTGTGCCTGACTATCCGGACCCCTGCCTGAATATGGCTATCTCCCTTGAGAAAGAGAGAAGATTTGACGAGGCGGTGGACTATTATGAGAGGTTTTTATCTCATGCAGGGCAAAGGGAAGGCCCCTTGCTTAAAGATATAAGGGAAAGAGTGCTTTATCTCAATGCCAGCGGGCTTACAGTTCAAAAAAGCCAGTAAACCTCGCGCCAAAATTGCTGGCGCAGGGGCAAAGATATTGTTTTTTTATCAGCAGACCTAACCGTGTTACTAACGGATACCTCAAGAGGATAACATCTGTGTTCATCTTTGACAAGGGTAATCTCACAGGCATAGATATAGGTTCTTATGCTGTAAAGGTAGTAAAAATAAAAGGGACGGGCGACAGGCGTTTGCTTGGAGCTGTTGGTTATTCAAAACTGGACCATCTTGCGTTTCCCCATGAAAGCTCGCATTTGAGCGGGATACTGCGTACTCTTTTTAGCGCACAAAGGATAAAGACCAGAAAGGTTGCAGCTGTTCTTCCTGGCAGTTCTTTGACATTGATGCATATGTATCTGCCGAAGATGCCTAAAAAAGACATGAAAGAGGCTGTGCGCTGGGAGATGCGGAAGCAGATTACTTTCCCCCCAGATGAGCTTGTCTGCGATTTTACTACTATTGGAGAAGTGAAGAGGGGAGAGGAATCCATGCTGTCTCTCATGGCATTCGGTGCGCAGAATGGGGACGTGGAACGGCTGCTTAAGACTATGGAAGATGCGTCTCTTAATCCAGTGGCTGTTGATGTGGTTCCGATGGCCATGCTCTTGTCTTTTGACTATAATAATGTCTGGGAAGAGGGTGCGAACTACTCCATGGTAGATATAGGGGATTCTAAGTCGACACTTGCAATATTCAAAGATAGAAAGCTTGTGTTTGCCAGAGAGATACCCATAGGCGGGAAGGAATTGACAAACGTGGTTATGAATGCGCTGTCATGCGGCGAGGATGTCGCAGAGGCCGAAAAGATAAAGTACGGGGTTGTACGGTCAGACGATAGTGCGTCAGCGGTGGCGGATGCCATGTCAGGTGTTATAGAGCGGCTGGCTGCGGAGATGCACAGGTCTTTTGATTATTATCAGGCACAGTTCAGGGAAGGCAGCATAAGCAAGATATTCTTGTGCGGCGGGACAGCAAAGCTCAAAGGCATAGATGATTTTCTGTCAAACATCCTTGGGGTCCCCTGTTTTATAGACGACCCTTTGCGTAATATAAGGGTAGAACCTAAAAGATTCGATGCCGCAAGGCTAAAAGGTTTTGCCCCCGATCTTGCCGTTGCTGTGGGTCTGTCACTTAAGGCGGATGTTGGATGATACAAGGTATAAACCTTATTCCAGATGAAATAAGGAGGAGAAAAAGAACAGGGCAAAAACGGCCTTTGATTATAAGCCTTTTAGTTGTTTATGTCCTGGTTTTGGGAATGGTTTATTTTTATCAAAAGAGCGGCGTTAACAGCAGGTTGGGGAGGGCAGAGCGGATGATAAGGGAAAGGGATGAACTTGCGGCAAATAACGTAAAATATAAAGAAGTGATAGAACGTGTAAACACGATACAGAAAAAAGAGGCTGACATAAAGAAGAGACTGGAGGTAATAGATGCCCTTCTGAAGAGCCGCATATACTGGTCCGAGATATTGAGGAGCATGACCCAGATTATACCGGAAGGTGTTTGGCTCAGGAGTCTATCTACATATGATTTGCAGAAAGGGGCAGGCAAGGGCGTGAGATTTACCGGAACGGCATTTTCTAACTCTAAAATTGCAGAGTTCATTTTTGCCATGGAAAACTCCCGATATTTTGGAAATGTAATACTGGACTATTCGCAGAAGAGAACATTTCAGGATAGAGACCTTTATGATTTTGAGGTTACTGCAGATTTGAAAAAGTAAACCCCCGCACCAAAGATTTGATGCGGGGTAAAACACCTGGCCCTTGACAAAACAAGTTTAGTCAAGGGCTGGCCGAGAATTGGCTGCTGAAGTATCGTTGGCGCAACACCAGGGTATCTAAATAAGCATGGAAAACATCAGGGATATAATATCTAAGTTGGAGCTGCCTAATTTAAGTGAATATAAGGTGGAGTTAATTGCACTCCTGGCGGCAGCAGCTGTTACATTCTTTTTTTACCAGTTTGTCTATTTGAAAGGGATATCGGAGATTAAAAGGCTGGACTCTCAGATTCAGGGAATAGTAGCGGATATTGAGAAGATTTCGGCAGAGATAAAACAGACACAGAGCTTTGCGGACAGGCTCAAAGAGGTGATGGAA
>Ga0209342_10002897_pt1 | contig 18251 bp, 14 predicted proteins | sample RifCSP16_2_FD_184023 | JGI IMG/M metagenome (GOLD analysis project Ga0209342, IMG submission 184023) | Soil microbial communities from Rifle, Colorado - Rifle CSP2_sed 16_2 (SPAdes) (version 2) | ecosystem: Environmental > Terrestrial > Deep subsurface > Rock core/Sediment | place: Rifle... | reverse complement strand
GTTCTGGGGACAGGGGCTAGGGGTCAGGGGTCCGCAACGGCTGATCGAACAAGCCCCAGGCCCCTGGCCCCGGATCCCGAATTGGCTCGCTTCTCGCCACGGCGCGAGTGGATGTCGAAAACAGAGTCTGACAGAAACGTGCAGGGGTTGGGCGAACAAGCCAGGCTGGCAGGGTGTTGAAACACGCCCTGCAGGGCAGGCTGTTCAAAAGGTCCAGATGTAGGCGTCAACGTCCTGCCTTGAAGTGAGGTACAGAGATGTTCAAGATTCATCCCTCCCACGGCGCGGACCTCTTACGCGCGTTTTACACGTACGAAGAGCAGGTACGGGTTACCAATACGAAAGTTGGGTGCTTGCTGGTTGTGACGCTCATGCCTGCGGGAACCTTCCTCGACTATTTTGTGTACCCCGGACAGTTGTGGCTGTTCTTCAAGGCCCGGTTGTTGTGTGCGGCGATGGCCGCCGTGATTTGTGGGTCACTCTACACCGAGGTCGGTAAAAAGAGCGTCAAATGGCTGAGCATCGTCATGTTCCTGCTGCCTGCTTGCTTCATCGCTTGGATGATTTATGCCACAGAAGGAGCTGGGTCTCCCTACTACGCCGGCCTGAACTTGGTTCTTCTTGCGGTCAGTGTGATCATTCATTGGACCGTCTGGGAATCGATACTCTGGGCGGTTGCGATCATCCTGATGTATCTGAGTGCCTGTGTTTTAAACGGATCGCGCTTCGATTCAGGCGTCTTCTTCAATAATCTGTATTTTCTCGTGCTGACAGGGATCATTGTTGTGACAGGGAACCATTTCTTCAATCGCCTGCGCTTTAACGAGTTTGCCCTCAGGTTTGAGCTCGACCGCAACCGGCAATTGCTGGAGGAGAGCAATGAGAAGCTCGAGGAGAGTAACCGGAAGCTCGAGGAGAGCAACAAGAGGCTGGTCGAGCTTGACCAGGTGAAGAGCCGGTTCTTCGCCAACATCAGCCACGAGCTGCGGACGCCCCTGACGCTGCTGCTTGCTCCGTTGGAGACACTGTTGCACCGGTGGGGCCACGAGTTGACCGCTGGAACACGAGGGCTGCTGGGCACCATGCACGCCAACGGCATGCGGCTCCTCAAGCTCATCAATGATCTTCTGGATCTGGTGCGCCTGGAGCTGGGGAGGATGGAGGTCAGGCGCGAACCGGTAGCGATTGCGGAGTTCGCCAGGGGGTTGAGTAACTCGGTGTTGAGAGTGGCCGAGGCCAAGGGGCTGAAGCTGGAGACGTTGGTTGAGGACCGGCTCGGAAGTATTCTGGCTGATCACGACAAGCTGGAGAAGATCGTGTTGAACTTGCTGTTCAACGCGATCAAGTTCACGCCGGCGGGTGGTCTGGTGAACTTCTCGGTCAAAAGAGACGCGGAGGAGCTGGTCTTGCAGGTTGCAGACACCGGGGTGGGGATAGCGGAGACGGATCTGCCCTATGTGTTCGATCGCTTCTGGCAGGCGGACGCCTCGTCACGGCGCAAGCATCAGGGGGCAGGGATTGGGCTGGCGCTGGTCAAAGAACTGGTGGAAGCCCAAGGGGGAACGGTCTCTGTGACCAGCCAGGTGGATGGGGGGACCACGATCACGGTGCGGCTGCCATACGCGCGAGTGGAGGCTGCCAGTTTGGCGGCTTCAGATCCAGACAGCGAGAAAACAGAGGAGTGGCTGGCGAACTTGTCTCGCAGGGCAGAACTGTATCCGACGATAGCGCCGCTGCGGGAGCCTGTAAGCTCGGTGGAGAGGCCGGCGAACGGAAGCCGCCCGCGCGTGCTGATAGCCGAGGACGAGCCGGACATGCTGCATTTCTTACGCTCACAATTGAGCGCCCATTTCCAGGTGCTGGAAGCCGTGAGCGGGCAGCAAGCAATTGATATGGCGAGTCAGAGCCTGCCGGACGTCATTCTGCTCGACATGATGATGCCGGAGAAAGACGGGTTGGAGGTCTGCCGTGAATTGCGCGGAGGGGCCTCCACACGGAGCATTCCGATCGTGTTGCTGACGGCCCGGGCAGATGAGGCGACCAAGCTGGCGGCGCTCTCGGCCGGAGCCAGCGACTTCTTGACCAAGCCGTTTTCAACCACGGAAGTATATTTGCGCTTGAAGAACCAGGTTGAGTCTTGTCGATTGCAGAGGAAGCTGGCATGGCAGAACCAGCTTCTGGAAGGGACGATCGAGCAGTTGAAAGGCACCGAAACCCAGCTCATGGCTTCTCTGGGCCGCCTGAGCGCGGGGATTATCCATGAGATCAACAATCCGCTGAGCTATGCGAACACCGCGCTTTATGCTTTGAAGCGCAAAGTCGGATCGTTTTCTGAAGAACAAAAGACTGACTCCGAAGAGATCCTTCGGGATATTGAAGATGGAATTAATCGAGTGAAGAATATTGTTTTGGATTTACGAACAGTCACTCATCCCAACACTGAACGATGTGACATCGTGGAAGTACACGCGATCGTTTCCTCGGCCCTGAGATGCCTGAGGTACCAGTGGAAAGACAAGGTGCGGATTGAAGCTGAGATTGCCAACACTCAGACGGTGTGGGGAAATCAAAGCAAACTTATCCAGGTGCTGATCAATCTGCTGCAAAACGCTCTGGACGCCCTGAGGAGAAAAACGTTCGTCAATGAGCAGCCCACCATCTGGATTGAAGGACGCGTGAAAGACAACACACACGTCCTGACCATTCGGGACAATGGTGAAGGCATAGGATCAGAGCATCTCAGCAAGGTCTTCGATCCCTTCTTCACGACGAAGGGTGTTGGAGAAGGGATGGGGCTGGGGTTGAGTATTTGCCATCAGATCATCGAGCAACACGGGGGGAGAATCTCCGTGAGAAGCGAACCAGGGAGGTGTTGCGAGTTTACGGTGGAGCTTCCGACGAAGGCTCCCAACCCATCTTGACTCCCTCGCCCTTCCCCTCTCCCCCGGTCGGGTGGAGAGGGGTTCGTCGGTGTTTCCCTCTCCCTGGGGAGGGAGATCGGACCCCGTGAAAACCCTCGCCCTTGACAAGCTTGTCAAGGGGAGAGGGAAGGGTGAGGGGGCTTCCAACAGGCTACGGTCGCATTCATGAATGATGCAGGCTATGGAATAAGCAATGGCGCTTAATAGTTCCGGCGAGAAGGACACTTTTATCGTCTGTCGCAATAGCCAAGGAGATACCGTCCGAGGTACTCTCCTAAGGCTGACCCGTCATTTGGTGGTCTTCGAGGCCTATAACCCCTACAGCATCGTGCAGTTGTCGGAGGTGCTGATCGATTTCAAGATCTTCATGAACGACCGTCTGGTCTATTCGGGTCGCGCGGTCGTCAGCGGTTTAGTAAACACCGGGATCATGCTGGTCTGCGAAGCCACGTTGGACGAGTCATGGCTTGATGTGGACCTTTTCTCCACTTCGAACCTCAGAGAAACCCTTTGCTCGCAGTTTGCTGACTTCACAAAAGAATGGGGGAAGATCTATACGATCCTCCCCGACTTTAAAGTGGTCGTGTCGGATATGCAGATTCTCTTCGCAGGCTTGCGACGCTGGCTGGAACAAGTAGAATTAGGGATTCAATCGGTGGCTACCAACGATCGTTCCCATACTGAGCGGGAGGCAATAGAAGAGTTGGGGCATCCAATTAGTGTGAATGTCGATTCTCTGTTTGAGCGCTTTGAGGGAGTTGCCAGCGGCGTTCCAACAGAATCGCAAGGCGTTTATAGAACGTTTATCAAACGACAGATTCACCCTTTGGTGCTATGTTCGCCTTTCGTCTACCGTGTATTTCAGAAACCGCTCGGGTATGCGGGAGATTATGAAATGGTGAATATGATCGTGCGGGATCCGCTCGAGGGGAATTCGATATATGCCAAGGTTGTCAACCTGTTGTTTTTGAATCGCGCACCAGCAGTTGCGCACCGTAATCGCATCGCATATTTGACACGACAACTGAGTAATGAGACCAAGCGCGTCGCCAGGGAGGGTCGCATAGCCAGGATATACAACCTCGGATGCGGGCCGGCTGTCGAGGTGCAGAACTTCCTGATGCAAAGCGACCTGTGCGAGGCAACCGACTTGACGTTGGTCGACTTTAATGAAGAGACCCTGCGGTATACCGCGCAGCGCTTAGAAGATATAAGGATAGGCCATGGAAGAGATACCCGCATTCACACAGTAAAAAAATCGGTGCATCAGATTCTCAAGGAGGCCGCGAGGTTCAACGAGGGGCCAGCGTACGATTTCATTTACTGTGCTGGGCTTTTTGATTATTTATCTGACAGGATTTGCAAGAGGCTCATGAACATCTTCTATGATATGTTGTTGCCGGGCGGCCTCCTGGTCACGACCAATGTTGCTTCTTCAAATCCATGCCGCTACGGGATGGACTTTCTGCTCGAGTGGCATCTCATCCAGCGTGATAAGGCACAACTGGAGGCTCTATGTCCTGACGTAGCGCCACCGGGCAGCTTTTGCATGACGTCGGAATTGACGGGCGTGAACGTGTTTATCGAAGTGAGGAAACCCTATGTGGAGTAGAGGAACGAGTCTCAATAACTCCGAATTTCGGAAGAGATTTCTGGACAACGAACGGTCCGTTCGAGTCAGAACCCATCAGATTGGTTGTGCTCTTGTCGTCAGTCTCATGCCTTTCGGCGGCATCCTGGACTACTTCGTCTATCCGGAAAAAGTGAATGACTTTTTGAAGTTGCGGATCGTCTGTTCTTTTTTGGTAGGAATTATATGGCTGCTCCACCGGACCTCTTTTGGGCAGAGCCACTACAGAGCGCTCGGACTTCCAATCGCTCTTCTGCCAGCTTTCTTCATCGCATGGATGATCTATTCCACCGAAGGGAGTGCGTCCCCCTATTACGCGGGACTAAACTTGATTGTCCTTGCGGCCAGCTCGATCGTGCATTGGACTTCTGTGGAATCGATACTGTCGGCGAGCGCGATCATCCTGATGTATCTGGGCGCATGCGTTTTAAACGGATCGCGCTTCGACTCAGGTATCTTCTTCAATAATCTTTATTTTCTGGTGCTGACAGGAGTCATCGTTGTTACGGGGAATTATTTCTTTAACCGCGTACGCTTTCGTGAGTTCACGCTCCGCTTTGAGCTTGACCGCAACCGACAACTGCTGGAGGAGAGCAACAAGAAGCTTGTCGAGCTTGACCAGGTGAAGAGCCGGTTTTTTGCCAACATCAGCCACGAGCTGCGCACACCGTTGACGCTGCTGCTTGCTCCGTTGGAGACCCTGTTGCATCGGTCGGGCCACGAGTTGACCGCTGGAGCGCGAGGGCTGCTGGATACGGTGCACGCCAGCGGCATGAGGCTTCTCAAGCTTATCAACGATCTCCTGGATCTGGTGCGCCTGGAGTCGGGGAGGATCGAGGTCAAGCGCGAGCCGTTGGAGATCGCGGGGTTTGCCAAAGGGCTTGGCAACTCGGTGTTGAGAGTGGCCGAGGCCAAGGGGCTGAAGCTGGAAACATCGGTAGAGGAAGGGCTCGGAAGCGTGCTGGCCGATCGGGACAAGCTGGAAAAAGTCGTGTTGAACCTCTTGTTCAACGCGATCAAGTTCACCCCAGCGGGCGGCCTGGTGAAGCTCTCAGTCAAGAAACACGGCGAAGAATTGGTCTTGCAGGTCGAGGACACTGGGGTGGGGATATCGGAGCCGGATCTTCCTTTCGTGTTCGATCGCTTCTGGCAGGCGGACGCTTCCTCGAGACGGAAATACCAGGGGACTGGAATCGGGCTGGCGCTGGTGAAAGAGCTGGCGGAAGCGCACGGAGGCACGGTTTCGATTACTAGTCAGATGTTCAAGGGAACCGCGATAACAGTGCGGCTTCCGTATCTGCGAGCGGATGCAGCCGTGCCGCCTGGAGAAGAACGGCGACCTCAGGGGGTGACCCCGGGTTCAAATGGCGAAAAAACGGGGGAGTGGCTGACGAGCCTGTATCGAAGGGCGGAGCTGTTTCCGGCGATGGCGCCGCAGCACGAGCATCTACGCCAGGTAGAGAGCCCTGCGGACGGAAGCCGGCCGCGACTGCTGATTGCCGAGGATGAGCCGGACATGGTGCGGTTCCTCCGCTCGCAGTTGAGCGCCCATTTTGAGGTGATCGAGGCGATGGATGGACAGCGGGCGATCGAGGCGGCCAGTCAGCTCCTGCCGGATATCATTCTGCTCGACATGATGATGCCGGAGAAGGATGGGTTAGAAGTCTGCCGTGAATTGCGCGAAGGAACCTCCACACGGAACATTCCCATCGTGTTGCTGACTGCCCGGGCCGACGAGGCGACCAAGCTGGCGGCGCTCTCCGCTGGGGCCAGCGATTTCCTGACCAAGCCGTTTTCGATCACGGAACTGCACCTGCGCCTCAAGAACCTGGTTGACGCGTATCAACTGCAGAAGGCCCTGGCTGCGCACAGCCAGCTCCTCGAAACGACGCTCGATCAGTTGAAAGCCACCGAGGCCCAACTGGTTCAGTCTGAGAAGTTGGCGTCGTTGGGCCGCCTGAGCGCCGGAATCGTTCATGGAATCATCAACCCGATCAACTATGTCGAAACGGCGCTCTATACGCTCAGGAGCAAAGGGGATGGGGTATCCGGAGATCGGCAAGCCAATTACGAAGAAGTGTTGGACGATGTAGAAGAAGGGATCAAGCGGGTGAAGAACATTGTCTTGGATCTCCGGGCCTTCGCTCAGCCGAATACCGAGCTGTTCGACCAGGTGAGCGTGGGAAGAATCGTCTCGTTGGCGTTGAAATTCCTGAGCCTGGAGTGGAAAGACAAGGTGCGGATTGAAACGCGCGTTGCTGAGGACGACACCGTGTGGGCAAATCAGAACGCATTGCTTCACGTCATGCTCAATCTGCTGTACAACGCTCTGGACGCTCTGAAAGGGAAAACGTTCGTCAATGAGGAACCAGCGATCTGGATTGAAGGCAGCCAGGAGGACGTGAACTACACCCTGACGATTCGGGACAATGGCGAGGGCATCGCTCCGGAGCACCTGGGCAAGGTCTTCGATCCGTTCTTCACGACGAAGGATGTCGGGGAGGGGATGGGGCTGGGGTTGAGTATTTGCTATCGGATCATCGAGCAACACGGGGGGAGGATTTCTGTGAGAAGCGACCCGGGCCGGTTTTGCGAATTTGCAGTGAAGCTCCCCCGCGAAAGGGTGTCAACTGAATCGACGGCAATTCGTTGAAGAGGGCGATATGGAAGAGTATTACGATTACGAGAAGTTCGCCATCCTCTATGTGGATGATGAAGAGAAATCTCTCAAATATTTCGGCCGCGCATTCGAGGGGCAATTTCGCGTGCTGACGGCCGCGAATGCGCAAGAAGGGTTCAGACTGCTGGAGCAGCACAAGAACGAGATCGGGCTGCTGATCACCGACCAGCGCATGCCGGGAGAGAAAGGTGTTCAGTTGCTGGAGAGAGCCCGCCAGCTCTGCCCGCGCGTCGTCCGGGTGTTGGTCACGGCGTACTCGGACCTCGATGCGGCCATCGACGCGGTCAACACCGGCGCCATTTACAAGTACGTAACGAAGCCCTGGGACATCCCCCAGCTTGAAACAACCCTGAAGCGGGGGCTGGAGTTTTTCATCGTGCAACAAGAACGGGACCAGTTGTTGCGGGAGAAATTGTCGGTGCTGCACAACATGATGATGACCGACTACGTGATGCGCCTGGGCATCCTGGCGGCCGGTCTCGGTCACCATGTGCGCAACCCACTGGTCGCTATACGGACGTTCCTCGACCTTGCCCCTTCAAAATTGCGGGAGGAGCAGGTTGACCTGGAGCAGTTGCGAAACCCCAATTTCTGGAAGGAATTCCACTCGGTGGCTCAGGCGCAGGTGAAGCGCATTACCGAGTTGCTCAGCGACTTGGGAGAGGCCGCCGAAAAGCCCTCGTTTCTTTTTCAGGACCGCGTACAGGTCGGCGAGGTGGTGACCGATGTGTTGAGGACGATGCAACGGCAATTGGCCGAGAAAAGAATCGTCGTGGACAACCAGATGCCAGTGACGTTGCCGTCACTCTTTGTTGACCGGAAGAAATTTCATCGGCTCTTCGAGTTGCTGTTGAAGGATGAAATCAGCAGTCTGCCGGCGGGCAGCCGGGTGTCTTTGCGCGCGCGAGCATCGGCGCCGGTCGGCGACTCTGACTCCGAGGTGCAACTGGAGATCCAGGATGATGGGCCGGGGTTGTCCCAGGACGCGTTGCATTCGGTGTTCGATCCATTTTTCCTGCGGCGCGATGATCCGAAAGAGCTCGGGATCAATCTGATGGCGTGTTATTTCATCGTGCACCATCACGGGGGAAAAATTGAGGTCAGAAGCCGGCCAGGAGGTGGAACCACGTTTCTGATCACGTTCCCCGTGAACCCTCAAAGTCGTCCTGCTGGTCAAGACGAGCAGGACTTCTTGTCGAAGGTCTTTTTGAATGAGGCGTTGTGGGAGCGCTTGCTCTCAGGGAATTGACCTCGATTCCAGATTCTTCCCGGCGGGAATTTCGCTCACTCGCCAAGTGCCGCGCGCCTTAGAACGTGCGGCCGCGATCCACTTACTGAGAAGCGATGCGCTGCTGTGACATTTCCAGGAAATCCTTGGGCACGGCTCGGTCAAAGCCACCCGGCTCTACCCGCGGATCACGATTCCCGAGATGAAAGCCACGCATGCGCGGTATCATTCCAGAGAACAGCGGAAGCGGGCATGAAGACCACGCGCTACTTTGAGGAGAAGTCCTGCGGCGCCGGCCGTATCTCAGGCGCGAGTGGTGTGAGCAGGCGCTCCGGGAACCGGTTCGACGGGAGGTCCAACTTGGTGGGCGCGTGCGCTATTGGATTTTCATCCGAGAACTGGGAAAATATCTGCGAGTCGTGACTTTGGCGGATGGGGAAACCATCCACAGTGCGTTTCCTGATCGACGGTTTACCCCTGAGAGGGAGCGATGAAGATTCGATACTATCCGGAGACTGACACGCTTTCGATAGACCTGGTGGACCGGCCTGGAGTGGATGCGGTCGAAGTGAGCCCCGGGGTCGTAGTGGATCTTGATGCCGATGGACATATCGTGGGCATTGACATTGACCATGCTAGCCACGTAGCAGATCTCACCCACTTCGAGGCAGAGGCCGTGCCGGTCCTCCCATCGGCTTTCCCACAGACCTCCTGAAGCCACAGGGTCTGTCAAGAGAGCACACGCGGTGGGCGGCCTCGGATTTGACTGGATAGTCGTCGTGCTCTCCGCGTGGTTCATTGGGGGCGTGTATCTCGACGGATGGGCACACCTCCACGTCCCCGAGCTTGAAACATTCTTCACGCCATGGCATACCGTGCTGTACTCGGGCTTCTTGACGTTGGCCGGCGTTCTGGTGGGGTCTGTGATCAGAAACCGCGCGATGGGGCGCCCGTGGACGAACGCCCTCTCCATCGGTTATGAGCTTTCGCTGCTTGGTGTCTTGATCTTCGCGGCTGCTGCCATCGGCGACATGCTCTGGCATCTCGCCTTCGGCATCGAGAAGGACCTGGAAGCCCTGTTCAGCCCCACGCATTTGGCGCTGGCGCTGGGAGGATCCCTGATCGTAACCGGTCCACTCCGCGCTGCCTGGCGCCGATCCGACGCGGAAGGGGATCCCCGGCGCTGGACCACTCAGCTCCCGGCTATTCTTTCGATGATCTACCTGCTCTCGGTGATCACGTTTTTCACCCAGTACGCCCACCCTTTCGGTCGAACCTGGCCTGCACAGGCCCATCGTCCCGATCTGGTCGTACTCCACCTGCCAGGACTAACAACCTCGAGGGCGGAGATGTATGAGATCCTTGCTGTGGCCAGCATCCTTCTGCAAACCGCCGTGCTGATGGGACTGCTTCTGCTCGCGCTTCGGCGGTGGCCGCTTCGCCCTGGAAGCCTGACACTGCTCCTCGTCATCAACACGAGCTTGATGGTCTTTATGCGAGATACGATGGTTCCTCCCGGTCCTCGCGTGGTGATCCTCATCGCGCTTCTTGGAGGGATTGCCGCTGACCTCTTACTCTGGCTGCTCAGGCCGTCGATCGCGCGTCAGGGCGCGCTTCGTCTTTTTGCGTTCGGGGTTCCGGTACTCCTCTACATCGTCTACTTTCTCACCTTGATGGTGCTCGGAGGAATCTGGTGGTCGCTTCCGATGTGGACCGGCTCGATCGCGCTCGCCGGGCTGGTCGGCTTGCTGCTCAGCTATTTGGTAGCGCCGCTCAAATCATCACACAGCGAGTCCGGGCGGTGATGAGTCGTGCCGCTCGATCAGCCGAAGCGTCATCTTCCGTTATCTAGATTCGGATCCTGACCCGTAAAATGGAGCGAGAAACGAGCTGGGAGCGGGACAGTGAGTGGGGCGCGGTGAAGGCCCTGCTCGCTCGCGAAGCGCTCACCGAGATGGGGAAGGAGCGCGCGAGCGCAGCGGCGCCCCTCACCGATCCCTCAGCGGTCCAGTCAGCCATCGAGCTGACGCGTGAGGCCCGGCTGGGCGCGGCCAGCGCAGGGCCGCTCCCGCTTCAATCGATCCCGGATATTCGTCTGGCGCTGGAAGCGTGTCGTGTGCCGGGCAGCGTGCTTGATGGCGCGGAGCTGGTCCAGATCATTCCGGTGCTCGAAGCCGGCCCGCGGTTGATCGCGTACGGGAAGTCGATCCGCCCGATCGCCCCGTGGATCGCGGCCATCACTGATTCGCTCCCGCGCGCTCCTGATCTCACGGATCAGCTCCGCCGGTCGCTTGACGCTGACGGCGCAGTCACCGATGAAGCCAGCCCGAGACTCAAAACGCTCCGCCGAGAGATCCGCGACAAGCAGCGGAGGCTCACCGGCCTGCTTGAGAAGGCCTTTCAGTCAGCCAACGCTGACAGGCTCTACTCCGATCGGTACGTGACGATCAGGCACGGGCGGTACGTGCTGCCGGTCAGAGCCGAGGCCCGCGCGTCCTTGCGCGGGATTGTTCACGACCGATCGCAGTCCGGCCAGACGCTCTTCATCGAGCCGGAATACGCGGTGGACGCCAACAACGATCTGGTCCAGGCGATCCGCGAGGAGGAGTATGAGACGGCGAGGGTCCTTGCCGAGCTCACCGACGGCGTGCGCGAACGGCTGGAAGACCTGGAGAGGTTGGTCGATCTGATCGCGGAGCTCGACTGGATCTTTGCGCGCGCGGGCCTGGCCGAGCGGATGGTGGCGGCGCCTCCCATCATTGATCTGGAACGCTCAGTGTCGTTACGCGGCGCGCGCCATCCGCTCCTGCTTGCCCAGAGCTGGAGCCGTCCCGACAGGCCGGTTGTTCCCATGGATATCGAGCTTGGGCCTGACCGGCCACTCCTCGTGATCACCGGGCCGAATGCGGGCGGCAAGACCGTCGCCCTCAAGACGCTCGCGCTCCTCTCGCTCATGACGCAGGTCGGGTGCCACGTCCCCGCTGACGAGGGTTCTCGGCTTCCCGTCTTTCCCATGGTCTACGCCATCATCGGCGACGATCAGTCAGTTGCGGAGAACCTCTCGACCTTTTCCGCCTTCGTGAAGCAGATCAAAGAGATTCTCGAGCGCGCGGATGACCGATCACTCGTGCTGCTCGACGAGCTGGGCGCGGGGACCGACCCCGACGAGGGCGCTGCGTTGGCGCAGGCGATCCTCGAGGAGCTGGACACGCGTGGCGCGCTCGTGATGGCCACGACCCATCTCGAGCCCCTCAAAGTGTTTGCGAGCAGTTACCCTCGAGCGCGGAACGCGTCGGTGGAGTTCGACGAGCGAACGCTCGCGCCGACCTTTCGCCTGCGCTACGATCAGCCGGGGCAGAGCTATGCGCTGACCATCGCGGCGCGACTCGGGCTGGGCCCGGAGCTGATCACGCGAGCCAACGCGCACCGCTCAGCCGAGTCTGCGCGGCTGGGAGACCTCCTGGCGAAGCTCGATGCTCACGCCCGCTCAGAGGCCGACGCCAGGCGTGAGATCGAGCAGGCGCGGGACGAGGCCCTCGCACGGCTCGCGTCGGCTCGGGAGGCCGAAGCCGGAGCAAAGCACCGAGCCGGCTCGATCCTCGCTCGCGCCAAAGCAGAGGCCGAAGCGCTCCTCACCGAGATCCGTCGGGCCGTCAATGCCGAGTGGGAAAAGCTGAAGAGCACTGAGCGCTCGCGAAAGTCGCTTGAGGGCAGCCGGAAGCGGTTGCGTGAGTCGGCGTCGCGGATCGAGCCCTCTGCGCCTGAGCCGGCAAGGGATGACCCGGCACAGCTCCACACCGGCGCGACAGTTGCGGCGGAGCACCTCGGTGTCCGAGGCGAGCTGATCGCGATTGAGGGCAGCACCGCGACCGTCAGATCAGGCTCGGTGACCGTACGGATCCCGGCGCAAGCCCTCCGTGTGGTGACTGGCAGCGCGCCGTCGGTGCGCCAGACCTCGGTGAGACTGCCGGAAAAGACCGCGGTCGGGACCGAGCTGCACCTTATCGGCCAGACCACTGACGAGGCGAGAGACCGATTGGAGAAGTACCTGGACGATGTCTTTCTCGCAGGGCTTGCCTCTGTGCGGATCATCCACGGCAAGGGGAGCGGGGCCCTTCGCAAAGCGGTGCGCGATCTCCTCTCTTCTCACCCGCTGGTCGACTCCTTCCGCGACGGCGAGCTGCGCGAGGGCGGCGCCGGCGCCACCGTGGTGACCCTCAAACTCACGTGAACACCGTGAAGATACTGAATCTTGGCTGTGGCACGAAGGTAAGCCCAAGCCCCGAGGTGATTAATATCGATTGGTCGCTATACTTGCGGGTGAAGGAGCACCGACTGCTGCGGGCCATTGCGCCTCTAGTGGTCAAAGGCGAACGCCTGAACCGTTTCAATGCCTTGCCTGACAATATTATGGTCCATAATGTGGCGAAGAGGCTGCCGTTCGACTCGGACTCAATCGATGTCGTGTACCATTCTCATCTGCTGGAGCACCTTGACCGAGACCTTGCAAAGAACTTCCTGTTGGAAGTCAAGAGAGTGCTCAAGCTAGGAGGGATTCAGCGCATCGTCGTCCCTGATTTGGAAAAACCCTGCCGGGCTTATCTCTCGCACTTCCCGATGTGCGAAAACGACGCTGATGAAGCGGGCAGACATGACGCGTATGTTGCCGCAATGATCGAGCAATCTGTGCGACGAGAAGCGGACGGGACAAGTCACCAGAAGCCTCTGAGAAGATTTATCGAAAACGCTCTTCTTGGCGACGCAAGGCGACGAGGTGAAACTCATCAGTGGATGTACGATAGAATCAACTTGGGCGCGCTATTAGTCAGCCTCGGATACAAGAATCCCCAACTGCAAAAACACGACACGAGCTTAATCCCTCATTGGAATGAGTATGGGTTAGACCTGGACGAGCGCGGCAACGAGTATAAGCCGGAGTCACTGTACATCGAAGCGCAAAAATAATCTGACAGGCTGCTGAACAAGGCCCATCTGCGGCGTTGGCTTTCCTCGGAGGGGGGCAGCGCCCCCCTTCCGATTCCTCCCCCCAAAAGCTTGCGCGGGCGAAGCCCGTGGCCGCTGGTGGCCGCTGGGGTCTGGCCCGTGGCCGCTGGGGTCTGGCTTGCCTATTGACTTTTGATCACCCAGCGGTCTACCGCTTCGAGCGTCTGAGTTCTCCTGCGTTGCGCGAAGTGCCGTGGATTGGCTACTGCGCCGGTGTTAGGCGCCTGAGCTAATTCCAGTGTATACTCGAAAATGCGCGACGGAGCGTTCCATGATCGAGCGCGAGCGAATCGTCCATAGCGATCCCGAGATCCTTGGGGCACGCCTGTCTTCGTCGGCACCCGGGTGCCACTCCAGTCTCTCTTCGACTATCTTGAGGGCGGTGAGACGTTGGACGAGTTCCTCCATCAGTTCCCTTCCGTACGGCGAGAGCAGGCGATCGCTGCGCTCAATATGGCGCGGGACTCGCTTTTAGCCGGTGCGCGTTCTGCTTGACGAGAACCTGCCGCAGGACCTCGTTCCCCAGCTTCGCGGCCACGAAGTCGACACCGTCGCCGCGCAACGGCTCGCCGAAGTTGGTGACCACGTCACTGAGGCCGCAGCGACTCGCGATCGCCACGCCGTTCCATTGCGCCTGGCCATGATGGGCGAGCTCGCATCCTAGGCTTTGGAAGACCGCGTGCGGCGCGTTGGAATCGGTGAGCTTCGTCTCCTGCATCAGCACGAAGGGCTCATCGTGGCTGACGTCCGGCGTGGCATCGCCGAGGCCCGGATGGCACTACTTGGGGTCTGGTTTAACTATTGACCCTTAATCACCCCGCGCGGGCCACTGCTTCGCGTGTCTGAGTTCTTGTTGGATTGCGCCGAGCGCGGCGTCGTGGACTGAAGGCCACTGCAGCAATGTTGGAAGCGTATTACCATATGGGTTACACTTAGCCCGTGATCACAGGCTTCAAACACAAAGGTTTGGAGCGATTTTTCTCCACGGGAAGCAAGGCAGGCATTCAACCGAATCATGCTGAACGTTTACGGTTGATTTTGGGCCGCCTTAATGCTTCCACCAGCCCGCGGGACATGAATCTCCCCGGTCTGGAGTTGCATGAGTTACGAGGCAATCGTAAGGGGACTTGGTCGGCAAGGGTCAGCGGCAATTGGCGCGTCACCTTTGGCTTCGACGGGAAGAACGCCGTAGACGTAGATTACGAAGACTACCATTGAGGTGACAGGATGTTGATGCACAATCCTCCGCATCCGGGTGAAGTGCTCAGGAAGCTGTGCTTGGAGCCTTTGGGTTTGAATGTGACCCAGGCAGCCAGAGCTTTGGGCGTAAGTCGCAAGACACTGTCCGCCATCCTGAATGGACGGGCGGGGATCAGTCCCGAGATGGCGGTCCGCTTGTCGATAGCCTTCGATACCACATCGGAAAGCTGGCTGAATCAGCAGGTTCAGTATGATCTGTGGCGGGCAGAACGACGCCGAAAGAAGTTGCGCGTCGCGCGGCTATCCGCCGCTTAAAGCCAGAAAGCAGGATTCGACGCGCCAATGATTCTTCCACGGGCTATTGTTTTGCGCGTGTGAGTTTTGCGTTTCACCGGAACTTCTCGAAGGAACGATGCGGATTGGGACCTGGAACGTTAACTCGTTAAAGGCTCGGCTCGAGAAGGTTACGTGGTGGCTTGAGCGGGCGCGGCCTGATGTGCTGCTGATGCAGGAGACGAAGCTCACCGATGCGAACGCGCCGCGCGAGGTCTTCCAAAGCGTAGGATACGAGCTTGCCCATCATGGCCAAGCGCAATGGAACGGCGTAGCGATCGCGAGCCGCTGCGGCATCAGCAACGTGGTCACCAACTTCGGTGAGCCGTTGCGCGGCGATGCCACGCCGGAGGTCGGCGACGACGAGCCCCTCGCCGAGGCTCGGATGATCTCCGCCGTCTGCGGCGGCGTGCGCGTGGTGAGCGTGTACGCGCCGAACGGGCGTGCAGTCGGGTCGCCGTTCTACCAGGCCAAGCTCGCCTGGTTCGACCGCCTGGCGCGTTGGCTGGCCGACGCGGCTGATCCCAAAGAGGCGCTCGTCCTTGGCGGCGACTTCAACGTCGCGCCCGAAGACGTTGACGTCTGGGACCCCGAGGCCTGCCGCGGAGGAACTCACGTCTCCGAGCCTGAGCGGCAGGCGTTCGCCCGCCTCTGCCGGTGGGGTCTCATAGACGCCTATCGCTTGCATCACCGCGAGCCCGGCCGCTACACGTGGTGGGACTATCGCGCCGGCAACTTCTATAAGAATATCGGCATGCGCATCGACCATCTGCTGGTCACCGAGTCTGTCGCTAAGAAAACGGTCTGGGCGGAGATCGACCGTGAGGCTAGAAAGGGCAAGCCGATCCCGTCAGATCACACTCCGCTGGTCATCGACATCGACGAGCCGGGACGCCCGTTCGACGCCGGGTGGGCGACAGCCGAGGGACGAATCGCCGCGCGCCGCGCCCGCTAGCCACCCATTGCTGAAGCGTCGCGTTTCACCGCCGGGTGCCTATCGCTTCGTGCGTCTGAGTTCTTCCTGGAGTGCGCGAAGCGCGGTGGACTGATGGCCGCGGCGCCAAACGAGTAGGGTCTTCGCGTCTGATATATCAGGCGGCAGCAGGTAGGCCGCCACGTTTTTCTCGCCAAGGGTCGCGCGGATCACCGACCGGGGCACGATGGCGATGCCGGTGCCGGCGGCCACGCAGGCCACGATTGCGTGATACGAGCCGAATTCCATCACGCGATCGGGGACCACCTTGGCTCGGCCGAGCCACTTCTCCAAGCGCCGGCGATACGAGCAGCCCGTCGAGAACGCAATGATTGTCCTGCTCCCGATGTCTCTCGGCGTTCTGATCTTCGGGGAGCTCTTGGGCGCGATGAGGACGAGCTCTTCGCTGAACGCCGGCTGGGAATCGAGGTTGTTCGTGGTAAACGGATCGGCCACGAACGCTGCCTCGATCTCGTAGTTGAGGACCTTGGAAGTCAAGGCGCTCTCCGTACCGGTCACAAGGTCGATCCGGACCTCCGGGTAGGCGAGGTGATAGCGCGAGAGGATCGGCGGCAGCCGGGTGGCGGCGGTGCTCTCCAGGGTCCCGAGGCGCAGCGTGCCTCGTGGCGTGCCGCCGTGCAGGACCGCTTCCGCCTCGGACGACAGGTGCAGCAGTTGGTCTGCGTACGCGAGGAGGAGCTTGCCCTCCGGCGTTAGGGTGAGCTTTCGGTTCTGACGCACGAACAGCTTGGTGCCCAGCCGGTCCTCCAACTGTTTCACGCGCGTGGTGACGTTCGACTGCACGCGGTGCAGCTTGGTTGCGGCTCTGGTGATCCCGCCCTGCTCGACCACCGTCTTAAAGATTTCCAGCGCGGCCAGATCGATGTTTCTCATTTTGAGAACCTGCGCTTCTCAATTATTCATTTTTCTGAATTGCCAAGTCAACCTAGACTTGAATCATGCTCGATCGTTCGAAACGAACCGCCGAAGCGCGCGGTGCTGCCCGTTCGCCCGCGACCGTCGCGCTCGCGGGGCTGGTGGCCCTCGCGGTCGCGATGGGAATCGGCCGGTTCGCCTTCACGCCGATCCTGCCCATGATGCAGGAGGACGCCGGGCTGTCGGTGGCCGCCGGCGGATGGCTTGCGTCGGCGAACTACGTCGGGTACCTGCTCGGCGCACTGTCGGCCATGGCGATCCGGGTCCGGGCCGCGACCGCGATCCGCGGGGGTCTCGTCCTGATCGGGGTCGTGACGCTCGGGATGGGGCTCGAGCAGAGGTTCGCGGGCTGGATCGCGCTGCGCGCGCTCGCGGGGATCGCGAACGGCTGGGTCGTGGTCTTCGCCTTCTCATGGTGCCTGGAGAAGCTCGCTGCCGCCCGGCGCCCCCTGTTGAACGGACTGGTGTTCGCCGGCGTCGGGACGGGGATCGCGGTCGCGGGCGGGTTTTGCCTGGTGCTGATGCAGGTGAACGCAAGCTCTGGTCAAGCGTGGATGGGGCTCGGTGTGATCGCGCTCATCGCGACCGCCGTGATCTGGCGCATCTTCGGCACGGGCGATGGCCGACGGCCGGCAGCGCATGGCCGGCAATGGGATGCTGACTCGCTGCGCCTGGTGCTTTGCTTCGGGGCCACCGGCTTCGGCTATATCATCCCCGCGACCTTTCTTCCCGCCATGGCCCGGCAGTTGATCCCGGACCCGTTGGTCTTCGGCTGGTCCTGGCCGCTCTTCGGCGCCGCTGCCGCAGTGTCCACTCTGGCTGCGGCGGTGTTGCCGAGTTTCCTCGGGAACCGCAGCGTGTGGATTCTCGGCCAGCTCGTCATGGCGCTCGGCGTCGCACTTCCGGTCTTTTGGCCCGCCATTGGCGGTATCATGATCGCCGCGCTCCTGGTTGGCATTACCTTCATGGTGATCACCATGGTCGCCATGCAGGAGGCGCGGCAGGTCGCGGGCCCGCATGCCACCGGTCTCATCGCCGCGATGACTTCAGCCTTTGCGGCTGGACAGATCGTAGGCCCGATCTCTGTGAGCTACGTGGTCGGCGCCGGCGGCGACTTTTCCGAAGCGCTGCTGGCCGCGTGCGTTCTGCTTACAGTGAGCGCGTACGCCCTTTCTCGCTCTCGCGGAGCGCCGAGAGTGAGGCCTTCAGGCCCTAACAAAGTGCTGAAAAACCCCGGCTAACGTCAGGCTGCTCAAAAAGGTCCAGATGCAAGGCGGCGAGGAAGCGAGGAGTGAGACGTACTGAGATGTACGTTGCAACGACGAGGGACAGCATTCTCCGTTCGA
>Ga0209342_10002896_pt1 | contig 18252 bp, 15 predicted proteins | sample RifCSP16_2_FD_184023 | JGI IMG/M metagenome (GOLD analysis project Ga0209342, IMG submission 184023) | Soil microbial communities from Rifle, Colorado - Rifle CSP2_sed 16_2 (SPAdes) (version 2) | ecosystem: Environmental > Terrestrial > Deep subsurface > Rock core/Sediment | place: Rifle... | reverse complement strand
ACGAAGGTCAGGCCGGTTTCTTCCGCTTCCGGCACCTTGAAATCGGATTGGGGCACGACAGTGAGATGCAGGCTCTCGAGCATCTGGTTGATCTCGCGCACCTTGCCGGGGTTACTCGATGCCAGAACGATCTGCTTTGTCATATAAATTTGGGATCGCAGATGAACGCAGATATTTGAATGATTAGCGCAGATGGATTTAAGTTATTTTGATATATCCGCGTTTATCTGCGGTGAAAAATTATTATTAAATCCCCAGCGCTTTTTTCTGCTGCGCGATGAGTTCACGGATACCCTGCTGCGCGAGTTTGGTCATCGCCAGCATGTCTTCGAGGCTGAAGGTCTGGCTCTCGGCGGTGCCCTGGATTTCGATGAAGCCGCCGGCGTCGTCCATCACGAAATTCATGTCGGTTCCGGCGTTGGAATCCTCGGCGTAATCGAGGTCCAATATCGCCTCGCCGCCGAAGATGCCACAGGAGACGGAGGCGACCAGATGGCGCAGGGGGTCGTTGGTGATCAGTCCGCGCTGGCGCACGTGGTTGATGGCGTCCACCAGCGCGACGCAACCGCCGGTGATCGAGGCGGTGCGCGTGCCGCCGTCGGCCTGGATCACGTCGCAGTCGATGGTGAACGTGCGCTCGCCCAGCTGTTTCATGTCCACGGCCGAGCGCAGGGCGCGCCCGATCAGGCGTTGGATCTCCATGGTGCGCCCGCCCTGTTTGCCCATCGAGGCCTCGCGCGCCATGCGGCTGCCGGTGGAACGCGGCAGCATGCCGTATTCGGCCGTGACCCAGCCCTGACCCTTGCCCTTGAGGAAGTTCGGCACCTTTTCTTCGACGCTGACGTTGCACACCACGCGCGTCTCGCCGAACTCGATGAGCACCGAGCCTTCGGCGTGCCTGGTGTAGTTTCGGGTGATCCGGATGTCGCGTAACTGGTCGGGTCTACGTCCGCTGGGTCGCATGAGATTCCTTGTATGATTTTGGAACGCAGATTAACGCTGATGAGTAAGAATGATGAACGCAGATAAAACAAAAAGAAAGTGATTGTTATTGATTCAAGCTGATCTGCGTTAATCTTCATAAATATCCGCGTTCATCTGCGGAAATCTTTTTTATTTGGCCTCGAATTTCTTCAGAAAGTCCTCGATCTCCTGGATGCGGTCTTGCAGCGGCCTGTTTTTGTCGTCGCTGACTTCCACGACCGGGGTCGCGGGTTGTCGGACTGGTCGCCGCGCAATATGCGGGATATGGTGCCGTGCACCTTCGCGCAATTTCGCTTCATCGATCTGTACCGCCGTGTTGCCCTGCAGCGGCGCACTTTTCGACATCGCATCCTCCCAGCGCAGGCACACGGCGCTCACGTTGTCGCAACCATGTTTCATCTTGCGCACCGCGGCGTAAAGCATTTCCTCCATGCCCTCATCGAGCGCCGGGGCTTTCAGGTAACGCGCGATCTCCTCCGGCGCGAAGGCCTCCCACAGGCCATCGGTGCAGGCCAGCAGCATGTCGCCCGGTTGCAGCAGGGTTTCTTCGCCCACGCTGATGGTGGGCGTAACCCCGCCGCCGAGGCAATTCAGCAGGTGACTTTTCTGGGGATGGTCGAGCATTTCCTGTTCCGTGAGCAGTCCGCCCTGATGCATTTCCTCGATAGCGGTATGGTCCTGGGTGCGCAAGAGAACGTGATTCTGGCGGATCAGATAAAGCCGGCTGTCGCCCACGTGTGCCCAGTAGGCGTAGCCGTTCTGCACCAGGCAGGTGACACAAGTGGTGCGCGGCTCGATCGGCGTCTGGCTCGCCTGGCCACGGCGGATGATCGCGTGATGCGCCTGCAGAATGCCGAGGGCGAGAAACGCCGAGGGCCGCTGAATCACGGGTTGGCGCAGCGATTGAAAGCTGTGCATCAGCGTCTGCACCAGAATCTCCGCCGCCACTTCGCCGCCGCGATGCCCGCCGAGGCCGTCGGCCACGGCCATCAGCACGGCGTTGTCGCGCTCGGCGTAGCCCACGCGGTCCTCGTTGAGCGGGCGCGCCCCGCGCAGGCTGTATTGCGTGATCTGGTATTTCATCGTCGCGTTATCCGCCCCACGGCAGTTTCTGCTTCAGGCGCTCGATCAGCGTTTCCGGTTCCGGCTGCGCGGAGGGCTCTTTATTAAGAAAATCGAGCAGGCTGTCCACGTTCTGCGGGCGCGCGAGCTGATCCATTTGCAGACACCAGTCGACGGCCTCGAGCAACTGGCGCGAGTAGTACGCGGAGAACTGGCGCACTGCCGGCTTGTAGGTGTCTCTTTCGGCGCGCTTGTTCGCCGGCGGCGGGGCCTTGCCGCACAGGCAGGCCCACATGGTGGCGCCCACGGCATAGAGATCGGTCCACGGGCCGATGTGCCCGCGCGTGTGCTGCTCGATGGGCGCGAAGCCGCGTGTCAGCGTATGCGGCAAGGCGCGCCGCTCGTCCACAAACGAGGATTGCGCGGCGCCGAAGTCGAGCAGCAGCGGCGAACCGCCGGGCCGCAGGTACACATTCGCCGGCTTGATGTCGAGATGCAGCAGGTGATGATTGTGCAACTCGCGCAGCCCGGCGAGCAGCGGGGGGAAGACCGTGCGGATAAATTTTTCCGTCATGCGGCCGTGATGGCGTTTGATGTACCAGCGCAGGTCCTTGCCGTCCTCGTAATTCATCACCATGTAGACGGTGTTGTTCTCGCGGAAGAAATCCACGACGCGCACGATGTTGGGATGCTGGATCTTCGACAGCGCCCGGGCCTCATCGAAAAAGCGTTTCATCCCCGTGTTGAAGGTGGTTGCCGTCTCGGCCGACAGGCTTTCGACGGTCTCGCCGTCGACGCGCGTGGCCTGCTTCTCCGGCAGGTACTCCTTGATGACCACCCACTGGCCGGTCTGGGTGTTGCGCGCGAGGTAGACAATGCTGAAGCCGCCGCCGCCGATGGTTTTGGCGATGCGGTAATGGTGCAGCAGGTAGCCCTCGGTGAGGGCGTTGGCGATTTTCATGACTTCCGGTTCAGTCTTGGCCGGTGGGCGGGAGCCGCATTCGGCGTTTCCATCTTTAGATTATATATGTCCGAATTCAACCGGCAGGGACCGGGTTTCGCCGCTGCCGGAATAGGGTTACCATCCGTGCCACCCATGAAATCCGTAAAATCCCAGCCCCTGACCGCCAGCATGACCGCCTTTGCCCGGTGCGAGGCAGTCACATCCTGGGGCACGCTCACGTGGGAACTGCGCTCGGTCAATCACCGCTATCTCGACATTGCCCTGCGCCTGCCGGAGGAACTGCGGTCGCTCGAGCCGCGCGTGCGCGAACAGATAGGCACGCATCTTGCGCGCGGCAAGGTGGACGGCACTCTGCGCTTCCAGCCGGGCGAAGCGGCAGCGGGGGCGATCGAGATGAACGCAGAACAGGTGCAGCGCCTGCTCGCCGCCTCCGATCACCTGCGCGGCTTGGCGCCGGATGTCCCGTCCTTGCGCGCCATCGACATCCTGCGCTGGCCGGGGGTCATCAAGGTCCCGCCGCTCGATGTCGAAAGCCTGGGCGCGGCGGCGCTCGAGGCATTGAACGCGACGCTGGACGATCTTGTGAAAACACGCCAGCGCGAAGGCGCGCGCATGCAGGAGTTCATGCTCGCGCGCTTGCAGTCCATGGATGAGGAAGTGGCCAAGGCCAAGGTACTGTTCCCGGAGGCCGCGCGGCTGTTTCGTGAACGGCTGGAGGCGCGCCTGAAGGATGTGAAGCAGCAGCTCGATCCCGCGCGCCTGGAACAGGAAATTGTCCTGTTCGCGCAGAAAGCGGATGTCACCGAGGAGATCGACCGGCTCACGGCACACTTCGCCGAAATCCGTCGTGTGTTCACCCAGTCCGGTCCCGTCGGCCGGCGGCTCGACTTCCTGATGCAGGAGCTTAACCGCGAGGCCAACACCCTGTCGTCGAAATCCACCGACACGCGCCTGACCAACGTGGCGGTCGAGCTCAAGGTGCTGATCGAGCAGATGCGCGAGCAAGTTCAGAATATTGAGTAATATTTTTGGAACGCAGATGAACGCAGATAAAAGCAGATTAAGGAAGGCCTGATTAATTATGATTATTTGACGCAAAGATGCGAAGGCGCAAAGAAAAGCTCGGGAAAATAAATAAAAAAATCTTTGCGTCTTTGCGACTCTGCGTCAGAAATTAATAAATCAGATGTTCCTTAACAACTTTATTCTCATTTCGTCTGCGTTCATCATTCTTGCTCATCGGCGTTAATCTGCGTTTCAAAATTCTTATGAATAATAAAGGCCGACTTTTCATCCTCTCCGCTGCCTCCGGCACCGGCAAGACCAGTCTGGCCAGGGCGCTGGTGGAGCAGATACCCGACGTGGCGTTTTCGGTGTCGCACACGACGCGCGCGCCACGCCCGGGCGAGGAGCACGGGGTGCATTATTATTTCGTGAACCAGACCCAGTTCGACGAGATGGCGGCGGCCGACCGGTTTCTGGAGCACGCCAAGGTCTTCGGCAATTCCTACGGCACCTCGCGCGCCGCGACCGAAAACCTGCTGCGGCAGGGCAAGAACATCATTTTCGATATTGACTGGCAGGGCGCGCGCGCCATCAAGGAAAAGATGCCGGAGGCGGTCAGCATTTTCATCCTGCCGCCCTCGCGCGCGGTATTGAAAGAACGCCTGACCGGCCGCGGCCAGGACTCGCCCGATGTGATCGCGCGGCGCATGCGCGAGGCGGTGTCCGAGATGAGCCACTATAAGGAATTCGAACACCTGGTGGTCAACGATGACTTCGACGCTGCCTTGGCCGATTTGAGGGCCATTATCCGCGGGGAAGGCAGCCCCCGGCCGGTCCGGGTGGATATGGAGGCCTTGTTAGCGGGGGCCTAGAAGCTGCCTCAAAAACTGCTGCGCGTCCGTGATCCGGGATCGGGCGGTGCTCGGAATCCTCATGTACTGCCGTGTACACTCCGGTTCCTGCGCTCCGTCCTCACCCGGCTGACGGCCGCTCGCGACGTTTTTGAGACAGCTTCTAACCAAAGGCCAACAAGTGGCAAAAACCGCCCTATATCAGTAAGATGCAATACAGCGCTCACCCCTGACCCGCCCCGGATCTGGCATCAGTCGGGGCGCGTGCTTTAGTTTTAGTGTTAAACCCTGCGGCAAAACCGCGTTTCCTGATTGAAGATTGAGGTATAGGTATGGCCCGTATCACGGTAGAAGATTGTCTGGATAACGTCGATAACCGCTTTCAGCTCGTACTGGTGGCCACGCGTCGCGCGCGCCAGCTGATCGCCGGTGCGGATACTTTTGTGCCGCGGGGAAACGACAAGCCGACGGTCATCGCGCTGCGCGAGATCGCCGACGGTTTTGTGACTAACGCCATTCTGGAAGAGGAAGCGCCGCCAGCCGTATTTGAGGCCGATGAAAACACAGCCGACCAACCCCAAACAGGCGGGCTCGACACCAGCCCGGCCCCCGGCAAAGAGGGCGGAACCGAAGTCTGAGCGACCGTCCGGAAGCCCCGGGGAGCGGTTTCAGATCAGTGACCTGTGCGCCATACTCGAATCCTATCTCGAGCCCCGCGACGTTGCTGACGTTTATTCGGCCTACCTGTTCGGCGCCGAGGCCCACGAGGGACAGCGCCGCGTTAGCGGCGAACCCTACATCTACCATCCCATAGAAGTCGCCCGCATCCTGGCGGAAATGCGCCTCGACGCCAAGAGCATCACGGCGGCGATCCTGCACGACGTCATCGAGGACACGCCCACGGCGAAGGAACGCATTGCCGAGGAATTCGGGGACGATGTCGCAGAGCTCGTGGACGGCGTCTCCAAGATCACCCGCATTGAATTCCAGTCGCAGGAAGAGGCGCAGGCGGAGAATTTCCGCAAGATGCTGCTCGCCATGGCGAGCGATATCCGCGTGATTCTGATCAAGCTCGCCGACCGCTTGCACAACATGCGCACCATCGCCGCGCTCAGTCCCGAACGCCGCCGCGCCATGGCGCGCGAGACGCTCGATATCTACGCGCCCATCGCCAACCGCCTGGGCGTGCGCCAGTGGGCGGCGGAGCTGGGCGATCTCGGGTTTTCCGCGCTGTACCCGCTGCGCTATCGCATCATCGCCGACGCGGTGCGCAAGCGTCACGGCAACCGCAAGGCCATCGTCGAGAAAATCCGCAGCACCATCGTCAGCCAGCTGGAGCGCGAGGGACTGCCCGCCGAGGTGACCGGGCGCGAGAAAGGCCTGTACGGCGTGTACCGCAAGATGGAGCAGAAGCACCTGTCGTTCGAGCAGGTGTATGACATTCACGGTTTCCGCGTGATCGTGGACCAGGCCGACACCTGCTACCGCACGCTTGGGGTGATTCACAATCTCTACAAGCCCATCCCCGGGCGGTTCAAGGACTACATCGCGATTCCCAAGGCCAACGGCTACCAGTCCTTGCACACCGTGGTGTTCGGCCCGTTCGGCGTTTCCCTTGAAGTGCAGATCCGCACGCGCGAGATGGACCGCGTGGCCGAGGCCGGGGTCGCCTCGCACTGGCTGTACAAGAGCGGCGAGCGTGGTTCGGACCCGGCGCAGCAGCGCGCGCTCCAGTGGCTCAAGGACCTGCTGGATACCCAGCAGAAGGCCGGCAACCCGCGGGAATTCCTGGAACACCTCAAGGTGGACCTGTTCCCGGACGAGGTCTACGTGTTCACGCCCAACGGCGAGATCAAGAAACTGCCGCGCGACGCCACCGTCATCGATTTCGCCTACGACGTGCACACCGACGTCGGCAACCGCTGCGTTGGCGCCAAGGTCAACCATCAGCTCGTGCCGTTGCGCACCACCCTGCGCAATGGCGATCACGTCGAGATCATCACTTCTCCGAACAGCCGTCCCAACCCGGCCTGGCTCAATTACGTGGTGACCGGCAAGGCCCGGGCGCATATCCGCAACTTTCTCAAGAACCAGAAAGTCGAGGAGTCGGCCAAGCTCGGCGAGCGTCTGCTCGCGACGGCGCTCGAGGACATCGGCGCCGACTTGCAGAAACTTCCCGAGGAAACCCGTCAGGCCTTGCTGAAAACCTTGAAGCTGAAAACCTGGAACGATCTGCTGGGCGAGATCGGCCTGGGCAACCGCCTGGCCTCCATGGTCGCGCGCCAGCTGGTGCCGCAGATCGAAAAAGACGAGGCGAGCCGTTTCCTGCGGCTGTTCCGCCGCCGCAGCCAGAAGCCGAAGGAACCGGTGCTGGCCATTCACGGGACGGAGGGCGTGGTGGTCACTTATGCGCGCTGCTGCCGTCCCATTCCCGGCGATCCCATCCTCGGCTTTCTCACCGCCGGGCGCGGTATCGTGGTGCATACCGAGGATTGCCCGAACGTGGTGCGTTACCGCAAACACCCCGAGCAATGGATCGACGTGCAGTGGGAGAAGGACATCAAGGGCGTGTACCCGGTGTATTTCCGGGTCGAGGCGAAAAACCAGCGCGGTGTGCTCGCCTCCGTGGCGGCGGCGATTTCCGAACAGGACGCCAACATCGACACCGTTACTTTCGACGACCGCGACGGCCAGTACACCGCCATGGACTTCACGGTCGAGGTGCGCGACCGCGTGCATCTGGCGCACATCATGCGCCGCATCCGCGCGCTTGAGTCGGTGGTGCGGATTAATCGTAAAAAAGGATAGTTGCAAGATTCAACTGGCAAGTAGCAAGGGACGACGGTTTTCTTGCTACTTGTCACTTGCCACTTGTTACTTGCTACTGGAACTTAGCGGAGCCACAAATGAAAAAAGAAATTATCAGAACCGACAAAGCCCCCAAAGCCATCGGCACTTATTCCCAGGCCGTGAAAACCGGTGACACCGTTTATCTCGCCGGCCAGATTCCGTTGATTCCGGAGACCATGATGCTGGAGAGCGGCGACATGCGCGCACAGATCCGGCGCGTGTTTGAGAACCTGGGCGCGGTGGCCAAGGCCGCCGGCGGCAGCCTGCAGGACGTGGTGAAGCTGAACGTGTATCTCACCGACCTCGGGCACTTTCCACTGGTGAATGAGGCGATGGCGCAGTATTTCCGCGAGCCCTATCCGGCGCGCGCGTCCGTCGGCGTGGCCGCGCTGCCCAAGGGCGCGGCGGTGGAGATGGATGCGATTATGGTTTTAGAAAAGTAACAAGTGGCAAGTGACAAGTAGCAAGTAAAACATTGATGTTTCCTGTCCTGCCTTGCTACTTGCAACTTGAAACTTGCTACTGATTTTATGGACATTGCTTCCCTGCCGGTGACGGCCCTCAAGGGGGTCGGCCCGAAGCTCGCGGACAAGCTCAAGCGGCTCGGTCTGCAAACCGTGCAGGATGTCCTGTTCCATCTTCCCCTGCGCTATCAGGACCGCACCCGTCTCCTGCCCATCGGCAGTCTGCGGCCCGGCATGGAGGCGGCGGTCGAGGGTGAGATCGAGCTGGCGGACGTCGTGTTCCGCGGCCGGCGCAGCCTGATCTGCCGGGTGAGCGACGGCACCGGACATCTGCATCTGCGGTTTTTTTATTTCAACGCCATCCAGCAACAGAACCTCGCGCGCGGCCGGCGCCTGCGGCTGTTCGGTGAGGTGCGCTTCGGCCCGGTCGGGCTTGAGATGATCCATCCCGAGTATGAATTCACCGATGGCGCGCAGCCCACGAAGGCGGAGGAAAATCTGACCCCGGTGTACCCGGCGACCACGGGCGTGCACCAGTTGAGCCTGCGCAAGCTGGCGCGCCAGGCGCTGGAACAATATCTCGAAAAAATCGAGGAACGGCTGCCGCCCGCCGTGTTGCAGGAGCTGCAACTGCCGACGCTCACGCAGGCGTTGGCGCTGGTGCATCAACCGCCGCCGCATACGCCGGTGGAACTGCTGGCGGAGGGAAAGCATCCCGCCGTGCTGCGCCTGTCCTTCGAGGAATTGCTGGCGCATCACCTGAGCCTGAAACGCCTGCGCGCGCGGATGCAGACGGAACAGGCGCCTCCCATCGTGGGCACGGGCGAACTCATGAAACAGCTGCTCACGCGCCTGCCGTTTCAGCTCACGCGCGCGCAGCAGCGGGTGCTGGATGAAATCTTGCACGATCTGCGCCAGGGCCATCCGATGCAGCGTCTGGTGCAGGGCGATGTCGGGTCGGGCAAGACCATCGTCGCGGCGTGCGCCAGTCTGGGCGCCATTGAAAGCGGCTTGCAGGTGGCGGTGATGGCGCCGACCGAGCTGCTCGCCGATCAGCATTTACGCAATTTTTCCGGTTGGCTCGAGCCGCTCGGCGTTTCCGTGGTCGGCCTGTCCGGCAAGCTCAATGGCCGCGCGCGCCAGGGTGCGCTCGAAAAAATCGGCTCGGGCCGGGCCGCCATCGCGATCGGTACTCAGGCGCTGTTCCAGGAAGGCGTGGAGTTCGCCGATCTGGGGCTGATCGTGGTCGACGAGCAGCACCGCTTCGGCGTGCATCAGCGTCTCGCGCTGCGCGAGAAGGGCCGGCGTGGCGAGCGCCGGCCGCATCAGCTGATCATGACCGCGACCCCGATTCCGCGCACCCTTGCCCAAAGCCTCTATGCCGATCTCGACGTGTCGGTGATCGACGAACTGCCGCCCGGACGCAAACCGGTCGAGACGGTGGCGATTCCCTCAGCACGTCGCGCCGACGTGGTCAGTCGTATCCGCGACGCCTGCAGCGCCGGCCGCCAGGCCTACTGGGTTTGCCCGCTGATTGAAGAGTCAGAGACATTGGAGCTGGAGACGGCGACGGATACGGCAGAAGCACTACGCGAGGCATTGCCTGAACTGCGCATCGCCTTGATACACGGCCGCATGAAACCGCCGGAGAAGGAAAAGATCATGGCGTCTTTCAAGCGCGGCGATGTGCATCTGCTGGTCGCCACCACCGTCATCGAAGTCGGTGTGGATGTCCCGAACGCTTCACTCATGGTCATCGAAAACGCCGAGCGGCTGGGCCTGTCGCAACTGCACCAACTGCGCGGGCGCATCGGCCGCGGAGCGGTGGAAAGCCACTGCGTGCTGCTGTATCAACCGCCGTTGTCGGAAATGGCGCGGGCAAGGCTGGCGGCCGTGCGCGAGACCAGCGACGGTTTCGAAATCGCGCGGCGCGACCTCGAAATGCGCGGCCCGGGCGAGATGCTCGGCACGCGTCAGGCCGGCATGCCGCAGTTCCATATTGCCGATCTGCTGCGCGACCGCGCGCTGCTGCCGCGCGTACAAAGCGTCGCCGAGCAGGTGTTGCAGGAGTACCCCGAACGTGTCGATCCGATCGTGCGGCGCTGGCTGGGGCGGGCGGAGGAATACGGCAGCGTCTGATTTATTGTCGCGCTGACCGCCCTGAACGTTTCTGCTACGATTTCGCTCCCTTACAGCGTCGGCCCGTATTTTTCATGCCCACCCCGAGCACAGCCTTGCATTGGCGCGCGGAACCGCTGTGGCGGCCGGCAAATCGGCTGAGCTGTCACGGCATCCCGGAAAAATATTTGCCGTGGCTGCTCGATCCGGCGTCGCTCACGGAGCGCATCATTAATCACTGTCGCGGGAATTTTTACGTGCGGCTTCTGGATCAGCGCCGCGCGCGTCCGCTGCGCAACGAGGCCGAGGCCCTCGGCATGCGCGCCGGCACCCGCGCCATTGTCCGCCAGGTGCAACTGGTGTGCGCCGATACGCCGTGGGTGTATGCGCGCACCATCATCCCACCGCGGACGCTCGCGAGAAAGTCGCATCGTTTCACGCGCCTCGGCGCGCGTTCCCTTGGGGCCATGTTGTTTGCCGATCCGTCCATGAAGCGCGGCGAGGTGGAGGTCGCGTGTTTGACGCCGGCCGATCGACTCTATCACCTGGCCGCGTGTGATCTGCGCGAAAAGCCCGAGGTGATCTGGGGGCGGCGCTCGCTGTTCTGGCTGGGCGGCAAACCGCTGCTGGTGTGCGAATTTTTCCTGCCGGACATTCCCGAATTCTAAGGCACCCGCAGATGAACGCGGATGATGAAGAAGATAAACGCAGATCAGTCACAAAATTATTGTTTTATCTGCGTTCATCATAAATATGAATCTGCGTTAATCTGCGGTTTAAAGTAAATAGATTTAATGAATATCGCGGTGAAGCTCAAGGACTATGCGATGCTGATGCGCCTGCACCGGCCGATCGGCATTCTGCTGCTCGGCTGGCCGACGCTGTGGGCGCTGTGGATCGCCGGCCAGGGCCGGCCCGATCTGCGCGTCTTCATCGTATTCGTGCTGGGTGTGGTGCTGATGCGCTCCGCCGGTTGCGTCATCAACGATTACGCCGACCGGGATTTCGACCCGCACGTGGAGCGCACGCGCGACCGGCCGATCGCCGCCGGGCGCGTGAGTCCGCGCGAGGCGCTCACGCTTTTTGCCGTTCTGTGCCTGATCGCGTTGGCGCTGGTGCTCACGCTCAATCGCCAGACCATCCTGCTTTCCTTCGCCGGCGCGTTTTTGGCCGCGACCTACCCCTTTCTCAAGCGTTACACCCATCTGCCGCAGTTCTATCTCGGCATAGCGTTCGGCTGGGGCATTCCCATGGCCTTCGCCGCCCAGACCGGCGGCGTGCCGCCGCTTGCCTGGGTTTTGTTCGCCGCCAACGTATGCTGGTCCGTGGCCTACGACACCGCCTACGCCATGGTGGACCGGGAGGATGACCTCAAGGTCGGGGTGAAATCCACCGCCATCCTGTTCGGCCGTTTCGATCGCGCCATGGTTTTCATTTTTCACATCATGACAATCGTCCTGCTGGCGCTCGCCGGCGCGCTCGCCAGTCTCGGTTTGGGGTATTATGCCGGCCTGATGGCGGCGCCGGGCTTCGCGCTTTATCAGCAGCGGCTCATGCGTCACCGCGATCGTGACGGCTGCTTCCGCGCGTTTCTGAACAATAACTGGTTCGGGGCGGCGGTGTTCGCTGGGTTGTTGATCGATTATTTATAAGATCATGTAACCGCAGATGAACGCGGATGAATACGCAGATAAACGCAGATAAAAACAAATTGAAATAGTGACTTTATTTTCATTCTATCTGCGTTCATCATTTTTACTCATCAGCATTAATCTGCGTTTCAAAAATCATATATTAAGTATTTTGGATGTAAATATGAAACTCTACGGCTCATTGACCTCGCCCTACGTGCGCAAGGCCCGTATCCTGATCCGGGAGAAGCATCTGCCATGCGAGTTTGTCGTGGCCGATGCCTGGGCCGCGGACAGCCCGGTTCCCGCGCTCAACCCGCTCGGCAAGGTGCCGGTGCTGGTGCGTGACGACGATTCGGTTTTGTTCGATTCGCCGGTGATCGTCGAATACCTCGATGCGCTCAAGGCGCCCACACAGCTTCCCGCCGCGGGCGAGGCGCGCTGGGACATGCTGCGCTGGGAGGCCCTGGCCGACGGCCTGCTGGACGCCGTGGTGACACGGTTGCTCGAATCGCGCCGGCCCGCGGCGCAGCAGTCCGCCGACAACATCCGGCGTCAGGAAGAGAAAATTACGCGCTCCATTGAATACACGGCGCAGCATCTGTCCCAAGGTGCCTGGCTCATGTCGGACCGTTTCACGCTGGCGGACCTTGTTATGGCAGTCGCACTGGAATACACCGACTTCCGTTATCCGCACGACTGGCGCGGACGTCATCCGCGGCTGGGCCAGTGGCTGGCCGGCATCAGCGCGCGCCCCGCTTTTGTCGAGACCCGTCCCCCCGGCATGGAAAAGAAATAAGTCAAATCCATTATGATTTTTGAAACGCAGATTAACGCTGATGAGCAAAAATGATGAACGCAGATAAGACAAGAATAAAGTTTCTGTTTCAACTCTTTGTAATCTGCGTTTATCTGCGTATTCATCCGTGTTCATCTGCGGTTAGATTTCAATATAGGGAATTCCATACATGACTATCGGCATTCTTCTGGTTGCCCTGCTTATCATCCTGATCGGCGCGGAGACCTTCACCAACGCCTTGGAGCATCTCGGCGAGCGTTTGAAAATCTCCGAGGGCGTGACCGGTTCCATATTCGCGGCGGTGGGCACCGCCCTGCCCGAGACCATGGTGCCGGTGGTGGCCATCCTTTCGACCGCGGGCACGCAGCAGGTGCGCGAGGAGGTGGGCGTGGGCGCCATCCTCGGCGCCCCGCTCATGCTCTCGACGCTGACACTGTTTCTGATGGCGTTGTTCGCGATTCAAAAGCGTGGCTGGTCGGATGAGTTGCATCCCGAACGCACCGGTATCAAGCGCGATCTGTCGTGGTTCCTGTTGGCATACGGCCTGAGCGCCATCGCCATCTTCGTGCCGCATCAATCGACTTGGGTGCGAGCGATGATCGCCATTTCGCTGGTGCTGGTGTATTTCATCTACCTCATGCTCACGATCCGCGCCTCGGCCAAGCTGGTCGCCGACGGCCATGGCACCGCCGCCAGCGAGCCGCTGTTTCTGGTGCGGCTGTTCGGCCGGATAGGCATGCCGGAAAACATGTTCACGATACTGCTGCAACTCGCCATCGGGTTGACGCTGATCGTCTTCGGTGCGCACGGCTTCGTGCAGGGGGTTGAGCAACTGTCCGTCTGGCTTGGACTCTCGGCGCTGGTGCTGGCGCTGCTGATTGTGCCGGTCGCGACCGAGCTGCCGGAGAAGGTGAACAGCATCATCTGGATCCGCCGGCGCAAGGACACGCTCGCCTTCGGCAACATCACCGGCGCCATGGTGTTTCAGGGTTCGCTGCTGCCGGCGCTCGGTATCCTGCTCACGCCGTGGGAACCGCGCGAGGAGGTGCTGGCGGGTGTGATCCTGACGCTGGTGGCGAGTTCTTACCTGATGTTCATGACGCGCCGTGGCCACCTCCGGCCAGTGCATCTCTTTTTCAACGGCTTCTGTTACCTCTCGTACCTGATCTTCGTGCTGGTATAAGCCCGCGTGCCGAGGCGCGGGCAATAGCCTAGAATAGGCCCGCATGCATGTTCAGGACCGAAAAGTGGCCACCAAGGCGGAAAAAGACACAACCCCGGCGCGTTACGCGGTGATGGGCAATCCCGTTGCCCACAGCAAATCGCCCGCGATTCACAAACTGTTTGCCCACCAGTTCGGGCATAACATCGAATACACGGCGTTGTGGGTCGATACCGACGGGTTTGCGGACGCGGTGGAGCAGTTCCGCGCCGAGGGTGGCAAAGGATTCAATATCACCGTGCCGTTCAAGCTCGAGGCCTTCAAACTGGCCGACAATCTGAGTGACCGCGCCAAATTGGCGGGAGCGGTCAATACCATCCGGTTCGAGCCCGATGGAAAGATTTTCGGCGACAACACCGACGGCACCGGCCTGGTGCACGACCTTACCAAGAATCTGAACGTTCACCTGCGAGGCAAAAAAATCCTGGTGCTGGGCGCGGGCGGCGCCGTGCGCGGCGCGCTCGGACCGCTGCTCAAGCAGAATCCTGTCGTGCTCGTCATCGCCAACCGCACGGTGTCCAAGGCCAAAGAGCTCGCCCAGACCTTCGCGCCGTTCGGCAAGGTCGAGGCCGTCGGCTATGACGAACTCGTCGGCAAGCATTTCGATGTCGTCATCAACGGCACCAGTGCGAGTCTGAAGGGCGAAGTCCCACCGCTGCCGGTGAATCTTTTCGCCAATAATGCCGTGGCCTACGACATGATGTACGGCGACAAGCCCACGCCGTTTCTGGAATGGGCCATGTTGCACGGGGCGGCGACCGCCACCGACGGTCTCGGCATGCTGGTGGAGCAGGCGGCGGAGTCGTACCTGTTGTGGCGCGGCGTGCGGCCGGAAACGAAGCACGTGATCGCGGCATTGCGAAAGGGAAGCTGAAGACAATTTACAGGGCTTATACCGCCAAAGCCTTCCCCTGAAAAAACTACCGCCGGCTCAAACCGCCGCCGCGCACGCACGCGATTGTGAAGGCCCTGATCTCGGCGGAAGGCAAGGCGGGGAACAGACCGCCCCCCCGGACACGCCGCGGGAAACACTGAATGGCGCCGCCGTTTACTTCAGATAATCGTTTTTGAGCTTGACGTAGTGCCGGGCGGAGTAATCGAACCAGGCCTTTTCCTCTTCCGTCAACTCGCGCACCCGTTTAGCCGGCCGGCCCATCCACAGATAACCACCCTCGAGTTCCTTGCCTTCGGTGACGAGGCTGCCGGCGCCGAGGAACGCGCCCGCGCGGATGACGGCGCCATCGAGAATGGCCGATCCCATGCCGATGAGACAGCGCGATTCGACGGTGCAGCCGTGGATGATGCACTGATGGCCGATGGTGACATCGTCGCCCACCACCACGGCCCAGCCGCCGGGGACGCTCTCGTATTCGTGCGTGCCATGAAGGACGCAGCCGTCCTGAATGTTCGTACGCGCGCCGATGCGGATAATGTTCACGTCGCCGCGCACCGAGCACAGGGGCCAGATGGAGGTGTCCGCGCCGATGACGACGTCGCCGATGACGGTCGCGGCTTCATCGATGTAAACCCGGGGCCCGACGGTGGGCAGGATGCCTTTGTAGGGGCGTATGGCCATGGCCGCGATTATAGGAAGAAAAAGCCGGCTTACGCCATCCACGACAATGGGAGTTCATCCAGCGCCGCGGCCTGCTGCTTGAGCGCGAGCACCTGTTCCTCCCAGTAGCGCCGCGTGGCGAACCAGGGGAAGTTGCGCGGAAAGGCGGGGTCGTCCCAGCGTTCGGCGAGCCAGGCCATGTAGCGCAGCATGCGCAGCGTGCGCAGGGGCTCGATCAGCCGCAGCTCGGCAGGATTGAATTACATGAACTCGGTGTAGCCGGACAGCACGTCGGCCAATTGGAGTTCCATTTCCTCGCGGCTGCCCGAGAGCAGCATCCACAAATCCTGCACCGCCGGACCGGTGAGACAATCATCGAAGTCGACCAAATGAGGTCCGGTGCCGGTCCAGAGGATGTTGCCGAGATGGCAGTCGCCGTGCAGGCGTATCCATGCCGCCTCGTCGGCGGCGCGGAAGGCGGTCTCGACGGGCGGGAAAAGATATTCCGTGATGGCGAAGAAAGGCTCGCGCAATTCCTCCGGTACGACGTCGTGCTCCCGCAGATAGCGAACGGAACGATGGCCGAATTCCTCGATGCCCAGGCGCGCGCGATGGCGGAAGGGTTCCGCCGCGCCCAGCCGGTGCAAGCGGCCGAGGTAGCGGCCGAGCAGGGCGCGGTCCTCACGCGAGTTCAATTCAGGCGCGCGCCCCGGCTGCCACGGAAACACCGCGAAGCGAAAACCGCCATGGTGGCTGAGCGTGCTGCCGTCCTGGCGTGCCAGCGGAGCGACGGCCGGGATTTCGTGCTCGGCCAGCTGTTGCGCGAACGCATGCTCTTCGAGGATCGCCGCCTCGTCCCAGCGGCCGGGACGGTAGAACTTGGCCACGCCGGGTGGCCCGTCCTCGGTATCCACGCGGTAGACGCGGTTTTCGTAACTGTTGAGCGCGAGCAGGCCGCCGGTGCAGCGCACGCCGTACATTTCCACGGCCTCGAGGATGATCTCGGGTGTAAGCGCGTCGTACGGATGCGCGGGGGCGTCGGGAGCGGTCGTCACGGCGGCACGTTATAATAGTCCGGCATGGAAAACACCTCTCTCGCCGGCAATCCCCTGCTCGATCTCACACAGCCGCCCCGTTTCGGGGCCATTCTTCCGGAGCATGCCGCACCGGCGCTGGATCATGTGCTGGCGGAGAATCGCGCCGCCCTGGAGCAGTTGCTGGCGTCTGGCGGTCCTTATACCTGGGACAACTTCGCCCAGCCGATCGAGGATATGCGGGAGCGACTGAGCCGCATGTGGTCGCCGGTCTCACACCTGCATGCGGTTATGGACAGCGAACCGTGGCGCGCCGCTTACAATGCCGGCCTGCCGAAGCTCACCGACTATTTCACGGAACTGGCGCAGGACGAGCGGCTTTACGCCGGTTATAAATCCATTGCCGCGGGTGCGGAATTTCCGAAGCTGACCCAGGCGCAAAAAAAGATCATCGAGAATACCCTGCGCGATTTCCGTCTGGCCGGCGTGGAACTGCCGCCGCAGGAAAAGGCACGCTTCAAGGCGGTGCAGCAGGAAATCGCGGCGCTCGCCAGCAAGTTCTCGGAAAACGTGCTCGATGCGACCCAGGCATGGGATCTGCGTATCGCCGATGAAAAGGATCTGGCCGGCTTGCCCGAGTCGGCGCGCGCCATGGCGCAACAGGACGCACGGGAAAAAAATCTGCCAGGCTGGCGCTTCACCCTCGAAAGACCGTCGTATATCGCTTTCATGACCTACGCCGACGATCGCGAGCGGCGCTGGCAGATGTATGAGGCCTTTGTCACGCGCGCCAGCGATCAGGGCCCGACGGCAGGCCAATGGGACAACAGCGAGCTGATCCTGCGCCTGTTGCGCTTGCGGCGTGAGGCGGCGCAACTGCTCGGGTTTGGCAATTTCGCCGAGTACGCGCTGCAGACGCGCATGGCCAGGAAGGTTCCGGAGGTGCTGGACTTTCTGAACGATCTGGCACGCCGTGCCAAGCCGGCGGCGCAGAAGGATTTCGACGAACTCAGACGGTTTGCCCGCGATGCCCACGGCGTCGAACATATCGAGGCCTGGGATGTCGCCTATTACTCCGAGAAACTGCAGCAGGCGAAATACCATTTATCACAGGAAGACCTGCGTCCCTATTTTCCGGAAACCAGGGTCGTGCCCGGCATGTTCAAGGTGGTCGAGCGGCTGTATGGCCTGAAAATTACCGCGGTAAAAGGTATCGAAGTGTGGCATCCGGACGTGCGCTTTTACGAAATCCGCGACGGTGCGGGCGAGGTGCGCGGGCGGTTTTACATGGACCTGTACGCGCGCGCCCACAAGCGCGGCGGCGCCTGGATGGACGAGTGCATCAACCGCAAGCGCACAACGAATGGTGTGCAGGTGCCGGTGGCGTATCTGGTGTGCAATTTCACGCCGCCCGTGGGAGGGCGGCCGGCGCTGTTCACCCACGATGAAGTCATCACCCTGTTTCACGAGTTCGGTCACGGCCTGCACCACATGCTGACCAAGGTGGACTACGTGGGTGTGGCGGGCATCAACGGCGTGGCCTGGGACGCGGTCGAGCTGCCGAGCCAGTTCATGGAAAACTGGTGTTGGGAACGCGAGGCGCTCGATCTTGTTGCCGCGCATCACCAGAGTGGCGAAAAGATTCCGGACAGCCTTTACGCCAAAATGATCGCGGCCAAAAATTTCCTCTCCGGAATGCAGTTCGTGCGCCAG
>Ga0209342_10002894_pt1 | contig 18263 bp, 12 predicted proteins | sample RifCSP16_2_FD_184023 | JGI IMG/M metagenome (GOLD analysis project Ga0209342, IMG submission 184023) | Soil microbial communities from Rifle, Colorado - Rifle CSP2_sed 16_2 (SPAdes) (version 2) | ecosystem: Environmental > Terrestrial > Deep subsurface > Rock core/Sediment | place: Rifle... | reverse complement strand
CTTCCGATCTGGGGATGCGCCAGATCTGCATGGTCCCTCCGACATTGGAGGCGTAGGCGATCCAGCGACCGTCCGGGGACCACGCGGCGGGATCGGCGTACTTGTCCCCGGGCGAGGTGGTGAGCTGCCGCTCCTGGCCGCCGTCGAGCTCGAGGACGAAGACCTGCAGGAAGGACCCGGCCCTCGCTGAGTAAGCGACCGTCTTCCCGTCGGGTGAGACCGAGCCCGCCTGGAGGTCCGGGGCGGCGCTGCGCAGCGGCGCGGCGTGGCTTCCATCCAGCGCGGCCGCCCACAGGACACGCGTCCCGTCCTTGAAGGAGCGAACGACAGAGAGGCGCTTGCCGTCGGGAAACCACCGGGGCAGGCTCGCCCCCGAATCCTCGCCCGGCAGTTGGAAGGGCTCGGGCCGGAGCGTCTCGAGGTCCAGTATCCAGAGCTGCTGGGGCCCGAGGCGATCGCTGGAGAAGGCGATGCGACGCCCGTCGGGCGAGAAGGCCGGGTAGCGGTCGATCACCTGGCCGGCGCTCAGGACCTCCTCCGGCCCGCCCGGCGCGCCGCCGCCGGGCATCAGCGGGAGCCGGGTGAGGTTCAGCGCCCCCTCCAGCTCCGTCGCCGCCACCTGCCGGCCGTCCCTGGAGATCGCGAGGTCCCGGAGGATGCCGGTCATGAGACCGATCGTCTGCGCGGCCCCGCGGAGCTCCCCCGTCCCCTCGTCGACAAGGACCGATTGAAGGCGCGTGCCCCCCAGCGGGTCGCGGGACAGGTAGTGGATGCGGCGTCCCGAGGCCTCCCAGACGTGGTTCGAGCCCCTCAGCAGCTCGCGAGGGGTCCCACCCTCCGCCAATGTCAGCCATATGCTCTCGTCAGGCGTCTCGAAGCTGATCCAGCGGCCGCCCGGAGAGGGCTGGAGGCGGAGGATCTCCCAGGTCGAGGCGTCGCTCGCCAGCAGCGGCCGGGGCGCGCCCCCGTCCGGGTCGACCTCCAGGATCGAGCGATGCCCCTCGGGGCCGCTGACGTAGACGATGCGACGCCCGTCCGGACGCCAGACGGGAAAGTTGGCGTCCTGCGCCACGCGGCGAGCGCGTCCTCCCAGGGCGGGTGTGACCCACAGGTCGCCCCCGTACGTCCGGAACTCGAACCCAAACTGGGCGCCGATCTTGATGAGTCCCGTCCGCGACGAGCGCGTGGAAACGAAGGCGAGCGACTTGCCGTCCGGGGAAAAGGCGGGCTGGAAGTCCTGGCCTGGATCGTCGGTGACGTTGACCTCCTGGCCTCCCTCGATGCGCCGCACGTAGATCTCGAAGTCGCCGCTGCGGCTCGATGCGAAGGCGAGGAGGGCCCCGTCCGGCGACCACGTCGGCCACTCCGAGAACCCGGGATCGTGGGTCAGCCGCGCGACACCGGTGAGTGTGGGCGCAACCGGACCCGCCTTCCGTGGCGGCAGCGCGAGGCGCGAAGCGAGCGCCCCCGCCGCGACCGCCAGGGCCAGCTCCACCATTCGGCGTGCCCGGCCGGGGCGGGGGGAGGAGACGAGCGTCCGGTCCGGCCCGGAGAGCGCTTCATCGATCTCGATCCGGGCGTCCGCGATGTCGTGGAGACGCTGGCTCCTCTCCTTCTGGAGGCATCGTCTCAAGAGCGACCGCGCGAGGGCGGGCGTCTCCGCGGGCAAGGCCTCCCATTGCGGCTCGCGGTCCAGGATCGCGGCGATCGTGTCGGACACCGTCTCGCCACGGAAGGCGCTGCGGCCCGTGAGCGTCTCGTACGCCACGCAGCCGAAGGACCAGATGTCCGTTCGCTTGTCCACCGGCTTGCCCCGTGCCTGCTCCGGGCTCATGTAGGGCGCGGTGCCGAGGAGGACGCCGGCTGACCCGCCGTGGCTCAAGGTCGGCGACTGCGAGTGATCGACGGCCGCGCCTTCGGCGGTGAGGGCCTTGCCGAGGCCGAAGTCCAGGACCTTGAGCTTTCCCTCGGGCGTGACCTTGAGGTTGCCGGGCTTCAGGTCGCGGTGGATGATCCCCCGCTCGTGGGCGGCCTCGAGGGCCTCCGCGAGCTGCCGCATGAGCCCGAGGGCCTCCGTGACCGGAAGCGGCCCATGCGTCAACCGGTCGGCGAGCGTCTCTCCTGGCACGAGCTCCAGCACCAGGAACCGGAGTGCTTCGTGCTCCGCCAGGCCGTAAATGGCGGCGATGTTCGGGTGGTTCAAGGAGGCGAGCAGATGAGCCTCGAGCTCGAAGCGGGCCAGACGATCGGGCTCGTTCACGAAGGCATCGGGGAGGATCTTGATCGCCACGTCCCGCCCGAGCGTGGTGTCGCGGGCTCGGTAGACCTCCCCCATCCCCCCGGCGCCGAGCGAGGAGAGGACCTTGTAGGGACCGAGCTGCAAGCCGCTCGTCAGAGCCATGGTGGTCCGGAGACGGCGGATTCTACCTCCGCCGGCGGCGACCGGGCGAGGTTGTCCTACGGCGGGGGGTCCTCGCCGGGCTGACTGCCGCCGTCGTCGAGCGACCAGCTGCTGCGCGTGAAGTCGCGCAGCAGGCCGGCGGAGCCCGAGGGACACGGCCGGCAGAGGTTCAGCCACTCGTACTCGCCGTAGATCGCCTCGATCGTGTTCTTCCAGCGCATCCCCGTCTGCGCGGTGTAGAAGGTCGAGCGCAGCATCAGCTCGGCGAGGCTCGAAGCGTCGAGCGAACCGCCGCCGCTCAGGTGATCGGCGAGAGTCATCCCGAACGAATACGCCGCGTGCGAGGCCGCGGGCTCGAAGCCGCCGTAGGCGAGGAGCTGGTGGCCGTGGCCCCCCGCGATCAGGATCTTCCAGGGCACGTCGAGCATCGCCCCCGTGAAGCCGTACATGATGTCGTTGCCCACGTGCTCGGGCAGGCACACGCCGCCGAGCATGAGCGTCTTCTGGCCGACGGGGTTGTTCCCGGCGCAGACGCCGCGCGGGCAGAGCACGTTGCCCTGGTTGTCCTCGTTCTGCTCCGATCCGGCGGGCCGCGCGGGGCGGGCGCGCATGTCGATCGAGTTGCCGTTGCGGTAGAGGAACCCCATCCCGTCGTACCAGCCGCGCTCCGAGTCCGGAAGCTGCTGGAAGCGGCGGAAGGCGCGCTGGAGGGCGGCGATGTATTCCGCGGTGACGTCCGGACCGCAGAGGTTCTCCTCCGTGCTCTCCCGTTGCGTGGGCGTCGAGGCGCTGGTGGTCGCCGGCGGATTGGCGGCGATGGCGGGTCCGCCGCCGACCAGGACAGGAGGCGGCTCCCCCGCGCAGGGGCAGGGATCGGTGTTGAGCTCGTAGGTGATGCTGAAGTTGCCCCGCTGCACACCGCGCACCTGGCGTTCGAGCGCGTTGTCGGCACCGCCGGAGGTCGTGACCACCTGCTGGTCGCCTCCCTCGAGGGTGATGATCCCCGGCGTGTCGTTGCGCAGCCGGAGCGCGAGGGCCGCGTCGTCGCCGAGGATGCGCAGGCGCATCGTCGTGGCCTCGCCTCTCCAGAGGCGGTTCTGGTCGATCGACCCGCTGACGACGAGCGCCTTGAAGGTCGCCCCGTCCCCCTCGGGAAAGCCGGCCCCGGGATCGCCGCTCAGCGTGTGCGGGCCGGCCGCCGCGTCCTCCGGCACTCGCACCCAGACGACGAAGTCGGAGGCGGCCACCGGCGCGCCGATCTCCCGGCCGTCGAGGCGCAGGCCTCCCCAGGCCCTCTCGCCGGGGAACGACCCGCACGCGCACACGAGCTGACCCGCGAAGCCTCGGGGCGAGGCCCCCGTGAGGCGTGCCGCAAGCCGACCGAGCGGGGGCGGGTCGACGAGCGTGATGCCCGGCGTCGCCGGGACGTCGACGAGCAGCTCCCCGAACGGATCGAGGTACCGCACGGACAGCGCGTCTCCCGGTCCCAGGGCCCCCGGCAGGTTCAGAGCGAGGCGCGGGGCGCCGGCGACATCCATCAGCCGCGCGGTGCGGCCGGCGATCTGCCAGACTCCCGCGAGTGGGGTCCGCTTGGGATCGAGCACCGCCAAGCTCAGCTCGGCGCCGGGGAAGAGCCGAGGCGGGAGCTGGAGCAGGCCGTTGAGCGTGTCCAATCGCTGAACCGGCGGCAGCCGCGGCACGTCGAACGCCTTGGTCGTCCAGACCACCCGCCCGGAGGACAGGAGCTCTACGCCCATGCGGGCGGGCAGCTCCGCGCGGCCGAGGTCGATCCGGAGGAAGAGCGGTGGCGCGGCGGGGGGACCGGCCAAACCGAGCGTCCGGTCGGACACGCTCGCGCCCCACCCCGACGGGAAGCGGCCCGAGGGCGCGCCCGGGAGCCGGCGGGGAAACGCGAGACGGAGGCCGTCGAGCGTGGTCCCCGCCCCGGTACGGACCTCGACGAGCAGAGAGACGACCCCGTCGGCGGAGACACGACTCGCGATGCTCACCGGCGCCTCCGGAGCGGCGTTCGCCGGCCCGGGGCCGGTCAGCCCGACGGTCAAAACGGCAAGGACGAGCGCGGATGGGAGCATCGGGATCGGGCGCATGGAGCGGATCATCCGCTCCCCGCGGGGAGGGATCAAGCGCAGCCGGGGCCGGGGGTCAGCCGCGGGCGGCGAGGGCGCGCAGGACCTCGTCCCGCTTCGCCGCCGCGCGCTCGGCGAGGGCGCGCGCCTCGGCCTCCGTCGCGGCGCGGAAGGCCTGGTCCTCCATCGAGGGGAGGTTGATGGCGACGTTGCGGGCGGCGCCCCAGATCCCGCCCTCGAGGGCCTTCGCCGCCACCTCGAGGTCCGAGCGCGAGGCGATGTTGCCGTGGGCCGCCATCTCGACCATCGCGTCCCAGCAGCGATCGGCCGCTCGCATCACCTCGACCGGCACCGCGACCGCCTTGCGGAGCCCGTCCTGCATCGCGGCGTGGCGGCGGGCCTTGTCCTCCTCGGTCCCCTTCGGCAGGCCGAGGGCCGCCATGTAGTCGTTGAAGGCCTGCGTGTCGCGGTCGATCAGCGGGAGGAGGGCCTGCATCCCCTCGTGGAGAGGCGGAATCAATCGCCGCATGACCTCCTCCTTGTCCTCGAACTTGCGCTTGCCGTAGGTCATCCAGCCGACCATCGCCCCCAGGGCCGCCCCCATCGCCGCCATGAGGGCGGAGGCGGATCCGCCCCCTGGGGCGGCCGTCCGCGCCCCGAGCTGCTCCACGAAGTCGCGCACGCTCATCGAGGCGAGCGGCTCGCCCTCCCCCTTCGGGATCATGTATTCAATGATGCGCTTTTCGGGGACGAAGTGGTGGACGGAGGACAGGCCGAGACGGTCCACCGCGAGGCGGACCTTCTGCCGCTCGTCCACGATGAAGAGGTCTTCCTTCTTGATGTAGTGCTCGGCCGCCATGAGCACCGCCTCGAGCGGGATGAGGCCCACGAGCTCGGAGCCCGCCACCGCGAGCTTCAGCGCGCGCGCCTCCTCGACACACGCCTCGAAGGCGACGTGGGGCGGCGTCGCCTTGAAGTCCTCGAGGTTGATCGAGACCTGGGCGAGGCCGTACTCCTCGACCCACCAGCCGATCGCCCGCACAGCCTTCAGGCGCCCCGTCTGGCCGGGTCCCCGCCCCTGCTCGCGGATGCTGAGCGCGATGCGGTGCGCCTGCTCCTTCGTCCCGAGGACGTTGACGTTGTAGGCGATCAGGAAGCCGCGCGCGCCGGCGGCGGTGGCCCCCCAGGCGGGCACGAACTCGGCGGGGCCGCAGTCGGGCTTCCACTGCGGGGTCACGATCCGCCCCGCCAGGGCCTCGTACTCGCCGGCGCGGATCTGGCGCAGCGTCCGCCGATGCTCGGCTCGCGCGGCGTGGCCGTAGAGGTAGACGGGGATGCCCAGCTCCGCCCCCGCGCGCTCGGCGAAGGCGTTGGCGCACGCCACGCACTCGTCCATGCTCACGCCGGAGACGGGGACGAACGGACAGACGTCCATGGCGCCGATGCGCGGGTGCTCGCCCGCGTGTCGCCGCATGTCGATCCTCTCCCGGGCCACGCGGGCGGCGCCGAGCGCCCCCTCGACGACCGCCTCCGGCGAGCCGACGAAGGTGTAGACGGTGCGGTTCGTCGAGCGGCCGGGGTCGACGTCGAGAAGCGTGCAGCCGGCGGTCGCGCGTATGGCCTCCGCGATGGCGTCGATCACCACGCGGTCGCGGCCCTCGGAGAAGTTGGGGACGCACTCGACGATTCTCCGGGTCAAGGCGGGCAGCCCCCGGGGCCTTAGGAGAGGGTGATCGCGGCCACGACGAGGAACAGCAGCGCGTAGGCCGGGCGCGCGATCCGGTCGATCCGGCGCGAGAGCTCCTGCCGACCGGCCGCATTCAGCTTGCTGGTCAGGATCGTCTCCGCGAGCGCCAGGAAGACGAGCACCGAGCAGCCCAGCACGAACTGGTCGGCGCGGGTCAGATACGAAATGGGTGGGAGGACGCGGCCGAGGCTCAGCTGGAAAGCGATGAGGCTGAAGATCGAGGCGGTGGAGACGCCGATCCTCGGCCCGAGCTGCGCGTGATCGAGAAAGAAGACCGTCCAGGCCATGAAGACGATGAGGCCCAGGGGGACGAAGAGCTTCCAGAAGTAGTACCGCGTGTCGCGCGTCGCCGTCAGCGACAGCGAAAGGCGGGGCAGACGCTCGCCGGCGGTCCGCTCGACTGTGTCGGCCGTCATCTCACCGAGGGCCACGCTCCATCCCGCCACCGAGAACTGGGGCCGGCGTCCCGTGTCCCCCGCCTCCGGCACGAGAGTGACCTCGTCGGACCCGTACAGCGAAGCGACGCGGATCCAGAGGGTCTGGCGATCAAAAGGGAACTGCCGTAGCTCGAGCGGCGAGGCGAGCGTGAACAGGAAACGCTGACGATAGAGGACGGTCCCGTCCGGCGCGACGCGCACCTGATCGGGATAGGCACGGGTCGCCTCCCGCCGGTTCACGACGAGCAGGTCCGGCTGCCACACCTCCGTCAGCGGGAATACCCGGACGTCGTCGCCGCCGGGCGCGGCGACGAAGGCGAGCCGGGGATCCCGCCAGCGAACGGTCGCGAGGATGTCGGCCTTGTAGGTCTGCGACGCGTCGTCGATCGACGCGACGTCGATCACGAACATCCCGACCCGGACCTCGGTTGCGGTCCCGGGCGGGTCCGGCCGGCTGCGGGGCGCGGCCTCGACCAACGCGCCGGCGAGCATGACCCCCACGAAACAAGCCGCCGACAGGATCCGGCCCGCGAGACGCCGCCAGGGATCCTCAGCTCTCATGGCACCTCTGCGCACAGTGAGTATTGCCGGGCGTTTCCGGAGGCGCAACCGGTGGTCGCAGCCGGCGCGACAGACCGTGGGCCGTGCGAGCGCCTCCGGGGAGTCAGTGCACGGAGCAGGATATGCAGGGGTCGTAGGAGCGCACGAGCATCGAGGCGAGGCGTTCGAGCGCCGCGTCCGTCGTCCCGCTCCGGGCCTGTTCCACCGCCAGACGCTGGAGGTCGAGCTGGATGTTGGCGTTGTTCTGAGTGGTGGGGATCACGCAGTTCGCCCGCTCGATCCGACCGTCTCCGCCGTAAGCGTAGTGGTGGTAGAGGATCCCGCGGGGCACCTCCACCGCGCCGACGCCCTCGCCCGCGCGCGGCTCGAACTCCGCCTGAAGCGGGGCCTCCGCCGGAGCGTCAAGGACCTCGTCGAGGAGCGCTATGGACTCGTGGGTCACGTGCACCACCTCCACCACCTGCGCAGCGTTGTTCATGAACGGGTTGTGGCAGGGGGCACGCAGGCCGAGCTCCGCCGCGACCCGCAGCGCCTCCGGGTGCAGGAGCCGCCAGTTGTTGTTGAAGCGCGCCAGGGCGCCCACGGCGAAGGACGCACGAGAGAGCCGGCACCACTTGGAGGTGCCCTCCTCGGTGACGTACTCGTTGGTCATCTTGAGGTAGTCGGACTCGGGCATCTCGACGCCATCCGAAGAGAGGAGCGTGCCCCCGATCCACGGGTAGTTGTCTTCGCCCTTCAGGGACACGAACTCCGTCTCGCGGGCGAAGGCCGGGATCTCGAACCCACGGACCAGCTCGACCACCGCCCGCAGATCGTTGAGCCCGCCCTCCAGCTCGCCGCGCAAAGAGCGCAGGGAGCGCTTGTCCGGACGCCGGGCCATCCCACCCACGGCGATCGAGACCGGGTGGGTGGTGCGACCGGCCACCACCTCGCACAGTGTGTTGCCGACGCCCTTGAGGCGCGCGGCGAGGGCGAACAGCTCCGGCTTCAGCTCGACAAGCGGGATCGCGGACTCGAGCCCCAGGAAGTCGGGCGCAGCCAGGAACAGCACGTGCAATAGGTGGCTCTGCAGTGTCTCGCCGTGCTTGGCCAGCTTCCGCAGCTGCCGCGCGAGCGGCGGGACCTCCACCTTGAAGGCGGCCTCCGTCGCGCGGACGCTGGCCAGGCAGTGGCCGATCGAGCAGATGCCGCAGATGCGCGCGCTGAGGATTCCCGCCGTGGAGTGGTGCTTTCCCTTGAGCATCACCTCGAAGAAGCGCGGGGTTTCGACCACGTCCCAGCGCGCCTCCTGGACGACGCCGTCGTGCACACGGATCTTGATGTTGCCATGGCCCTCGACGCGGGTCAGGGGGCGAACGTCGACGTCCAGGCTCACGCGCATCGCAGCTCCTCGAAGCCTCCGAAGAACCCCAGGCGTTCGTCGATCTCCCTGTCCGCGAAGCCCCGCTCCCGGGCCAGCGCCAGGAACTCCTTTAGGTTGGCCTCGGGGGCCGGGCCCCGGCAGCCCCAGCAGCCCAGGCCCCCCGCCGGGCAGGGCGCCTCGCAACCGCCGCGGGTGATGGCCCCCAGGCAGAGGTGTCCGCGCTCCATCAGGCAGCCGACGAAGCGCTGCTTGCAGTCCACGCAAACGGGGTAGACGGTGCTTTGGAAAGGCACGCCGAGGGCGACGTGCCGCACGACCCGTTCGACCTCCTCCTTGGAGACGGGGCAGCCGGGTATGGCGAGGTCGACGGCCACGAAATCCTTGACCGGGCGCGCGGCCTGGGTCTCCTTCGGCTTGTCGCCGTAGACCTCCCGGTTCGCCTCCGCGAGGTCGTAGGCGTTCTTGAGGCGCGCCACGCCGCCGAAGCAGGCGCAGCTCCCGAGCGCGACCAGCACCTTCGCCCGCTCTCGGATGCGCTTCAGCCGCTCAACCTCGTCGGCGCGGCTGATCGCGCCGTCCACGATCGCGACCTCGTAGTCCTCGCCCTGGGCCGAGCTCGCCTCGCGGAACCGGACGATCTCGATGCTCTGCAGGAACGGACCCAGCGTGTCTTCCTTGTTGACGAGCTGCAGCTCGCAGCCCTCGCAGCCCGTGAAGTCGAACACGGCGACCTTCGGTCGGACCGGCTCGATGCCCAGGTATCTCATGCCCGCATCCTCAGATGGCTTCCTTCAGGTTCATGACCGACCAGTAGTCGAACACCGGCCCGTCGAGACAGGTGTAGGTGGAGCCGACGTTGCACCGACAGCACTTGCCCATCCCGCAGTGCATGCGGCGCTCGAGGGAGACGTACATGCGCTGCATCGGGATGCCCGTCTGGCTCAGCCGCGCGCATACGAACTTGAACATCACCGGCGGACCACAGACGATCGCGTAGGTGTGCTCGGGGTGGACGCGGATGTCGCCGAGCAGGTCGGTGATCATCCCGACCGGTCCCGTCCAGCCCTCGTCCGCCCGCTCCACGATCACCGACAGGCTCACGTCGTAGACCGTGCGCCACTGGTCGTACTGGTAGGTGAAGAGCAGGTCCTGCGGTGTCTTGGTCCCGTAGAGGATGTGGACGTCGCCGTAGTCGGCGCGGTTGTCGTTCACGTGGAAGATCGGCGCGCGCAAAGGCGCCAGGCCCAGGCCCCCCGCGATCAGCAGGACGTCGTGCCCCTTCATCACCGACAGCGGGAAGGCGGTCCCGAAGGGCCCGCGGATGCCGACCTTGGCCCCGCGCTTCGCCTTGTGCAGCACGCCCGTCACCAGCCCCGCCCGGCGGATGCAGAGCTCGATGTGGCCCTTCCAGAGGGGCGAGCTCGAGATCGAGATCGGCACCTCGCCGAAGCCGGGCAGCTCGAGCATCACGAACTGGCCCGGCTTGAAGGAGAAGCGCTCCCGCTCCGCGGGGTCGGTGATGCGCAGGTGAAAGAGCTTGTCGATCTCGGTCAGGGTCACGATGTTCGTGATCTCGGCCTTGAACACCTTGTCGACGTGCTTGAGCTCGCCCCGCCGGTTGAAGTCGAGGGGCTCCTGGATCTCCGGCTCCGTCCGGACGTCGTAGGGATGCAGGACGACGCTCATGACGCCTCCTCCGCCTGAAGGTCGCGGATGACGTCGGGCGGGTTGATCCCGGCGAGGCAGGCGTCGCCGCAACGGTTGCAGCCGACGCACTTGGGCTCGTCGTAGGCCTCGACGAAGCCGCGATGCTGGTGGTAGTAGCGGTACTTCAGGCGCGTGTGGCGTGTCGGGCGGAAGTTGTGGCCTCCGGCCACGACCGCGAAGTCGATCAGGTTGCAGGAATAGAGCTGCTTGACCTTGGTGCACTCCTTGAAGTCCTGGCAGATGCGCTCGTAGACGCCGTAGCAATAGCAGGTCGGGCAGACCATCGCGCAGGCGCCGCAGCTCAGGCACTTGTCGCCCCACTTCTTCCAGACCGGCGACTCGAACTCGATGTCGAGCAGCGTCGGGAGGTTCTCGAAGCGGAGGTGGACCTTGAAGCCGGAGGCGATGCGGCGGCGGACCTCCTGGTAGGCGCGGCGATCGTCCTCGGTGATGTCCCGCACCGGCACCGAATGCAGGACGCGGAAGCCGCGGTCGGAGTCGATGGACACGAAGTAGCGGTCGCCGAGGTCGGTCAGGAACAGGTCGAAGCCGTGCGTCACCGTGTCCTCGCCCAGGGACGCGCAGAAGCCGGTCTCGCACGGGTCGTGGTCGATGCCGACGACGAAGGTGTTCTTGCGCCGCGAGAGGTAGTAGGGACTCGGGAACGGGCCCCGCAGCATGACCTTGTCGAGCTTGAGCAGTGCGTTGATGTCGCATGCGTGCAGGCCGACGAGGGCGCGCGGCTGCACGCGGTAGGAGATCTCTTGCTGCCAGTCGCCGTTCTTGAAGCGGGTCCGGGAGAGGGTCTCGCGGAATGGCAGGAAGTACGTCTTGGCCGAAAAGGCGGTCTTCTCGTAGTCGAGGTCCATGTCCTCGAAGCGCTCGATGGGGAGGAACTGGTGCTCCGGCTTGCCGTTTCGGCGCACGCCGACCCGGCGCGGCCCGATCACCTCATTCGAGGCGAGGAGCTGGTCCACGAGCGACCGGAAGCCCTCCTTCGTCACGATCTTGAAGAGCATCGCCTGCGCCTCCCTCCTCCCACCAGGCTAGGGCACGCGTGATTTCGGGGTCAATGAAGCGCTCTGTCTAAGCGTAGAAATGAATCAAATTGCTCAAGTGGGTGGACGCGAGTTGCGCCTGTTATCGGACGCTGGGCCGCCCCCAGGGAGAGCGTCTGGTCTCGGGCGGTCGATCTGGGTAGACTGCTCGAATGCGTCTTTCCCACTCACCTCGCACCGCGGCGTCGCGAGAACCCTGGCCCTCGGAGCGCGGCCGAGCCAGGGTCGAGCGAGCCCGACCCGGCGCGGACGCCGCGGCCCGGATGACGGAGGAGGTGCGGCAAGGCCTACGGGCGCGGCCCCTGCCGACGCTGCCCTGCAAGTACTTCTACGACGACCGCGGCAGCGCCCTCTTCGACGAGATCACACGCCTGCCCGAGTACTACCAGACCCGCACCGAGGAGCGGCTCCTGGAGACCATCGCCGCCCAGGTCGTGGGGGCCGTCCGTCCCCGGGAGCTTTGCGAGCTCGGTTCCGGCGCGGGCCGGAAGATCCGTCTCTTCCTCGACGCGATGCGGGCGCGAGGGCGGCTCGAGCGATGCACCCTCCTCGACATCAACGAGACCTTCCTCACCAATTCCGTCCACCGTCTCGTCACGGAGTACCCCGGACTGGCGGTGCGGGGCGTCGTCGGCGACTTCCTGGAGGACCTGCCCGCCCTCGGTCCCGGCGGCGCACGTCTTGCGCTCTTCCTGGCGGGGACGATCGGTAACCTCCACCCGGCCGAGGTCACGCCCTTCCTGCGCGCGGTCGCCCGCCAGCTCGCTCCCGGCGACGCCTTCCTCGTCGGGCTCGACCTCGTCAAGGACGAGGCACGGCTGCACTCCGCGTACAACGACGCTGCCGGGGTCACGGCCGAGTTCAACCGGAACATCCTGCGCGTGGTGAACGCCGGCTTGGGGTCGGACTTCGAGCCCGAGGCCTTCGAGCACGTGGCCTTCTACGACCGCGAGAACGCCTGGATCGAGATGCGGCTTCGCGCCACGCGCGCGATGCGCGTGCGCGTGCCGGGGGCGGGGCTGGACCTCACCCTCCGCGCCGGCGACGAGATCCGCACCGAGCTCTCCTGCAAGTACACGCGGGAGTCGCTCCTGTCACGGCTCGCAGGCACGGGCCTGAGCCTCGAGAGATGGTGCACGGATCGCGAGGAGCTCTTCGCCTCCGCCCTCCTCCGCCGCACGCCGGCGGCGCTCGGGCCGTAGCGACGGCAGTGACGGACCCCCCCCTCGCGCGAGAAGGTGGGTCGCCTACTCCAGGAGGCCTGGGCGCGCTCCGACCGGATCTTCGACCTGATCGACCCCGGGGCGATCCTCGCGCGGCCCATCCCGCTGCGGCAGCCCTTCCTCTTCTATATGGGGCACCTCCCCGCCTTCGCGGCCCGGGGCGAGGCGGCGCCGGGACCCGAACCTCGGCTTCCGGCTCTGGGGCCCGACGCCCGTCGGCGCGCACCCCGAAGGCCAGAGCGCCTTCGGGGTCCACGAGCTCGTCGGCAACGGCTGGGAGTGGACCTCCACCGTCTTCGGCCCCTTCCCGGGCTTCACCCCGCTATCGCCCTACCCGGGCTACTCCGCTGCCTTCTTCGACGGGCGCCACTTCGTGATGCTCGGCGGCTCATGGGCGACCGACCCGCGCCTCGTGCGGCGCAGCTTCCGCAACTGGTTCCAGCCCCACTACCCCTACGTTTTCGCCAAGTTCCGCTGCGCGCGGCCGGTCTGAGCCACCGGTACGACTCGGGCAAGGGCCGCGCCGGGGGCTCAGAGCAGTATCACCAGCAACCGGCGGAACAGCTCTTCGAGCGGGAACATCGAGAGCGCCAGCGGAAGCAGGGGCAGGGCCGCCGGCACCCCGAGCTGCAGGACGGTCTCCTTGCCGAACGGGAGCACCCTCATGCTGCGGACCACCTCGAAGCTGTTCGCAAGGTCCGCGAGGGACTGGATGTCGCCGCTGCCCAGGAGCGGCTCGCCCCCCTTCGCGCCACCCCGAACCCACTTGGCGTCGAAATCCCGCACGTAGCGGTTGGCGAGAAGACCGTATTCCCGCAACCCCTCGCGCTTCGCGGCCAGCAGCTTCGGCAGGAAGACGACGAGCGGTCCCAGCACGAGGACCAACGCGAGCGTGACGCTTCCTACGATCTCCATCCGGAAGTCCGTCACGCGCGCCCCCTCGTGCAAGATGCGACTCGCGATCAGCCCCGAGACGACGGCAGTCTGGCCGACGAGGAGCGGAGCGAAGGCCTGCGTGCTGACGCCGAGGAAGCCGAGGCCCGCCGCGCGATCCGGATGCGTGGGCATGAGGTGCAGGTCGAGCCGGGAGACCCCCCACAAAAAACGGCACCACAGGAGGAGGCGGTAGAACCACCGGAGCAGGATGAACTGGAAGAGCGGGAGGCTGATCCAGACGTACCACTGGCCCGCCAGGGAGAGGCTCGGCCCGGAGCCGGTCCGCCTCGCGTACCACGTCTCCTGGAGCGCGAGCCGCTCGCGCCAGAGATAGTGACCGACGGTCAGGACGAACGCCAACAAGAAGAGCTCCGCAAGGACCGAATTGCGCAGGCGCAAGGTGGAGGCGATCGCGGCCTCTAAGCGCGGGCGGCCTTCCTTGCGGACGATCCCCCTCTCCAGGAACTGCCTCACGGCCGGACCGAGCCTCTGATGAACGATTACTTCGGCCGCGATCAGCAAAGGCAGCGCGACCAGGAAGCGTGCGTGTGCCTCGATGTCCCACAAGAAGGGGACCCTGACTCCCCCGAACGCCTGCCCCTCGAGCGCAGACAGCAGAAGCAGGGGCGCCCAGGCGAAGAGCGGGATGCCGACGAGGCGGCGCCTCAGCAGGTCGAGCGGAGGCTGGGCCATCCGCGCGCGCAGGAACAGCTGGTACAGCGGACCCCCCAGGACGAGGGAGAAGTCCATGGGCTTCCCGTCCTCCAGCACGTCTTTCATGCAGAAGGCCTCCAGGCTCGGTGGGCGAGTCTAGTCGCCGGGTCGCGTGTCGTCCACCTCGCAGAAGCTGCTCAGCCAGGCCGGGCGAGGCCGAGCTTCTTCATCCGGTCGCGCAGCGTGCTCGGCTTGAGGCCCAGCCGGTCGGCGGCTTGTCCCGGGCCTTCGACCGTCCACTGGCAGCGCTCGAGGACCTGGACGAGATGGGCCCGCTCGACGTCGCGGAACGCCTCCGAGGGCGTGGAAGCCCGCTCGTTGTCGGCCGCCGCCTTTAGCCCGAGGGCTTCCTCCAGGCGGAGCACGGGGCCGGGGGACAGGATCAGCGCGCGGTCCACCACGTTCTGCAGCTCACGGACGTTGCCGGGCCAGTCGTAGGCGCAGAGCGCCTCCATGGCCGCCCGGGGCACTCGCTCCACGCTCCGCCCCAGCTCGCGCTGCCGGAGCTGGATGAAGTACCAGACGAGAAGCGGGATGTCCTCGCGACGCTCCCGCAGCGCGGGCAGCTGGATGGGGAACACGCTGAGCCTGTAGAAGAGGTCAGGGCGGAAGCGGCCCTCCTGCATCGCCACGCGGAGGTCCCGGTTGGTGGCCGCCACGAGCCGCACCGCGACGTTGCGCGGGCGCGTGGCCCCCAGGCGCTGGACCTCGCCGTCCTGCAGGACGCGGAGGAGCTTCGCCTGAACGGCCAGGTCCAGCTCGCCGATCTCGTCGAGGAAGAGCGTCCCACCGTCGGCCAGCTCGAAGCGCCCCGGCTTGGCCGCGATCGCTCCGGTGAAGGCTCCCCTTTCGTGGCCGAAGAGCTCGCTCTCCACGAGACTGGCGGGGAGGGCGGCGCAGTTGACCGCGATCAGCGCGCGCTGCGCGCGGCGGCTGCGTCCGTGGATGGCGCGCGCCACGAGCTCCTTGCCGGTCCCGGTCTCACCCATGAGCAGAACCGGGGCGTCGGTGTTCGCGACTTGCTCGGCCTTCTGAAGAGCGGCTCGGATCGCCGCGCTCTGCCCGACGATCTCGCCGAAGTCGCCGGCCTCCTCGACCTCCTCGCGCAGGTACAGGTTCTCGGCCTCGAGCTGTTGCCGCAGCGTCTCGTTCTCGGAGAGCGCCGTCTGCAGCGCCGCTTCCGATCGGCTTCGGGCCAAGGCACTCGCCACGACGTCCGCGCACACCTGGAGCCGCTCCACGACGTCCGGCGGCCACGCCTGCTCGTGGCGGAGCGAGGCCAGGGTCATGGCGCCCTTGATCTGTCCGTCGCTCACGAGAGGCAGCGACACGAGCGACCGCAGGCCGAGGCGACGGAAGGCCTCCTTGTCGCGCGCGGCCTCCGGCGGGAGGTCCTCGGGCCGGGAGACCGCCACCGCCTGCCGCAAGCGCAGCACCCGGTCCGACCCCCAGGGATAGGCGTCCTCGGGTTGAACTTCCGGAAGCGCGTGCTCGGCTGAGCGCAACCACTGGTGTGAGCGCCGCCAGACGCCCGGGTTCTCGGAGCCTTGGAGCACCGTCGCAAGGTCCATGTCGAGGAACTCGGCGATTTCCCGGAGCCACGCATTCACGTGGGAGTCGACCGCGTCGGCCGGCAGGTGCACGAAGTCGCGGGAGAGGCGGGAGACGAGACTCTCGAACGCGAACGCCCGGCGCAAGGCCTCTTCGGTCTGCTTCCGGTGGATGGCGCTCGCAACGATCTCGCTCACGAGCCGGAGCCGGTCGACGGGCCGGGGCGACCACTGGCACTCCCGAAGGAGGGTCAGGAAGCCGATGGCGCCGACGACCTGGCTACCGACGACGAGGGGAAAAACGAGTGCGGAGCGTATGCCGTTGCAGAGCATCCGCTCGCGTTCGCCCACGGCGTCTGGCGGGAGCTCCGCCACGCTCGAGACCGCGACGGTCTCCCCCCGCATGAGCCGTGCCGCCAGCCACGGCTGCCCGTCGAGACCCTGGAACGGTACCGGCGAACACCCTGGCCGGTTCCATTGGTGCGTGTACTCGAATCCACTCGTCAGCGGCTGGCGCTGGAGGACGACCGCTCGGTCCAGGCCGACGAGGTCCGCGAGCTTCCCGATCGTCGCCTCGATGTGAGCGTCGATCGCGTCCGCTGGGAGGGAGACGAACCTCGCCGTGAGGGTGGCGAGCGCTTCCTCGAACTCATGGGCCTCCACCATCGGCATTGCGACGTCTTTTGACTTGGACAAGCGTCGGTTCCCCTTCGCGCGGAACGAACGCCGCCACGGAATACCGTGGAGCCGCCTGGACGACGCGTGGCGGACTCGCGATCATGCCGTTCTTCCTGCTTCGGGTCAACACGGGTGGGAGGAAAGGTTTCAGACCCATCGACTTAGGGGTCCGGGCCGGTGCTTGACCTCAGTTCGCTCAGCGGTCGACGGCGGCGTTCCCGCCCGGCATGGACCCACGGGATCCCGTGGCGCGGGACCTGTGGCGGGCTGAGTTCGACCGACGTGCCCGCCTCACAACCTCTTTCTTCGACAACGACTTGGCCGTGCCGTTCTGCCCGGGGCGGCCGGATGGCGCCGCTCTTGCTCTATCAAGTAGCGACCGAAGCCGCACAAATTCAAGGAAGCGAATGCAGCTGCGCCTGACCGTCGTTCGGGAGGCGGAGGACCGGGTGGTGATCTGCGTCGACGGTCGACTGGCTGCGAAGAACGTGGCCGAGCTCACAGAGACCTGCGGCGAGCACAAGAAGGGCACGGCGCTCGAGCTCGGCAACCTCCTGTCGGTCGACGATGCCGGGATCGCCACGTTGCGCGCGCTCGCCGCCGACGGCATCGAGCTGCTGAACCCGTCGCCCTACGTGGCCCTGTTGCTCGGTAGGCCCGTGAGCGAGGACCAAGGACCGAGTGGCCGGCCGCCCGACCAGGGTCCGGGAGGAGCCGGGAAGAGATGAAGAGCACGCGGATCCTGGCGTTCGCGCTGGCCGGGCTCGGGCTGGGCGCCGGTGCCCAGGCACAGACTGCCTCAAACGAGTGGGAGTTCGAGCTGACGCCGTACCTCTGGGCCGCCGGTATGGATGGCACCATGGCGGTCGGCCCCAAGGAGGCCTCCGTCTCGGTCGGGTTCCAGGACCTGCTGAAGTCCCTCGACTTCGGCTTCATGGGCCGGTTCGAGGCGCGTAACGACCGGTGGTCACTCGCCACCGATCTCGTCTACACCAACCTCGGGAAGGACGCCCAGTTGCAGACCGACGCCGGCGCAGACGTGGGTTCGGTCGTGCTCGACACGAAGATGCTGGTCGTGGAAGCAACGGCCGGGTACCGCCTCGGGGGCAGCCCCGTCGAAGCCGTCGCGGGCGCGCGCATCTACTCGGTCAAGGCGGACGTGCAGGCGGACCGGTTGGGTGAGCTCGCGAGCGGCAGCGGGGGCTGGGTGGATCCCATCGTGGGCCTGCGTCTGCGGAAGTGGGTGGGCGGGGACAAGTGGCTCATCGCGTTGCGCGGGGACGTTGGAGGGTTCGGCGTGGGCTCCGACTTCGCCTGGGCGCTCTCCGCCGGCCTCGGCTACAGGGTGAACCGCACCCTCACACTCTCGGCCGGTTATCGGGCCTGGAACTTCGACCGCGAGGGCGAGCGCGAGATCACGAAGCTCGACATGACCATGGCGGGGTTCGGTCTCGGCATGGCGATCCAGTTCTGAAACGCCCAAGGAGAAGTGGCATGAACCCACGACGAACCCTTCGCATCCGGTGGCTGGGCGTGAGCGTCAGGCTCGCGGCGGTGCTCGCCGTGGCCACCACCGGGTGGAGCGAGCCCCAGGCTGCGCCCGCGAAACCTGCGACCGCCCCCACGCAGCAGCCCCCGCCCCCCGCCGAGGCCCCGAAAGCCCGCCGCGTCGACCCCCGCGCCGACGAGGTCCTCAAGAAGATGAGCGCGCTCCTCGCCGGGACCCAGCGTCTCGCCCTCGAGGCCGAGGAGAGCTTCGACGAGGTGTACGAGCAGGCGCCGCGGGTCCAGCTCACGAACG
>Ga0209342_10002893_pt1 | contig 18263 bp, 30 predicted proteins | sample RifCSP16_2_FD_184023 | JGI IMG/M metagenome (GOLD analysis project Ga0209342, IMG submission 184023) | Soil microbial communities from Rifle, Colorado - Rifle CSP2_sed 16_2 (SPAdes) (version 2) | ecosystem: Environmental > Terrestrial > Deep subsurface > Rock core/Sediment | place: Rifle... | reverse complement strand
ACATTTCAGTGTAGCGATGGTCACACAGAGAAAGCCTTCATTATGCCAGGTCAAACCCTTGACTTGACTGCTATGTGCGAAAACTAGTATTTCAAATCATGTAATACCCTAGCTAATAGACCCCTTAAATGGGGTTTTTGGGGTGAAAGCACCTATATAAAGGAAGAGCACCATGAACAAGCATAACTACACCAATCTGCAATTAGACTACCCAGAAGACATTGCATACTGGCATAAGCGCCAACAGCAAGCCCTAACTTATGCCCGTGCTTCACTTGCTACCACAAAGACACTTGCACAAGAAAGCAATGGGCAAACCTACACACAGATTACACGTATCTATAAGCAGCAGATTGCACAGTGTCAGAATGACATAGCTGCATTGCAATCGCTTAGTATGTTCTCATAGGTGGACGAAATGACTACCTACACCATTGATGACATTAAGTGCGAATGTCAGGCTGATTTTGAGCATGGCACAGATAACCTGCTTGCGCTGCATGACCGCCTGGCTGATGCCGGATACAGTCAAGAAACACTTAGATCAATCTTGGGTTTGCACCTATATGGCGTAAGCGCAGAGAGCTTGGCAACCTGGCTTTTGAAATGCGCTATCGCCATAGCAGCAGATAACCAAAACCGCTAGGATACCCTCATAGCCGATTACGCGCCCATTCTTGGGCGCTTTTTATTTCTGTCCTCCATTATATATGTCAATTTTCGCATTCAATACCAGTACCCTAAGCGGACTGTAGTCCGTTTTTATCTTGGGGACTGTCCCCAAAAATCTTAACAATTCCTTGACAATTCTTTAATTGCTTTATCCTGTATATGCTCTATACTGTATGTAAGCATAAATGCTTGCGAACAAGCGTTCTAATCTAAGGGTTAGGCAGCTTGGCAGCAGGCACACATAACAAATTAACAAAATGGGAGCAAAATAAATTGCTCCCACAAATCAACCTTCTATATTGGAGTATAGATAACCATGAGCAAGAATCAATTGCAAGAAACGATTGAACGAGCAATCGCGCAATCGCAAGAGGAAAAAACCATTACCGATTTTGAAGTAACCGAAAGTTTGGTTATTTCGCCCACGCAAGAATTGACGCCCGATCAACTCGCCAGCAAAGCGATTCATGCCCTGATTGCCAAGCGTGAACAACGGGCAGACAAACCAAGTCGGGCTTACAATCGCTTTTCGGTGGTCTACACTGATCCTAATGGCGCTTTCCGTTACATCGGCGCAACCGTCAAAACGGATGCTGATCAGACCGCCGTGATCGTTCGTTGGCAGATGACCCCCAAAGATAGCAAGCCCATCGCTATTCGTTCCTATGTGTTCGTTGCGCGTGGCGAACATTGGATTATCTGCGATCCCTCTTTTAATGGTGAGAAAGTGACCACCATTAAAGGCAAGCCCTATAACGCGCCAACCATGCGCGACATTTTTGGCGATGATCACAAAATGGGCTATGCTGCAAAATCGGGCTTTACCCTCCGTGATGACTGGCAGAAATTTGCCAAGCATCTTGTGGGGCTTGTGCCTAGCGTTCTGGCAGCAAGCGCCAATCTGCCCGTTGTGGCGAGTGATCCCACACTTGACGAGCCCTATGATCTTGACGCTTAACAACCAAATGGCGCCATTAGGCGCACACAATGAGTTAATTAGAGTCTGGCAAGTTGCCAGACTCTTTTTACTGGTCAAAAATATTTTTAGATACTTATTTTTTCTTATCAATCTCCACAAACACCACAAAGGAATAAAAAATGTACGCCTTAACGCCTTCTGGCATAATGCCAGTATCAAATGCCTTAGCTACAAATTTGCCTATTCAGCAGAGGTTTATCAATTATGCTGAAGTGGAAAAATTTGCAGTATGGAATAATCCACTTGTGGTCATTGCTACCACTAGCGAAAATCTCCAAGAAAAATACCCGCGCATGTACCGGTATGTAAAAAATTTTTCCGGTACAATTTTTCTGGCGCTTTATGCGGATTGGAAAAGACACACCGATCCCGCAGATTTTTTTGTGGGAATAACCGACAAAAATCCTTTGGGCTTTGTCCAAAAATTGCTGGAAATTTTTCCAGAAGTCCGGCATGGGGAAAGTCTCAAGAAATATTTGAGCATAGAGGATTTTAGCTTGAGCAAACCAACAGAGCGGAAAATAAATCCCTTTGCTGCGGCTGTCATCCGATATGCGCCCGAAATTCCCATTAGGGGTTACTATACCCATTCCACCATTAAGGAACATGGCGGCAATGTGGAAACCGATACATGGGCGCGATATGCAAACGCAAAATATCGCAAGTGGACACTTTCGCAAGATCAGGAATTTTGAGGACTGTCCCCAAATAATTTTATTACAATCCCCGTTTAGGGGATTTTCTATTGATACCAATAAGGATAAAAACATGGCTACCGTTATCGTTTACCTCGTGGTGGAAATTTGCTATTTCCCCAAAGAGGAAGTGAAAAGCGTTGAGGCTTTCTTAGATAAAAAGAAAGCAGAAGACGTTGCCGATAGCTACAACCTTAGTAGCGATGGGTCCGAACTTCATTCACTATGGGAAGTTCACCAAGCAGAAATTACGGTTGTATTCCCATAGTGCTGTCCTCAAAATAAATTCCCCTTCATGGGGATTTTCTATAGATACTATCTGTTGGTTTACGCAGAAAGCTAATTGCTATGTGAACCATAAAGAAATGTTGATGAATTGAATAGACTGCCTCTATAATCCCCTTCATTGGGGATTTTTTGTTAGAAAACTCGTACTTGCCTCACATTCTATTTATGGTACAATGTGAGAAGCAAATAGAATTCTTTGATACTTAAACTTTTACTGAGGGTACTTAAATTTATTGCGAAGGCAGAAACGGAACGTCCCTTTCCTTTTTGTTTCAAAATTTGCCAATGGGACATGATAGCAGTACAGTTTTGATTATTCCTGTGATAATAATCACGATCACAATATTCTCCGAAGCTCTGTTGTGGTCAGAAGGATTGTAGTTTACGGAAAATAAGTGAACCGAGTCTGGATAGGCAAACATTAAGCCTCTTTACAGAAACACAATTTGGAGGGTTTGCTTAAGTGAAGGAAAACGGCACATGACAAGGGTTCAACTCCCTTCAATTCTTTGCTCCAAACCAACAAGGAGTAAGCTACCCTAAGCAGGCTGGCTTGGTAAATAAAAGTTGGTGGGGACATTGGCAGATAACGTCCTCGTGGTGAATCTGCACTAGGTTAATGGTATACCTGCTGAGAATGCACTTACTGCACAGCGAAAACCTTAAGATGTCCAATAAACCTAATGACATTAAACTTTCGGCTCATTGGTTTTTGGTAAGCCGCCAGTGATGGGAAAACCACAAGGCAGTAGAGAACCATAGTTTAAAGGAAATTGCGGAAAAAACTTGTAGCTCGCCGCAGGGCATAGTAGGACACTAGTCCATACAAATTCAGGTGCGAGTCCTGATGGTTCTCCTAGAGTGAATTTCCCCATAAAAGATAACGAGCGCAACAAGCACTTTTGATTTCGGGCAAAGGGAAATTCACTCTTTTCTATTGACCGATAAGGAGAAGAAATGGGAACACTTTTGACGATTTATTTTTTGATTACCTTCTTGCCAGCACTTCTTATGGCAACCTATGGAAGAAAAAGAATTGGAAATGCGGTAAATAACTGGCATGGGCAGAAACCCAAAGCCAAAATATTTATCGGAGTTCTATTCATAGTTCTTCTGCCCTACTGTATTTATGTTGTTGCGTTTGCCAGTTGGTATTTATACGCCGAACGTTGTTGGAACTGGATTTGGGAATAGGGAATCAACGGATTCGATACCCACGCAATAAGGGCTTACCCTTGTGGGTAGACGGGAGTTCGATTCTCCCGATTTCCATTTACCATAAAGAACGCCCTTTATGGTTAATATTTAGGAGTATAGAAATGATTCAGCCTCAAGAGAAATATAAAGCCGCCCATGAAGAATTTCCCAACTTTAGCGACATTGCGCTTTTCTTCGCCCAAAATGATTTGGGAATTAAGGAAGATGTGACGGGCGAAAATGTCTACGCACTTCGCATGATGGATTGTTACGACACAACCTCGATTGTCATCGCACTCCGCAATATCCATCCAGAACTTGTTCCGTCAAGGTATGTTGAATTTATGGTCATGCTCTGTTCTGAAACCATCAAGGATTATCAGGACAGCCTTATCGTTTTTAATTCCTAGTTGAAAGTGGCGGGCAAGTCCCGCCTACTTGAAGCCATAGCTCAATGGTGAGAGCGACGGTCTTATAAGCCGCAAGTTGTAGGTTCAAGTCCTACTGGCTTCATTTACCATTAAAGAAAAGGAGAGTTTTATGATTACCCCTAAAGAGCTAGAAGTAATTAAGCAGCGCAATCAGCCTCAAGAGGAATGGTTGCCCTATGCCCAAGCTAACATTGCTTTGGGACAGTCCCAAGCCGATGTTATCCTACTGATAAATGAATACACGATGTTTAGCGACAATGAGCATTTCTATGAACAAGAACTCGCCAGGCTCCAAACCGAAAATGAAACCCTAAAGCAAAGAATCATTCAGCAGAATAATCTACTGAGGAATGGAATCTGATGGCATACCTCAGAAAAGTTGACCATGTTCCCTCTACATCACGCGGGAATTACACCAAGAAGAAAATCCGACGCATGAAGGGAAACAAACAGGAACGGGATTGCTTTGGGCGTCCCGTTTTTGATTATCAGAACTGCCTTGTGGTTCTCTCTAAAGAAGACCACCAGAAGCAATTGGAGCGCAAAGAACGCTTTTTCCATCTTCGCGCACGGAATTACACACGCGCCCTTCATGGTTGGTACAATAGCACCTTGCGATGGTCGTACATGAATAAAAATGGCTTGCAAGGTGAAATTACAGACTTTCGCCGAAGCATCACAGAACGAGAAGAAACTCTAAAGAAATGGTATCGCCGCTATCACATCGCCCTATTGGTCGAACGCGGCAAGCATGAATACAAAGAATTCTTCTCGGACCCCCTTTGTCCCATGCACACTGATCTTGAAGAACACCGCGCCATGATTCGTAGCATTTCCGCTGATCTCAAGATGCAGAAAATAATTCTGATGCACCTTGAACAAGGCAAAACTCGTATTTGGTGAGAACTGTTCACCCTTGACACATTCTGTATCAATCATATAAAATATCATCTATCTATATGGAGTATAGACAATGATAGTTGTCGTTTTAGCAGTTGGTTTTCTGCTGTGTGGATTGCTCACATGGCGCTTATGGGTTGCTAACCACGAGATAGATAAAATTGTGGCAGAGGCAACTAGGGAAATCGCATGGCGTGATAAAGAAATCGCGCAACTACAAATTGAAGCAGATTCATTAATGAAAGACGTTTGGGATGTGTATGCGTGGCAAGAAAAATACCAAAGACAAGTTGAGGAAGCTACGCAGCAGATTATCCCACTTAAGATTTCCAAGCAAGACGGGAAAGCCGTGCATCAACTCCGCTTCTAAAATAGAAACCCACTTTAGGGGTGGGTTTTTAAAAGCTGTACTTAGTGTTAGCAAATAGAACCTTTAGGGTACTTAGTTAAAGATACTTTATTTTTTACAAAGCAAGTGTCAAGCTGTTATAGAGGAGAGAAAGAAAATGATTAACCACCAGAAGCAACCGGAAACCATTATTTCCCTAATCGGCATTCCTGGCTTGGGTGACGTATTCCGCGCAATGGACATTGCCGAAGAATTGATTGCCTACTACAAACACAAATATCCTGAAAAGAAAGAGGAAATCCACGACGCTTTCCAATATCTATGCCTTCGTGGTATTCCGCTTACTCTCTATCGCGCTCATGCTAGAGAATTGCTAGATCGCATCGTCAACAAAGATTTACCGTTGGAAAATTTCACCGATGCCGAAATCTGTTGGAAACTCAATCAAATTTCAACTCGCGTTCCCTTGAATATGACAGGAACACACTTATATGCTTGGTTATTCAGCCGATGCGTAGACAATCACATTGTTGATCACATCTTTGAAGGACTGCATCAATATCTCTTGATGATAGATGGGTCCCACGAAGATTTATATAATGCCATGAAGAAAAAGAAGGCTGTAGAGAAACGGAGTGTTCGAGAGGAATAAAATGAACGATCTACTGAAAAGACACCAAGAAGAAAAAGAGACTTGCCAAAAAATCCTAGAATTTATCTACACCAACTACGGCAATTCTGACCAAGAATCATGGTTTTCTGCCAAATATTTAGTGCAAGACAAAATCAAGGAATTGGATCGCTGTATCAAGATTGATTTAGAGGGCTATTTGGGCTTGGGCGATATTGAGCGCGATCACTATCACTTTTTCTCACCAGCAACCATGCGCGGTTTCAGGAGTAGAGTTTACTACGAAACCTTCAAAGACGGAAGATACTTCATTACTTCTGAGCGCCACTCATCGGATGCCGCACGGTATTACACCATCCGTAAAGCCACTAGCGAAAATATCGAAACTGTTGGCGAATTTCAGCAATACGCATCCAAACGCGCCGCTGTTTCTGCGCTTAAGCGTATGATAAAGAGCGGCGAACTAAAATAGCATACTTCCCTGTCTATACTCCAATTAACCACCAGAAGCGAGGGGGTGAAAATCCCTCTCGTGGTTCGGTGGAGAAGAAAAACAGTTAACTAAGGAGAAAGTCATGTCAGTATCTAAAATCTTGCGCGAAAAACGCAATGCACGTGAAAGCAAATTGCGCGAAGAACCAAATGCCGAGTATGTTTATGGGTTCAAATTCTTGAATCCCAACAATATGGCGGGATTAGAATATGAACCCACCGTTTATGCTACTCCAAGACCCTTGCCTGATGGCACATTCCAAAAATGGGGCGATTTAATTACTCACCCCAATCCGACTGAACCTGATGGTCAGGACTGCGGGGATGGCAGATTTCATGCCATGCTCAAGCCCAATGCGAAATATGCCCCTACCAATTGGGGCATTCCCTACTATTTCCGCGCCCCAAAATCTTCTGTGGTTGGCAAAAGTGGCGAAAAGGTTGCCACAACAACCTATCAATTGCGGATTATCTTGCCCGAAGTATGGCATAAATTAATCCGATTGGGTCTTTGTCGCGGTGCCAACTTGCGCGGTGCCGACTTGAGCGATGCCGACTTGCGCGGTGCCGACTTGAGCGGTGCCAACTTGCGCGGTGCCGACTTGAGCGATGCCGACTTGCGCGGTGCCAACTTGCGCGGTGCCGACTTGAGCGATGCCAACTTGCGCGGTGCCGACTTGAGCGGTGCCAACTTGCGCGGTGCCGACTTGAGCGATGCCGACTTGCGCCGTGCCGACTTGAGCGATGCCAAGTTTAATTCGATTACTCAATTTCCAGACGGGTTTGATACAAGCAATTTAATTAATGTGGATAAATAAATTCACTTACACCCTGAAGGGGAATAGAATTATAGTGAACAACGCCAAAATAGACCTCGTTGAAAAGAATCAGGATAAATCATTGCTCTATGTTCATGGTCATGGTCTATTTTGGCGCAAAACTATTACCTTTAAAAAGGAGAATGCCGTGAGTATTACAGACGCCTCTGATGCGATAGAATTATTGAAAGGTGAGAAAAAGTGTACTCAGCAACATATCAATGCGCTCCTTTTTGCCATTACCAAAGGGGCGAGAAAGGAATTGTGGAAAGGCGCTTATGAAATTTGCCTACTCCATAAAATGATGTTCCCCGCTGGCGGGGCTACTCGTTTTGAAGATCGGGTCTTCGCCAAAGGTTCTGCCCATTCCTACGCAGAGCCGCCCACCTATCCCCTACTCGAAAAATTCATCAGCAACTTCGACTTTACCAATCCCTCTTGGTTTTCTGTCGCTCAGGCGCATTACGATTTGTGCCTGATTCATCCCTTTACGGATGGCAATGGGAGATTGGCGCGTGTATTTTCTAATTGGCACACTGTTCTTTGTGGTTTTAATGTCGTGAAACTCGGACCCCAAAGGCGAGAATATATTGGTCTGCTTGAACGTGGCGATATTCATGGTCTGGCAGAACTGTTTGAACGTTCACAAACTATTTGGAAAGGATAAGGAAAATGGGAGTTTCCGACAGTGTTATTGTTAGTACAAATCTGTTGCCCGACGCAGCGACACAGACAACCAAAAAGCGGGAGTTTCAAACAAAAGATTTAGCCCAACGACTTTATGTCTATGAAGTTGGATTGGATGACTCGGATGCCCAAACCATTCGCCTACAGCAGATTGTTGGAGATAAAAAGATTTGGATACCCTTCTCCGGCGCAATTCGTCTTTATGGTAAATCGTCGTACTATGCCGTTTTTAAGAATGGCATTTTATCTTATTTGAATAAGTGGGAAGAATGAACCTTAGAAACCGCCTTTATGAAATGATAAAGCGTCCCTATGCCGACTTTGAATTAACCTTCAGGGTCTATGGTGAAGATATTTGCTATCATTATCGAATTATTGTGATCTCTCGCCCTATCACTTGCCGACCACGAGAAGCCGAATTTGATATTTTCATCATCCCCGAAACACTAGTGGATGGAGATCGGGGTTTCCGAGAAATTCATTTCGAACTAAATGCTGTCACTCGTGGCAGGACTGTCCGCAAAGCTATACGCTTATTGAAACGATTAGGAGTTGAAGAATGAAGAACAAGACAAAATACTTTGTTTTCAGTTTTCCTTATGATAGTTCTCCCTATTTTCACAAAGACTATACCACCGAACGGGAGAAGGTTGAGAAATACGCCACCTTAGAATGCGCATTTGAAGGTTCCGTAGAAGAAATGCAAACCTTTTGGCAAAAAAAATACCACGAGTGGTATCCCGAAAAATATCCGCGCTGTTGGGATATGGAAGTCCTTATCAAGATTTTTGATGGTGATCCGCTAGAGGCTGTGAACTTTCTCTTAGACAAGATGATTGATATTGCCGAAAAGTTATTGAAAAAGGATTAGCCCTTATGGAATTAACTGAATACCAAAAAGCCATTGTGGAACATACGCTAAAACTACATAGCGGGGAAATTCCTTCACTATTAGTATCTGCTTTGGCTGGAACGGGAAAGACATTTACCACCGACTATTGCATTCGCGCTATTCCTCGCGGTGAGTCCATCGGCTCTATTGGTTACTTTCTCTTCAACAAAAAGAATGTAACCGAATATGAAGCCAAGCTTATCCAAAATCCTGTTTCCAATGTTAACCTCACCACCTGCACTCTGAACGCACTGGGACACCGTATTCTCATTAAGCACTTTGGATATAAAAGTGGATATGACCCCGAAACCAAAAAGAAAACAGGGAATGTGGACACAGGTAAATATCCCCGCATTATCCGAAAGTCTTTTCAGGACAGTCCTGTAGACCCCGATATTCAAGAGCAAGTTATTGATGATGTGGAAAAACTGTGTAAATTTGTACGCTTTACCTACACCGATCCACATGACCCCATAGCCATACAAACTATGATTGATACCTATGGTCTAGTGGTTGAAGATATGGCACTTCAGCGCCTACCTGAAATCTTAGACGCAGGTCAAAAATTCACTGAAGAAAATGGGCAATGGGATTTTGATGATCAGGCTTACGTTCCACTCAAAATGGATTTGCTCACTAAAACCTACGACATTTCCTTCGTAGACGAAGGACAAGACGTAAACCGTGCCCAGGATTTATTCTTGGAGAAAGTCTCCCATAAGCCATTCTTGATAGGTGACTATTTTCAGAGTATCTATGGGTGGAGGGGGGCTGGCATTAACACCTTTTCTGATTTTATTCAGAAATACAATGCCACTTTACTTTCTTTGCCTATAAATTGGCGGTCTGACCAAGCCATTATCTCCCGTGCACAAGAATTAGTGCCTGATATTCAATGCGCTCCCGATAAACCAGTAGGAATTGTCGCAGATAAAACGATGGGTGAACTTCTCAACGAGATAAAAATCGGAGATGCTATCATTTGTCGTAAAAATGCCCCACTTTTCTCGGTAGCTATCCGCCTTGATCTCAAAGGCATTCCCGTAAAGGTGAAAGATAAAAGTGCTGCTGATGCGTTGGTTGCTATTCTCGACCAGATCAAGAAACGCAAAGAGAAAAAAGGCGAGTACAATTTCCGCTTCATCAAGTCTTATCTCGAAGAATACAAAGAATTTGAAATGTCCCGCTTGATGAAAAAGTTGCCCAAATCTCGTGGTCAAATGATTTATCTGGCAGACAAGATAGAGGCTCTCTATATCTTTCTTGGTCAATTCCCCTCCTATTCCCATTGGGATTTTATCAAAAAGATAAAAGACTTTTGCAACGCCTTTAGCGAAGATGGCAACGGTAATGATTATGTCTATTGCTCGACATCTCATTCGTCCAAGGGACTGGAATGGGACCGTGTATGGGTAATTGACTATGACAACATGGAGTTGGTATGGGCTGAAATGCTGCCTTGGCAACTTCAACAAGAAAGGAATTGCCACTATGTGACAATTACAAGAGCAAGACACGAATTGTATTTAGTTCGATAACCATTATGGAAAACTTGAGCGATGCGATGGAGGGTCCAACTTTTGAGGACATTGCGGCGGCTTATTTTGTAGATCGTTGCAAGGAAATAGAAGATCGGCTAAAGAAAGACCAAGAAGAAAAGGAAAATCTCAATGACCCCCAAACAGAAAAATAAAAAAGAGGGGTGCATATGGCTTATTACAGCACTTTTTCTCTTGGTAGGACAATGTCTTGTGTTGCTGGTGTTGCACCTTCATCAGGATACTCAAGTGGTTTTGTCTACAATTTATAACATTGCCATTCTGACGTGTGTAGCATTGGCGTTTAATTATTGGTTTAAGGAGTAACTATGCTTAGGGTCAACATCCAATCTCTACAACTTGCTTTGCAAGCACAACCACAAAGCGAGGGGACAGTCCTCAAATTGGCAACCACCAAAGATGATATGAATGTCTATCTATCTGCCTACAACCAAAAGGAGGAATATTTCTCTCGGTGCCGCCTTGTTGCCTCGCTAGACGAAAAGGGCGTAATCCGAGATGCGAATTTCTCCGCAGTTCTCAAAGAACCAACTGCCATTGCGGAATATGTGAAGTTGCTGGCACAGGACAAAAAGCAATGTGCCACTGCCACGCTTTCTATTGGTTCGTGGTCTCCTAAGGAAACGGTGATTCACACGTCCCCCTTTCGTAGCAGACCTCCCATAATCACCCTTGGGAAAGAAGTCGAATCCCCCGCTCTTGTGGTCGAACACTTCGCCGGACGCGCTAGATTTCCGCTTGGTGAAGCTGTGGAATTCCCCGAACTGGAAAATCCTCAGAATTTGGGGACTGTCCCCACCAAAGAATTGTTGCCCATTCTCATCACTGCAATTAGTTATACCGATAAGAGAGGGAGTTCCCACTATAACCAAGTCTATTTCCAAACCACAGGAACACATCTGGTGGTTATGGCGTCCGATGGATACCGATGCTACGAAACCCAACTGCCACTTGAATCTGCCCGCAAAGTATCTTTCACGGTTTACTCCAAAGACTTGGAGAAAATTGCCAAATCGAAAGATGGGGACGGAATTAACCTCGCCTTCTATGAAGGGCATATTGGATTTGCGACTAACAACCTAGAGACTATCATCGCCGCGTTTAGACCTGCCGCACACTTTCTCGATGCCCTCAGAGAAGTGATTAGGCTTTCTACCCCTAATGGTTATTTTGAAATCGACCACCAAGGCGCGAAAAAGAATCCTTTTGCCGCGCTCAAGAAAATGAAATGGGCTTATCTTCTGGGATATAACAATGCCCTCTATGTCTTTGAGTGGAGCGCAGCTACCCAATTCCAGTATATTTCCATTCCTCTCAAGCGCCTAGATCGCAACTTCCTGATTGGCGTAGACATGAACTACTTTTATCGCCTCACTCAACTGCATCAACCTATTGGTTTCCGTTCCTATGAGGATGGACTCACCATTAAAAGCGGTGACACTACGCACCTTATGGTTTGTATGGCAATGAAAGAATTGAAGGACTACAAGAAACGCCTTGTGAACCTAGAATATGTACAAAGAAAAGTTCGTGAAATTATCAAGGAGAGTAAAAGTAAAGATGGAACCTAAGAGTTTAATGACGGTGCGCCTAGAAGAATTGTTTAATAAAGTTGGTTCTAGGCTTGGATTCAATACCACTAATCCTAAACAACCGAAATGGACAATATCGGCAGGAGAGAATGGGAACTTTTTCACTTTGCATAACCCAGAACAGTTGATTTACTTTGGAACTTTTGATGCTGTTTACTCCTATTTGCAAGGAATGTTACGCGCCATTAACCTGATGGTTGAACAACCACCAACAGAATTAGTTGGACCGCCCTTGCTCATATGGTCTTTTAGGGGAATTGGTTATTATCATCGAGTTATTGCCTACAGCGAGAAAGAGGCACGAATCCTTCTTCTTCAGGATGCTCGTGAAATGAAAGACAACTGGGATTGGGATGATTTCAAGGCTTACCATAAGCAATTGCGGGATGCGATGGTTAATGGTTCTCCCTTAGAAACCCAGATCATTGATAACGATATTTACACGGAAGACTAATCCATGACCATCACCCTCTATTGGAAATCTGATGGCACGCTGCAAAAAGCCAAGCCCGATGTAGTCAAACAGTTTCCCGTCTTTTCCGAACAGGATATATGGGATAAGCTGATTGACATTGGCTTCTGGCAGATCGAAAACCTACCCGCAGGACGTGGGATAGTTGTTCATGATGACGAAACACTTGCCACTTTTAGTGGTGAGAAATTTTGCATCTTGATTTAGAGTCTTGTATTTGATATACTCAGTAAAAGAAACCATAAGGGAGAGTAATTGATGAAAAGTGACAATCAGGTCTGTATTCTGGGAAACGTAGGTGGAGACCCTCAATTCCGTTATACCCAGACTGGACAAGCAGTTGCAGACTTCAGCGTAGCGGTCACACGTTACAAGCTGAATGAAGAAACTAAACAATGGGAATCTGCCGCAACCGCATGGTACAAAATCACCTTCTGGGGTGAAAAAGCCGAAGTTGTGAATGAGGAAATCAAAAAAGGAATGCGGATTCGCGTGGAGTATCACGCCGCCGATTTACACGCCAGTCCTTTTATTGGTCAGGACGGAAAACCCGCAGCAAGTCTACAGGTTACAGCGCGAGATTACCAGATTATTGTTACCCACAAAACTGAAGGCGAAGGACAACCCGCACAACACGAAGAAGCTGCACCCAAAAGTGAGAACTTGGACGATATATTCGATTTTTAAGGAAAACCATGAAAGCATTCTATCTAAAGCAATTTCTAATTCTTAAATCCGCAGAGCAGCACCCCATTAGGGGTTCAATGCTATGGAACAAAGCGGATTCATTAATCAATAACATGATTGACCAATGGAACATCCCCAGTGGTCTTGCACCCCTATGTAATTCTCGGTGTCCACTAGACACTGATGTGAAGCGCCTAGTGGGGGCGGGTTTGTTAAACCAGGAGGGATATGCCTTTAGTTTAACCCCATTGGGACAGTCCCTTGTGGACAAATACCACAGGTGGGACGAGTTTCCACTTTCCTTTGTGGTAAAAAACAATGAGGTCCAAATATTGAAATCCATTCCCAAATGGATTAAGGGAGAGTGAACATGACTGATAATGCGTTAATTCCGTTTGAATCCGATGACCCCGTAGGGGATGTGGTTCACAAGCGAGAAATGCTTGTCGATCTTATCCAACGTGTGTTCGTTAAAGGAACAGACTTTGGTCGTTACGGGGGCATCGATAAGGATGTTCTGCATAAACCAGGAGCCGAAAAAATCTGTTCTCTTTTTCGTTGGTATCCAGAATATGAGACCGTTACAGTTATCGAGGACTTTGATAAGCCTCTCTTCTTTTATCGAATTCGTTGCTATCTAATTGAGGTTGCCAGCGGATTAAAGGTAGGCAGTGGCATCGGATCATGTAACTCGATGGAAGATAATTATCGTTGGCGTCAAGCCAAGCCCACTTGCCCCCAATGCGGAGAAGAAACTATCTACAACAGCAAGCAAGACCCTGGTTTTTTCTGTTGGAAGAAAATGGGCGGCTGTGGTGCAACTTTTGGACTCGGCGATGAACGCATTACAAAGCAACCAACAGGTCGAGTTCCCAACGATGGCATTTATACGCTCGTCAATACTTTTGACAAAATGAGTCAGAAGCGTGCTTTTATGGCAGCAGTTATCACCACTGGGTTAGTGGGAGAATTCTTTACCCAAGATATTGATGATTATGCGGGTCATGTTGATGAAACCATCGAAGGACAGTACGCGGAAAAACCCAAAGAACCTGAAATCACACTAGATGCAATAGACCAATGGGCAGAAGAAATCAGCGCCTTTCCTCTGGCGAACTTCTTGGTAAAGTTCCAAGAAGACCCCAAATATGCTCATCTTACAGCAGAAAGCGATCCCTTACAAATTGTCGCAGGTATTACCAATCTTCTACTCGATGGTAAAATGGGCGAGAGGATTTATCTCACCCCTACGACGGTTGCCAAGCGAGAAGCCAAAGAAAAGACCATCTTGGAATTCACCTTTGGGGATATGTTTGGATTCACTGCCTTTGACCGCGACCATGTAGAAGTTGGGCTAGAACTGGTTGGCACTAACCTTAGTGGTCGCCCTCCCGTTCATCTTATCAAAGTCACCAAAGGGGAAACCACCAAGTATTTCGTGGATGCTTACCGCGAAAAAGATTGGGCAGATCTCAAGGAAAAAGAGTTGGTCTTGGAAGAAGAGTCCGCTGAAGAGAATGTAGCAGTCCCACAGGACGATTAGAAATTGGCAGACAAGTACGCGCCGATTATTTATAAATCACTTCGCGCACAAGATTTTAATGTGCGGAATGATTTCACGGGTTTGTTTATTGACAACGAACCAGGAAGGGCTGATGCAATAGTCAGCAAGAATGGTCGGTGCTGCTTTGTCGAAGTCAAATCTTCTGGGGACAATGCCTTTTCCTTCAAGGAATATCGCCAGAACCAACGCGAATGGGCGGAACAATACTGCGTGAATCCGCCCTATAACAATCCTCTCTGCCTTGCCCTGATTTTTGGCGGGGACAGACCGCATACAACTCTAGCGAAAGGGTACTTTCCGCGCAAGCTGTGGATGATACCTTATCACGCCTATCTGGATATGGAGAGGACAGTCCTCCAATACCAAGCCACCTTGCCTTATCTGGCGGGGAAAGGATACCTTGAGGCAATGCAGAAGCATCACATCGATGCCCTTCATCTTCTTAATGGTTTTGAATTTCCCTACCAAGATGGAATTTATACCATTCCAGAATATCATCCGTTTAGTTTGTTATTCACGTGCTAACCATAGTGTAATTGGCAACACGATTGCCTGTGACGCAATAGTTCTGGGTTCAACCCCCAGTGGTTAGATTAACCATTAAAGCAATAAGGAGAGTTCATGAAAGATACTTATCTCCAATCTGCTTACGATAAGGTAGCAGAACGCTTGGCTGAAATTCCTGAAAAGGATGAGCGAATCGAAGATCGCATTCTCGGTGAGGAATTGACCAGGGCGATTAATAACCTCGAAGAAGAACGAGGAAACTTGGGACGGTCCCAAATGTCTGCGCTTCTGGTAATCTACGAAAAGGGTTTATACCAACTTGTCTTTGAGTGCGATACGCTCTTAGACTTTGCCCTCGAAAAGTTGGATAAACTCACTCGGCATTACCAGAGGGAATTGGTGCGAAATGTAGAACGCCTTGGTAAACTTCATAAGCTGAAAGCCAAAGACTCTAATGGTCAGGAAATTACTCCTGAGCGCGTGATTCATGAATCCAAAGACCTTCATGCAGTCAAAACCCTTACGCGCTTCATTGGTGATGCAGATATATCGGTAGAGCGACAAGCTGAAGTAGCCAATGCCATGCTCACTAAAAACCGAGAGTTTGCGAATAAGTTGCGCGATGAAATTACCGATGGGAATGATACCATTAAGATTCCCTATCGGGTTCAATTTCGACCAGACGGAAAGAAAATCGTCAGTACGGAACCATTAGATGAAGAACAGTTTGCTATTCTTCGTGGTTTCTTATCAAAATACGGAAAGGAAATTGTATGATTGAACTAACCTGTGACCATGAGTTTAGACCCAAGATTAAAACCCAAAGTGGAACAGTGGGCATTGATTTCTATTGCCCCGAAGACGTGTTGTTTGAATCCAACCAAGACCTCTACATTATCCCCAGTGGTATCCATGTCAAAAACATGGCGAACTATTGGATGTGGATAACTACCAAGAGCAGTTCGCCCCTCAATGGTTGGAGAGTCGAGGCGGGCGTGATTGACAACGACTATCGCGGCGAGATTTTAATTGCGATTTCCTTATTGCCCGCTGCCATAAGCGGGTTAAAATCTTTTGGCAGCAGTGTTATTGAATATGCCATCCCAGATGATAAAGATGAAACCGACTTCACGTGGGTACGTGATACCACCGCCTTTAGCACAGCCCCACAAGTCATATTCCCCAAGGGATTTGCTATCGCTCAGGGCGTTTTGTTTCAATATATAAACCCGATGTACTCTATCAGGGTGAACGGTGATCCGATAGAATATACTACAGTTCTCCGAGACAAAAATTCTGGCTTTTTGAGAGGTTAATCCATGCTAGACTTTGACGAAATTGCGCGTTCGATAGACCTGATTGATTTTATCGGAAAAGACTTGGGACAGTCCTCAAGTCGTTCTAGCAGACACGCAATGTTCAAGTGCCCTTTCCATGAGGATACTCATCCGAGTATGGCAGTTATCAATTCGACCAGGGGGAAGCAATACTATCGGTGTTTCTCCTGTGGTGAGTGGGGAGATATATTGGATTATGTTTCCACACGAGATGGGAAGACCCTCGTCGAGGCAGCTAGACTGCTTGGTGGTAAAGAGCATTTTAAACTTACTCCTCCCAAACCCAGACCACAGAGCAAACAGACCAATCAAAACTTTCTCCCGCAGGTAGAATCCCTACGGGAGAACATAAAGTCTGCTTTGCCATTCTTTTGCGAGGAGCGGCACATCTCCGAAGCCATTGCGCTAAGGCGTATGCTGTCCGTTGATGACCGTTATCATTATAATATGAATACGTACACAATGGTAGAGGGCAATAAGTTTGTTATTGAATGCCCACGTTATATCATCCCCGATTTCGATATTCTTCACAATGTTCGTTCAGTAAACACCCGCAGGAATGACAAGAAAGCCCTTGAATTGCTTATCGCCAGTGGTCAGTTAGAGGTAGTGCGCATTGATTTAGCAGAGCGCCGCGAACAATATAATCCCATGCCCTCTGATTTGGAATGCGTAGAATCCATGTTCGGACCCAAATACAAGACTTGGACAGGTTCCGCCAGGGGATTGTTCAATTCTCATCACCTCATTCGCATTGTTGATGGTCGTCCTTACCGCCCGCACCTTTCCTATATCACTGCCTGTGAATCTGAATTAGATGCGTTGGCGCTGGAAACTATTGGTATTCTAGCAGTTGCCGTAAAGGGACATCGCAACCTTCACAAAGCCTTTCACCCCAATCTGGTTGACAATCTGATTGTATTTGCCGACAACGACCAAGAGAAGACGCGCCTTGATGGTCGTGTTTTTCGCGCCGGAGATGATATTGCATTAGAAACTATCATTGCTGCTGGTCGCATGAATGATCCCTTTACCAAAATTGTACATCCACCCAAGGACCATAAGGGCATTGGGGACTTTATTGCCAACTCTTCACCCGAACGGGTGTTAGAATTTCTAAAAGACAATGGGGTTAGCCCCGTGAGCCAACAATTGTTGGAAGGAGCGTTTCGATGATAATTGATCCAATCTTTGATATTTACTTTATGACCATAAAAGACCTTGAGACCCATCCCAATTCCTATATGGCAAGAGAACCCAAATTAAAATGGGTGCGTGATATTCTGCGCCGCGTAGATGGCATTGCCGTATTCAATTGGTATATAGAAATAGACCCCAGCATAGAAGAATATTTCCATTCTTTCTCTTCATGGTCTACTGATGAACACCAGGGAATTCTGGAAACCACTAGAGTGTATGAATGCCCTTGTTGCGAAGGCAATCTTGATGGTATAGGAGAATGCGAATTCTGCGGGGGAACTGGGCAGGTGGAAACCACTGGAAGAATACTGAGG
>Ga0209342_10002892_pt1 | contig 18264 bp, 19 predicted proteins | sample RifCSP16_2_FD_184023 | JGI IMG/M metagenome (GOLD analysis project Ga0209342, IMG submission 184023) | Soil microbial communities from Rifle, Colorado - Rifle CSP2_sed 16_2 (SPAdes) (version 2) | ecosystem: Environmental > Terrestrial > Deep subsurface > Rock core/Sediment | place: Rifle... | reverse complement strand
ATCCACAGCCTGGAGACCCGCCAGGCTGTGGATGAAGCCCTGCAACGCCTGCGCGCCGGAGAACGCTGGTTGGCTGTCCATTCCAATTGCGGCACCAACCTGATGACCGCCGGCCTGGCTGCCGGCCTGGCCGGCGGCGTGGCCATGCGCGGCGCTGATCGGCGCGGCGCGTGGATGGATCGGTTGCCATTGGCCGTCCTGCTCAGCACGCTGGCCTTGCTGGCTGCTCGCCCCTTGGGCATGCGCCTTCAGCAGCGCGTCACCACCAGCGGCGATCCGGGACCTTTGCAGGTGATCAGTATCCAACGCAGCCAGCGCGGCGCTCTCACCGTGCATCGCGTAGAAACGCACAGCTAATGCCTGCCCCTGGGGTGTATCTTTTTTACGGGGATGACAACGCCGCCATGCGCACCGAGGTCAACGCCATGCAAAGCAAGTTGGGCGATGCGGCCACCGCGGACTTGAACACCACCCGCATTGAGCTAGCCCCATCGTTAGATGCCCTGCGTAGCGCCGCCTTTGCCGCGCCCTTTTTGAGCGCGTCCCGCCTCGTGGTGGTGAACGGCGCGTCCAAAGGTTTTGCGGCTGCCGAAGCCCGCGCTCAATTTGTGAAATTACTCGAGGACCTGCCCGCCACCACTCTACTCGTTCTGCTGGAACCTCCCCTGGAAGATAAGAAGAAGCAAAACTGGCTGCTAAAGTGGGCTGAAGCCGCCGGGCCGAGTGCGCAGGTGCGCGCCTTCGATCTGCCGCAAGGGCCTCAAATGGCAGCCTGGATCCAGGAGCGCACCAAAGCGTTGAAAGGCGAACTGCAGCCTAGGGCTGCCGCGGCCCTGGCCGATCTGGTGGGCAGCGACAAAGACGCCGCCGAACACGAAATTGAAAAATTGCTGGCCTTCACCGGCTACCAACGCCCCATTGAGGCGGCCGACGTGGCCGCAGTCAGTTTACCCATCGGCGAACAGGGCGATTTCTTCGCGCTAATTGACGCGCTAAGCAGCGGCCATGGCGCCCGCGCCATGGAAATGCTGCAAGACCTGCTGCCGGAGCGCGAGGCGATCCTGCTGTTCTTCAGCCTGGTCGGGCATTTCCGTTTGTTGCTGCAATGCCGTGAAATGGTGGGGGCGGGAAAGAATGACAAGCATATCGCCAGTCACTTTCACATGCACCCTTATCGCGCCGAAAAGTTGGCTGCCCAGTCGCGCCGCTTCAGCCTGGACGCGCTGGAACGTATTTATCACCGCTTACTGGTTTTGGACGAGCAAATAAAAACGGGGGAGATGGAAGCTGACCTGGCGATGGAAACTTTCGTCGCCAGCCTTAATGCGCAAGCGGCTTAGTGGCATTATCCGCCGGGGCACCCAACCACAGGTAGTTCGGCAGCACGCTTTTCTTGGCCACCAGGCGCAGTAAACCCAGGCGCCGGCGCTCGCCGTCCAACAGGCTGGGGTGCAGCAGGCACAAGGTAGGAGACTGGCCATATTTGCGTTGATAGCGTTCAGCCGCCCACAGCACCCGTTGTTCCAAATTCATGCGTGGATCTTCAATAAGAAACAGCGCGCCAAGTTCCATGTTAGGCTTACCTCATTACCAGAACAACAGTTCTATTATATGGCCTAAATTCTCTATGTCAAGAGGGCTACTGATTATTAAAACGAGTACGAGGAGAGATTGGTTTCGGGGCTAGATTGGAATTGGGTTAATGGCCCAGAGCTATACAAGCCTTTGCTGACGACTGCCTACTTCTGACCGCCTGCTGTCTTCCACGGCCACGGGATGAACATGGGCGTGCGCGCCTTATAGTCGCGGTAAGCCTGGCCAAAGAAGACCTCCAACCTGCGCTCTTCGAAGGTTGCGCCAATGATGAAATACAAGCTGATCCCCAGGATGAACGCGAACCAATTCATCGACAGGCTGGGCAGCAGCCATAGCACCAGCATGCTGCCGGTGTAAAGCGGGTGCCGCATCCAGCGGTAAGCGCCGCCGGTCACCAATTGCGGTTCGCTGGCCTGATCGGCGAGTTGGCGCAGCCCGGCGAAATTCAGCGCATCTGTCTGCGCCAGGGCGGCAGCCAGCAGCAGCAGGCCTAACACCTGCCCCGCTAATAGCAGCGGCTGCAAAACAGGCGGCGTCGTGTAAAAGGACTGGTCCGGCAGCCAGAGGACCAAGGCCAGCACCGGCAGCAAAGTCACCACCCCGACCATATTGTAGAACAGGCGATAGGTACGAGAAGTGATGCCTGCCCCAAAGTGTTGCCGTGCCCACTCTTTGGCCCCACGCGAAGCCAGGATGGAATGCAGCACGCTGTAGGCGCTGAACGCCAGCAAGATGAGCAGGGGCGAAGTCCAGTACCTCATGGCTTAGCCAGATCCCAAATGCGCCAGAATTCCTCCATAAATTCAGACGCCAGATCGATATCATGTATTACCAGGGAATTCTCATCGTTGCGGGTTTCGGCGTTGGCACTGAAGTTGTATGAACCGGTGGACACAATGGCGGCATCGACGATGAGCACTTTGTGGTGCAGGCGTCCGCCTTCGCCATCCAGGCGCACATCGATATGTTTGGCAATCAGCCTGCCGAACTCGCTCCCCGGGTTGGTCGCCTGGGCTTCATCCATCACCCCGCGCACCTGCACGCCGCGCTCGTTGGCCGCAATGATCGCCTCGGCCAGATCATCCGAGGTAAATGTATACGCCAGGAAATAGATGCTCTCCTGTGCGTTGTTTACCAGTTCCACCAAATTAGGTAGCACGCCATCCTCGGGAGAAAAATAAGTTTCCACCACAGATCCATTGACGGAGAAGCTGGGGTTGGGCGTGTTGGCCGGAGAGGAGCCGCCGAATAGCCCCCGGATAAACATCTCTTCGAATTCAACATAATAATTTTCAGCTACGAACCTGGAGTTCACACGCAGCAGGTTGTTGCGGTTGCCGTAAGCATCGGAGATGGTGTAGTTGAACGAGCCGGTCCACACGGTCTGTTGATCGATGATGGTAAATTTGTGGTGCATCAGGTTCGGGTTATTGTCACTCACCACCCGGATGCCCGCTGCCTGCAGCGGCGCCAGCTCCTCCGCAGTGAAATTCTCGCTTTCGATCACCAGCCGCACGCGCACCCCGCGTTGGGCGGCAGCCGCCAGCGATTTGCGGATGTTGTTCATGTTCAGGTCGTAGATCGCCATATCGATACTCTGTCGGGCGGCATCCAGCGCAGCCTGCAGCGGCTCATCGGGGCCGCCCTGAGTCAGTTCGGCGCCTGGCGCATTCGGGTCGCTAAAGTAGACTGCCAGCCAGTCCTCTGTAACCGGCTCGGTGGTAGAGGCCCTGGCCGGCAGCGGGGTCCGCGCACAAGCCGTAAGGCAGGCGAGCAGGCCGAGAAGTATCGCCGGCTTGAACACTGCGCCATTATAATGAGCGCTGCTGCAACGTAAGGATTGACCATGCCCAAAACCTATCCCGTGGAGATTGCCGGCCTCAAGCGCGAGCTGCCACTGGTGGAGGTGTCGCCAGGCGTCACCATCGCCTTGTTGAACATCCTGGGCGACACGCCTTTCGTGCGCGCCTGCGCCCACGAACTGGCCAAGAAACTGGAAGGCATTGGCTACGATACGCTGGTAACTGCCGAAGCCAAGAGCATCCCGCTGATCCACGTGCTCTCCGAGGAAACCAGCAAACCCTATGTGGTGTTGCGCAAGGCCTACAAACCCTACATGGGTGAGGCCATCAGCGCGATAACTGTTTCGATCACCACTGGCAAGCCGCAGACCTTGTATCTGGACGCCAAGGACTTCGAGCTGGTGGCCGGCAGCCGCGTGGTGCTGGTGGATGATGTGGTCAGCACCGGCTCCACCCAGCAGGGGATGCGCGCTGTGATGGAAAAGGCTGGCGCCGATATTGTGGCCGAAGCGGCGATCTTTACCGAAGGGGATGAGGCAAAATGGCAGCACATCATCGCCCTGGGGCATTTGCCGGTTTTTTTGGATAACAGGGAAGGCTAATACTCACCTTTTTGTTATTCCTATCAGGCGCCGCCCTGAGCGAAGTTGAGCGGCGACAAGCCTCCCTGGCACGTTCAAAGCAAAAACATCAATCCAGCATCTAAAAGGAGGAGTGATGCAGAAGTTATTTTCCTTTATCCGCGCCCGGCAGCGCCGCCGCGTTCAACCCCTGCTTACCAACTTACAGGAATTCCTGCGTGAGGAAGGCGGCGGCGGGATCCTGCTATTGCTGGGTACTGCTGTGGCCCTCATTTGGGCTAACTCGGCATTTGCCCATGAATACGAACTGCTTTGGCAGACGCCGCTTACCCTCGGCCTGGGCCCTTGGACGCTTTCCTACCCACTTCACACCTGGATCAACGATGGTTTGATGGCGGTGTTCTTCTTTGTCGTCGGCCTGGAGATTAAGCGCGAGCTTCTGGTGGGCGAACTCTCTAACCCTCGCCAGGCATTGTTCCCGGCGGTAGCCGCCCTGGGCGGCATGCTGGTGCCCGCCTTGCTTTACACGACCTTCAACCTTGGGGGGCCCGGACAGCCGGGCTGGGCCATCCCCATGGCTACCGACATTGCCTTTGCCCTGGGTGTGCTATCGCTGCTCGGAAAGCGCGCTCCTTTTGGCCTGAAGGTCTTCCTCACTGCCGTGGCCATCGTGGACGACCTGGGCGCGGTGCTAGTGATCGCCCTCTTTTACAGCCACGAAATTATCTGGGGCAGCCTGCTATTCGGCGGGTTGGTGTTGGCGCTCTTATTTGCCCTCAACCGTTTTTCGGTACGCAGTCCCCTACCCTATGGTCTCCTGGGCATCCTGCTCTGGCTCGCCTTCTTGCAGTCCGGCGTGCATGCTACCGTCGCCGGCGTTTTGCTGGCGCTCACCATTCCCGCCAACCCGCGCATCGACAGCCGCAGTTTCCTGAAACGCAGTCACGCCTACCTTCAGGTGTTTGAGCAAACCGGAACCCCGGAAACCACCATGTTGACCAACAGCGATCAGCGCGCTGCGGTGCGCGAATTGGAACGCGTCGCAGAATCGGTCGCCTCCCCTCTCCAGCGACTTGAACATTCCCTGCACCCCTGGGTCACCTACGCCATCATGCCCATCTTTGCCCTGGCCAACGCGGGAGTGAACATCCTGGGCGGCCAAACGGCTGCCTTGTTCAATTCAGTGGGACTCGGCATAGTGGCAGGCTTGGTGCTCGGCAAGCAATTCGGCATAACTTTCTTTGCCTGGTTGTTTACCAAGCTGGGGTTAACTTCCCGCCCACGCGGCTTAGGCTGGCGGCACATCTACGGCGCCGCCTGGTTGGGAGGCATCGGTTTTACCATGTCGCTGTTTATCACCAGCTTAGCCTTCACTGATCCTGACCTGGTGACTTCTGCCAAGATCGGCATCCTGACTGCATCGGCCCTGTCGGCCATTGGGGCCACTCTCGTTATGGTCAGGGTTACCCCCAAGGGTTAGAATTAACCCAAAGGAGCTAGCTCATGAGCAGAAAAAACGTTTTTGCCATTGCGATTCTGGTAAGCCTTGCCTTTGCGGTAGCGGCCTGCGAATTCAGCTTCAGCACCGCGAACATCGCCAACGCCTACATGGCTGCTGATGCGGCAGGGTCGCAACCCACCACGGTCTTCAGTCAGGACGCGGTCTTCTATGCCATCGTCGACCTGGCCAACGCACCGGCTGACACAACCGTCAACATGGTGTGGATCGCAGTGGATGTTGAAGGCGAAGAACCCAATCTCATCATCGACGAGGTTCCCATCACCAGCGGAGACGCCCGCCTCACCTTTGACCTGGCCAACACGCCCAATACTCTCTGGCCGCTGGGTCAATACCGCGCCGACATCTACCTGAACGACAAGCTGGACACCTCGTTGGAGTTTGAGGTGCAATAAAAACCGCAGCTCGAGCCGATAAATGATCCCCGCGCCTAATGCATGAAACTGAAGGCGCTCACGATGAGTGAGCGCCTTCTTCTAAAGGAGGGTACCGTAATTACGCTGTCATTTTCTTGAGCGCAGCACTACCTTATTTCAACCCCATTTTTTCCAGCACTTCTTTAAGCGTTGCTTGCACCAGGGGCCGGGCCTTCTCCGTGCCCTCATCCAGCACGCGCAAGGCTGCCTCGGGCTTTTTCAGCAGTTCAGCCCGCCGAGCGCGCAGCGGCGCCAAATACGCGTTGAGCGCCTCAGCCAGGCGCCGCTTCACTTCCACGTCGCCTATTTTTCCGGCGCGGTAACGCGCCTTGAAATCGGCGATCTCATCTTTATTAGGGTTGAACACCTCGTGGTAATCAAAGACGGGGTTGCCTTCCACCGTGCCGGGGTCGCTGGCATGGATGCGCTTGGGATCGGTGTACATACTCATGATCTTCTTGGTCGTCTCCTCCGGCGTGTCGCCCAAGCGAATGCTGTTGCCATAGGAGCTGTGCATGGTGCGGTTGTCGATGCCGGGCAGCCGGGGCGTCTTGGTCAACAGCCCCTCCGGTTCGGGGAAGGTGTCGCCGTACAGCGTATTGAAGCGCCTGGCGATCTCGCGGGTCAGCTCGATGTGCGGCAGTTGGTCTTCGCCCACCGGCACCAGGTTGGCCTTGTACACCAGGATGTCGGCGCTCTGCAGCACCGGGTAATTCAGCAGCCCGGCTGAGGGATTGAGCCCCAGGTTTTGGATCTGGTCCTTGTAGGTCGGCACGCGCTCCAAGCGCGCCACGGTGGTCAGCATGCTGAACAGCAGCGCCAGTTGCGCATGTTCCATCAGTGCCGACTGGCGCACGAAAGTAGCGCGCTTGGGGTCCAACCCTGCCGCCAGCCAGTCGATCATCACTTCGCGGATGTTCTGCTGGATGCGGGCGGGGTGCTCGTAATCGGTGGTGAGCACGTGCAGGTCGGCGATGAGGAAATAGCAATCGTAGTCATCTTGCATGCGTGCCCACTGTTCCAGCGTGCCCACCAAGTGGCCGATGTGCCGCGGCCCCGTGGGGCGGTGCCCGGTGAGGATGCGGCCTTTCTTGGCCGCGGCGGGCTTGGTTGCCTTGGCGGCGGCCTTCGGTCGCTTTGTTGCAATCTTGCTTTTTGCTGCTGTCATTCATTGCCTCCGAGCTAAACTAAAACGTTCGTCCTTAAACCAAATACGTTAATTTGGTTTGAGGACGAACGTTAGTCCGTGGTGCCACCTCGCTTAGTTCGCCTTGGCAAACTCGCTCTGCGCCTTTGATAACGGGGGCGTTCCGAAAGACACTACTGATTGCTGCGCAGCAGCAATGGTTGTATCTCCAACTCAGCGGTCCATTCAGTGTCGGCGTGGGGGCTCGTTCTCATTCGCTTCGAGCTCTCTGTGCCTTCGTTTCGGCGCTTACTCGTCCGCGTCGCTGTCTTTTGCTATGCGATTGGGCTGATTATGCTGGCTCGCTGTTACCTTGTCAAGAGCCTGTCTTTGCAAGCCCGCGAAGCAGGCGTGGCAATCTCCCTCAGCTGTGGAGATTGCTTCGTCGGCGCGATGCTACTCGCAATGCCGGACTAGTTACACCATCTCCCGTACCCGTAACTTTCTAGTCCCTGCAGTAGCTCGCTTCCCGCCTCCGCACTGAAGCCGCAGAAATCCGCTCGGGCTACGGCGACCTCATAGGGCACGAAAAGCGGCAGGGCTGGCAGCTGCTCGGCGAAGAGGGCCTGCGCCTGGCGCTCGGCGTCCCCGTAACCGGCTTCACCCGGCAGGCTGCGCAGTGCGGCCTGGCAGGCAGCGTCGTATTCAGGGTTGGCAAACCCGCTCAGGTTCCAGCCGCCCCAGCCATACTTGAAAACCTCCAGGTCCTCGCCGGGGACCGCTTCGCTAAGGTACAGATAGCAGGCGGGCTGCTGGCCGTAAGGCCAGGCGAACTGCGCCAGATCGAAGGCGCGGCCAAAGACCGCGCCCTGCGGCCCGGGCGCAAAGACCTGTTCCGCCGGCCCGCTAGCCACTTCCACGGCCACGCCGCAGTCATCCAGGCTGCTTTGGATCACGTGAGCGATGGCCAGGTCTTGCTCGCTGTCGCCGGTAGCCAGCGTGAACTGCATAGCGACGCCTGCTTGCGCTCCGGGGTAGCTCTGATTGACGCGCACGCCATCCGGCCCCAACACCCAGCCTAACTCGTCAAGGACGGCATTCGCCGCGCCGGGATCGAAGGCGTAGCTGGCCGCGTCCGGGTCGGCCAGTGGGTGGCCGGGCGGCAAATACGTGTTGGGAAGGCTGCCCTTCCCCCAGGCCTCGTCGGTGATCAGCGCTTGGCGGTCGATGCACATGGCCATCGCTTGGCGCAGGCGCGCATCGCCAAAGAAATCGGCCCGGTCCTGAAGGAGGTTAAAGCCATTGTCGTAGCTAAGTGGCTTGATCCCAAAATCCAAATGCTCCCAATTACCAGCCGGCGTGAAAACCACCTGCGCTCCGGTCTCTTGCAAGCTGGCTGCCTGACCGCCGAGTTCAGCGGATGGTAGCAGCAGATCGCAGGTGCCGTTCTGCAACTCCTCAGCCCCACCTTCGATAAAAATAAAGTTCAGGTTGCTGAAATAGGGCAGGCCTTCAGCCGCGCGCCAGTAGTTGGGGTTGCGCGAGAGCTCGATGCGCTCGCCAGCCACCCATTCATCGATGACATAGGGTCCCCAGCCTAGCGGCTTACGCGCCGCAAACTCTGCAGCCAGCAGGTCCGCGGTCGCGGTTCCCTCCCAGGCATGGCGTGGCGCCGGCGTCCAGAAGTTGGTCTGATAACCGGGATCCAGGTAGCCGGGCAGCCCGCTCCATACCACGCTGCGCTCATCGCTGGCAGTGTAGCTGGCAGTGCGCTCGATGCGTGTCTTGTCAGCATTCAACTCGAAGGAGTACACGGAGTCAGCCGCGGTGAGCGCCGTACCGTCCGACCAGCTTAGATCGGCCTTGAGCGTAAAGGTGACCACAAGCTGGTCCATCTGCATCTCGCCGCCGCTGTATTCGACAACGCAGTTGCCGTCCTTGCACCCAGCCGGATATATGCGGACGCCAGTTTGCAGGTTGCGCACCAGGCCTTCAGCGTCCACGACCTCCTGGCCGGCAGTCACCGTGACCGGCTGCAATGCAGCGCCGCCGTTATCCAGGCTGGGTATGTTTTCCAGGATCACGGCCTGCGGTATATAGCCCTGCAGTTCGAAAGGCCCATCGTAAATAGCCTGGCGGATGGCCCGGGCGCTGTGCGAGTTGTCTCCATAGAGATAAAGCGAACTGGGTTCTTCGCTCATGCAGATGTTCAAGGTCTGTGGGCCCACCGGGGTCGGCGTGACCGTTGGCGGGGCAGGTGTGGGTGTAGCGCCCGGTTCGGCAATGCCGCAGGACGCAAGGAGGAGCAACGCGCCAATAAAGGCCATTTGGTGGAGGCGAAGGTTTATAGGCATGGGCAGGATTATACAGGGCGGCGCTGGCTAATTCGCTAGCAGTGAATATACTTGAGAAGAAAATGCTACTTCTGGCTTCGTGATTCTTAAGATCCCTGCTTATGAAAAGCTGGCTCAAAAACTTCCCGCCGTTCTGGACTCTGGTTTCCACTCACCCCTGGCTTCTTTTTCCGGTGGCGATTGTCACCGGCCTCTTGATCGGCTTCCTGATTCGCGATGTGCCCATCATGGGTTATGACTGGATGACCATGTTCGCTGGCAACCAAGCAACGGATGTTTATTATCCGCCCTGGACCTCCCTCATCCTTTGGCCGCTGGCTGAATTACCCCCGCGATTAGGCCTGGCTTTCATCAACGGCATCACCATCGCCACAGTTGCGTTGACTACTTATTTTCAGGGCCTGGGTAACAGTAAGGGATGGCGGTGGCTCGCCGTGTTTATGGCACTGTTTTCGGTCCAGACCTTAGTGGTGCTCTGGACCGGGCACATCGACGGCCTTGCCCTGCTTGGAATTTGGTCCTTGCCCTGGACCATGCCCATCGTTTTGATGAAGTCCACCTTCATAGGGTTCGTGGTGTTCACCCGTAAGGAGTGGTTTTTAACCGCGCTGCTCTTTGGGCTCGTTTCTCTATTAATCTGGCCCAATTGGCCGGCAGAGCTTCTCGCCACCATGGAATTCCGCAATATGCATCCCGCCTCCGTGGGCTGGGAACGAACCGGGTTTTTGCCAGTGATCCTCGGAATTTTTCTGTTCCTCAAAAGCAAACGCAGGGATATTTTTCAGAATTTAGCCGTGGGCGCCATGGTGTACCCGTTCATCATGCCTTACCACCATCTGGTTTTATTACCCGCGTTAGGCGAATTAAAAGGTCGCCGCTTGCTTTTTGCCTGGCTCGCGGCCTGGTTAATAATCGTTCCCGTTGGAATAGGCACGGGTTATTTCGTATACTTCCTATTTCCCTTTCTGATTTGGTGGTTTCGACGATCGAAGAAGGAAGGTGAAGGTACCTGGCTGGAATTTTTCCAAACTAAGTTAAGTTCAGCGAAAAGATTTCTGACCAAGACTCGCTCGCCCGCCTGACCAGGGGGCAATACCACCGAACAGTGTCCTAAAGGGTACGTGCTAGAATCCTTGTTTACTTCCACATGAGTTCCCCCACTCCTTCCGAAGACCTTGCCCGCATCCTCGCCTCCGCCCGGCGCCTCGGCGTCGAGCTCAATGAGGCCGACGCGCTGCAATGGCTGGCCGCCGTGGCCGCCAGCCCCGGCGATGAGGATGACATCGTGCTGGACGTGAAGTCCGGCGTCTTCGGCCACCGCGTCACCATGCTGGATTTCAGCGTCGAAGACTTGGCCCACTTCCGCAAGATCGGGCGACTGGTGGAATTCAGCGACATTCCCGGCAAGGTGGAAACCGCCCTGGCCCTCTCCGGCTCGGCCGCCCAATCCAAGATCCAAACCTACCCCGGCGACGCCGATTACTTCGAGCGCGTCAACATCCTTGCCCCCACTCGCTCCGAAGCCTGCCGCATCCTGGGCGAACTGATCCGCGAGAAGGCGCTCAGTACGCTAGCTGGCCCAAGCTATAAACTGATCGAGGTCAAGATGGGCAGCTACCAGCAGAACGTGCTGCGCGGCGGCAAGCAGCTGCCCCAGGGCTCCCCGATCTCGTGGAACACGGAGGAGGTCGGCCTGGGTGTGCTGGAACTGCAGGACGAAAAGGGCAGCCCGCTGCTGCTCACCTGGGAGCAGGCCGCTCAGGATCCGGGCTGGTGCAAGCTAGATTGGGTGGTGGCTGACCTGGTGCGCAAGCAGTTGGTAAATGCCAGCAACATGCTGGATGCCACCTGGGAAGCGCCGGATGGCAAGATCACGCCTCTGGACGGCTATCTGGACCCTTATTTCCAGGAAGTTTATTTGGAGGCCGAATCGATCCCGGTGTTCACCAAGCTGGCCAAGCAGGTAGACGGCAACGCACTGGACCATTACGTGGAGCAGCTGGAAAAAGAAGCGCGCAAGTACGTCACCAAGGATCCGAACTATGGCAAGGCAGCCAAGCGCATGTATAACATCTTTCGATTAACTGGGCGCTACGAGGAAGCCGCCTTCCTGCGTGAACTGTTCGACGAACCGGCCACCGTGCTCTACCAGGTCTGGTCGCTGATCCGCACCATCGACGATTGCTTCAAGCCCGGCACCACCTTTGAGATGGATTCGCTGCTCGGCCAAACCGACCACCTCATCGTCAACGTGACTCAGGCGCTGGAGGGCGAGCAGGAACAAGAGATCGTGCGCGAACTGCTGCAGTTGCGCGATATCCTCTCGCGCGAAGAGGACCCAGACCATCTTTCCACCAGAGCCGAAGCCGCCCGCGCCGAATTGATCAACCTGGTGAATAACTTCTATTACGAACGCCTCACCGGCGTGCCAACGATCAAAGAATATATGGTTGGTTTGGGAGCTAAGAGCTAAGCCCGTTTGTCATTGCGAGCTAGCGCAGCAGGCGTGGCAATCTCCACCACCCAAATAGAAATAAGCTTGCTGAATTACTGTCACCTCGCAATAAGGCTGCCGGATCTAGATCGGGCTGGAGAAGCAATTCACCAACCCCGCATCCCCGTCAACTGAATCCGTATAGGTTGCGCATAAGCCGCCGCAAACTGCTCCGGCGTCACATCCAGCTCAGACATCCCCTTTTTATACTTCTTCACATAGGCGGCGATCTCATAGGCCGGCCGCTTTTCCGTGTCCAGGCTGGCCGCGCCGGTAAGCACCAGCACCGGGTCGCCGCCCCATTGGTCGGTGTTGAAGTGCAGCGAAACCCGCGGGTGTTGCTGGATATGGCGGATCTTGTTGTCTTTTGGCTTGCTGTAGATCAGCACGTCCTCGCCATCCGGCACGAACCACACCGGCCGCGGCTGCGGTGTCAGGTCGCTGCCCACCGTGGTCAGCCAAATTACGTTTTCGCTATTCAACAGCTTCTTTGCCTTGCGGCCCAGGGTGGATTTGAAGTCGATCATCGCTCTCCTTGGGAACTCTCCGCCCTATTTTAATTCATGGCACAAGAAAAGTAGAGTTAGTCGCGCGGCTGATTTATGCTTAGTCAGCTACTCATTTCGCGTTCGCGTCGTATTCATGCACACACACGATCAGGCCGCCTGGGTCGGTGAAGTAAGCCGCGTAGCCCACCCCGGCGATGGCGAATTTCTCCACCACCACCGTGGCGCCGGCTTTCACCGCGGCTGCCAGGGTCTCGTGAGCCTGGGTACGGTGATAACGGCGACTGCCTGCGGCTTGCCGTCCGGCGCCTTGCGGATGCCTGCGTCAATCCCTGGTTCTTCTCCATGCTGTGAAACCAGGTAATCCTGGTCACCGCCCCACCCCCGTGCATCCCACCCGAGGACTCTTTTATAGAACTCAGCAGCTTGCCTAACGTCTGGAACATTGAATTCGATATAGCTTACGTGTGGCATTGGCTTTCCCTTTTCGTTTTGATTTTAGGGTTTTACGGCGCGAGGATTTTTCTGCTCCATCCAGGCCTTGAAAGCATTGTAAAGCTCCAGGCTTCCCTCCTGGTAACCGCCAACCTCCTCCCCCGGAAGCCCAGCGGCTTCGAAACCGCTGTGGCGCAAGTGGAGCATAGTTTGCTCGCCGACTTGCTCGAACCTGATCTCGATCAAGGTTTCAGTTTTCCAACTGGGGTCTCTCCAGGTGTAAGCCAGTTTGGAGGACGGCGCCCATTCGGTGATCTTGCCAATCACATATTGATTGCCATCCGCAAATGTCTCGTAGAGGCGGCCCCCCAGCTTAGCTTCGAATTGAATATGTTTCGGTTCCACTTCCTTGGGCGCGAATGAGTATCTGTATTTTGCGCCCTTCCGGAGCCACCACTCGTCAATGTGATTCACGTAGGCATTGAATACTTTTTCCACCGGGGCAGCGATTGAAGTGCTGTGGGTAACGACTTTCATGGCTGATCCTCCACGAACGATTTGAATGAGAGCAAGGCCCCGCGCCACAGTTCCTTGACTTCTTCCAGGTAAGCTTGCAGCTCAGATAGCGTGCTCGGCTCGAGCGAATACCACCACTCTCGGCCGCGCACCTCCGCCCTGGCAAGGCCCGCCTCGCGCAGCACGCGTAAATGGCGCGAAATGGCCGGGCGGCTCACTTTGTAGGGTCCTGCCAACTCCCCTGCCGTTTTGGGCCCCTCGGCCAGGCGCCGCACGATATCCAGCCTCGCCGGGTCGGAAAGAGCAATGAACTTTTGGTTGGCTGCTTTGGTCTGCATGGACAATATGTAACATATATGTTACATATTGTCAAGGCAAAGTTACAGTCAACGTACAAAGCGTATTTTTTTTTGCCGGCTTTTGACTAATGTACAATTATTCTGCAATGACTGATCTCTTCGACCACGCCCTCAAGCAGCGCTTGGCCACCGAGGCGCCCCTGGCGGCGCGCATGCGGCCCCGTCGCCTGGAAGAATTCATCGGCCAGGACGAGATCGTCGGCGAAGGGCGCCTGCTGCGCCGCGCCATCGAGGCCGACCGCCTGTTCTCCTCCATCTTGCTGTGGGGGCCGCCGGGCTCCGGCAAGACCACCCTGGCCATGGTTATCGCCAACCATACCCAGTCCCACTTCGAAACGCTTTCGGCCGTGATGGCCGGCAAGGCCGACCTGGCCGCGGTGATCGAGGCTGCCCGCGAGCGCCGCAAGCTGCACAACATCCGCACCATCCTCTTCGTAGACGAGGTGCACCGCTGGAACAAAGCCCAGCAGGACGCGCTGCTGCCCCATGTCGAGAACGGCGCCATCATCCTCATTGGCGCCACCACTGAGAATCCCTATTTCGAAGTCATCGGCGCGCTGGTCTCACGCTCCCGTATCTTCCAGCTGCGCCCGCTTAGCGACAGCGACGTGCGCCGCATCCTGGAGCAGGCCCTGGTCGACCGGGAACGCGGCTACGGCAACCGCACCATCGCCGTGGACGAAGACGCTATGCAGCACCTCATCCATGTGGCTGGCGGCGATGCCCGCAACGCGCTCAACGCGCTGGAGCTGGCCGTGGAGAGCACGCCGCCTGGCAAGGACAAGACCATCCACATCACCTTGCAGGTCGCCCAGGAATCCATTCAACGCCGCGCCGTGCTCTACGACAAGGACGGCGATGCCCATTACGACACTATCTCGGCCTTCATTAAGTCGGTACGCGGCTCCGACCCGGACGCCGCGCTCTACTGGCTGGCCAAGATGCTTTATGCCGGGGAAGACCCGCGCTTCATCTTGCGCCGCCTGCTCATCCTGGCGGGCGAAGATATCGGCCTGGGCGATCCGTTGGGCTTGGTGGTGGCCAACGCCGCTGCCCAGGCCTTCGATTACGTTGGCTTGCCCGAGGGCATCTATCCCATGGTGCATGCCACGCTCTATCTTTCCACCGCGCCCAAATCCAACACCGCCGGCTCTTATTTCGCCGCCTACCAAAAGATCGAAGCCGATGGCCTGGTGGAGGTGCCCGACCCGCTCAAAGACAAGAGCCGCGACTCCAAAGCCCTCGGTCACGGCAAGGGTTATGTCTATCCCCATGACGAGCCGGAGCACTTTGCTCCACAGCAATACCTGCCCAAAGATGTGCTCGGCACTTATTTTTACACGCCCTCTGATCAGGGCTACGAAGCCGAAGTGAAAGAGCGCCTGGCGCGCTGGCGCGCCGCCCAGCGCAAAGCGCTGGGCATCCAGCGCACAAAGGAGATCCCAGCCCTGAACCAGACCACCATCGACGAATTGAAGCGCCGCCACAAAGCCGGCGGGGGCGCCTAGCCAGCAACGGCAGCCCACCATGCCCATCCTCCTGCTCATCCGTCATGGAGAAACTGACTTCGTCAAGAAGCAGCGCTTGGCCGGCCGCCAGCGCGGCGCCCGCCTTAACGCCAAAGGCCGCGCCCAGGCCGACGCGCTGGCCAAAGCCCTGCGCTCGCTGCCGCTCAAGGCGGTTTACAGCAGCCCGTTGGAGCGCGCCCTGGAAACCGCTCAGGCCCTGGCCAGCCTGCACGGCCTGCGCGTGCAGCCGCGCCCGGGCCTGATCGAGACCGACCTGGGTTCCTGGGAAGGCCGAAGTGTGCCGCGGCTGCGGCGCAGCAAAGAATGGAAGGTGCTGCAAGAAGCTCCCTCGCGCTTCCGCTTCCCCGGCGGCGAATGGGTCGTCGAAAACCAGGCGCGCCTGGTGGCCGAGGTCGAAGCCATTAGCAAAGCGCACAAGCCCAAAGAGCTGATCGTCTGCGTGGGCCATGCCGATCCCATTAAATTGATCCTTGCCCATTATCTCGGCTTGCCGCTGGACCTGTTCCAGCGCCTCTCCATCGACACGGCTTCGGTGAGCACGCTGATGCTGGACCATGGCAAAGCAAGAGTGATCAATCTGAATTGGAAAGCCACCGGTTTCAGCGACAAACCCGTCTGATATACTATTTCGCCGACCCTCTCTGCCTGATTACCTGATTACTAATCACTAATTGACCAATCACTAATCCATTTTTTTTATGGCCAAATCCAAACTCACCGAACTTCGCCCCGTTGGTCATATCACCACCGACGCCATCGGCCCTGCCGGAAAACGCGTCTTCTATATCCAGGCCTGGAAAGATGACCGCACGGTCACGCTGATCTGCGAGAAGACCCAGATCCAAAGCCTGGCCGTGGGCGTGGAGCAGTTTCTGGCGGACGTGAACACCAAGTTCGCCGACCTGCCCGATGCCTCCGCAGATTACGATGAAGACCAGATGCACGTGCACCCGCCGGTGGAGCCGCTGTTCCGCGTGGGCCAGCTCGGCCTAGGCTACGACCCGGACGCCGACCTGGTGGCCTTGGAACTGCGCGAATTGGCCGAAGGGGAAGAAAAAGCCAAAGAGGAGCTGGACATCGTGCGCCTGTGGTGCACCCGTTCGCAGTTGCGCGCCCTGGCCAATTGGGGCCTGGAGATCGCCGCCCGCGGCCGGCCGCTGTGCCCGCAGTGCGGCCAACCCATGGATCCCGCTGGCCACTTCTGCGCCCGCAAGAACGGGCACAAGCATTAAGGCGTTCCACTTGTCATTCCGAGCGGCCTGATAAATTAGTATCCGTTGGAGACTCAACCAAGCGAGGAATCCATATAGCGTAGTCTTCCGAATAAGCGGATTCTGCAAATCATGGCGCGCACTCTCAGAATGGAAAAAGACAAAATACTCAAATACCTCGCCACAGGAGACATCACCGTGATCGGCCAGTTCACCTGGGGCAGCAATTACACCTTCCTCACCAAAGTAAGCGGGGACGGGAGCGAATTCGAGGCCGTGTATAAGCCGCAGCGCGGCGAGCGGCCGCTGTGGGATTTCCCCGCCGAGTCCCTGGCCGGCCGCGAAGTGGCTGCCTTCCTGGTGAGCGAGGCTTTGGGCTGGGACCTGGTGCCGCCCACTGTCTTCCGTGAGGATGGGCCGCTGGGTGCCGGCTCGCTGCAGCACCACGTGCCGCACGACCCTGAGCAGCACTACTTCACCTTCGATCGTAAAACCCGGAAACGTCTGCGCCAGGTAGCCGCTTTCGACTTGTTGGTCAACAACGCCGACCGCAAAGGCGGCCACATCCTGCTGGGTGATGAGGGCAAGCTCTGGCTCATCGACCATGGCATCAGCTTCCACGCCGAACCCAAATTGCGCACCGTGGTCTGGGATTTTGTCGGCGAAGACTTCCCCGATGATCTGCTGCAAGACCTGCTGCGCCTGCAATCCCAATTAACCCCAAATAGCGCTTTGCTTAGCGCGTTAGCGCCTTACCTCCACGAGGATGAACTGGCCGCACTGGAGGCGCGCCTGGCGCAGTTGCTGGCCGAGCGCCGCTTCCCCGCCCCTCCCGAGGATGTGCGCGCCACCCCCTGGCCGCTGGTGTAAAAAACAGACCCTGGCAAGCCAGGGTCTGTTTTTTTTTATGATTGGCGCTCTTGCTCATGGGCAGATGTAATTTTGGTTCTTATCGTAGTAGCAAGTCGATGTCGGGCTTGGTTTTGGTTTTGGCGTTGCCGTTGGTGTCTCCGTCGGGTCGAGGCTTTCATCCGGGTCGACGGTGGCGGTCGGTTCCGCCGGGTAAACGGGCGCTGCCCGCCGGTGCGCAGGCAGCAATTAAGATTGTTAATAAGAGAAGCTGAAGCAAACGGCGAATTGGTTGCTTCATGGTGGTCTCCTCTGAAGCGAATGTTAAGGACAGTTTACTCCCAATTAATCGGCTAGTTGCTACGATTTAGTCCCTGTCTGGCGGCCCTTTGTGGCGCTCCACTGTACCATCCGAGTACAATCCCCTCATGAAAAAGTGGCAATTTTGGCTGGGCGTGGTCATCAGCGTATTTTTTCTCTGGCTGGTGCTGCGCGACCTGGATTTCGGCGCCTTCTGGGCCGAGATGCAGTCCGCCAACTACTGGTGGCTGCTGCCCGGCGTGGGCGTGTACATGCTGGCGGTGTGGGTGCGCGCCTGGCGCTGGCATTACCTGCTGCGCCCCCTGAAAGCTATCCCCACCGCCACCATGTTCCCCATCGTGGCCATCGGCTACATGGGTAACAACATCTACCCGGCCCGCGCCGGCGAAGTGTTGCGCGCCGTGGTGCTCAAGCGCCGCGAAGGCGTGGCCATCTCCGCTTCGCTGGCCACCATCATCGTGGAACGCATCTTCGACGGGGTGGTGATGCTGGCCTTCATCTTCGTCAACCTGGGCGAACTGGCCCGCATCACCGCCGGCCAGGCCGACACGGTAAACGCCAGCATCCGCATCCAGCTGCTGGCTTTCTGGGGCAGCGTGGCTTTCTTCGGAGCGCTGCTGGTCTTCCTGCTGGCGGCCGGGAACATGGCC
>Ga0209342_10002891_pt1 | contig 18268 bp, 17 predicted proteins | sample RifCSP16_2_FD_184023 | JGI IMG/M metagenome (GOLD analysis project Ga0209342, IMG submission 184023) | Soil microbial communities from Rifle, Colorado - Rifle CSP2_sed 16_2 (SPAdes) (version 2) | ecosystem: Environmental > Terrestrial > Deep subsurface > Rock core/Sediment | place: Rifle... | reverse complement strand
GCCCGCCGACGACCTCGACGACGCGGTCGGCCTTGCCGTCGCGATCGGCATCGGGGAGCGCCAGAACCTTCCCCGCACCCGGGTCGGATAGGAGCAGGGTCCCGCGCGGGTCCACGGCCATGAAGCGGGCGCGATCGAAGCCGGAGGCGAAGACGGAGATCGTGAACCCCGGCGGGAGCGTGATGCGGGCCTCCTGGGGCTCGCCGGGGGCGGGAAGGAGAAGCAGGACCAGGAGCGCCGGCCAGAGCCGGGAGACCCCCATGAGGCGGCTCAGGCGGCGCGGCCTTCCTCGGCGATGGAGGTGATGATGTAGGTCCCGCTCTTGGCGTCCCGCTCCAGCGTGAGGACCTTCTGCTTGGCGGCCTCCTCCAGCAGCTTGGAGAACGTGGAGTAGCCGTAGTAGCTCTCGTTGAAGGCGGGGTTCTTCCGGATCATGGTCTGCTTGACCATGGACCCCCAGAGGACCTCCTTGTTCTCCCGCTGGAGGGCCTGGATCGCCTCGATGAGCTGGGCGAAGGCCTCGGCCTTCTTTTCCGGGAGCCCGCGCAGGAGATGGGTCTTCTTTGCGTCCCGGATCAGGTCCTCGTAGAAGATGAACTCGTCGCAGTTGCCGACGAGCAGCTCCGAGGAGGAGGACTTGACGCCGAGACCGATCACGTAACGGTCATTTTCCCGGAGCTTGGAGACCAAGGGAGAGAAGTCGGAGTCCCCCGACACCAGGGCGAACGTGTCCACGTGAGCCTTGGAGTAGGCCAGGTCCATGGCGTCCACGACCATCCGGATGTCCGCCGAGTTCTTCCCGCTGTAGCGGCTCTGGGGCACGTCGATCAGCTCGATGGCGTGCTCGTGGAACGGGCGCTTGTACTCGGCGTAGCGGCTCCAGTCCGCGTAGGCCCGGCGGACCATGATCTTGCCCTTCTCGACCAGCCGCTCCAGGACCAGCTTGATCTCGAAGCCCTTGTACTGGGCTTCCTTGACGCCACGGGCGATGTTCTCGAAGTCGATGAACAGGGCCAGTTTACGTTCTTCGCTGCGTTCTTCGTTCATTGGGGATGTTCCTTCCTTGAGTTATGGCGGGGTCAACAGCCTCCAGCGGAGGGGAACCCTCAACCTCACACACCCATTATACGCCCGGAGGCAACGATTCGAAACGCGGTTTCTCGATGACGGGGAGCGGACTTACTGCGAAGCGGGCCGGATTTCCTGCCACTCGACGCAGGTGGCGTACACCTCGAGGGTGCCGTCCCTGTTGGGAAGGACTACAACCTTGACCTCCTGGCACCCCTGCCGGAACAGACCGAGGGCCGCCTCCTGGACCCTGAAGTATATGGAGTCGAGCCTCAGTGGGGGGGGTGTCTCGAAGGCGCGGTCGGGAGCGGGCCCCCCTTCGGCCTGGAAGACGGCCATGAACCCCACCAGGAGAAAGCCGAGGGTCAGGAGGATCATGAGGATGACCGAGCGCTTCATGGCCCCTGGTAGTGCATCCGATATGCCAGGAGAAACCAGGACGCAAGTGCCTGCCGAATAAGGGGGTAGAACCCAGGCAGCAGCCGTTGGGACGGGGGTTTTAAGTGCCCGTCTGGCAGGGGGATGCCAGGAATTCCCGCTTGCTAGCCCTTGAGGCAGAGGATGTTGTGGGCCGTCACGGGGCGGGCGAAGCCCTTGAGCGTGAGCTCGCCCACGGGCTCCACCTCTACCAGCTCCTCCACGGTCCCCACCATGCGCTGGGAGATCAGGATCTGGCCCGGCTTGGCCTCGCCGCAGAGGCGGGCGGCGAGGTTGGTCACCGTCCCGATGGCGCCGTAGTCCCAGCGCCCCTCGAAGCCGATAGCGCCGATGGTGGCGTAGCCCTGGGCGATCCCCACGCCGAAGTCGAGATCGTAGCCGCGCTTGCGCCACTTGACGATCATCTCTGCCACCCGGTCCCGCATGGCCACCGCCATCCGGAGCGCCCGCTCGGCGGGGTTCGGCACCGGCGTCGGGTCGTTGAAGAAGATCATCATGCCGTCGCCCGTGAAGCGCTCGAGCGTCCCTTCGTGCCCGAGGATCAGCTTCCCCATCTCGGCGTGGTACTCCCGGAGGACGCCCATGACCTCCTCAGGCTCGGAGGTCTCGGCGAAGGCGGTGAAGCCGCGGAGGTCCAGGAAGACCACCGTAACCTCGCGCCGGTGGGTCTTGAGGGGGTCCTCGGCGCCGCCGGCCACGATCAGCTCGGCAAGCTGGGGTGAGAAGAAGCGCTTGAGCCGCCCCAGGCGCTCGAGCTGGGCCACCTGCTCCTGGACCCGCTCCTCCAGGGTCTTGTTCCACTCGGCCAACTGGGCGGCCTGGCCCTGGATCGTGTCGTACATCTCCTTGATCCGGAGGAGCGAGCGGACGCGCGCCAGGAGCTCGGGCTGGTTGATGGGCTTGCTGAGGAAGTCATCGGCACCGGCCTCGATGCCCTTGACCCGCTCCTGCGCCGGATCGAGCGACGTCGCCATCACCACGGGGAGAATCTGCGTGGCGGGGTTCTCACGGATCTTCCGGCAGACCTCGTAGCCGCTCATCCCGGGCATGACCACGTCCAGGAGCACCAGGTCGGGCCGCTCGGCGTCCAGCTGTTTCAGGGCCTCGGGCCCCGAGGCGGCGGTGACGACCGTGTAGCCCTTGACCGTCAGGAGATCGGCCAGGAGCTTCACGTTCTGAGGGGTATCGTCAACCACCAGGATCTTGGGAGCGCTCACGCGGCGCCTCCCCCGCGGGGGCGGTCCAGCATCTCGCGGACCGCGACGAGGAACTCCTTCACGTTGATGGGCTTCGACTGGTAGCCGTCGAACCCGGCAGACATGATCTTGGCCCGGTCGTGGGTCATGGCGGACGCCGTGACCGCGATCACCGGGATCTTCTTCGTCTTCGCGTGCGCCCGGAGCCGCCCGAGAGCCTCGATGCCGTTCATGCCCGGGAGCTGGATGTCCATCAGGACGAGGGCGGGGTGGGACTCCTGGGCCAGGCGGACCCCATCCTCACCCGTCTCGGCCTCCAGGGTCTTGTACCCCGTGTGCTGGAGCACGTCCCGCACCAGCTTCCGGTTCTTCTCGTTGTCCTCGACGATCAGGATCAGCTCGTTGGCCATGGCCTCCCCGGCCCTCCCACGTTATTGTGCTATGATCGTCCTGTGCGCGCGCAAACCTTCTGGAAAACAGTGGTAGAAGACAGGGTCGATTTTCTCGACCGGCTGATCGCGCTCTTGACCGACCACGGCGTCAGGTATTGCGTGGTGGGCGGGCAGGCGGTAAACGCGTACGCCGAGCCGGTGGTGAGCCTGGACCTGGACGTGGCGGTTGCCGCCGACCAGCTCGGCCAAGTCGAGGCGCTCCTGCGCCAGGCGTTCAGCGTGGAGGGGTTCCCCCACAGCCTGAACGTGTCTGTGCCAGGGTCCGCTCTCCGCGTTCAGGTTCAAACCGATCCCCGCTACGCGGCCTTCGTGGACCGGGCCGAGGTACGGGATGTGCTGGGCCTGCGGCTGCCGGTGGCGGGCCTGAAGGATGTGCTCCAGGGAAAGGTCTGGGCCGTGACGGACGATACCCGGCGCCCCAGCAAGCGGCAGAAGGACCTGGCCGACATCGCTCGCCTTCTGGAGGGCTACCCGGCTCTGCGCGCGCAGGTTCCTGCCGAGGTTCTCGCCCGGTTGGTCTGACCTCATTTCCTCACCGGGAGGGTGAAGGTGAAGGTGGAGCCCTTGCCCACCTCGCTCTTCACCCAGATCTTGCCGCCGTGCATTTCCACGAACTTCTTCGTGAGCGTCAATCCGAGGCCCGTGCCCTCGCGCTTGCGGGCGTAGTCGCTCCCCACCTGGCGGAACTCCTCGAAGATGGCCTCCTGATCCTCCGGCGCGATCCCGATGCCGGTGTCAGTGACGGCAATCTCCACCGAGCCGTCGGCGGGCATCGCCTTGACGCTGATCCGGCCGCCCTCGGGCGTGAACTTGACCGCGTTCGAGAGGAGGTTCAGGAGGATCTGTTTGATCTTCCGCTCGTCGCCGACGAAGGCGCCGAGCCGCTCGTCTACCGCGACACTGAGGGCGATCCCGTGGCGGTCCGCCCGCTCCCTCACGAGCGTCATGGCGTTCTGAAGCGCGAGCGGCATATCGAAACTCGCCAACTCCAGTTCCATCCGGCCTGCCTCGATCTTGGAGAGGTCCAGGATGTCGTTGATCAGGGAGAGGAGGTGGCGGCCGGAGGAGATGATGTCCTGAAGATATTCGGCCTGCTTCTCGTTCACCTCCCCGAACATCCGCTCGTGGAGCACCTCGGAGAAGCCGATGATGGCGTTGAGGGGAGTCCGGAGCTCGTGGGACATGTTGGCGAGGAACTCCGACTTGTGCTGGTTGGCCTCCTCGAGCTGCCGGCCCTTGTCCTCGATCTCCTGGAAGAGCCGGGCGTTCTCGATGGCCACTTTGGACTGGTTCGCGAGCGTCGTGAGGAGACTGACGACCCGGTCATCGAAGTTCCCGGGCGAGCGACGGAAGAGCACGATGCCGCGCGTGACGTTCTCGGCCCCCATGGGAACGGCCAGGATGGCCCGGAAGCCTTGCTGAAGCGAGATGTCGCGAGCGTGGACCTCGTCGGTCGCGGCGATGTCAGGCACCTGGAGGGCCTGGCCGGCCTCGGTTGCCCGCCTCAGCACGCTCCTCCGCGGGTCGATCGGGGCGCGCCGGATAGCCTCGATGAACTCGTCGGTGAAATTGTGGCTCCCGACGACCTGGTAGGTGCCGCGATCCGGATCGGACTCGAAAATGCCGCACGCGTGGGAGCCGGAGAGCTTGACGGCGTGCTCGGCCACGCTGTCGAGGACGCGGCTCAGATTGAGCGAGGAGCTGAGCGCCTGGCTGACCTCGCCCAGGGCCTTCAGCTCCTCGACCGACCGGGTCAGGTCCTGGGTTCTGGCCTGCAGTTCCTGGAAGAGGCGGACGTTCTCGATGGCGATGACCGCCTGGTCGGCGAAGGTTTTCAGGAGTTCGATCTGCTTCTCCGAGAACGGGCGGACCTCCGTGCGCCGGATCAAGATCGCACCGATCGGGGTGCCCTCGCGGAGCAGCGGCATGGCCAGGACGGTCCGATAGCCGCCCTCCCTCATGGCGCGGGAGTCGGGGAACTCTGTCTCGAAGACTTCGGGAAGGTCGAGGACGTGGACAGGCTGGCCATCGGCGACGGCTCGGCCGATGACCGACTGGCGGCCGATCGTGAGCCGAGGCCTCCGCACCGGAAGACCTCCGTACGACGCCACCACCTCGATCTCGTTACCGTCGCGGCGCCAGATGTGGGCATCGCTGGCCCCGCAGAGGTGCGCCGCCCGCTCGGCCACGGCGAGCATGACCGGCTGGAGATCCGTCGGCGAGCTCGAGATGACGCGCAGGATCTCGCTCGTGGCAGTCTGCTGCTCCAGGGCCTCGGTGAGGTCGCGCGTCCTATCCTCGACCTTCTGCTCGAGGCCGGCGTAGGACTCCTGGAGCTGGGTGGTCATGCTGTTGAACTGGTGGGCGAGGGCCTCCAGCTCGTCGCCGGTCTTGACCTCGATGCGGTGGCGGAGGTCCCCGGAGCCGATTCGCAAGGCACCCGCCTGGAGGGCCCGGATTGGGTTCACCATCTTCCTGCCCAGGACGAGGCTGGCCAGGACCGACAGGGCGATGCCCAGGAGCAGGAGCAGGATCGTGCGGAGGGCCGAGGCGTAGATCGGCGCGAAGGCTTCCGCGAGAGGGAGATCGACGAAGACCAGCCAGCCCAATGGGGCGATAGGAGCGTAGGCGGTCAAGACCTGCCGTGCCTGGAAGTCCCTGGCGATCGTCCCTTCGTCCCCGTCGGCGCCAGGTTTCGGGGAGGCCGCGCGGATCGCCTGCACGTGGGGAAGCGCCGACAGGTCGGTTTTCTGGAGGACGAGGCTGATGTCAGGATGGGCGATCAACTGGCCGCGCGAGTCCGCCACATACGCCTGGCCGGCCTTGCCGACCTTGATCTGGGAGACGACTTCCCAGATGAATTTCAAATTCACTTCGGCCACGGTCACCCCCGGATCCTCCCCGCTCCGCGGCATGGAGATGGTCATGTACGGCTCGGATTCTTTCCGGAAATACACCGGGCTGAAGTAAATCTTTCCGGCCTTGGCCTCGACGAACTTCGGCTCCTGGGAGAAATCCGTCTGGCTTCCCGCCACGTCCATGGCCAGGCGGGAGACGCGGAGCTGTTCCTTGCCGGCCGTATCGAGCTGGCTGATCTCGGTGACCGCCGGGCTTTGCTTCAGAAGCCTGAGATAGTCGAAGCGCCGCTGGTCCAGGGCCATGGACCGGGCTCCCCACTGTGCCTGGGTGGTCCAGCCGATCTGACGCTCGATCTCCTTGATGAACTGCTCGATCTTGGAGGCGGCGGCCTGGGCCTTCTCCCGCTGGATGCGGCCGAGGGCCGTCTTGTTTTCCTGGTAGGAGAAATAGATCTCCACGAGGCCGCTGGTCACCAGCGCACCGCTGACCAGGCTCACGAAGAGGACCACGTACTTCCGGAAGAGGCGGCCCCGAGGCTTACTGAGCGCCATGCTGGGCCATTATATAACTAATTGGTGTATAGTTGAGGCCGTGTCGTTTTGGAGGCGCTTCATGAAAGAGCCCGATCCCGAACTCCAGAAACGCCTGCCGCCCGGCCAGGTCCTGACGGCCAAGTGGCCGGTGTTGACCTATGGCCTGACTCCCCATGCCACCCTCAAGAAGTGGAGCTTCCGCTGCTTCGGCCTGGTCGAAACGGAGGTCTCCTGGACCTGGGAGGAGTTCCTGAAGCTGCCCCGGGTGGAGATCACCTCCGACGTCCACTGCGTGACGCGCTGGTCGAAGCTGGACAACCGCTGGGAGGGGGTCCACATCCGCGACCTCATGAAGCACGTCAGGGTCAAGCCCGAGGCGATGACGGTCATGGTCCACGCGGAGGCGGGGTACACGACCAACATCCCGCTCCAGGACCTGATCGACGACGACGTGCTCCTAGCCATCAAGCACAACGGCCGCGACCTAGAGCCCGACCACGGCGGGCCCTGCCGGCTGGTGTTGCCCAAGCTCTACTTCTGGAAGAGCGCCAAGTGGGTGCGGGGCTTCGAGTTCCTGGACGTGAACGCGCCCGGCTTTTGGGAGGTCAACGGCTACCACATGCACGCCGACCCCTGGAAGGAGGAGCGCTACTCCGATCAGGAGACCCGCGCCATGCAGCAGATGCGGGCTGAGGCCGCGCGCAAACTCCGCGACCGCCCCTCACCTTAATCCTCTCCCCTCGGGGGAGAGGGGAGGGTGAGGGGGGTCAAGGCAGCAGCAGGACCTTTCCCCTGGTCTTGCGTTCGCTGAGGTGGTCGTGGGCCTTGGCCACTTCCCGGAGTGGGAAGGTCGCGCTGATGATCGGGCGGATCCTGCCGGCAGCCACCAGCCGCAAGATTTCCTGGAGCCCCTCCCGGCTCGGCCTCTGGTAGTAGCGCCCGAGGTGGAAGCCGATCACGGAGAGGTTACCGAAGAGGAGCAGCGGCGTCACGACCGTTGCCGGCACGCCACCCGCCACCCCATAAGTGATGAGGCGGCCCAGCGGGGCCAGGCACTGGATGCTCTTGTCGAAGACGTCCCCGCCGACGCACTCGAGGATCAGGTCCACCCCTCGGCCGTCTGTCTTGGCCTTGACGATCTCGGCGAAGTCCTGGGTCGTGTAGTTGATGGTCTCGTGGGCGCCGAGCTCCCGGGCCAGCGCGAGCTTGTCATCGGCCGACGCCGTGGCGAAGATGCGGGCACCGAAGAGCCTAGCGAGCTGGACCGCGGCGGTGCCGACTCCCGACGCGGCGGCGTGGATGAGGACCGACTCTCCAGGCGCAAGGCGGCCAAGATCCCTGAGCATGTGCAACGCCGTGAGGTAGTTGACGGGGAGGGCGGCGGCCTGGACCGCCGAGAGGGACTCGGGAACCGAGAAAACCCTTGCCGCAGGGGCGGCGGCCCGCTCGGCATAGCCGCCGACACTCAGCATGGCGACAACCCGGTCCCCGGGCTTGAAGTCGGTGACCGCGTTGCCGGCCTTCACGACCCGTCCGGCCATCTCGAAGCCCGGGGTGATCGGCAGGCCCTCGATGGGGTACATCCCGATCCGCATCATCACGTCGGCGTAGTTCACGCCCGAAGCCTCCATCTGGATCAGCACATCTCCCGGGCCAAGCGTCGGTTCCGGGACCTCCTCGGTCTTCAGAACTTCCGGGCCGCCGAACTCGTGGATGCGGACGGCTTTCATTTTTCACCTGGGGCGGGCACCCGGGCTGTCGCCACGCCCGCCCCCGCCGGAATCTTGCGTTCAGTCATGTCTCATGCCCGATCTTTGCTCTTGCCGTCACAGTGTGGCCGTGCCCTCCGCGCGACCCTTCATCACCGTCCCGGCCGTACCCAGATGCCGCGGTCGTGCATCAGGCGAATCTGCTTCTTGATGACCTTCTCCCGGTACTCGGCGTGCTTCATGGGCGCCCGCTTCAGGTAGAGATTCTTCGGGTAGATCGGCTTCTCGTAGACGATCTGATAGAGCTCGGTGCGGAGGTCCTTCATCCAGTTGTCCCACTGGGCCCGGGCGCGGTGGTCGCGCAGCGCCTCGATGTCGATGACGCCCCCGACGTAGGTCGAGCCGGCGCCGTACTCCTGGCGCCCGACGATCTGCCCCTTGTAGTTGATGATGAAGGAGCGGCCGCCGAAGGTGTCGATGGGCGTCGTCTCCTCGGGGAAGAGGTAGTAGGTGCCCATGTTGGGCGCCACGATGTACAGGTTGTTGTCGAGGGCCCGGGCGCGGCTCTGGATCTCGAAGATCTCGTTGCCGGTCGCGGGGTGGGGGTACGAGGCGCGATAGACGACCTCGGCCCCGTTCATGGCGAGGGCCCGGGCGTTCTCGGGATACGAGCCCTCGTTGGCCATCATGATCCCCAGGCGGCCGATCTCGGTGTCCACAACGGGCCAGAAGGCTTTCAGATTGCGGCCGTACTTTTCCACCCACCAGTCATAGACGTCGTGGGGGCAGACCGAGTGCTCCACGGGGAAGAGCGGCGAGACCTTGTAATGCTTGAGGATCACCTTGCCCCGTGGGTTGAGGATGAAGCCGACGTTGAAGAAGCGGTCCTTGAGGTCCGGGTGACGCGCCTTGGCCTGGGCCATGATGAAGGCGTCGTACTCCCTGGCGATCTTGCCCAGGAACTCCGTCTCCTCGCCAGGAATATCGATGGCGCCCTCCCGGGCGAACGTCGCGTGATCGAGGTCGAGCACCTCGTCGTTGAACCCCTGGAGCGCGCCTTCGGGGAAGGCGATGAGCCCGACGGGAAGGTCGAGGCTCGAGAGCCAGGAAGCGGCCTTCACCAGGTGGGAGAGGTGCTCCAGGTTGATCCTGATGTCCTTGCGCTTGCGGATGCCCCGGACGGTGGGGATCAGCCCGACAGCCGTGTACGGCTTGATCATAGGCTCGCTCCTCCCTGCTGGCGCTCGACTTCTTCCATGATCATGGCGTTGAGGTCGTCGATGAGCTTGGCGCGGTCCACACGGCCGTCGTTCCGGATCGCCTCGCGGATGCGGGCCGGCCGGGCGGAGAGCATGATGAGGTGCGTTCCGATCGCCACGGCCTCCTCGATCGAGTGGGTGACGAAGAGGATCGTCCGGCCGGTCTCCTGCCAGATCCGCCGCACCTCGTTCTGCATGATGCGCCGGTTCTGCGCGTCGAGGGAGGCGAAGGGCTCGTCCATCAGAAGGACGTCGGGCTCGACGGCCAGGGCGCGGGCGATCGCGGCGCGCTGCCGCATCCCCCCGCTGACCCGCCCCGGATAGTAGTCCTCGAAACCCCGCAGTCCGGCGGTGCCGAGGTAGCGGTTGGCGATGGCGCGGCGGTCGCCGAGCGGCAGGCCGAGGGGTTTGAGGACCAGGGCCACGTTGTCGCGCAGGGACATCCAGGGGAGCAGGCGGTCCTCCTGGAAGACCACGCCCACGTGGCGGTCGTGCCCCTGTTCCGCCACGACGGGCTTGCCGTCCAGCAGGACCGTGCCGCGCGTGGCCGGCTCCAGGCCGCCGATGATCCTGAGCAGCGTCGTCTTCCCACACCCATTCGGACCCAGCAGGCAGACGAACTCCCCGGCGTCCACGCTGAAGGAGACGCTATCGATGATCGGGATAAGGAAGTCCTTCCCGACGCCGGAGACGACGAGCTTCACCGCCATCGCGCGAGCCGCTGCGACAGGGTATCGAAGACGAGCTTGTCGGTGGCGAGCATCACGAGGATCATCACCAGGGCCCAGACGAACACCATCTGGGTTTCCAGGATCTCGCGGCTGTAGTTCATGATGTAGCCGATCCCGGACGTGACGCCGAAGATCTCCGCGACGACGGAGACCTTGAGCGCGAGCCCGAAGCCCACCTTCATCCCCGCCACGAGGTAGGGGAGCGTGGAGGGGATCACGATCGCGGCGAACTTCTGGCGCCCGCTCAGCCGGTAGACGTCCCCCATCTCGAGGAGGCGCCGGTCCACGTTCTGCACCCCCTCGACGATGTTGGAGGCGACCACGGGGAGGGTGATCATGAAGGTCGTGAAGATGGGGGCCCAGTTGCTGAGGCCGAACCAGATGATGGAGATCACGATCCAGACGAAGACCGAGGTGGAGTTGAGGACGGCGAGAAAGTCGTGGACGACACCCCGCGCGGTGCGCGAGACGAACGCCGCGAGGCCCATCAGAACCGCGATCCCCACTGCGCCGCCGAAGCCCACGGCGATGCGGTAGAGGGAGGCCCCCGTGTGCTTCCAGATCTCCCCGCTCTGGAGGATGTCGCCGAATCCCCTGAGCACGGCGAGGGGAGCGGGCAGGACATAGGCGCCGTAGCGCCAGGAGAGGAGTGACCAGACCACGAGGATGACGAGGACGGCGCCGAGCGTCGGGAGGTGGAGCCGGTTCGCCCAGTCCCGCCGCGTCATGAAGGGCCTCCGTTCGAGCGCCGGCTTTGCCGGCGCAACCCCTTTCTCGGGGGGAGGTTCGGAAGGGGGGCGGAGCCCCCCTCCGAGTAATCACGCCCGGTGGAAGAACTCGCGGCGGATCCGATCCGGGTTGTCCCAGATGTCGGACTTGAGGAAGCCGAACTCCTTGTTGATCTTGAGCTGGGCGATCAGCGTCTCGACCTGCTCGTCTGCCAGGCCGTGGAGCATCCGCACGGTTTCCTTGTGCGCGACCTGGATCACGTCCTTCGGCAGCTTGGTCACCTCGGCGACGATCTCCATGGCGCGGGCCGGCTTGTTGTACCAGATGTCCACGGCGTCTTTCTGGGCCGCGTTGAGGTCCCCCGCGATCTGGGGGTTCTTCTGGAGGAACTCGTTGTGGACGAGATAGCAGACGTGGACGGGGAAGCCCGCGGCCCGCCCCGTTGCCTTGCGCCAGAGATCGATCTGCTTGGTGAGATAGACCCCCTCGCCGCGGAACACCACGGAGTCGGTGATGGGCTGCCAGGCGATGATCGCGTCCACGTCTTTCTTGCCGAGGAGCGTGACCATGTCGGGCGGGGAGGTGGCCGTGACGATCTGGGTGTCCTTCTGAAGGTCGAAGCCGTAGCCCTTGAGCGTGAGGGCGCGGATGTCGAAGAAGGTCGAGGTGCCGACGATCGCGGCGATCTTCCGGCCCTTGAGGTCCTCGACCTTCGAGAGCCCGGCGTCTTTGCGCGCGACGATCGCGCCCAGCACCGCGGTGGCCACGCCCGTGACCTTGAGGGGGACACCGTCCTCGAAGGCCTTGGCGGCCAGGGCGAAGCTCATGTCGATGGCGTCCACGTTCTTCGAGGCGAGCTGGTTCAGCAGGGGCCCCGGCGCCCCAGGCACGATCGAGTACTCGGCCGACCACCCGTGCTTGCCGAGGAGGTCCTCCTTGTGGATGATCTCGGTCGCCGCCCAGCCGAGCTGGAGGTAGGCCAGCCGGACCTTGCCCTTGCCCTGGGCGCTGAGGACAGGGGGGCGGCCCAGCCAGACACCGGCCGCTACCCCCGCGCCCGCCTTGAGGAACTCGCGGCGCCCGATCATCATGCTGAACCTCCTACCCTTTTACTTTGGGCAGGTGCGTGAGGGCCTCGGCGACCTTCTCGGCGGGGTACTCGTAATCCTGGAGCTTGCCCGCCAGATGCGCCTCGTACGCCCCGAGGTCGAAATGGCCGTGGCCCGACAGGTTGAAGACGATCGCCTGCCGCTTGCCTTCCTTCTTGCATCGGAGCGCCTCGTCGATCACGACACGGATCGCGTGAGCCGATTCGGGGGCGGGAATAATCCCCTCGGCGCGGGCGAACTGGATGGCGGCCTGGAACGTGGCGACCTGCGGCACCGCCACGGCCTCGATCATCCCCTCGTCGTAGAGCTTGCAGACGAGCGCCGCCATGCCGTGGTAGCGGAGCCCGCCGGCGTGGACCGGCGGCGGGACGAACGTGTGGCCGAGCGTGTGCATCTTGACGAGCGGCGTGAGGCCCACCGTGTCGCCGAAGTCGTAGGCGTACTTGCCCTTGGTGAGACTCGGGCAGGCGGTCGGCTCGACGGCGATGACGCGGAGCTTTTTCTTCTTGCCGGTAAGCTTGTCGGCAACGAAGGGGAAGGAGAAGCCCGAGAAGTTGGAGCCGCCCCCGATGCAGCCGACCAGGATGTCGGCCTCGTCGTCGGCCTTGTCGAGCTGCTTCTTCGTCTCCAGGCCGACGATCGTCTGGTGCATGAGCACGTGGTTCAGCACGCTGCCGAGGGAGTACTTCGTGTCCTCGCGGGTGGCCGCGTCCTCCACCGCCTCGCTGATCGCGATGCCGAGGCTCCCGGGGGAGTTTGGATCCTGCTCGAGGATCTTCTTGCCGGCCTGGGTGTCGGGGCTTGGGCTCGGGACGACCTGGGCGCCCCAGGTTTCCATCAGGACGCGCCGGTAGGGCTTCTGGTGATACGACACTTTCACCATGTACACCTTGCACTGGAGGCCGAAGAAGGCGCAGGCCATCGCGAGGGCCGACCCCCACTGCCCAGCCCCGGTCTCCGTGCTGAGGCGCGTCACGCCCTGCTTCTTGTTGTAGTAGGCCTGGGCCACGGCCGTGTTCGGCTTGTGGCTGCCCGCCGGGCTGACGCCCTCGTATTTGTAGTAGATCCGCGCTGGCGTGCCGAGGGCCTTCTCCAACCGCCGCGCCCGGTAGAGCGGCGTGGGACGCCAGAGCCGGAACACGTCCCGCACCTCCTCGGGGATCTCGATCCACCGTTCCTGGCTGACCTCCTGCTTGATCAGCTCCATGGGGAAGAGGGGCGCCAGATCCTGGGGCCCGATGGGCTGGCCCGTGCCCGGGTGGAGAACCGGCGGGAGCGGCGTCTTGAGATCGGCCTGGATGTTGTACCACTTGGTGGGGATGTCCTTCTCGTCGAGCTGGTACTTGGTGCGCTCCTTGTCAGGCATGGCGGCCTCCTTCGCTGTCGGTGCGGAGCCCGGAGAAAAAGTGCGCTAATGGTACAGAGCCGGCCGGAGCCTGTCAACGGCCAAACCGGGTGGCTCCGAGGGCGCCTCCGGCCAGGGCCAGGGCCCCGGCCGCCAGGAATGTGGAGGGAAACCCGGCGCGCCCCAGGACGAGGCCGAAGCCGATGGCGCCGGCTCCGATGCCCAGCTCGAAGGCGGTGAAGAAGGTGCCCATGGCTTTGCCTCGCTCGATGGGGGGCACCAGGTCTACCGTCCACGCCATGAGCGACGGCTGGGCGGCCCCGAAGCCGATTCCGTAGAGCGTTCCGGCCAGGACCAGGGTGAGAGGCCCTCCGCGAAGCGCGAGGGCCGCCGTGGCGAGGCCGGCTAGAATCATGCCTGCCGCCGACACGGGCGCCCGGCCGAGGCGGTCAGAAAGCCGGCCGGCGTATCCCCTGACGGCCGCCACGACGGACGCGAAGACCAGGAAGAAGATGCCAGGGTTTCCCGCGTCGATCGAGCGGACGTAGAGGGGGAGGAAGGCCATCAGGACTCCGTAGGTGGCCATGAGGCAGAAGAGAATCGCCGACGGGAACAGGGCGGCCGGGCTCAGCACCGACGCCAGGCCGAAGGCCACGCGGCGCAGCCCGGGCGCCGTCTCCTTGAGCGAAAGGGCCAAGGCGAGCGCCAGCGCCGCGGCGGCCGCCGAGGCGGCGAAGAGGGAAGGGAAGCCGAGCTGTTCCATCAGCCACACTCCCACGACCGGGCCCAGCGCGAGCGCCAGATTTCCCGCGGCGCCGAAAAAGCCCATGGCCTCCCCCCGCCGCTCCGGCGGGGCGATATCCGCCACCACCGCCGTCGCCGCGGTGGGGTACAAGCCCATGCCGGCGCCGTGGACGACGCGGACGGCGAGCAGCGCCCCCACGCTCCGGCTCCACCCGTAGAGGAGCGAGGAGGCGAGGAAGAGCAGCGTGCCGGCGACGAGGAGGGGGAGCCGGCCGTAGCGATCGGCCGCCCAGCCGGCCCACGGCCGCACCGTCATGGACGAGAGCGCGAAGAAACCGACGATCAGGCCGATCTCGGATTCGGGGATTCCCAGGGCCCGCGCGTAGAGGGGGATGGTCGGGAGCAGCAGGTAGAACGAGAGGAAGAATGGGAAGGCGCCGGCCCAGAGGCGCAGGAACTCGCGCGTGGCGAGGCGGGGGGGAGCCGTCATCAGGCGCGGCGGCGCGCCCGCGCCAGGACGAGGGCACCCAGGGCGCCGGCGGCGAGGAGCGGGATTCCCAGCCAGTAGCGCTGCCGCTCCCGCGCCTTTCCCCGGAGCGTCTTGAGGACCATGCGATCCCCGGCCGCGATTTCCCCGCGGCTCGCGAGGAACTGGCGAAGCCGCTCCTGCTGCTCTTGACCCATCTGCCGCGTCCCCCACTGGACCTCCTGCTGGATCGCGCGCAGGCGCTGGAGCTCCGCCTGGCCGCGCCCGCTCGCTTCCCGGCTCTCCCAGTACGTGTCGCGCTCCCGCGGGGTGAGGAACGCGAGCTCGACGGCCGGCGCCGCCTCCTCGAGCCAGTTGAGCCAGTGGTGGTCCATTCGGGGGAAGAGGAGGAGCAGGCCGCCCGCCACCGCGACGAGAACGCAGCCTACCATAGCGACTCCCGCGAGCGCCTTGACTCCCCGGGTGCGGACCTGGCGGATGAGCGCCCGCGTCCCGATTCCCAGCGCGACCGCTCCCAGGAAGGCGCCGAACGTCGTGACGACGGCGGCCCCGGTGGGAAGGTCCCAGAGGTACGAGGCGGTGAGCCCCACCACGCTCACGAGGAACCCGAAGCCCCAGCCGAGCAGCAGGCGGCCTGCAACCGAGCGCGTCAGCAGCGCCCCGACCGCCGCGGGAACGATGAGGTAGGAGAAGACGAGGAGGACCCCGGCGATCCGGACGGAACTCGTGACCACGAAGCCGAAGGAGGCGTAGAAGAGGAAGTCCCACCAGCGGATCCACCGTTCTTCCCTGAGGGCGGCTTCGGGGTCGAACGAGATCTGGAGAACCGGGCGCCGGACCGCCCAGTGAATCGCCCCGACTACCGCGTAGAGGATCGCCAGGGCGCCGACCTCCTTCGGCGTCACGGTCAGGATGCTTCCCACTAGGAGCTGTTTGATGTGCTCGCTCCCCTGCGGCGCCCGGTCCACGACCAGCACCGCCGCGGCCGCGGACACCGCGTAGACGATGCCGATGATCGCTTCCTGGGGAATCGCGGCGCGACGCATCCGGCTGACCGAGAAGAGCAGGGCCCCGCCCACCGTGAATGACAGGGCGTACCAGTAGGCCGCGTCGCTTTGAATGGGGTGCCCGGCCAGGAAGGCGACCGTGATCCCGAGGGCCGCCACCTGAGCCAGGGCCAGGTCCACGAAGATGACTCCGCGCGCGAGGACGTGGAGGCCGAGGTAAACGTGGATCCCGGTCAGGACCAGGCAGGCGAGGAAGGGGACCCAGAGGAACTCGAGGGCCAGCGACATCAGCGCGCGGCAGCCAGAGCGTCGGTCAGGCGTTTGATGTTCAGGTCGAAGAGCGCTACGTAATCCCTGGCTCCGGGATCGCCGCCCACCGACGGAATCAGCGTGACCATGCGGGCGCCGCTCCGGGCGGCGACCTGGCTCACCACCGAGGCATTCGCGGACGGCTCCGCGATGAGCAGTTTGACCCCCGCCGCCTTCATCTTCTGGGTGAGGGAGGCCAGATAGGCCGGGGAGGGCGGCACCCCCGGAGTCGGCTCGACCGCGGCGACCACGACGAGGCCGAAGCGCTCGGCGAAGTACGGCCAGGTTTCGTGGACGACGACGACCCGGGTGCCGCGGTACGGGGCCATGGCCTGGGCCCAGCGCCGGAGGCCCGCGTCCAGCTGTTCGAGGAAGCGCTTCCGGTTTGCCTCGAAATGCGCGCGCTCAGCCGGGGCGAGGCGCGCCAGCGCGTCGAGGATGGCGCCGCTCATGGGCCGGGAGTTCTCAGGGTCCAGCCAGTAGTGGGTATTCCCGAAGCCGTGAACGTGGACGCCCCGCTCGCTTCTGACCCTCGGCGTTTCGGCCTGGAGGAGCTGGATCCCTTTGGCTGTGTCGAGATAGTGGGGGCTGCCGGGAGCGAACCGGGGGTCGTTGACCGAGCGAAGGACGCGGGTCAGCCATGGCTCGTGATCCAGGCCAATCCTCACGAGCAGGGCGGCGGCCTTCAACTTGACCAGCTGCCCGGGCTTCACCTCGACGGCGTGGGGGTCCGCGAGTGGGGGAGCCAGGGCTTCAACCTGGACCCGGTCTCCCCCTACGGCTTCCACCAGCGCCTTGAGGTCCGTGGTGGTGGTGACGACGGAGAGCGGGCCGCCGCCCCAGGCGGGGGCGGCGGCTAGGAGGACAAGGCTTAACGCGCGGAGCAACCTGCTACTTTTTAACGAAGAGCGACTTGGGCACCATGCAGTGGACTCCCTTGCGGACGTCCACCACCTGGGTTACCCGGCAGTCGGCCGCCATGGAGGCCAGCGAGTAGGCCTCGTACCGGTCCAGGGGGACCATCTTCTGCTTCGACAGGAAGTCCACCGTCTCTCGAACCGCGTTGACCATCGCCTTGTTGAGGTCCTCGTCGAACCCCATCATGATCCAGTGGGTCTTGGTCTCCATCCGCGGCCACTCGAGCTTCATGTCCTTCCGCACGATCGGCTGCATCACGATCTCCCGGTAGGCGCACTCGAGCCCCGTCAGGTTCACCTCACCGTTGCCCTGACGGCAGTGGGAGTCGCCGGTCCAGATGAGGCCGCCCTTGAGGAAGACCGGGATGAAGATCGTGGTGCCTTCCTGGAGCTCGTTGAGGTCCATGTTGGAGCCGTTCTTCCAGGGGCGGATCGTCGAGACCGGCGCCATCGGGTCGGTGGATCCGCCCTTCCGGGGTGAGGGGTCGTTGGGATCGATCCCGACGGCCAGGGTGCCGGGGAACGGCTGGAGGTCGAGGATGATCCCCGGCTTGAATTCAGCCTGACGCTTGTCCCAGTCCAAATAGAAGAACTTCACGAAGCCGTCGGGCATCTCGGGGGCGAGGGCGCCGATCGTGGGGAACTCCTTGCCGGGCAGGTTGAAGTTGATCCCGAAGGCTTTGGGAACGATTTTCAGGATCCTGATCTCGAGCACGTCGCCGGGCTCGGCGCCGTTGACGTAAATGGGCCCGGTCAGCGAGTGGGGACCGCCGCCGGGGTTGGCCTTCCTGAGGGCGACGATCTCCTCCATCGTGGTTCCCGGCTGGATCTTGTTATGGGCGTGCATCATGGTCTCGACGGCCACGATGTCTCCCGAGTTGACGACGAGCTTGGCAGGCTCCTTGGGGTCGAGCCAGCCCCACTGGGTGGTCTCCAGCGTGGCGGGGAGGACGTGATACTTCCCGCCGGCCACCGACACGGTGCGCTGCCGCTTGGACTCCTCCATCTGCTGGGCGACCGCGTAGAACCCCGCGGTGAATACGAGCAGCAAGACGGTGAGGCCGATCAGAACTCCCTTTCGCTGCTTGAGTCTTGCCATAGACGCCTCCTGTTTCGGGGTGAGGGTTACAGGGCCGCCTTGAGAATCTCCAGGATCTCGTCGGGGTCGTGGACCCGCCGCGGGTTCATCCCCGGCCGAAGCTCGTCGAACGTTGCCTGGGCGATGGGGGGGAGGTCCGCCTCGGTGACGCCCACCTCTGTGAGCCGCGTGGGGCAACCGAGCGCCTTGATCGCGCGGGCCACGGTCTTCGTCGCCGCCTTGGCCGCGTCCTCGGTGCTCTTCCCCTCCGTCATGACTCCCGCGGCCTCGCCGATCA
>Ga0209342_10002887_pt1 | contig 18282 bp, 19 predicted proteins | sample RifCSP16_2_FD_184023 | JGI IMG/M metagenome (GOLD analysis project Ga0209342, IMG submission 184023) | Soil microbial communities from Rifle, Colorado - Rifle CSP2_sed 16_2 (SPAdes) (version 2) | ecosystem: Environmental > Terrestrial > Deep subsurface > Rock core/Sediment | place: Rifle... | reverse complement strand
ATAGAATGTCAAAGAGGAGAGTACAATGAAGATGTCTCCGGTTTTGGCTATTTTGATATCAGGTCTTTCTTTCCTTCTCAAAAGACAGAATTAGACAAAATTAAGCTTAACAGCGATGAACACTGGAATGTGAAGGGACATGGGATAGCGGCAAGAGCCATTGTCGAAACCTTAATTAATAATAAAATTATTGACAAAGAATATCTTAAAGAGCCTGAATAACAAAATTTACAAGTCTCAAATGGAGTTTTTCAAACAGCTTGAATAATTTATATATTTTACGGTATGATTAATAACTTCTTTTAATGTCCAGGGGCCGATCGAATGAAAATGCAAACAATCAGATCATGTTGCCGCGCTGTTTTTTATATTTTTGTTCTCTCTTTAATCTTTACGGGATGTGGCGGGAACGATAATAACAAAGAAATATCAGGAGGATTTGTCTGGGTTGCCTTTCCGGAAGAACTAAGTGTTATCCGTGGAGATCAAGCCCGATTTGTATTAAATATATCCTCCATAAGCGGTATCCCTTTGCCCAAAACAGCGAGCTTTTCTATATCAGGTCTCCCGGCAGGAGCAGAGGGTTTCTTCCTTGCAGATAAATTCTATCTACCCGCCAATGTCTTTCTATATATAAACACTACGACAGATACACCCATAGGAAGTTTCCCGATTACAATTAGCAGCAGTCAAACTACCGAAGAACTCTCCATTACGCTCATTGTAAAGCCGATGCAATGGGAACAGGCTAACGTCAATGCATCAGATTCCCAGCCGCCAGGCCTTTCGAGCCACTCAGCCGTTTATGATGAAGGTGCCGATCAGATGATTATCTTTGGTGGAGTAGTCCCTGGGGGATTGTCAGCAGACCTGTGGAGCCTCCGGGACGTAACAGGTACTACACCTGTTTGGGATCAGGTTTCTGCCGGAGGGAGTTCCCTGCCTGCCGCCCGCACAGGGCATAAGGCGGTATATGACCCTGACGGAAAAAGGATGATCATCTGGGGAGGGGTGGGGCAGGATCAGGATTTTATTGTTGACCGTCTGTGGGTTCTGACAAATGCCGATGGAAGTGGAGGGACTCCAACCTGGGTTCAATTGTCTGAAGGGGCAGGCCAGTCTCCTTCAAGCCGTTTTGGATTTTCCATGGTCTATGATCCCGGCAGCAATCGCGTTATTGTCTTCGGCGGGGCTGAAACGGATGGAGACACCACAACACTGCTTAATGACGTCTGGGTACTTACCAATGCGAATGGACTTGGAGGCGACCCTGCATGGATTAATATAACACCTGCATCGGGCAGTATCCCAAATCCGAGGATGATGCATTCGGCGGTGTATGATAGCAGCAACAACAGAATGATTGTCTTCGGGGGGAGCACAGACTCTGAACCTTTAAATGATGTATGGGTGTTAACCCATGCAAATGGACTGGATGAAAACGGCCAGGACACGCCCCCTTCCTGGCAACCTTTGTCTGTATCCGGAGATCTTCCGGCCGCCCGCCAGGGACATACCGCGGTATTTAACCCTTCAACCAACCGTATGACTATCTTTGGGGGAGTAGATGCCCAGGGGGGGATTGTGGACGATCTCTGGGTTATAGAAAAGGCCAATGGGGTTGAAGGACCCAACACATGGAGCTCGAACATTATCTTTCATACCTCAAAGGTGTCTTACCCTGACGCCAGAGCCAATCACTCTGCGGTTATCAATGTAGAGAATGACACGATGGCAGTCTTCGGCGGGTTTTTAAAAGATACCTCATCAAATGAAACATCTTCAAATGAAGCTTGGCTACTGAGGCATGCATCAGGTGAAGAATAATGCTGCCGCTGTCTCCCCCGGTTACCACCCCGCTAATCCTTTCCGCAAAAACCGCAGCGATCGTTATTGATCAGCTCGATTAAACAATCTCTTACCTTTAAAACACTCCAGCCTGGTATGGGACTAGCTATGTACCGGGGTTAGAATACCTCTATGTTGCAGTCACTTGACTCATCATGTTAATTAGCATAGCATTATCGTCATCATGACGAACAACAAAGGCCCTATAGGTATATTTGACTCTGGTATTGGCGGGCTTACTGTTCTCAAAGAGATTATCACGGCACTGCCGGCCGAGGATACTCTGTACTTAGGAGATACTGCCCGTTTACCCTATGGGACTAAGTCTGAAGAGTCAGTCATTAAATATTCTGTAGAGAATACAAGATTTCTATTAAAGTACGATATAAAGCTCCTTGTCGTAGCATGCAATACTGCATCTGCAGTAAGCCTTCAGGTTTTAAGGAAACAATTTTCCATCCCTATTATTGGTGTGATTGAAGCGGGTGCCCGTGCTGCGTCCCGCGATACGAAAAACGGCAAAGTTGGTATTATCGGAACTGAGACAACAGTAAGCAGCAGTGCCTATACAAAGGCCATCAGGGAGATAAACGCTGATATTGATACAGTTGGACAGTCATGTCCTCTGTTCGTCCCGCTTGTGGAAGAAGGGTGGATTGATGATGACGTTACACTGGCTGTTGCAGAGCGTTACCTTAGGGTACTAAAAAACAAGGGGATAGATACATTGGTGTTGGGATGTACGCACTATCCTCTCTTAAAGGGAATAATACAGAAGGTGATGGGAGAGAGTGTGAGATTGATTGATTCTGCGGAAGAGACGGCGACAGAGGTGAAAGAGGTGTTGATGCGATTAAGCTTAACCGACAGGTCAGATAGGGGAGGGAGTGCTCCTGTCAGGAGATATTTTGTGACTGACGTTCCCCGCCGTTTTGAGGAACAGGGGAGCAGGTTTCTTGGGGAGAGGATTGGGAAGGTGGAGAAGGTGGCATTGATCCTGTAACAGCTTGGGGGAAAGGTATTTCCAGATGAAAAGAATAGATGGAAGAAAAGTTGATCAGTTAAGGAATGTAAAGATACACAGGAATTACATTAAGTATGCAGAGGGTTCTGCACTCATAGAGGTTGGAGATACAAAGGTTATCTGTACTGCTACCATAGAGGATAAAGTGCCTCCGCATCTTAAGGGGCAGAACAAGGGCTGGATTACTGCAGAATATGCCATGATCCCCCGTTCTGCTTTGCAGAGAATTGTAAGGGAATCAGCACGGGGCAAGATAGGCGGCAGGACACATGAAATACAGCGCCTTATTGGAAGGGCGCTCAGGGCTGTTGTTGAGTTGGATAAGCTGGGTGAGAGGACTGTGTGGATTGACTGTGATGTTATACAGGCTGATGGAGGTACGCGCACGGCCTCGATTACCGGGTCATTCGTTGCCCTTGTTGATGCAATCCGTTTTGCACAGAAGAATGGACAGATAAAAAAGGATCCTATTAAAGACTATCTTGCGGCTGTGAGTGTTGGTGTTGTGGATGGAGAGCCTGTGCTTGACCTCAATTATGCTGAAGACTCCACTGCAGAGGTTGATATGAATATTGTAATGACAGGGAAAGGGAGGTTTGTGGAGGTCCAGGGGACTGCCGAAGGTGCGCCATTCTCTAAGAATATGATGGAAGGGTTGATTACACTTGCTAAAAAGGGGATAGAGGAGTTGGTTGAGATGCAGAGGAAACTGATAGGGGAATTGTAAAAATAAGGTTCAGTTGATGCTTAAGATAGTAATAGCAACAAGAAATTCCGGCAAGATAGCGGAGATACATTCAATAATAAATTGTTCAGAAATTAAGAACAAGGTAGAAATAGAGACCCTCGCCTCTTATTCCGGTATCCCTGAGGTCATTGAGGATGGTAAGACTTTCGCAGAGAATGCCTCGAAGAAGGCACGTATAGTTGCAAAGTTTACAGGAGATATTGCAGTTGCAGATGATTCAGGTCTTGAAGTGGATGCGCTGGGTGGTGCACCGGGTGTATATTCAGCAAGATTTGCAGGGGAAGGTGCTACGGACGCTGATAATATCAAAAAGCTTATGGGGTTATTGAAGGATACTCCTTTTGAAAAGAGGGGGGCAAGGTTTGTATGTGTAATTGCAATTTCAACTCCGGCCGGTGACGTGAGCCTTGCAGAAGGCGAATGTTACGGTTTTATTGCAGCAGAAGAGCGTGGATTATCCGGTTTCGGTTACGATCCTGTTTTTGTAGTCCCTGAATATGGAAAGACATTTGCCGAGTTGGGAAGCGACATAAAGAATAAGATAAGTCACCGCGCTGCTGCGCTTGGCAAGCTTTGTAATATCCTTGAAACATTGATCCAATTCCCCCCCTGACAGGTGATGGCTGTAATAAAGAATTTAATTGTCAAATATGTAATCCCGCCAATAGGAATGCTCATCATTTACCTTCTCGGTATAACTTACAGGAAGGAAGTACTTGGTGGAGAATCAGAGCTGTCCCTGATAACAAGAGGTCTTAATCCCATATATGCCTTGTGGCATGGACGGCTGTTCTATATGACGTTTCTCTGCAGATGGCAGGGAATCTTCGCCCTCGTGAGTCCAAGTACTGACGGGGAGATTATAGCAAGGACTGTAAGGCTATTCGGGATAAGGACAATAAGAGGTTCTTCTTATAAAGGCGGCAGTAAGGCATTTCGGGAATTAATAAGAGTTGTCAGAGATAAAGGCCGGGTGTTTATTACTGTGGATGGTTCAAGGGGGCCTGTATTCAAGGTTCAGAAGGGTATTCTCCATCTTGCAAAAATCAGCAATATGCCGGTTCTGCCGGTTACATATGGTGCAGAGAAGGCGCTTGTTTTTAAAAGCTGGGACAGATTTATTATCCCTCATCCCTTTACCCGTGTGGTTGTAATATACGGGGAGCCTGTTTATGTGCCAAGAGATTCTTCTGAAGAAGAGATTGAAAAGAAAAAGGTTGAGCTTGAGGAGAGGCTTGTCAAGATGACGGAGCGGGCGGATCATTACTTTAAATAGAGTGCATGATGTATTTTCTTTATAACATACTCCTCATAATCCTGCTTATTTTCACCTTTCCGTTCTGGATTTTTAAAGTCCTGACAAAAGAGAAACACAGGAAGGGTTTTTGGGAAAAACTGGGGATTGCTAAAGAGAGTCCCTCTCCCTCAGGGAGAGGGGAAGGGGAGAGGGTGGGATTTTCAAATGCAATGCGCATCCACATTCACGCCGTCTCAGTAGGTGAAGTAATAGCAGCCACTCCTTTCATCAAAGAGCTAAGGCAGAGGCATCCGGAAATAAGGCTTATTCTGTCCACAGTTACCCCCACAGGTAATGAGGTGGCACGTAAGAGACTTCCTGAGGTAGACCATATATTATATTCACCATTTGATTTACCCTGGTCAGTTAAGAAATTTATTAATAGAGTCAGGCCGGACCTTTATGTTTCTGTCGAGACAGAGTTGTGGCCCAATTTCCTGAGGGAGGTAAAGCGCTCCGGTGCAAAGTCAATCATAATCAATGGCAGGATTTCTCCGGATGCCTTTAATGGATATAAAAGGTTCCGTCCGTTTATGAAGAAAGTACTCTCAAATGTTGATCTCTTCTGCATGCAGAGTGATGAGGATGCAAGGCGAATTAGAGAAATAGGTGCGTCTCCTGAATCTGTGATGGTTACAGGTAACATGAAGTATGATCAGAAGTTTATCGAAATGGATGAAGATGCAAGTTACGCAAAGATGCTCTTGTTTGGAATAAACAAGGGGGACAAGGTAATAGTAGCAGGCAGCACACATCCTGGCGAGGATGAGGCCATCCTGTCATCATACTTTGAATGTCTCAAAGATGATGAAAAGCTGAGATTGATCATTGTTCCACGGCATATTGAGAGGACAGCAGATATAGAAAGGCTTGTGAAGGCAAAGGGACTTGATGTTATAAGGAGAACAGGGCTTGGCAATTCAGAGAAGAATAGTGTGTCACACAGGACTGTTATAGTGGTTAATACTATTGGTGAACTATCAACTCTCTACAGCATAGCAACAGTGGTAATAATCGGTGGGAGTTTTATACCCCATGGAGGTCAGAATCCCCTCGAGGCCATGTACTACAAAAAGCCTGTTATCTTTGGGAAACATATGTTTAATTTTAAACAGATTACAGAGGAGATATTAGAGAGCGGCGCCGGTGTCATGGTAGAAAATGAAAATTATCTTAAAGAAACCATGAAAGGATTACTCAATAACATCAGCAAGCAGCGGGAAATGGGAGAGAAAGGTTATAATATTATTACTAAGAACAGAGGAGCAGTGGAACGGAATCTTTCTATCATTGAAAAATTTCTATCTGGTTGTTGAAATTTAACATCTGTATTGTTATACTATATATTCAAATTTACATTGGGATATTTCCCCAAGTGAACCCACATGTGCCAGGCCTCACAAAGGAACATGAAAATGTCATTCCCGCGCAAGCGGGAATCCAGACTGATGGCCTGATTCTGGATTCCTACTTTCGTAGGAATGACAGGCAGTTAGGGGTATTTTCAGGTGAATAGGTTCAGTTTTGGGAGTATCCTCATAGTGAGGATAGTAATATGCTTTATAAGAAACCGCAGATACAATTTTATCCATATATAGTCCAGAGGGATGATTATAAATGTGTCCGTTGTCTTGGGTGCGTTGAGCAATGCTCGTATGATGCAACATTCTACGACGAAGAGCTTGACGTTCTCTGGAATAAGCATGAGGCATGTGTCGGATGCAAGCGATGCGAGGCCATGTGTCCCACAGATGCATTGAAGATCGTCCCAAATCCATCAAGGCCATATGAGCATGCGAGCTGGAAATGGGACCTTGTCATGGATGCCTACCTTCAGGCAAATACAGGGAGCATTATCATCACAGGCATAGGGAATGATAAACCCTACCGTGTATATTTTGACCACTTGCTTATTGATGCCTGTCAGGTTACAAACCCATCCATTGATCCGCTTAGAGAGCCTATGGAGCTTAGGACCTTCCTTGGAAGAAAAGGGGAGAAGATTGAGCTTGCTGAGACAGAAAGCGGAAAAATTGAACTTAAGACAAGACTTGCACCCCAGCTTGAGCTTGAAACACCCATCATGTTTTCTGCCATGTCTTACGGTTCCATAAATCTTAACTTTCAGGAATCTATGGCAAGGGCAGCAGTGAAGCTTGGCACCTACTGGAACACAGGGGAGGGAGGGCTTCACAAGAAGCTCTATCCTTATGCAGGCAGGGGTATTGTTCAGGTGGCATCAGGCCGTTTTGGTGTGAGCAGGGATTATCTCAAGGCAGCAGCAGCTGTAGAGATAAAGATTGGTCAGGGGGCAAAACCTGGGATAGGGGGACACCTTCCCGGGGAGAAGGTTAATGCAGATATAGCTGAGACGAGGATGATACCCCCGGGTTCTGACGCGATTTCACCGGCACCACATCACGATATTTACTCTATAGAAGATCTGAAACAACTTATATATGCAATTAAAGAGGCTACCAGATATGAGAAGCCTGTTTTTGTAAAGATTGCAGCAGTTCATAATGTCGCGGCTATAGCAAGCGGTATCGCAAGGGCAGGAGCGGATATTATAGTAGTTGATGGTTTCAGAGGCGGTACCGGTGCAACGCCCAAATCAGTTAGAGACCATGTTGGCATACCTGTTGAGGTGGCGATTGCTGCGGTAGACAGAAGGCTGCGACAGGAGGGTATCAGGAATGAGGTCTCTATTGTAGCGACAGGCGGTATAAGGAGCAGCGCTGATGTTATAAAGATAATTGCCCTTGGTGCTGATGCAGCTTATATAGCAACGGTGGCAATGCTTGCTATAGGTTGTACACTATGCCAGACCTGTAATACCGGACGGTGTGCATGGGGTATTACAACTAATGATCCAAGGTTGGCAAGAAGGCAGAACCCTGATATTGCGTCAGAGCAATTGTATAACCTTGTTACAGGGTGGTCCCATGAGATGAAGGAGATGCTCGGCGCAATGGGAATCAATTCGATAGAATCGCTTAAAGGCAACCGGCTGAGGTTGCGCAGTATTGGTTTAACGGAGAAGGAGAGCGAGATACTGGGAGTGCTTCCGGTAGGAGAGTAATATGAAGAAAGTAATCATAGTAGAAGATTTTTGCATAGCCTGTTATAACTGTGAGGTGGCATGTATTGCTGTGCATTCAAAGAGTCAGGATCCGGTAAAGGCATATAAAAGAGAAGGACTTCGAGGCAGGTCAAATGCAGTTGTTGAGGTTGAATCACCGCTGGCCTTTTCAGTAATGTGCAGGCATTGCAAGCATCCGTGGTGCATGGACGCTTGTATCAGCGGCGCAATACAACGACTGGATAATGGTATAGTCTACCTTGATGAAGAACGTTGTGTAGGGTGCTGGGGTTGTGTTGTCGGATGTCCGTATGGCGCTGCCCACCCTAACATCGCAGGCAAGGACAAGCACGCATTTAAATGTGACCTGTGTATCGAAAGGCTTGATGCCGGACTTAGGCCCGCATGTGTTGAAGCCTGTCCGAACAATGCGTTGCTGTATGATGAGACTATTGAAGAAAGAGAAGAGGTCCATACCTGATGATTAGATCAGAATATGTAATTGTTGGGGCAAATGTTGCTGCAGTAGGGGCAATAGACGGGATAAGGAGACATGATAAGAAGTCTTCCATCCTTACCATATCTTACGAATCCCTTGGTTCATACTCTAAGGCAATGCTGGCAGAGTATATAGAGGGCGCCAATGCCCAGTGGCTTGAATACAGGGGGAAGGACTATTTTAAAAAGATGGGGGTAGATTGCCTCTTCGGGAGGAAGGTTACCGGTATTGATATAGAGAAGTCTATGCTCGCTACAGATAATGGTGATGAGGTTTCTTATAAAAAACTCCTCCTTGGGGTTGGCGGCGTTCCATTTAAGCCGGTGATAAAAGGCGCAGAGGGGAAAGAACTTGTATTCACATTTACAGACTTCTTAGATGCAGAAAAGATACGTGAAGCCCTTAAGAAATTTAACAGTGCAGTAGTAATTGGTGCAGGTTTTACGGGAACTGAGATTGCCTATACCCTGAATAAGCTTAACAAGAAGGTGACAGTCGTTGAACTTGGGGACAGGGCTCTCGTTAAGGCGTTAGACCCTAAGTCATCTGAAATTGCCGAAAAACTGATGAAAGATGAGGGGATAGAGTTTTATTTAAATGATACTGTCGAGGAGATTGCAGGGAATAAGGAAATAACCGGTGTAAGCCTGAAGAGCGGTAAGTTTATTTCATGTGAGGCTGTGATTACGGCTATCGGTGTGGTGCCGAATGGGGAGTTGATGAAGAACACACCGCTTAAATTTGACAGGGGACTTGATGTGGATGATTACATGTGTACTAATGTCCCTGATGTCTACGGGGCGGGTGATGTCGTAAAGGCCCTGGATATTTCTGATGGTCAGAAACGCTCACTGCCGTTATGGCCATTGGCGTTTCAGCAGGGTTTGGTTGCCGGTATTAACATGGCAGGTGTCAGATATCCTTATGCCGGTGGACTACCGGTGAATTCACTGAAATTCCTGAAGGTTCCAATACTTTCTGCAGGCATAACAACTCCTCCTGATGCAAGTTATGAGACTATTTCTGTAAGTGACCCCAAAGGCACTTTCTACAGGAGCCTTGTCCTCAAAGACGGCAGGCTGAAAGGTTTTGTAACTATAGGAGAGATAGACGGGGCCGGTGTATTAACAGGGCTTATCAGGAGCAGGATAGATATATCCGGTATTAAGACAAGACTGCTCGGCAAGAAGAGGATTGGTCTTATGCAAATGCCCCGTGAATGGAGAAACAGGATTTTTACACGAAGGGATGAGACAGACTACAATGATTGAAGGATACAAAAGATATAATGACCCCAGAGATACGAGCGGATGTGGTCTCGTGGGTTTTATAAACCGTGACGGGAAACGGGTAGACGGGAGCAATATAATTAAATCTCTCTGTCTGATGAAAGACCGCGGTAACGGCCTTGGAGCCGGATTTGCCGCATATGGTATTTATCCGGACATGGCGGATTACTACGCAATCCATGTCATGATGGATAAACCAGAAGTTAAACCTCATGTCGAGCATGTTTTGTATAAGTTTTTTAATGTGCACAGGGAAGAGGAGATACCTACAAGGCAGAATCCAAATATCAAGAATCCCCCTGTTTTCTGGAGATATTTCGTTGAACCTAAGAATGAATGTCTCCTTCAGGGAGAGGAACAGGATGGACTTGTCGTACGCGCAGTCATGAGCGTAAATAATAATGTTTCAGGCGCCTATGTTATATCGAGCGGTAAGAATATGGGGGCGTTTAAAGGTGTTGGTGAGCCTGCTGATATCGCGGACTTCTTTAATATTGAAGACTACAAGGCATATATATGGATGGGACATACGAGATTCCCTACCAACACACCCGGCTGGTGGGGTGGCGCGCATCCTTTTACTATCCTCGATTGGGCGATTGTTCATAACGGAGAGATAACAAGTTACGGGACAAACCGCGCCTTTCTTGAGATGTATGGTTATAAGTGCACCCTCCTCACTGATACTGAGGTAGTAGCGTATGCACTTGATTATCTCCTGAGACAGCAAAAGATGCCGCTGCGTGCAGCATTTTATGCCCTGGCAAGTCCCTTCTGGAAGGATATAGATATGGAATCCGCAGAGGACAGGGAGTTTGCAGAGGCGTTAAAGGCTATTCGTATTCAGTACGGTCCGCTGCTTCTAAACGGGCCTTTTGCGATACTATTCGGGTGGCGTAACGGCCTGGTGGGATTCAATGACAGAATAAAGCTCCGTCCGCTATTTGCCGGGGAAAAGGATGAGACACTCTATATGGCAAGTGAAGAGGCTACAATAAGGGAGATATGTGCAAAGCCTGACAGATTATGGATGCCAAGGGCCGGTGAACCGGTTATCGGGATGCTGAAAGAAGGGGCATGACACTAATGAAGGTCATAAAGCTTGAAGAAAATGCCGTTGATATAGATGCTGCATCAGTGCACTATCGTGATCTGAATGAGGAGATCAACCGTGTGGTAAATGAAGGCGCCAAGCACATAATAATAAGGAATGTCAATGGTCAGCGGTTTATAGGCGCAGGATTGCAGGGTGATGATATCAGGATAGATATACATGGTGTTGCCGGAAATGATCTGGCGGTATTCATGGATGGTCCTACGATAGAGGTGTTTGACAATGCCCAGGATGGCGTCGGAAATACAATGAATGCCGGTAAGGTATATATACATGGACATGCAGGAGATGTCTGTGGCTATGGTATGCGTGGAGGAAGTCTCTTTGTGCTTGGTGATGTTGGTTACAGGGTGGGTATACATATGAAGGCATATATGGGTAAGACTCCTGTCCTTGTTGTTGGCGGCACAGCAGGCCATTTTCTTGGTGAATACATGGCCGGCGGGATAATTGTATTATTAGGTATAGAGAAAAGAGCCGGTCAGCGGATAGCCGGAGATTACCTTGGAACCGGAATGCATGGCGGGACTATATTTGTTCGTGGCGAGGTGGATAACAGAAGAGTTGGCAAGGAAGTTGGAATCGAGAAACTGGATGAAAATGATAATTTGGTGCTGAAGAGGGAGCTGTCAGAATTTTCCAGGGTGTTTCATCTCAGCTATGATGAGGTTATGTCGGAACCATTTGTGAAACTGTTTCCGAAAACTCATCGTCCGTATGGACCCATGTATAATTCACGGTGGTCCTGGCAGAGGGGTGGATAGAATTGACTATTGAATCTTTTTTTGTTAATGTATTGGGTCAAGGACTGAACAAAGGTATGAAGTTTATCATATAGATAAGGTACCTCAGAATGGCGGCAGAGAAAAATAGAACTGACAAATATGATGAGATAAGGATAGATTTAGAGAAGCAAAGGGCTGCTCTATTATCGGAGGCAGGTGTCTTGATAGGAAGCGGACTTAATCCTGACAAGATAAACTTCCCCGATGTAACGGACCAGGCTTCTGCAGAGGAGGAAAAGAATTTTTCTATCAGGCTCAGGGAGAGAGAACGGAAGCTGCTCAAAAAAATAGATGAGGCCATTGAACGTATAGCTAAAGGTACATTTGGCGTTTGTGACGGTTGTGGAGAGGATGTAGGTTATAATCGTCTCCAGGCCAGGCCGGTCACAACTTATTGTATTGAATGTAAGACACAACAGGAAGAAGACGAAAAACAAAGAGAGTAAGGAGAGATAAGTTATGTATGCAATAGTAGAAACAGGCGGCAAGCAGCAGAGAGTTTCAGCCGGAGATGTAATTTCCGTTGAAAGGGTTACCGGTGATAAGGGTTCAACCATAGAATTTGACAAGATACTTGCTGTCGGAAGCGGAGACAATATAGTAGTTGGAAAACCGTATGTCGCTGATGCGAGGGTTATAGGCAGCATTGTATCTCAGTATAGGGATAAAAAGGTGCTTATTTTTAAGAAGAAACGCAGGAAGAATTATAAGCGCACAAAAGGACACAGACAGTATTTGACGAGAGTTAGAATCGTCGAGGTAAAAGGATAAATAAGAATTAACTAAGGAGAAAGCAGCATGGCACACAAAAAAGGTCAGGGAAGCATACGGAATGGGCGTGACAGCAATGCCCAGAGACTTGGAATCAAATGCTTCGGGGGGCAGGTAATCCCTGCCGGTTCTATCATAGTCCGCCAGCGCGGAACTAAATTTCATCCCGGATTTAATGTGGGAAAGGGTGGAGATGATTCTCTGTTTGCCAAGATTTCCGGTGTCGTCCAGTTTGAGAGGGTGGGGAGAGATAAGAAGAGAGTCAGTGTATATCCTGTCATGTAGGTAGTTACTTCTAAATTACCAGGTTACAGGTATCAATTGGCAATAAAAAAACTGTTGATTGATAATTCATTTATTTGCCTCAGGTTCTGTTAAAGTATCTGGGGCTTTTTTGTAGTTAACGCTGAAAAACACCCATTTGCGGCGTCAGGACATTGGATTTGAGCGTTAACTATAGAGACCTTTTTAAAAAATATGTTCATAGATCGGATTAAAATTTTTGTTCAGGGCGGTAATGGTGGAAATGGATGTGTAAGCTTCCGAAGGGAGAAGTATGTTCCCCGGGGCGGGCCTAACGGTGGAAATGGCGGCCATGGAGGAGATGTGGTGATAATGGCCTCCTCCGAGCTCTATACGCTTATTGACCAGAAGTACCATCAACATTATCTTGCAAAACGTGGTGTCCATGGTAAAGGTAAAGACATGCGCGGCAGGAATGGTGAAGATGTGCTGGTTAAAGTACCGGCTGGTACCATGGTCTATGATTTTGAAACGAAAGATCTTATCGCAGACCTTACCAAAGATGGAGAGCAATTGATTGTTGCACACGGCGGCCGGGGCGGGCTTGGGAATGCTGCCTTTGCTACATCTGTAAACCGTGCTCCCCAAATTGCTCAGCCAGGTGAAAATGGTGAATCAAAATGGCTTCTTCTGGAACTCAAATTATTAGCTGACGTAGGTGTAATTGGTTTGCCTAATGCCGGCAAGTCTACCCTTTTATCGTCAGTCTCTGCTGCCCGTCCAAAGATTGCCGACTACCCCTTTACAACGCTCAATCCCAATTTGGGTGTTGCAAGTTATGGCAAGGATAAGAGCTTTATTATGGCAGATATCCCTGGTCTTATAGAGGGTGCTCACGAAGGAAAGGGCCTGGGATTTCAGTTCTTACGGCATGTGGAGAGGACATCTGTTTTATTGCATCTTGTAGATATATCAGATGGTACAACAGTTCCGCCGGTTGAAGCCTTTGAGACGATAAACAGGGAGCTTTCATTATATCATACTGACCTGTCGGAGAAGTTTCAGGTAGTCGCCGGAACAAAGACCGATGCGATGACAAGTGATGACAGGCTAAGAGAGCTTTCAGCTTATTGTAAGAAAAAACGATTAAAGTTTTTCCCCATTTCAGCAGCAACAGGCGCCGGCGTGAAAGAGGTTATGAATTGCCTGGGAAAAGCTGTGGAGAAGAACAGACAAAAAGCAGAAAAGGCAGAAGGCAACAGTGAGCAGATAAAGGATTTATAAATGAAACCTTCAGATATCAGAGTAGCGTTACTTAAGGACATCAGACGCATCGTCATAAAAATAGGCAGCAGGGTACTTGCTTCATCAACCCGCGGCCTTAACACTCAGCGTATCAGGAGGATTACAAAAGAAATCGCATCTCTGCGTCAGGAAGGCTACGAGGTCGTTGTAGTATCCTCTGGTGCAATAGTTGCCGGCATGAAAGAGCTTGGACTAAGTAACAAGCCAAAAGGAATCCCTTTAAAGCAGGCCGCTGCCGCCATCGGTCAGAGCAAGTTAATACAGATGTATGAGAGGAATTTCAGCAAGTTCGGTATTAAAGCCGCGCAGATACTTCTAACCCGTGATGATATTACTGACAGGAGACGCTTTCTGAATGCACGAAACACCCTGCTTACACTTTTATCATATGGTGTTGTGCCTGTAATAAATGAAAATGATACTGTAGCAATTGATGAGATTAAGTTTGGTGACAATGACCTGCTCTCAGGGCTTGTAACTAATGTCATAGATGCAGACTTGCTTATTATCCTTTCTGATATAGAAGGTCTGTTTACGGCGGACCCGTCCATTCACCCTGGAGCTAAACTGATACCAGTTGTAGAAGAGATAACTAAGGATATAGAGACCATTGCAGGTGACTCGAAATCCATAGAAGGAACAGGCGGGATGGCATCTAAGGTTGAGACTGCAAAAAAGGCATCGGGATATGGGATTCCTGCAATTATTATGAATGGCAAGAGGCCGGGACTCTTAGTGAAGGCACTAAAAGGCTTTGATGTGGGAACAATATTCCTGCCTAATAAGTCAAGACTGACAAGCAGGAAGCACTGGATAGCATCTGCCCTTCCAACCAGTGGTCACTTAATTCTGGATAAAGGAGCCAAAGATGCCCTGATGTTGCGGGGCAGAAGCCTTCTCCCATCCGGAATTTCAGACATCAAAGGACATTTTGAGGCTGGTGATGCCGTAACATGTGAGGATGAACACGGTAAGGTATTTGCCAAGGGGCTGACTAACTATAATTCCAGGGAGATAGTAAAAATCAGAGGTAAGAAGACAGGTGAAATAGAGGCTATTCTGGGTTATAAAGATTATGATGAAGTGATACATAGGGATAATTTGGTTGTGTTTTAGGAGGTCATATGGACATCAAAAGTTACATTGAAGAGAAGGGAAAGAAGGCCAGGGAGGGTGCGAGGAGGCTTGCAACCCTTTCTACTGCTGTAAAGAACAATGCACTTATTGCGATGGCTGAAGCTATTGAACTGGATGCAGACAGACTTAAGAGAGAGAACCGGAAAGATATAGAGGCTGGAAAAGCAAGGTCGCTCTCTTCAGCCATGATTGACAGGCTGACCCTCAATGACAAAAGGATCAAAGAGATGGCGCAGGGATTGAAGGAAGTGGCTGCATTACCTGACCCGGTTGGTGAAATCACACGTATGTGGAAACGGCCAAACGGGATGCAGGTAGGAAAGATAAGAGTACCCATCGGAGTCATAGGGATTATCTATGAATCAAGGCCGAATGTGACGGCAGACTCTGCCGGCCTCTGTGTAAAGGCTGGGAACAGTGTCTTTTTGCGGGGCGGGTCAGAGGCGATTAACTCTAACAACGCCATTGCCCGGATATTGATTGATGCAGGGTTAAAGGCAGGACTACCAGATGGTGCAATTACCATGGTAGATATAGTTGATAGAGAGGCCGTCATGGCGATGCTCAGACTGGATAATTATATTGATCTGATAATACCGAGGGGCGGCGAGGAACTCATCAGGACGGTTTCAGTAAATTCTACGATACCGGTAATAAAACATTATAAAGGGATTTGTCATACGTACGTTGACGAAGATGCAGACGTCAGGATGGCCCAGGATATATGTTTTAACGCAAAGGTGCAGCGTCCCGGCACCTGTAATGCTATGGAGACTATGCTGGTACACAGTGGTATAGCAGAAAAGTTTCTTCCTCGTATGATTGAAAGATTTCGTAAGGCAGGTGTTGAGCTTCATGGATGCTCACGGACGCAAGCGCTTGACTCATCAATCATTATGGCTGCAAATGAAGACTGGAATACTGAGTATCTGGCACTCATGCTTAATGTAAAGATAGTTGATGATATGGATGAGGCGCTCAGGCATATTGAGACTTACGGGTCTCAGCACTCTGAGGCTATTGTGACTAATAATCATCAAAGGGCGATGCAATTCCTCAGGGAAGTGGATGCCGCTGCAGTGTTTGTCAACGCGTCTACAAGGCTGCATGATGGCGGCCAGTTCGGTATGGGCGCAGAGATCGGTATAAGCACTACCCGCATACATGCGAGGGGACCGATGGGGCTTGAGGAACTTACATCAATGAAGTTTATAGTTCTTGGTGATGGGCAAGTGCGTGAATGAAGTGTCAGGGGTATAACAGAGATTTGCAGCATATCGGCCTCTTTGGCGGCACATTTAATCCTATCCACACGGGACACATCCGTATAGCAAATGAGATAAGGGAACATTTCTCACTTGATTCTATAATATTTATACCTGCAGGCGCCCCACCTCATAAGGACCGTAAGGAAGTTATAGAGCCGGTTCACAGGTTACGCATGGTGGAGCTCGCTATTGCCAAGTATAACTATTTTTCTGTGTCATCAATAGAGGTGTTCAGGGATGGCTTTTCATATTCCATTGATACTGTAAGCGCCCTGCAGAACGAGCTTGGCGATTCATCAGAGTTATACTTCATTACAGGTCTTGATGCCTTTCTTGAGATCAGGACATGGAAGGATGCAGACACGCTTCTTACATTGTGCAGTTTTGTCGTAATTCAAAGGCCCGGTCACAGATTTGCAGAACTTAAAGGGATAGATTTACCTGCTATGCATAATGTGTCTGCATCTGACCTCGATGGCCTCGACAGGGGTGAGTTGCAAAGGTTATCCATTCCAATGACAGAGAGATATTCTCTTTTCCTTGAACGTATAACGCCCTGTGTCATATCGTCAACAGAGCTTAGAAGGCTTATAAGAGCCGGCAAAGAGGTTAAAAACCTATTGCCTGAAAATGTAATGTCATATATAATTGAAAACGGTTTGTATCATGAGAAAAATAATTTATAATGAAAAGTGAAAAATTACAGTACAAAATATAATATTATGAATTTTGCACTGCAATCTTAAATTTTTCATGTTGCACTTGAAATTTGATAAATAAAAGTGATAAGAAAATATTGACGAGTAAGAAGAAGGCTGTCCTGGCTGCCAAATGTCTGGATGGAAAGAAGGCATCTGACATTGTTGTTTTCGAAGTCACTGCAGTGACTTCGATAGCTGACTATTTTGTAATTGCAACTGCTGATTCAAAACGTCAGATAAAGACATGTGCTGATTACATAGAAGAGACGCTGTCTCTCAAAGGCATACGCTCCCATCACCTTGAGGGGATGACCAATCTTGAATGGGTCCTGATGGATTATGGTGATATAATAGTTCATATATTTGATAAGGACTCCCGATTATATTATGGTCTGGAAAGGTTATGGGGTGATACTCCTAAGGTAGAGTTTAAAGTTAAGACAAGGTCAACTGTAAAACGTGCATCTGTCAAAGATGCAATAGAGGATCAAACGTAATGAGGCTTATATTTGCTATATTTGCCGTATTTGCCATTGTAATCGTCCTGTATTTTGATCGCCTTAATCCCGAAGCTGTCACAATCAATCTCAGTTCAAACTATTCTTATACAATTTCGATGGTTGGATTTTTCCTGCTCTCTTTTGCGCTTGGCTGTTTTATCGTCATAGTCTTCACCCTTCTCAGGGATGCAAAGAATATATTCCTGGATTGGAGAAACAGGCAGCGGCAGAAAGTGGAGGCACGTGTTCAGGAGACGTTTTCAAAAGGACTGTATGCCTATTTATCAGGCAAGTATGACCAGGCCATTTCATTCTTCCGGGATATAATGAAGGTAGAGCCGAATCATTTTTACACCCTCCTCAGAATAGGTGATGCCTACCAGCAGGAGCGGAATTATTCTGAGGCGATAAAGTTCCACAAGAGGGCGAAGAAGGTGGATGAGAAGAGCCTTGAGGCCCAGTTTGCCCTTGCAAATGACTATGTGTTATCTGCCTCATATGATGAGGCTGTTTCTGTGATCCAGGAAGTGATTAAAAAAGATTCCTCCAATATAGAGGCCCTTGTCCGGCTCAGGGATATTTATATAAAAACCGGTAAATGGGATGGGGCTCATGAATTGCAGGGCCGGGTCGTTAAACACCGGAAGGAGAGCATAGAAGATTTGAGGCTT
>Ga0209342_10002885_pt1 | contig 18282 bp, 15 predicted proteins | sample RifCSP16_2_FD_184023 | JGI IMG/M metagenome (GOLD analysis project Ga0209342, IMG submission 184023) | Soil microbial communities from Rifle, Colorado - Rifle CSP2_sed 16_2 (SPAdes) (version 2) | ecosystem: Environmental > Terrestrial > Deep subsurface > Rock core/Sediment | place: Rifle... | reverse complement strand
ATTTTCCTCAGGCCAACTGGGAGCACTCCTGCTTGTGCTTTGGCTGATCGGCATCATTCTGGCCCCCATCATCACTCGAATGATGGCGATGGCGGTATCGAGGAAGCGGGAATACCTTGCAGATGCTTCGGGAGCAGAGATGACCAGAAATCCTCTGGGCCTTGCGAGCGCGCTGAAGAAAATTGACACCGCTGTCGAACCGACAGCATCCATCAAACGCGGAGCGGCCCATCTTTGTATTGCAGATCCGTTGGGAAGATCAGTAAATTCCAGGGAGGGATTTGTTGCGGAGTTGTTCGGGACACACCCACCGATTGAGAAGCGAATCACTGCCCTTCAGGCAATGGCCTACCAGTCTGCTCCTACGCCCGCTGCTTAAGAATCTCTTTTCTGACCTGTTTTTCCATCCGAAGATGTTCGTCAGCTGAAATTCGAAATTTCTCACGAAGGCCATCCAAATGTTCCGAATCTTCGGGAGAAATGGAGCCATCTTTCCAGCCATCCACAACGGCTTCAAGATAGATTTCAAGTTGGACTTCCTGCTCCAGCCCGGCGTGTTCCTCGGGTGTGATTCCAAGGGATTTGCGAAGAGTAGCCAGCAGGACCTCTTCGTCTTTGCTGAGGTTCCCGTCCCCCCATGCCTGTTTGAGGGCAGAGACATAGGCCTGGATAGCCGCGGGACTGGCTTTTCCGCCGCTGGCAGGTGCTGCTTTCTTTGCTTGTTCCTTCTTTCGTTCCTCTTCTTCTTTCTTCTTGCGCGCCTCTTCTTCCTTCTTTTTCTGCTCTGCTTCCTTTCTCTTCTGCTCCTCTATCTTTCGACGGGCCTCCTCAATTTTTCGACGAGACTCCTCTTCCTTTCTCCGCTCTTCCTCCTCAGCCCGTTTCAAGGCAACAAACTCGGCCTGCTGCTTTGCCTCCTCCAACGCCTTTTCACGCTCCTGCTCTTCTTTCAGCCGGTCGGCTTCTTCTGCTTTTCGCTTCGCTTGGGCCTCGGCTTTTTTGATTGCCTCTTCTTCGACCTTGCGCCGTGCTTCCTCCTCTTTGAGGCGGGCGTCTTCTGCCTTCTGGCGTTCCTCTTCTTCTTTGAGATGCGCTTCCTCCTCGGCCTTTCTGGCTGCTTCTTCCTCTTCCAGTTTCCGGGCCTCATCTTCTTCCCTTTTCTTGGCCTCTTCTTCCGCCTTTCGGGCATCTTCCGCGCGCTTGTGTACGTCTTCAGAGGCATCAGCCGTCTTCCGCTTCTGCTCAAGAATCTTCTTCTTAAGCTCTTCGACTTTTCGTTTTTGCTCTTCTAGTTCAGCAGGGTTCATTGAATCGGTCGTGTCCCCTCGACGCAGGAAGTGGAACTTTGGTCAATTTCTTCCGAATTTGGGTAGAAAATAGCACTCGAATATATCTCTTTCTCATCCGAATGTCAACCAACCCTTTGCGCCCAATACAAGAAATCCTTACCTTTTTCCAGTTTCATTCACACATATTGAATCAGCTCTCCCATTTTTCAGGAGGAATGTATGGAGAATCAAGAACCGTCTGCAGAATCAACTCAGTCGTTTGGCAGTCGTCTCCTCAATGTCTACGCAGCACCCTCTGAGGCATTCGATGGGATCACAGCCGCACCTTCCAAGACAAAATTTTGGGTGCTGCCCTGGCTGGCAATGATCGTCTTCGGAATTATCTCGGTAATTCTGATTTTTTCGAATCCCACGCTGCAAGAGCAGATTATGGAATCGCAGGCACGCGCGATGCAGCAGCGCGTTGAACGCGGAGACATGACTCAGCAGCAGGCCGATCAGGCGCAGGAACAGATGTCGAATATGGGCGGGTTCATGCAGATCATTGGCGCCATCGGGATCGCCATTGTGATAACCGCATACTTCTTTGCCGGAGCTCTCGTTCTCTGGCTTGTGGGCAAGTTCGCGCTCAAATCATCTGAAAGCTATGGCACCTATCTTGCGCTCTACGGGACTTCCTCGTGGATCGGAGTGCTGGGTTCCGTTATCACCATGCTCATGATTCTCGGACTGAGTTCCCTTTACGCGACGCCGAGTGCAGCACTTGCCGTATTTTCAGACTACGATGTGACAAGTGCGTTACACCGGATTCTCACTCGGCTGGATGTCTTCGCCGGATGGCAGGCATTCGTTATCGGAGTAGGATTGGCAAAGATCTCTGGGAAACCGACCGGAACTGCGATCGGGTATGCGATGGGATTGTGGATCGTGTGGGTGCTGGGGATGGGGTATCTGGGTCTGGGCGGGTAGTATGCTCCTTGTCTGAACAATGACTCCCGACCCCGGTCGGGAGTTTTTTTTGCTCTCTCGCCCGACCAGAAGATCAGTATCGTTTTCTCTTGCGACTCCCTGCTCGGACTTTCCCCAGCCTTCTTTTAATCTCGTTCAACGCCGTTTCCATGCGTTCCATCTGTTCATTGTGCTTCGTCCACACTTCGCTGCGTTTTATCGATTGCCGCTCGGCCATTTGTGCGGCCCGGACAACCTTGTCCATGAAATATCCGAATATCCAGACAGCGAGAAAGCCGAGCGGAACGATGAGGATAATCAGGGACCGAAGACGGGGGATTCCGAAAAAGATCTGGAGCTTGTCACTTGCCGTGATAATCAACAATGTGAAGTTGACAATAACGAGAAACGACTGGCCAAGGTCGAACCGGTATTTTTGAGCGAAGAAGAACTCACGCCAGCGGGCAAGACGACGGCGAAACTCTCCCGGTGGAACTAACGGCGAGGAGGGCATACTTGACTCCTTTCGACTGAGTTTTTTTTTGGAACATGAGGAAAGTTAGGACCGGAAAGGTACTGAGGATTACGGTGTGGAACTCAGAAAAAACGAAAAAGTCACGGATGTACGCCGATCGGCGCACGTAGTGTCCCAGCCTCGTTTTGTGCTCTTCCGTGTTCGATTTTTGGATTATCAGCCGGCGGGAAAATAGATTCGAATGGTCGTCCCTTTGCCCATCACACTGTCGATTTCGATCTTACCCTTGTGATCGTCGATGACTTTTTTGACAATTGCCATACCGAGACCGGTGCCATGTTTTTTGCCGTATGTCATGAACGGTTCAAAGAGCCTTTTCTTCACTTCCTCAGGCATTCCAGTCCCTGAGTCGATGAATTCAATCTTGACAAAGCCATCACTCGGTTCCGTTTTGACTGTGAGCTTTCCCCCTTGAGGCATGGCATCGCGGGCGTTGCTGGCAATATTGTAGAAGACGCGAACCACTTTGTCCTCGTCCATCTTGACCTTGCCCTTAAATGCAGTTTCCCGGACCAGCTGGACATTGTTTTTCACCAGGTCTTTTTCGATGAATGCCAGGACGTTTTCCATCACTTCGGCAAAATCGAGTTCTATGATATTCAGCGAACTTACACCCTTCGTGAAATCGAGAATCTCCTGTGTCATACTCACAAAACGGTCAACCTGGTGGATCATCTCATCGGCCAGTTTGGCAGCTTCTTCGTTGCCCGACTTTTTCTTCATGACCTGGGCATAGACTCTGAGAGTGCCCATGGGGTTCTTGATATCGTGAATAATTGTGCTTGCCATGCGGCCAACAGCCGAAAGACGTTCGCTTTTCACCATTTCCTGGGCAAGCCGGGCATTTTCAATGGCAACAGAAGCATGGGATGACAGGGCGTCGATAAACTGTTCGTCTTCCTTCCCGAACACGCCCCCCTTTTTGTTCAGCAGCTGAAAAACACCGATGATCTTGCCATCTTTGTTCTTCATGGGCATGCACAGCATGTTATTCGTGCGGTAGCCTGTTCGCTTGTCGACATCCGGATTGAACCGGGGATCGTTGTAGGCGTCGGGAATGTTGATGACCTCCCCCGTTTCTGCAACATATCCAGACAATCCCTTTCCCACCGGCAGGCGGATTTCCACCATATTCTCCCCTTGAAGAACCTTGGACCAAAGCTCCCTTTTTATGTCATCGACCAGATAGAGAGTACCTCTATCTGAGTCGATACTTTTGACCGCCGCATCGAGAATCAGGCCGAGGAGTCTATCGAGATCAAGGGTGGAATTGATGTTCTTACTTGCTTCGATCAGTTTTTGCAGTCGCTCGAAGCTCTCGTCCGATTCCTCTCTTTGCGTCTCCAGTTTACGGACGATGTTATCGTTCGCGCGTCGAAGACGGACACAGAATTCCCTCAGCAGACTTTGTGTAAGGGCAGGTTCGGACCAGAGAGTTTTATCGAAGATTTTTTTGGGCAGGACGAGAAATTCGCTGTTCTCAAGGCACACTGCTCTTGCGGAGCGGCGGTGGCCGTCGACGACGGCGAGCTCACCGACAATGTTTCCTTCTTCAACAATGTTCAGGATGGTCTCATCTCCGAACCTTGTGAGGCGGGAGATTTTGACCTTTCCTTTTTCTATGAAGAACACCTTGTCGGGCTTGGAATCCATATCGAGGAGAATGGTTCCGGCCGGGTGTTTTTCTCCCTTGAGGTTTTTCGCCAGGGTTGTGAGAGTCTTTGCGTCAAGGTCTTTGAAAATATCGGATTTCTTCAGAGCCTTGAGCTGCCGTTCGAGAGTCTTGGCCATTCACAGACTCCAATGGAGTGTGGGAGGTCGTTCCATTCGTTGGATATTAGCACAAATCGTGCACTTAGTCAAGGCAAGCCAAAACTAAACCATATGGAGAACACATCCGCGTGCTCTATGACATCCTGGTCAGACTTCGGCGCATGCCCGCCCGCCGACGCACTACGTGCTCAGGCGGGCCTGCCTCAATGCTATGCATGCACGTGCAGGCGCGGAGCAGGCACGTGAACACAGAGGCACATTCAACCGTCAAGTTGCATTTCCATCAATTATTGTCTAACATTTTCGCCGCCTCGGTTGCCCTTCGGAGGACATTCTCTTCCCCTTGCGCCATCAAACGTGATGCAGCGATTCTGGTATTATATCTACAACGCGATTGCGATTCCGGCTTTCTGGATCGTTTTCCATTCCGGTTCTCTTTTCAACAAAAAGATCCGTCGCGGTATCCACGGCCGGACCGGTCTGTTCGAACGTCTTGAAGAGAATGTCGGAAAGCTCAAGGGGAAGAACAGGATATGGTTCCACTCCTCTTCGCTTGGGGAATTTGAGCAGGCGAAACCGATCATCGCAGCCCTCCGAAAGAAGTTCACGAATCTGGACATCATCGTAACGTTCTTTTCTCCGTCGGGTTACGAACACTCCAAGAACTACAAGCCGGCCGACCTTATTGCTTACATTCCCTTCGACAGCTCGACCAACGCTCGCCGCTTTCTCGATCTGATTCGTCCCGATGCCGCCGTGATGGTCCGTTACGACGTTTGGCCCAACCACGTATGGGAGCTAAAACGCAGGAATGTTCCCACATTCATTGCCAATGCAACGCTTCGGTCAAACTCGGCCCGCCTTTGGTGGCCTCTCAGGGATTTTCACCGAACAGTGTATGAATCTCTCACATCCATCCTCACCGTTTCACAAGATGACGCTCACTCGTTCCAACGGTTCAATCTGAAGGGAACTGAAGTCCGGGTGGTGGGCGAGACACGGTATGACCAGGTATGGCAACGGAGCGAAGAAGCAAGGCGAAAACACCCGATTCCGCATGCCCTCCTGCGCAACAAATCGGTGTTTGTCGTCGGAAGCAGCTGGGAAGAAGACGAGGAAGTCATCCTGCCCGCATTCAGAAAGGTGAGTCGTCATGATCACAGGGCTCTGATGATTCTGGTTCCCCACGAACCCACGGTTGAGACGATTGAACGGCTCGAGGTGCAGATCGCGTATCTAGGTTTGCGGACCATCCGGTTTTCCGATTTGAACGATTTTTCGAACGAGCATGTCATCATTGTTGACAGTGTCGGCGTTCTCATGGCATTATACCAATATGCCGATGTGGCGTATGTGGGAGGGAGCTTCAAGCAGGGGATTCACAACGTGCTTGAACCTGCCGTCTACGGAGTTCCCGTCATGTACGGGCCGAAGCACGAGAACTCACGTGAAGCGGTTGAGTTGACCGGACGTGAGGGGGGAATCGTCATTCACGATCAAACAGAATGCTACACCGTGCTCCATGAGATGCTTACGAATTCGAAACGAAGGATGAAAGGTGGAGCGATTGCGCTTGGCATGGTCAAAGAGAATGTAGGAGCCACGAAGCGATTCATCGCCTATCTCTCCCCTCTCCTCGATCAGAGACGGAAAGAATGATAATCTATTTCGACACAATTGCCGGAATCAGCGGCGATATGACGCTTGGGGCGCTTGTCAGCGCCGGAATGCCTTTTGACGTTTTGAAGGACGAACTCGCCAAGCTTGGACTTCACGGATTCGAATTACAGGCATCTCATGTCGAGCGAAGCGGGATTGTTGCGACGAAGATAGACGTCGTGGTTTCGCAGCAGCCCTCATACCACCGGCATCTGAAGGACATTCAGGCAATCATCGACCAGAGCTTGCTTGCCGAAAGCGTCAAGGACCGGGCAAAACGAATTTTCATGGAAGTTGCGCGGGCAGAAGCAAAGATCCATGGCTCCACCATTGAGAAGATTCATTTTCATGAAGTGGGGGCCATTGACTCGCTCGTCGACATCGTCGGCACGTCCATCGGCATCGATCATCTTAAGATTGACCAGGTATATTCATCACCGGTCAAAGTGGGGGGCGGCGGATTTGTGAACAGCGAACACGGCAAGCTCCCGATCCCGACACCAGCCACCATGGAGATTCTCAAGGATTATCCGATCGTCCTGACCGACATTCAGAATGAGCTGACGACGCCTACGGGTGCGGCAATCATTAAAGCCCTCTCGAAAGGAACTCTGTCCCTCGCTCAACTGAAAACCTCCGCAATTGGATATGGGGCCGGATCGAAGGACTTCGAGGGAATTCCAAACTTGCTGCGTGTGATGATCGGGACGATCGATGAGGGATATGAAACCGATGCCGTCGTGATGGTTGAGACCAACATTGACGACATGAATCCTGAAATCTATCCGTACGTCATCGAGCGATTGATTGAAGCCGGAGCCCATGATGCGTTTGTTCTGCCGGCGTTGATGAAAAAGGGACGTCCCGGGATGCTCCTTTCAATCATCGCTGAGCGTGGAAAACTCGATTCCGTGCTCGGCGTGATCTTCAAGGAGACGACGACACTCGGAGTGAGAATTCTTCCGGTAGAACGGCGGAAACTATCCCGTTCCTCTCGCGACGTGCAAACGTCTCTGGGTGTTGTGAAGGCGAAAGTCGTTGTGAATGAAGGAAAAGAAAGACTCGTTCCGGAATTTGAAGAGTGCAAGAGGATTGCACAGGAGAAGAATCTGCCATTGAAGGATGTCTATAAGATAATCGAGAGAGAGTTGATATAAAGGAATATTGGGGAAAGCAATGACGGAAACTCGAGCCAACGAGATAACGACTCAACGAATCCCGCCTACGTCTGCGAAACACTTCGGCGGGCAGGCAACGAGACAGCGAGATGGGAAACACTTGATGCGGTCATGTAATCGTGTTATCATGTGATGATGGGCTCACTGCTTGTCAATGGATCAGCAAATGACTCCATGATCCCATGAGTCCATGATTACATTTCCATGAGTCAATTCCTTGTTGATATCGCTCTTCCCATCCCAATCGACCGAACGTTCACGTATCTTGTTCCACCCCACCTTCAGGCGCAGGCGGTGAGGGGAAGCAGGGCACTGGTGCCTTTTGGGACGAAATTTCTTACCGGTGTTATCGTCGCCCTTCCTCCAACAACCTCCGTTCAGAAGCTCAAACCGATCCGAGATATCCTCGATTCTCATCCGGTTTTTTCGGCCGAAATGCTGAAGCTGACCCGATGGATTGCCGACTACTATTTTGCTCCATGGGGCGAAGTACTGAGGTCGGCCACACCGCAGGGTCTCGGTCAGGAAAGCAAGAGACTCGTTCGATTGGTGACGGATGTTTCAGCTGCCCTCGATGAGACAAAGTCTTCCGCAAGGAAACAACATCAGATTCTGATCGCGCTGACACAGAAGAGTCCAGACACCGTCACGCATCTCCGCTCGGTAACAAAGGCGGCCAGCATTCACTCCATCCTTTCGGAAATGGAACACCGGGGGTGGATTGCACTGGAAGAGCTTGTAGAGAAGCCCAAAGCGCAATCCAAGACCCAGATGGTAACGTGGCGAAGCAAAGAAGCCGACGAGGCGCTCCGCAAGCTGCCGCGCAAGCTTTCCCCACAACAGCAGCGTTTGTTCGATTTGGTCCCCCTGGACGGGACGAAAATCCCTGCAAAAGACATTCTGAAGAGCACAGACAGTTCCCTCTCCATCCTCAAATCGCTCAATGCCAAGGGCCTTCTCGGCTTTTCACACGAGGAGTTGATCCGGAGGACGGAATACGAAGACATCCAGCCGCCTGCGACGATCACGCTCAACAGGCATCAATCGGAAGCGCTGAAATCGGTCAGCGAGGCGATCTCTCAATCCACCTACAAGACATTTCTTCTTCACGGCATTACGGGAAGCGGAAAGACACAGGTCTATATTGAAGCGATCAAGCTTGTGCTTGCGGCGGGGAAAACGGCCATTGTGCTCGTGCCTGAGATTTCGCTCACTCCTCAAACAGTCCGCCGTTTCCGGGCTCATTTTGGAGCGGGGGTAACAGTGATGCACAGCCAGATGTCGGTTGGAGAGAGGTATGATGCCTGGAGGCTGGCCCGTGAAGGAAGGGCGAAGATCGTGATTGGGCCCCGCTCAGCGATATTTGCGCCGCTTGCAAATCTCGGCCTGATTGTCGTGGACGAAGAGCACGAAAGTTCGTACAAGCAGTATGATGCCACCCCACGCTACAATGCACGGGACGTGGCAATCGTGCGGGCCGTCAACTCCAATGCGGCAGTGATTCTTGGATCCGCCACACCATCAGCGGAAAGCTATTATAACGCCAACACCGGAAAGTATCAGCTTCTCAGCCTTCCCGATCGAATTGACACCGCGCGACTTCCTCGAATCGATATTGTCGATATGAAGGAAGAATGGAAGAGCGTGTATCAGAAGGTCAAGGTTGATGTCAAGGAGAAAGGGAAGCAGTTTCCAAAACATTTGCCGCGGACCTCTCTTTCGCAATTGCTCAAAGACCAGATTACCGATCGGTTGCGGAAGAAAGAGGGAACAATTCTCCTCCAGAACCGGCGCGGGTTTTCCCACGTGGTCGAGTGTTTCGAGTGCGGACACGTTGAGCGGTGCGAGAACTGCGATGTGACCATGACGTATCATTTGACGAAGAAGCATTTGAGGTGCCACTACTGCGGGGTTGTCAGGAAGGTGCCTTCCCAATGCCCTCATTGCGGGGGGATTGATTTTTCCCATCAGGCGTTTGGAACGCAACAGGTTCATGAAGAATTGGGCCAACTTTTCCCCGGATCGGTTATCTTGAGGATGGATCTGGACACCACGAGCCGCAAGGGGTCTCACGACAAGATGCTCCAGCAATTCGGGAAGGGTGAAGCGGACATTCTCCTCGGCACACAAATGGTGGCCAAGGGGCTTGATTTTCCTCGGGTCACCCTCGTCGGGGTGATTTCGGCGGACACTCAGATGCTTTTGCCGGATTTCCGTTCATCCGAAAGAACATTTCAGCTTCTTACACAGGTGGCGGGCCGGGCGGGGCGTAGTACGCTCGCAGGAGAAGTTGTCGTTCAGACGCTTCAGCCCCAGCATTACAGTTTGAAGCATGTCATCACGCATGATTTCCCCGGCTTTTATGAAGAAGAGCTTGCATATCGCAAAGAGCTTGATTATCCCCCGTTTTCGCGGATTGTCCTTCTCGAGTTCAAAGGAAAGAGTGAGAATGCGGTTTTTCAACATTCAAGGAAATTTGCCGAGCTCTTGAGGCAGCACCAGACCGACGCGTTCATCGTCCTTGGTCCGGCCGATGCCGCCATACCGAAGATCAAATCTTTCTTTCGAAAACTCATTGTCGTCAAGAATCTCAAATCCACCGATTCTTCGGGATCACGGTTGCGTGCGGCACTCGAAAAAGTACGAAACCTCTACGATGAATCAGCGGGAAAGGCATCGGGTGTGGCGATGACGATTGACGTGGATCCGCAGGGGATGATGTAGGACGTATTAACGAACCAACGAAACAACGAGTCAACGAGCGGGGGGGAAGAACGGCTGGTACGTTGATTGACGGCGACGCAAATCAATTTCCCAGATACCTTCTGACTGCCTCTGCTGCATTGAAGCCACTCATCACTGCCCCCTCAATGGTGGCAGGATATCCCGTGGCGGTCCAGTCGCCTGCCAGGAAAAGGTTTTTCACAGTTGTTTCCGTACTTGGGCGTAAGTTTTCGACCCCGGGTTTTGGCGAGAATGTCGCCCGTTTCTCCTTGATGACAACCGAATGAAGGAGCCGGGCCTCTCCTGCAGTCGGGAGAAGGGTTCTTAATTCTCCCATTGCAACGTTCACGAGCTTTTCTTTCGACCATCCGACATACTTCGCAGCCCCGCTGATGAGGAGTGAGAGATACTGCCTTCCACTTTCATCTTCCCGTTGATACATTCTGCTCTTGTTGAAAATCCATTGGATCGTAGAATCAAGCGTTGCGACAAATTCATGCTTGATGACAGGGCGATCAAGCCAGAGGTGGAGTGTGATGATGGGAGACGATTCGAATTTCGCCAGATTCTCAACACAAGGTTCATCAGTCTTTTTCCCACGGGATTGAAGTGCCGAGAGTGCATGATAAGGAATGGCACAGATATATGTTCTCGCCTTCAGTTTTCTTCGGCCCACCCTGAGTCCATCGACATAGCGATTTGATATTTCAAATGCATCCACCGCGGCCGCCGTCAGAATCTCCCCCCCTTTCGCCTCGATGAACCTTGCTGCAGGATCAATGAGAAGGTCAGTCAGTCCCACTTTCGGAACCAGCAAACTGGAATTGAGCCGTGCCCCCAAAAACGCAGCTTTCAGGACCCTATAGAACAACAGAGCGGAAACAGTCGAGGGATCATCATTTAGTGTTCCCACGGCCAGAATGTCCCAGAGATATTTCCTGTTTTCCGGCGTCTGTTTCAACGATGTGAGCCATTGGTCCACCGTGATCTGCTCTAACTCCCGTTCTTTTTGTTTCGATGACGCCATCAGTTCGGTACCGATCCTCAAGAGACGGAGGCGGTGTGAAAACGGAATGGTTTGAAGGCGGAGCAAACCGAACAGTACATGCAGTGGTGCTGGCAGAGGCGGGCAACGGAGCGAGGCGAATCCGTTGCGGGGATGAAGAAACTCGATGTGCAGATTCGGCTGGAGTACCGCCAGGTGGGCGGAGCCGATGATTTGCAGAAAACGGCGCGTTGCATGATAACATCCCATCATCAGATGCTGACCATTGTCTACGGGGTCGCTTGTTTGTTTGTCTATGAAAGAGTAGGTTCTGCCGCCGAGGTGGGGTTTTTGTTCCAGTAGGAGGACGCTGCGACCTTTTGAGGTCAGTTCGACGGCCGCGGAGAGGCCTGCGAGTCCGCCTCCGACGATGATCGCGTCGTACGTCATGGGCTCTTGGCGGTAGTGATGCTCAGGAGCAGAGCTCCTTCGCAACATATGGAGACACTGGAGCAGTTTCTGACACTAAGCAGGAAGTTCGGTGCGAACGTAGTTGTGGAAATTCTTGGGAAGCTTGGTACGAAGACGGAGGACAAATGCGACCAGGAGTTTGACGGGGGAACCAAGTCGGATGCGTTTGGAAAAAACGTCGTAGTTGGCAGTCCTGATTCGCCTCAGAAGAAGGTAATAGATGTTCCCCATTGTCCGTGCGGCCGTAAACAGCGGTTTGTCATCTTCTGCCAGATAAGTTTTTGCTTTCTTGAAATACGCGTGCGCCCTGTCGCATTCGTACCGCATCAATTCGACAAACCGCTCGTTATAGATGTTCTCCAGCAGGTCTTTTTCCGAGTATCCAAATCGCCGCATATCTTCCCTGGGCAGGTAGATTCTTCCCCGCTTCGCGTCTGCCTTGATATCCCGAAGGATATTTGTCAGTTGCAGGGCTTTGCCGAGGTTGATCGCATATTCCTTTGTGGCCGAATGGTGGTAGCCGAACACTTCCGCACAGATCAATCCGACCGTTGACGCCACGCGATAACAGTATTCCTCGAGTTCTTCGAACGTCTCGTACCGGCTTTTTCGCAAATCCATCTCCATTCCCTTTAAGAGATTCTGGAAGTGAATGACGGGAATATTGAACCGGCGGATGATGGATCCCAGTTTATTGAGGATTGGATAGTTGGAAGCGCCGGAGAGGGCGAGGCGGAGTTCGGAGGTCATTTGACGCAGGCGGCGGTGCTTCTCCTTTGCATCGGCGTTCTCCTCGTCCACGATATCGTCTGTATAACGACAAAACGCATAGATCGTCTCGATCGCTTCTCTTTTCGGCTCCGGCAGGGAGAGAAACGAGAAATAGAAATTGCTCAGGCGATTCTGCGAGAAATCAGGAGCAAGTATGTGGACGGATTGGGACAAGGTGGAAAATGGAATGATGGAGTAATGGAATTATGGATTAATGGATGAAAGAACCATCAATGAAGAACAGAGTTCAGAATCTAGAATTTCAGAAGACTACGGAACAGGAGAACCAACTTGTCGATTTTCGAGAGCACTGGCCGCCGTGTCAACACATCGTAACCCGCATTTTCGATTTTCCGAAGGATTTCCATTCCGCCTCGCCAGGTCAATCGCAATTCCAGCTTCAGATCCCTTCTTACACTTTCAAGAAGGGGTTTTCCTTTTTCAAAATGCTCCCGTGTGCGGGTAACCTGGAATTCGAGAAGATTCCGAAACGCCGGCGTGAAGGATCGAGACAAAAGCTCCTGCTCGGAAACGCCAAACCGCCGCAGGTCTTCCAAGGGAAGATACACACGATCCTTGTCAAGGTCAACGGTCACGTCCTGCCAGAAATTCGTCAATTGGAGCGCCGTACAGATGTGATCGGAATATGCAAAGAGTTTCTCGTCCCGATACCCGAAGAGCAGCAGCACAAGCCTTCCAACAGGATTCGCCGAGTTCGTACAATACCGCAGAACGTCATGAAAAGTTGCGTGCCGGCGGGTCGTCACATCCGATTTGAAGGCGGTCAGAAGGCGTAAAAAGAGATCCTGCGGGATGTCGTACTGATTGATTGTCTCTCTTAAAGCGATAAATACCGCACGCTTCGCTGTCCCCGCGTAACAATCCGCGAGTTCCTGTTCCCACGCAATGAGTTTTCCCATTCGTTCCTGCTGATCCACTCCCGGTTCATCGGCGAAGTCATCCGCCGTTCGCGCAAATGCGTAGATGGCCGCGATATATTTTCGCTTATCCTTGGGGATGAAGAACGAAGCAACGGGGAAGTTTTCGTCGTGGCGATAGGTGAAATCTTCACAATAGCGGAAGGAGAGCTCAACAGACAGGGGGTCGGAAGATGGAGGATTGAAGGACAAGGGAATAAAGAATGATGGAGTGATGGAATAATGGATTCTTGGATTATTGGATTGTTGGACTCATCGAACGTTTCGAAGGATATTCACCGCAAACGTAAAATGGGAAAATGGCGCGAAAGAAGGAAGGGAAAAGCGCATATCACTCGAAATGACGGGGGAAAATTGATTCCGGCGAGAATCGTTCCGAAGATCGGAAAATCGCTGTGATGGTCTACTTGATTCTCCGATTATTGTTTTGTTACCATGAAGTCGGCTTCTCATTTCGGAGACTTGGATGAGATTAGTCGCAACGCATTGGCCCTTATCCCCGCATTTGTCTTTCAGCCGTTTCCTCATCCCAGTTGCAGAGACTCTCCATGTGCATTACCGCGGAGGATTATCATGAATATTAGCGTTATCGATGGAAGCAACTACTTCAAGGGCCTATTATTGCTTGTCAGAAAGGACCTGAAGGTTTCAGAGCCTGAGATTGAGATGATGAACCGCATCGGGAAGAAGCTGGGCTTCGAACAGGAATTTTGTGAGAATGCGATTCATGATGTTTTGGAGAACACCTACATTGTCGACTCCCCTCCAGGATTCTCGAACAAGGATCTTGCTGCCCGATTCATCAGGGACGGTCTTGCGCTGGCACTCTCCGATCGGGAAGTAGTACATCCTTCCGAAGAGGAATGGCTCCGGTTGACGGTGGAAAAGAACGGGCTTGATCCGGAATGGTTTCGTCAGGAGTGTGTCAAAGCTTCAAACAGGAAAGAGCTCCCGTTGAAACTGCAGGTGGATGATTTGAAAGTGGTGTATTCAAGAAAAGGGAGCAAGAAGAAAGTTGGAAGAAGAAAGAGATTGTATTGAATTATCGGGAGATCGGTTCATCGGGATCATTGGTTCAATTGAGGGACTCATGGGGGAAGTGAGACTCATTCTTGATTTGGGTTTGATTGGTCCCTCTTTTCTTGACATCTCACTCCCCTGTCAGTACCTTTTCTTCGTCTGATGCTTGTGGGGTAGAAGGGTGAACTACTTTCGCCGCGGTTGATTTCCGCAGTACGGTCGTTCCACTTTTTCGAAGCGGGGTGTGTATGAAAATGCGAATGCTTTCCCGGTTATTCTTTCTTTTCTTGCTCCCAACCTGCCCGACGTTGTCCCAGTGGCAGCAGATTCCGAGTCTGGTCGGCGTGCCCGTGACATGTATGATCACAACAGACGACAGCACGATTCTTGTCGGCGGGATGATGGGAACGCTCCTGCGGTCGACCGATAACGGGACAACGTGGACCAGCGTCTGGGGAAACGGTATTTCCATTGATACGATATTGTCTTTGGGGGCAGGATGGGGATACATCTATGCTGGGGCCGACAGATACAATTCCGTTTTTCGTTCTTCAAATGACGGGATCTCGTGGAATCTATTGGATTCGCTCGAACAACGTGCGTTCGGATTCACCTATGTGGAAACAATTCTCTTCGCCGCGACTGATTGGGGGGTTTATCGCTCTCCGGATCACGGAGATTCGTGGTCTGCTGACACCGTGGGACTCGGATACGATCCGGCATATCCGGCCGGTTATTCAAACGCAACACTGGATATTGTGCGCGCTGGGCCCAAGCTGTACGCGTTCAAAGACTTCGCAAAAGGAATCTATTCCACGCGAGCGGACACCGTACACTGGTTTCCTGTCGGAATGAAGGTGTGGCATGCCTCCCTCGCTACGATCGATACAAATCTGTTCGCGGCGACCGACGGTGGCGTTTTCATGTATGGGGGCAGCGATACAACCTGGAATAGTCGGAATAACGGTCTCCCCGGGCATTTGTCGTTCCCTATCCTCCGAGCTGTCGATTCCCTCCTGTTCCTCTTCACCGGATCAGTTAATGAAATCTACGTCTCCGGAGACCTGGGATTGCACTGGGAGTTGTTCGGAACGTCCGACATTGGAAACAAGACCATTGAGTCCATAGCTTCAACAAAGACTCACGTCATTGTCCAAACAAGTATCGATACATGGCGCCTCGCGGCTAACGACGTACTCTTATCGACGGGAAACACGGATCAGATATTGCCAATTGGATTTCATTTGGAGCAGAACTTTCCGAATCCGTTCAATCCAGGGACCACAATCCGCTATCAACTGTCAGCGGTCAGCATGGTCAAACTCAGTGTGTTTGATGTGCTGGGGAGGGAAATTGCCGTGATTGTCAACGAACAGAAGTCGGCCGGTCGCCACACCGTCACGTGGAATGCCGGAAATCGGCCGAGCGGGGTGTATCTTCTGCGATTGCAGACAGGCGGCTTCGTTCAAACGCGCAAGATGGTTTTGGTATGGTGAGTGGGAAGAGGCAGTTTTCAGTTATCAGCGGTTTCAACAGTCGACAAACCACTGAGGATATGAGCCATGTCGGCCGCCTATGGATTCGTTTTTCCAGTCGGATATGAGAAATTCCACAAGAGTCAGCTCTTCAATTTCCAGCTGAATCGATGGTATTCCCTTGGATACGCAAGATATGAGGACATGGTTGAGGCAGGAAAACGCGTCGGGACTTTTGAGGATTGGAAGAGAGAAATGCTCAGGATTGCGGAAGGCGCTCTTTCGGAGAAAAGACTCATGAATGCAGCATTTTACTACCGTGCTGCGGAATTCTACACAGGGTCGAAAGATCCGGACAAGGAGATTCTTTACGACAAGTTCATCACTCTCTTTTGCAAAGCTTTTGAAAACCATGAGATTGAAAAACACCAAGTACCCTATGAGGGGGCGTGTCTGCCTGCGCTTCGGATTCCTTCCGCTTCCGAAAAAAGAGGCACGATTGTCTTCCATGGAGGATTCGATTCTTTCATCGAAGAGTGGTACTCAATGATGAAGTACCTCTCAAATCACGGTTATGAAGTCATCGGGTTTGAGGGTCCCGGGCAGGGAGCGGCGTTGAGAAAATACGGCTTACCGCTGACGTACGAGTGGGAGAATCCCACGAGAGCGATCATCGACTATTTCAATCCGGTGAACACGACTTTGATTGGAATGTCAATGGGCGGATGGTTCGCTCTGAGAGCGGCTGCTTTTGAACCTCGAATCAAACAAGTGATTACATCCGGACATGCAATCGACTATATGAAGAGCATGAACGTTGTCATTCGGAAGATCCATGTATGGTTCCTTGAGCATTTCAGAGATTGGACGGAAAAGATGGCGGAAAAAAAATTTCAAGGAGAAGGAACGGCCGCGTGGATGGTGGATCACCTAAAATACATCACAAAGAAAGACAAAGCACTCGATGCGCTGGAAGTCTATGTGCAGATGAATGAACAGAACATTCATTCTGAGCTCGTCAAGCAAGACGTTTTGATCATGACGGGAAGAAATGACCATTTCATTCCTTTCAAGATGCATGAGATGCAAATCCGGGCCTTGACGCATGCCAAATCTGTAACAGGAAGAGTGTTCACCAGAGATGAGCGTGCCCAGAATCACTGCCAATGCGGGAATATCGGTTTGGCGCTGGATGTCATGGTGAAATGGATTGAGGAGAAATCACAACGTTCCCCGAACTGAGTCGGTACATGTTTGATATGATTGGGGGATCCCACGACTGAAGTCGTGGGCAATTCCGATTCGGAACTAACCTGCACAACTTGGTCTTTTTGCCCCTGTTGGAAACAGGGAATATCTGACTGCAACGCCCAAATGAACACACTCGGATTTGCAATCCTTCTGAGCGTTGGCACCACCGCAAATCTCATCGTTTCCTGGCGGGTCTCGATCAAAGGAGGCCGTTATCACGGCATCTACCGATTCTTCTCGTTCGAGAGCATCCTGGTTCTGGTGCTCTTGTGCGCTCCTGTTTGGTTCGCGGATCCGTGGAAATGGAATCAGCTTATTTCATGGGGGATGCTTGTGGGGTCAATTCCCCTTCCCGCATACGGATTCCAGGCGCTGCATGCAGCGGGCAAGCCGGTGGGACAGTTCGAAAACACTACAACGCTTGTCACGACCGGGATCTATCGGTACATCCGTCACCCACTCTATGTTTCGCTCATGCTTGTCGGAACCGGCATCTTTTTCAAAGACATTAGTCAGACCACTGCATTTTGTGCCATGGTGAATTTGCTTGCGTTGATAGCGACCGCGAGGGCTGAAGAGCGGGAGATGCTGAAGAAATTTGGAGATGAGTATGCGCAGTATATGCAGCACACGAAGATGTTTGTTCCGTTTGTGGTGTAGCACAGTATCAGCTATCAGCATTCAGCGAACTGAGCTCAGCATGGTAACTGTGCGAGGCACTGGCGAAAAGAAGTTTCAGCGAAATACGGCTTTTGCATTCATTCTTCACATTTCCTAAGGAACATCAACATGAAACTCAATATGCTTGGCTTCCTGGGTTTCTTGGGTTTGCTGGGATCTCTCGGATCCACGCTCGATTCACCGGCACTGTACGGAATGTATGCGTTGTTCGCGCTCTTCGGACTCTTTGGATACAAAGAGGAGAAGAAATAAGGAGCAGACTGGAGTGAGTGATTTTTGTCTTTTCCGGCCTAGGAATCCGATCGCGCCGGCTTGGAACAGAAACCACCTCTTGGGGAAACCACTGAAGTGGTTTTCCTGATATTGTTTTTTGGTGATCCCACGACTGAAGTCGTGGGCTGTTCCGATTCGGGCGGGGAATCGACCTGCCACAAGTCGTGGACTGTTCCGATTCAAAACGTGGTTTTTCTTGATATTGTTTCTTGATCATCCTACGACTGAAGTCGTGGGCTGTTCCGATTCGGGCGGGGAATCGACCCGTTCGGAAGTCGTGGGCGATTCTGACTCGGGGCGGGGAATCAACC
>Ga0209342_10002883_pt1 | contig 18287 bp, 12 predicted proteins | sample RifCSP16_2_FD_184023 | JGI IMG/M metagenome (GOLD analysis project Ga0209342, IMG submission 184023) | Soil microbial communities from Rifle, Colorado - Rifle CSP2_sed 16_2 (SPAdes) (version 2) | ecosystem: Environmental > Terrestrial > Deep subsurface > Rock core/Sediment | place: Rifle... | reverse complement strand
GGGGGATCTCCGCAACAAGGAGAGGATTCTCTCGGCATTGAAAGAGGCGGCCGGGCAGATTCGTTCCCCCCGGGGGGTCGTGCAATTCGATAAATACAATCAAGTTATCCCGACGATGTACATCACGAAAACGGAGCGCAAGGGCGGGCGGTTGGTCAACAGCGTGATGGATACCATTCCGAATGTGACGCAAGAGTCCACCTGGGGCTGGTGGATGAAGGGTGCGTCCAAGTAGTCGTTGAGTCAAAGCGGCGAAGAACGGTAACTCGCGAGGGGCCTGACCATGTACGGCAAGACGTGGCGAACGTCGGAAAGAAAATATGACGTCGTCGTTTCTCGCGACGTGAAGATTCTTTTGCGCGATGGAATGGATCTCAACGCGGATATTTTCCGTCCCGATAGCGATGAACAGTTTCCCGCCATTTTCGGCTTTCACCCCTATGATCAGATTCCTCAAACGGCTCCCATAAAGCCTCAGGCTTTCGGAATCCAGATCGGGCTGGCTCAGGGCCAGGAAAAAAGCAACGCCTGGGTGGAGGCGGGTGATCCGTACTTTTTCGCCCGCCGCGGGTACGCCTACGTAATTGCGAATATACGGGGGACAGGCAAATCCGGGGGGAGGTACCCTTTCCTGGCGCCGCCGGAAGCTCAAGATGGGTGCGAGGTGATCGAGTGGATCGCCCGGCAGCGCTGGTGCAACGGCAGCGTCGGAATGTTCGGCGTTTCCTATTTCGCCTGGATTCAGTTCTATATCGCCTCACTCAACCCGCCCCAGCTAAAATGCATTTTTGCCCCCTGGGCGTCGACGGACCTGTATCGACATTCTGTGTACCGCGGCGGCATTTTGGGCCACGGCTTCTGGAGAATGTGGGCCAGGACGTCGCTTCACAAAGGTCGCGTGGAGAGTGATTCGCGGAAAGTGCTGGGGGATTACCGGTTTCAGGAGGAAGTGGCGAGACTTTTGCGTGACGAAGATATCGCCTCAGTCCCCGAACTGGTGGAGATCCTGAAAAACCCGGACGTTTCCACCAACCCCTTGCTCGTTGATTTTCTACTGAATCCTTTGGACGGACCCTACTGGGAGAAGCGCAGAGTCAAATACGAAAACATTCGAGTGCCGGCTTATCTCGGCGCGGATTGGGGGATGTACGGACTCCATCTGCCCGGAGCGTTTCGCAGTTGGGAGAATTTGAAGGTACCCAAGAAACTCTTGATCGGACCGCCGATGTATCTCGACCGGCCTCTTTATCAATTGCAATATGAGTCGCTGCGCTGGTTCGATCAGTGGCTGAAGGGGATCGACACGGGGATTCTCAGGGAGCCTCCCGTCCGGCTTTTTCTCATGGGGACCGGCACGTGGAAAGAGGCCGGCGAGTGGCCTCTGCCGGAAACCAAATGGACCCCCTTCTATCTCCATGAAGAAGGCCTTTTGTGGGAGCGGGAACCCTGGCCCAATGAACAATTCTCCGCGTTTGGAGATTCTCCCTGGCAGAGAGGATCCATAGAGTTCTATTCTCCGAACCTGGTCGAGGATACGGAGATCATCGGTCCCATGGCCCTCACCCTGTACGCCTCCACCACGGATCCCGAGGTGCTCTGGCTCGTGAGCCTGCGGATGGTCGATCCCGAAGGAAACGAAAAAGTTCTGACGCGAGGTTGGTTGCGGGGTACGCACAGGGAAATCGACCCCGCACGCTCGAAGCCCTGGGAGCCGTTCCACCCCCATACAAGATCGGAGCCCTTGACGCCGGGGAAAATTTACGAGTTCAATATTCCCATTGTTCCCACCGGGGCGTTGTTTAAAGTAGGTTCCCGAATCGGGTTAAAAATTAGCTGTGTGGACGATGTTCCAACGAATCCGTTGGAAATGATCGCCGGCGGCCATCTGCGCCGACAATCTCCTTCACGCATCACCGTGTACCACGATGCCGCCCATCCTTCCCATCTGCTGCTGCCGATTACCAAGGGCAACGTGATCGGCACCTTCATTTCCGGCGGGAAACCGTATCTCTAAGATAATGTGTTGGCGATCTTGTGCGAAACGCATTCTATCCTTTCTCCAGGATTGTGCTAACCGGATACTTCATCTTTGTGAGACGGTTCGTCTTCCACCAAGGGCTCGGCCTGGATGGGCTATTCGGGCACCCTCTGCACTACGTTGCGAAAGCGGGTTTCGGTAGAGGCGTCGAGAGACCCGGTGTCTGCAGTGCAGTCTATTTTCAGCCTTTCATTCAGCAGGAACTGTGCTATTTTGATAAGATTAGTTGAAAGCCGAGGTAGGGCGATGGACTTTCTGAACACGATGATTGAGCTGTTCCTTAGATACGGCTACCTGGTGGTCTTCTTGGGCGTGATGCTGGAGAACGCGGCGATCCCCGTACCCGGAGAGACCATCTTGCTGGCGGCCGGGTTCTTTGCCGCCCAGGGCCAGCTTGACATAGTGTTGGTGATCTCTGTCGCCATCGTTGGCGCGATTCTGGGTGATAACTGCGGGTATCTCCTGGGACGGAAAGCCGGCCGCCCTTTTCTGAATCGATACGGTCGGTGGCTGTTCCTGACCCCGGCAAAGCTCGATGGGCTCCAGGAGTTCTTCCGGGCTCACGGGGAGAAGACCATTCTGGTCGCCCGCTTCATCGCGGGCCTCCGCGTTGTGGCGGCTTTATTGGCCGGGATCTCCCATATGCATTGGTGGAGGTTTTTGGCCTACAATGCCGCCGGCGCGATCCTTTGGGCTACTGCTATGGGCTCTCTGGGATATTTTTTCGGTGAAAGCTGGCAGCTCCTGGGAGCCTGGGTTGGCCGCGGTGGATTGGTTGTTTTGGGAACTGTCATCATTGGAGCTCTCCTGATCTGGCTGGGACGAAACACGACTCGCATGAAGCAAACGCTCGGGGCTATGCTGCCACAATTCCTCCAGACTCGAGAGGCACTGATAATTCTGCTGAACCTGAGTGTGTTGGCTGTCTTCACGAAAGTTGCTCAGGTGGTCGTACGCGGAAGAGCAACGTATCTGGACCGGAAGATACTGATCGCGCTCCATCGTTTCGCTTCACCGGAGCTGGATGCTGCGATGCTCGTCACCACGTTCCTCGGCTCCGGAGTTGTGCTCATTCCCGTTGCAGCTCTATTGGCGGTTTGGTGCTATCGCCGCGGGTCAAGCCGTGAGGCGAAGGCCATGGCACTTGGGCTGGTTGCCTCACCGACTCTGATTGCCATCTTGAGAATGGGCTTTAGCCGTTCAGGACCGGACTTTTGGGAGTTGTTAGCCAACGTCAACGATTCCAGTTTTCCCTGCGGTCACGTGGCTAATTCCCTCGTCATTTTCGGCCTCGCAGCGTATATATTGGGAAGGCACTACGCCCGGTATCGGAGTTTGTGCTATGCGGGAGCTGCAATTCTTGTTGCCGCGGTCGGCTTCAGTAAAATCTACGTCGGGGCTCATTGGCCGACCGATGTTCTGGCCGGCTACTCCTTTGGATCTCTCATCCTGTTCCTGATCATCTACTGGTACGCGGGAAACTTTGGCTTGCCCTGGCGTGTGTTATCAAAAGATGTCGGCGAGCGTAAGTCCCTGCACGACGCGGAAGAGGCGGTATCACTCCATGACCAGACCTCGAAGCGCAGCTGAACTTCAGCCAAGAGGTCTTTCGCATCCCCCCAGAGTTTGAGTTTCCCAGATCTGGTGAACGTTAGTTTTAGGGGACCTTTCTTCCGATCGGCATGCCGTCGGATTTACTGCGCTGAGTCTCCCCCGGCTATTCCCTCGATCTCGTGTCCCACCGGAGCGTCAATTGTATCTCTTCTTCCTCAAGTGAGAAGCGTCTGCAGAGCAAGTGAAAACTTGTAATCGACCCTGAACCTAATTACACTATGACTGTACTCGATAAGGGTGCAACCTGCTTTTCGATGAGTTTGAAATTGCCCGTATTGTCGAGTTTCCTCTGATTCGAAGAAAATTGAGCGGGAGGAATTTCAGGTGCCACTGGATCCTGTGACCTTTGAGGTACTGCGGCACCGGCTCTGGGCCATCAACGATGAGCAGGGGCTGGTGGCGGCTCGGATTTCCGGATCGCCCGTTGTGTATGAGGCTTTCGACTTTAACACGGCCCTGCTGACTCCCGAGGGGGAAGGGTTGTTCGTGGGAATCTACGGGACGCGCTTGTCGGCTTCCATCTATCTGGCGGTGAAAGCAATTATCGAGCGTTTCAGCGAGAATCCCGGAATCGAGGATGGAGATGCTTTCCTTACCAACGACCCGTGGTTTGGCGCCGTTCACATGAACGACTACCTCATGTGTTCGCCGATCTTTTGGAAAGGGAAGCTGGTGTGCTGGACCGGAGTGACCATGCACGAGATCGATGTGGGAGGGCCTGTTCCCGGCAGCTTCGTGGTGGGTTCCCGGGAAGTTTTCGGAGAGGCCCCTTTGGTTCCTCCGGTGAAGATCGTCGAGAAAGGGACCATGCGTAAAGACATCGAGGCACTGGTCTTGCGCAACAGCCGCACGGCTCCCTTGAACGCGTTAAATCTCCGCGCCCGGTTGGCGGCCATGAAAACGACCCGGGAGCGGGTCTTCGAGCTGATTGAGCAATACGGGGTCGAGACCTTCCTTGAGGTACAGAGTGAGATCCTGCGCTACGTGGAAAAGAGCGTGCGCCGCAAGCTGGAGAAACTGCCCGACGGAGTCTGGTACGAACGCGGGATCATCGATCATGACGGCAATGAAAACCGCTTCTATCCTCTACAGGTGGCCATGCAGAAACAGGGGGACCACCTGACCTTCGACTTTCGGGGCAGCAGCCCTCAGGCTCCCGGAATGGTCAATTGCACCCGCAGCGGTTTGGAAGGTGGCGTCCTGTCGGCCCTTCTTCCTACCCTGTGTGCAGATGTTCCCTGGTCTCCGGGAGGACTCAAGAACCTCGTCACGATCGTGGCGGAGCCCGGTACGATTAACTGTGCCGAGTACCCTGCTGCGGTCAGCATGGCGACCGTGAGTGCCGCTTACGCTACCGGAAATCTGGCCGCCTCGACTCTCTCGAAGATGTTTGCCTGTAGTCCCGACTTCCAGGAGGAGGTGCAAGCCAACTGGTGTCCCGGCTGGAACGGCCACATCCTTTCCGGAACGAACCGCTGGGGAAATCCGTTCACGGCGACCCTCATCGATCAGGCCGGAGGAGGAGGGGCCCGGAGTTGGAAAGACGGTATCGACAGCGGCGGTCCCGCGGGATCACCGGCACGGGCTATTTCGAACGTGGAGACCGCCGAACGCCTCTATCCGATCCTCTACGTCTACCGCCGGCACAGAGCGGATACGGGCGGACCGGGGAAGTTCCGGGGCGGAGTGGGAACCGAACAGATGAAAATTTTGCACAAAGCCCGGGGATCGCTGCGCAGCATTGTGGTGAGCCAGGGGTGCAGCCAGCCCGAGGCGAAGGGACTCTTCGGGGGCTACCCATCGAGCATTCAGGGAAACTTGGTCTTGCGCAAAACAAATATCGCGGAGATTTTCCAGCGCGGGCGGATTCCCGCGGAAATCACCGAGCTGAGCAGCGCCGGCCTGGAAGTTTTGGCGGCAAAGGATTCCTGCTGGCTCGAACCCGGAGATGTATTTGTCTCATTTTCCGCCGGAGGCGGAGGCTACGGGGATCCTCTGGAACGGGATCCCCAGCGAGTGTTCATGGATGTCCAGCGCGAGCTGTGCAGCCCCGAGGTGGCTCGCGATGTTTACGGGGTCCTGTGGGATGACGTCGGGATGAAAGTGGATGAGGAGGGAACGGAGCGGCGACGCCATGAACTCCGGCTTGAGCGTTTGGATTCCGTGCGGGGCGCGTTAAAGACGGCTCAGTTCGAGAGCCCGGAACCTGCGCGGAAAAATCGAGCCGATCGTTCTTCCCAGCCCATAGCCGATTGCTTACAGTTGGTTCGGAGTCGTGAGGCTTCCGAGTTGTGTTGCCAACGGTGCGGATACCTGTACGGTCCTGCGCGCGAGGATCCCAAGCGGCGGGCCGCCTGGCGAGAGGTTCCTATCTCGGGGTTCAGCCCTCTCAATCGCTACAGCCCCGTCGGGGACTTCGTCATCTGTCAATCTTTTTGCCCCCGCTGCGGTCTTCTGCTGGCAGCCAGCCCGCAGCGTGCCGGAGACCTTCCCGCCCCCGATATGGAGCTGGGCTGAGCTTCACCCTTTATATGCTGGCTTCATACACATGGAGGAGCCAGTATAGCTTGCCCCTGCGCTCGACCAGAGAAACAAATCCCTTCTCGATCAGATCCTGGCACTGGTCAAAGGCCGCCTTGAGTTGTTGGTTGATCGGCAGGAGTTTCTCACTGAGAGATCTTAAGTTGTTATTAAAGATCTCGCGGGCGACTTCCATGATTTTTTTCTCGTTGGCCAGTGAGCCGAAAGGAAAGATCAAACGTCCGCCGGGTCGCAGGTGATCACGCCCCTGCTTCAAAGCGGAAACGGTCGGCTCGGACCCGTCTTCGCTGGCCGTGGCGATCGCGGCAGGATACCAGGGCGTGTGGCGGGCCAGCTTCGCCGCGATGCCGGACACATCGATAAGAATCAAATCCGCCTTGATTTCTTTGAGAGGCTCGAAGAGGGGTCCGCAAGAAGCTTCCACCCTGTCCGCAACCCCGTTGCGCTCCGCATTCCTCTTGGTGAGCTCCACGGCTTTCGGCATCACGTCGACGGCGTATATCTTGCTCGCGCCCATCTTGGCCGCCAGCACGGAAAGGATTCCGGAGCCGCACCCCATGTCGATGACCACGGCTTTCTCAGGGAGTGTCCCGATGTTTTTCGCCATGATGTCGGAGACCGTGGTGGGGACGAAAACCTCCTCCGGCCAGAGCTCCAACGAGAACTGAATGTCGTTCAGCGAAAAAGATTTCAAGATGGTTTCCATGGAACTCCCCCTCTAAATATGTTTTCCTGTGCTGTCCAGAAACTGCCGGTACAGCGTAAAGTGGCAACCTCCATCAGAGGCGGCCCACGACAATCGATGCATCCTGGTCTCCAAATCCGAAACTGTTGCTGAGCGCGTAGCGCAGTTCAGCCCGGACCGGTTCGCGGGTGATGATCGCCAGCTTGTTCCCTTCCGCATGTCCGTTGGGGGATATGCAGCGGGGATCGGGATCGTAATTGCCCATGGGATGGACAAAGCCATCCCTCAGGGCAAGGACGGTGGTGACGAGTTCGAGAATTCCGGCTGCCCCGCAGGTGTGGCCGATCAGCGCTTTGGTGGAGTTGATGTAGAGCTTTTTGCGGGCTCTGCTCGTTCCGGACTCCATAAACACCTTCCATAGCGCCTCGGTCTCGGCCTGATCACCGATCGGGGTCCCGGTGCCGTGGGCGTTGATGTAGTCGATATCCTCCACGGTGAGCCCCGCATCGGCAATGGCCTGGCGCATGCCGTAGGCGGCCTCTATGGGATTCGGCTGCACCATGTGGGTCGCCCCCGAATTCTCACAGTATCCCAATATCTCTGCGATGGGCTTCAACCCATTTTGCCGCGCCCACTCAGCCTCAACCAGAAGCACGGCGCCCGCCCCTTCCCCCATCACGAAGCCGTCGCGATCCGGGGAGAAGGGCAAGCTGCCTCCGGGCTTTCGAGACAGGGCTCCCGACTCCACACCCATGGAGTCAAAACAGGCGATGATGAAGGGGGAAGTACTCGCCTCGCTGCCGATCACCAGCATGGCTTGGGCTCTGCCGAGCAGGATCTTGTCGCAAGCCTCGGTGACGGCATAGGCAGATGAAGCGCAAGCTGCCATGGTGGTCGAGGAGGAGCCTTTCATGCCGAAATAAATGGAGGCGTGACCGGCTGTGGCGTTTCCCATGACATTTTGCACGGTGTTGTAGAGATGTCTGCTGCGGCCGCGTTCCTGGAAAGAGTTCAACCCCGTTTCGAAACTCAGTCCACCGCCCAATCCCGTACCGACCTTGACCCCGATGGCATGGGAGTTCTCCTCGGTGATTTTCAGCCCGGACATTTCCATGGTAAGGGCCGCCGCCGTGAGACCGTAGAGAATGCAGGGGTCCAGACGGCGGTTTTCACGCAAAAAGTCGGCCCTCAGGAAACGAGCGGGTTCAAAGTTCCGTAGGGGGGCAATGGTGGATGCTTTGATGGCTTTGTCCGAAGTATCAATTTTTTTGGACGCGTAGTATTCGTGAATTGGTTGGAACCCGGACACACCTTCCTTGGCCGAGTTCCAGAACTCCTCGGTGCTTGCACCGAGGATTCCCAGCGATGTCAGCGCTCCCACCCCGCACACGACAATTCGCTTGTCGCTATTTCTCATTCCTGGATTCTCCTTGAGAGCCGCTCACGGGTTGCTTTCTAATTGTCTGGGGGACACATCGAGAAGTCAGAAAACGATCTCTCCAAACTGCGGGGGAAGCCTAAGCCAAGTTATCCTCTTGACATAGCTTCGCGAAGAAAAATACCTCCCCCTCTCCCTATTGGAACCAAGTGTAACATGGTTTCAGCTGTTTGGGTTCCACTTATGACCTAAACTATACATTATACTCAGAAAATCCTCTTTAGAGTGGTTGAATTAACAGAGAAAAACAACTTTGACCCGGAGCGCAGAAGCCGGACGAAGCACCGGCCGAACCGGGGCTGGAGGCGTGCCGGATTGTGTGGAAGCTCTCGTTGCATTTCCGGAGGTCTTGTGGAGAATCGGATTCAGAATCGGGCTTTATTCGCGGGCCTTGAACATCTGTAGGAAGGGTCGACTCGGCACCAAGAACATTAGGCTTTGAAAAAGTGGAGGGGACTCTCAAACGGGATGACAAATTTCCGGCAACTTCTCAGTTGCTGGGAGGCCATCGTGCTTCCATTTATGGAAAAAATTCTTGACAATCAAACAGATGCAGCCTTTAATCTGCGAGTATTAAAGAAGTTTTTCAAAATTTTATTCCCGTTTTGTAAGTTAAAGAATAAAGAATAGGCAATAGGTCCGGGTGCCTAGATCGGGAGGTTCTTCCGAATGGAGGTTAGGACTTTTGTTTTCAAACGGCTAGTGCTTCTACTCCCGATTTTGTTCGGTCTGCTGCTGCTCGTGTTTGTTATTTCCCGGGTGGTCCCTGCCGATCCCGTGGCTCTCCTAGCGGGACCCATGGCGGGCCGGGAGCAAGTGGAAGCGCTCCGCCATCAACTAGGCCTTGATCGGCCGCTGTATGCTCAGTTCCTTTCCTACCTCGCGCAGTTAGGCAAGGGGGACCTCGGCGCCTCACTTTACAGTAACCGTCCCGTGGTCGAGGATCTGAGGGTCCGCTTTCCCGCCACCATGGAGTTGACACTGGTGGCGATGACTCTTGCCGTGGGACTCGGGATTCCCCTGGGAACGATCGCCGCGCTGCGACGCAACTCGAAGATCGACAAGGGTCTCACGGTATTCAGCGTGGGGGGCCTCTCCATTGCGAGTTTTTGGCTGGGCCTCATGTGCCAGCTTTTCTTCGGCATGTACCTGGACCTTCTTCCGATCGGAGGCAGGATCACAGGGACACCTCCCGCCAACGTCACCGGCTTTTACCTCGTGGACTCCCTGATCACGGGAAATCTGAGCGCTCTTTGGAGTTCGGTGGTTCATCTTCTGCTGCCGGGTCTCACGCTGTCCATGCCGGCAATCGCTACCGTGATGCGGTTCACGCGATCGGGGGTACTCGACTGCCTGCAGCGGGACTATGTTGTCTACGAGCGCGCCATGGGATTGCCCGAGAGAGTGGTTGTGATTAAATATGTCTTGCGCAATGCGCTCAATGCCACGATTGCCCAAATCGGTCTCATCTTCGGAGCCTTGCTGGCGGGCACTGTGGCTATCGAGACGGTTTTTGACTGGCCCGGCTTGGGACTTTATGCGGTGTCTTCCATTTTGTTGTTCGACTACAAGGCGATTCTCGGGGTAACGCTCATTTCAGGGATCGCGTACGTGGTGGTCAATCTCGGGGTGGATATCCTTTTGGTGATCCTTGATCCCAGGGGAATCCGGCAGCAGGGGGCATGAGGGTGGACGGGCGGGTTGCCGTTCTGCAGAACTTCGTCGGAGTTCGCTTGGCCAAGAAGCTCTTGAACCGGCAGGTGTTGCGACTGTTTTTCCGCGACAAGCTGACGAGCCTGGGGACGCTACTTGTCCTGCTGACTTTTCTTTCCGCTGTGGCGGCGCCCGTGCTTTCCCCTTACCCGGAGGACGCCTACGAAAACGTCCACATTACGGAGAGGCTCCAGGGCCCGAGTGCAAAGCACTGGTTCGGTACCGACCGGATGGGCCGGGACATCTTCAGCCGTGTCTTGTACGGCGGCCGCGTGACCCTGTTCATTGCGCTGGCCGTCACCGTGCTGTCCATTGCCATCGGCGTGCCGTTGGGCCTGCTGGCCGGTTACAACAGCGGAACTCTCCACGAAGTGATTATGCGCGTGGCCGACATTTTTCTGGCCATCCCCCGTATCATTCTGGCTCTGGCCCTGGCGGCGGCTCTGGGTCCCACGGTTCCCAATGTGATCATAGCTTTGTCGCTTTCCTTTTGGCCCCGGTTTACCCGTATCGTTGCGGCGGAAACCCAATCTCTGCGTCATGAACTCTATGTAGAGGCCAGCCAGTCCCTGGGGGTGAGCCCACTCTCCATTCTGTTCCGGCATATTTTTGTCCATACGGTTCCCACCATCATCGTGAGAGGCACGCTGGGAATGGGGTTCACGATTCTTCTGGCGGCAACTCTGGGGTTCATCGGGATGGGGGTTCCGCCGCCCACTCCGGAGTGGGGACTCATGATTGCTGAGTCCCGGGAGTATCTCCCCGGGACGTGGTGGTATGCCATGTTTCCGGGGCTGGCGATTTTCCTCACGGTGATGGGCTATACGCTGATTGGGGATTCTCTGAGAGACGCCATGGACCCCAAGCTGCGGGGACATTGAAGGTTAGGCCGTCTCCGGAAAAAAACGGCGGAGAGAGGAATTTTTCGGATCCCAAGATGAATCAGGCCACGGCTAAAAACCAACTTCTGAAGATCAAGGATCTGGTTTTGGAGTTTCACACGGACCGGGGCATCGTCCAGGCTCTGGATGGGGTGAACCTATCGGTGTCCAAGGGAGAGGTGTTGGGTCTGGTGGGAGAGAGCGGCTGCGGAAAGACAGCCACGGCGCGCAGCGTTCTCGGGTTAATTCCCTGCCCTCCGGGCCGGATCGTGCGCGGGGAGATCTGGCTTGACGAGGAAAACTTGATGACTCTTCCGCAGGAAATCCTGCGCAGCCGCGTGCGGGGAAACCGGATCACTCTGGTCCCTCAAGACACTCTGGGCCCACTGAATCCCGTGCATACCGTCGGCACCCAGATGAAGGACATCTTGAAGTACAAGGGCCGGAGCAGAAACGGAAACTCGGATCGGGCGGGCGCGGATCACCGGGAGATCCTGGAACTGCTGCGGGCGGTGCATCTCCCCGATCCCGACAGGGTTCTAGCCAAGTACCCGAGTGAATTGAGCGGCGGGCAGCGCCAGCGGATTCTCATTGCCATGGCCTTTCTTCCCAGGCCCGATCTCATCATTGCCGACGAGCCCACCACGGCCCTCGACGTGACCGTGCAAGCCCAAATCCTGAGAATCTTCCGCAACCTGGTGGCCCGGGACAGGTGCTCGGTTCTGTTCATCACCCACGACATGGGAGTGGTGGCCTCGATTTGCGATCGAGTGAGCGTCATGTATGCGGGGCAGATCGTGGAGACGGCCCTGGTGCCAAAGCTCTTCGAGTCCCCCCGTCATCCGTATACGGTGAAACTGCTGGAAAGCGTCCCCACTCCTGAGAAAAAGGAAATTAGTCAAATCCCAGGGACAGTCCCTACACTGATCAACATCAACAAGGGGTGCCGGTTTTGCGAGCGCTGCCCTCAGCGTCTCGAAAAATGCCGGGATCACAAGCCCGGTCTCACCCAGGTGGACGAGGATCATGCGGTCTTCTGCCACCTCTTCGGATGAAGTGATGGCCTCTCCGCTTCTTGAAGTTCGAGATTTAAAGAGATATTTCCCCGTCCGCTCCGGGTTCCTGCACCGGATCACCGGCTGGCTGCGTGCAGTAGATGGAGTCAGCATGGAGGTAAATCCCGGCGAAGTGATGGGAATCGTGGGCGAATCCGGATGCGGGAAGACCACTCTTGGGAAAACCGTCCAAGGAATTTACCGGCCCACCACCGGCGAGATTTTCCTGGAAGGAAAACCTTTGAGCCGTCTGCCGGCCAAGGAGCTCCGGAAGTTGCGTTGCAGCCTGCAATATGTTCACCAGGATCCCATGGCTTCCTTTGATCCCTGGTGGCCACTGGCGCGCTCGCTGGATGAGCCCCTCCGGGCCCAGACGGACCTGTCGCGCAGTGAGCGCAGGGAGCGCGTGGCTCGGATCGTGAGGGCCGTGGGCCTGGATACGGAGCACCTGGAGCGGTACCCTCACGAGCTGAGCGGCGGTCAGCTTCGACGCCTGACCCTCGCCCGGGTGCTGGCCTTGAATCCGAAAGTCCTTATTCTGGATGAACCCACGGCCTCCCTGGACGTTTCCGTCCAGGCCCGTATCTTGAATCTCCTGCGCGATTTGCGCTCCGAGTTTCATCTGACCTACCTGTTCATCTCCCATGACCTGGGGATCGTGCGGATACTTTGCGACCGTGTGGCCGTCATGTATCTGGGGAAGGTGGTTGAGATCGGACCGACGGAAGTGGTTCTGCGGGGCCCCAAGCACCCTTACACCCAGGCCTTGCTAGCCGCTATTCCCCACTTGTCTGCGGGGGTTCCTCGAGATGAAAACATCTTGGAGGGAGAGCCGCCGAGCCCGCTCTTTCTTCCTCGGGGCTGTCGGTTCTCGAGTCGCTGTCCAATGTTTCGGGAGGGACTGTGCAATGCTTCCGAACCGCCGCTCTTTCCCGTGGGGCCGGGACACGAGGCTGCCTGTTTCCGGATTGAGGAACCGTCGCGGACCGGCGAGAACATGATCCGGGTCGAGGCTTCCGGTTTGGGAAGAACGGAAAAACGGGAAACCAGCTAAAGGAGGAGAGGAGAGCGCCATGCATCGTGATGATGAGAAAAAAGAAGGAAAAGGTCGCGTTGTCAACCGCCGCACCTTTCTCAGGACAAGCGCCGGGTTGGCCGGCGGCGTGGCGGCGACCAACCTGTCAGGGACGCTGGGGTCGATCTTCCTGCAGGCGGGACGCGCAGAGGCCGCCGAGCCGCGCGGGCACTTCGTGCATGCGGCCCGCACGGAAATATCCTCACTGGATCCCCATGAAGCCTATACGATCGAAGTGTATTCCTTCACGCTGAATCTCTACGACAATCTGGTGCGATTTGAGGGGAATCCTCCCGAGGTGGTTCCCTGGCTGGCGGAATCGTACTCGGTTTCCGGGGATGGGCTCACCTGGACGTTCCGTCTGCGCCGGGAGGTGAAGTTTCACGACGGCCGGGAGCTGGCGGCGGAGGACGTGGTGTACAGCGTGGACCGCCTCCTGCGCGTAGGGAAGGACCCGGCTTCGGTGTTTAAGCCGTGTCTCAAGACGGGGGCCACCGAAGCCCTGGACCGCTACACGGTGCGGATCAAGCTCTATCAGCCCTTTGCCCCTTTTCTCTCCATCCTGCCGATCATCTTCGTGGTCAACAAGGATCTGGTCCAGAGGAATGAGAAGGGGGGAGACCTGGGGGCTGCCTGGCTGAGCCGGAATGATGCGGGCTCGGGAGCCTTCAAGCTGCGCAGTCACGAGCCGGCCAAGGGATTCATCATGGATCGTTTTGGCGACTACTGGCGGGGGTGGAAGGGGAATCACGTGCAAAGCGCCGAGGTGCGGATCATCCGGGAACCTGCTTCCCAGGTCCTGAACTTGCAAAAAGGGTCCATCCACATGACCCACACCCTGCTGCCTCCCGAACAGTTTGAGCGCATGGAGACCATGAAGGGGGTCAAGGTGACCAAGGATCAGACGCTGCGGACCTTCGTCATCCGCATAAACAACCAGCGTCCTCCCTTGAACGACATCAATGTACGCAAGGCCATCGCCCATGCCTTCGACTACGACGGGTTCAACAAGGGGGTCATGAAGGGGAACGTATTCCGGAACCCGGTGCCGATTCCCCTGAACATGTGGGGGAATCCCAAGAATCCTCCGGCCTACACCTTCGATCTGACCAAGGCCGAGAGCTATCTCGCCAGGGCGAAGACCAAGATCACCCGGCCTCTGGATCTCATCTCGCTGCCGGGAAACCCGATCACCGATCAGGCGGCTCTTCTGCTGCAGAGCAACTTAAAGAAGCTCGGGGTGGAGGTGAAGATCCGGGGCCTCACGTTTCCCCAGTTCTCGGTGGCGGCGAAGAACCAGGAAACGATGGGTGACCTGGGGATCCACTGGGTCAGCTCCTACTATCCCGATCCGGACAACTGGATCGGGAAGATGTATGATTCGCGCAACTGGGGGGCCTGGCAGGCCTGCAGCTTTTACAAGAACCCCGAGGTGGACGGCCTTTTGCAAAAGGCCCGGGAGATTGTGGAACGAGCTGAGCGCCAGAAACTTTACGAACGCGCCACCGCCATCGTCTTCGAGGATTGTGTGGACGTCTGGATCCACAACGCGACCTCTCAGCGAGGGCTCTCGGATCGCCTGCAGGGCTACAACTTCTGCCCCGTTGGAGACGGCCTCGACTTCTATCCTCTCTACTTCACGGGGGCCTAGAACTATGAAGTAAGTTTCGAGCACGTGCCGGTCGCATCTTCTGAAAGGAGGCAAGAAGATAATGGTAACACGAAGAGCTCCCATCGAATGGCCCGGCGGCGCCAAGATCTGTGTTTGCACCACAATTGCCTTTGAAGGCTTCCGCTATGCCAGCCAGTACGGACACAAGGAGGCGGCCCCCGGGAAACCAAATCATTTTTCGCTCTCGTACGGTGAGTACGGACCCAAAGTGGGAGTCTGGAGGATCTTCGATATTCTGGAGCGACAAGGACTCAAGGCCACTTTCGATGTGGGAGGCCTGGCGGCCGAGAGAGATCCCGAAATTCTGAAGGAGATGCACGATCGGGGCCACGAACCCGCGGGACACGGCTATGCCAATGACTCCTACCCCAGCGACGAGGATGTGGAAGGCGAGCTGAGAGACATGCGGGCCACCATTAAAGCCATCGAGACCGCCACCGGCGCCCGTCCGGTGGGCTGGGTAAGTCCCGGCAGCGTGGGCACGGCGAAAACCTTCGAGTACATGATTCAGGAAGGTTTTCTTTGGAACGGGGATGATGCCAGCGAGGACAACCCGTTCATCAAGAAAGTCAACGGCAAGCCCCTGGTGATTCTTCCGAGGATCAATTTTCCCACCAACGACCTGATCGTTTGGCTGCGGCCGCAAAACCCGCCCAGTGCCTACTACGAGGGGTTCAGGGAAACTTTTGATTTTCTATACGAAGAGGGTAGACGGGGGAGCCCCAAATGGATCGACCTTCTCCTGCACTGCCATATGGGAGGGAGACCGGCTCTGGCCGGAGTCTACGAGAGATCTCTCCTGTATGCCAAGCAGAAGGAAGGAGTCTGGTTTGCTCGCCGCCGGGATATCGCCGAGTGGATTTTGAAACGGTACGGAGATTGAGGGACTTTCCGAACAGAACGGGGGAGACCATGGAGCCGAATTCCAAGACGAAGAAATCTGCCCAGTTCCAGCCGAACCGCAGGGAATTTCTCAAGAAGAGTGCGGGCGTTGCCGGTGCATTGACGATGGCGAGCATGGCGGGAGAGGTGGGCTCGCTACTCCTGGCTCCGGAGCGGGGGGAAGCTGCTACAGAGCGTAACCACTTTGTGTTCGGTACACTCTCAGAGCGCAACACGATGGATCCCCACGATGCCTATACGATCGTTACCTATGCTTTCAGCTTGAACCTCTACGACAATCTGGTGCGATTTGCGGGAAATCCTCCCGAGGTGGTTCCCTGGCTGGCGGAATCCCGTGCGGTCTCCGGGGATGGTCTGACCTGGACGTTTCGCCTGCGCCGTGGGGTGAAGTTTCACGACGGCCGGGAGCTGACGGCGGACGATGTGGTCTACAGCGTGGATCGCCTTCTGCGTCTGGGGAAAGATCCGGCCTCCATATTTAAACCGTGTCTTAAGGCGGGGGCCGCGGAGGCCCCGGACCGCTACACAGTGCGGATCAAGCTCTACCAGTCCTTTGCTCCATTCATTTCCATTCTGCCGATCCTCAGCGTGGTCAACAAAAACCTGGTCCAGAAAAACGAGAAGAGTGGAGATCTAGGAGCCGCCTGGTTGAATCAGAGTGACGCGGGCTCGGGAGCATACAAGCTGCGCAGTTACGAGCCCGCTACGGGATTCGTTGCAGATCGTTTTCCCGAGTACTGGCGAGGCTGGAAGGGGAACCACTTCGAGAGCATGGAGATGCGGGTGATTCGCGAGGCTTCTTCTCAGGTGCTCAATTTGCAGAAAGGCCTTATCCACATGACCCATGCTCTGCTGCCACCGGAGCAGTTTCAGCGTATGGCCAATATGAAAGGGGTGCGGGTGTCCTCGGACCAGACACTGCGGACTTTCGTCATCCGCATGAACAACCAGCGTCCTCCGCTTAACGATGTAAACGTGCGCAAGGCCATTTCCCACGCCTTCGATTACGAGGGGTTCATCAAAGCAGTCATGCAAGGAGATGCATTTCGAAACCCGGTGCCGATTCCTGTCAACATGTGGGGAAACCCGAAAAATCTTCCAGCCTATACTTTCGATCTGGGCAAGGCCGAGAGTTACCTCTCGAAGGCCAAAACCAAAATTACCCGGCCTCTGGATCTGATTGCCCTGGCGGGACTCCCGATCCCGGAACAAGCGGCTCTTCTCCTGCAAAGTAATTTGAAGAAATTAGGGGTCGAGGTGAAGATCCGGGGCCTCACGTTCCCGCAGTTCGCGGCGGCGGCTGGGAAACAGGAGACCATGGGGGACATGGCGACCCACTGGGCAAGCTCGTTCTATCCCGACCCGGACAACTGGATCGGAAAGATGTACGACTCACGGAACTGGGGGTCCTGGCAGGCCTGCAACTTTTACAAAAACCCGGAAGTGGACGGCCTTCTGCAAAAGGCCCGGGAGGTTGTGGACCGGGCAGAACGCCAGAAGCTTTACGAACAGGCGACTGCCATCATATTTGAAGACGCTGTGGATGTTTGGATCTACAACTCGGTGACCCAGAGAGGGCTCTCGGATCGACTGCGGGGCTACAGCTTCTGCCCTATCGGAGACGGACTGGATTTCTATCCTCTTTATCTTACTGAAGCCTGAAAGCTCTCGCCGGCAAGGCGGGGCTGGGAAAGGAGTAACCATGAAAGAGAAAGCTCAAAACAAATCGTCTCGCTTCGGGGTGAGTCGCAGGGAGTTCTTGAAGCGCAGCGCGCAAGTGACCGGCGGGCTTGCCGTGGCGCAGGGCTTCGGAGGGAGCTTGAGCACCGTCTTGCTTACCCCGAGGCGCGCCGAGGGTGCCGAGAAGATCACCCACTTCGTCTGGGGTGGACAGACGGAAATGAACAACATGGACCCCCACCAGCGCTTCTCGGTCGATGCCTATTCCTTCACGCTGAACATGTACGACAACCTGCTGCGCTTCCAGGGGAATCCTCCCCGAGTTGTTCCCTGGCTGGCGGAGTCCTATGAAGTCGGCCCTGACGGGCTTGATTGGGCCTTCAAGTTGCGGCGAGGAGTCCTGTTCCATGATGGCAGCGAGCTGACGGCGGAGTCGGTGGTCTACAGCATGGACCGTTTGCTTTCCCTGAACAAAGATCCCGCGGCGGTCTTCAAGCCGGCCATTAAACCCGGCGCCACCCGGGCCCGGGACCGCTATACGGTGGAGATGCGGCTCTATCAGCCCTTTGCCCCGTTTGTTTCCATCCTGCCGATTCTCTCCGTCGTGAACGAGAAAATCGTGAAGTCGAATGAGAAATCCGGAGACTGGGGCGCGGGATGGTTGAGCAACCACGAGGCCGGATCGGGAGCTTTTTTTATGGAGCATCATGCTCCCGCCACGGGGTTCACGATGCGCCGATTCCCTCAGTACTGGAAGGGGTGGGCGGGAGAGCACGTGCAGAGCGCTGAGGTCCGCGTCATCCGGGAGTCCGCCTCTCAGCTCCTGAACCTTGGCAAAGGGACCATCCACATGACCCACACGATCCTATCCCCGGAGATCTTCAAACAGATGGCCAAGATGGAGAATGTGTCCCTGGTCAAGGACCAGACCCTGCGCACCTTTGTCATCCGCATGCACAACCAGAGGCCTCCATTGACGGACGTCGACGTTC
>Ga0209342_10002878_pt1 | contig 18301 bp, 16 predicted proteins | sample RifCSP16_2_FD_184023 | JGI IMG/M metagenome (GOLD analysis project Ga0209342, IMG submission 184023) | Soil microbial communities from Rifle, Colorado - Rifle CSP2_sed 16_2 (SPAdes) (version 2) | ecosystem: Environmental > Terrestrial > Deep subsurface > Rock core/Sediment | place: Rifle... | reverse complement strand
CTTCCGATCTAGCAGATCGCTCGCGCGGCGCGCGGGCTCGGCCGCCGGCTGGCCCTGCTGGGCCGCGCCATGGAGACGAACGTCCGGCTGGCGCTGGATCTAGGTTATCTGAAGGTAGCGCCCTGGCAGCTCTGCTCGCTCGCCGCCGCGCGCGACCTGCCGCCGAAGGAGCTGTGCGTCCTCACCACCGGCACCCAGGGCGAACCGCGGAGCGCGCTCGCCCGCCTCGCCCGGGGCGAGCACCCCGAGCTGGCGATCGAGCCCGGCGACCTGGTCGTCCTCTCGTCGCGGTTCATCCCCGGGAACGAGATCGCCATAGGCCAGGTGGTGAACGACCTGGCGCGCCGCGGGGCGGAGGTGGCGTACGAGGACCTGCGGCCGCTCCACGTCTCCGGCCACGCCCAGGAGTCGGAGCAGCGGCGCCTCATCGCCCTGGCGCGGCCGGAGCACTTCGTCCCCATCCACGGCGAGTTCCGCCACCTGGCCCGCCACGCCGCGCACGCGGAGAGGGAGGGCGTGCGTCACCGGCACCTGCTCCGCGACGGCGAGGTGCTCGAGCTCACCGACTCCGGGGCGCGCCTGCTCGAGGAGCGGCTGCCGGTCGGCCGCGTCTACGCCGACCGGGACGCGGCCCGCGGCTCCGGCGTCGACGTGGGCGAGCTGGTGATCCGCGACCGCCGGCTCCTCGCCGACGCCGGGCTCTGCATCGTGGTGGTGGTCGTGGACCGCGCGAGCGGCGCCGTGGTGCGCGGGCCCGAGATCTTCACCCGGGGGGTGGCCGCGCTGGAGGGCGCCGAGGAGGCGCTCCGGGGCGAGACGCTCCGCGCCCTGGAGGAGCTCTCTCCGCAGGCGCGCGAGGACCGGGGGGAGGTCGACGAGGCGGTGAGGCTCGCCGTGCGCCGCTGGTTCCGGCGCGAGGGCGCCAAGAGGCCGTCGGTGCTGCCGGTCGTGCTCGAGCTGTAGTAGGAGGGTGAGATGCCCAGCTTCGACGTCGTCTCCGAGCTCGACCTGATGGAGGTCGAGAACGCCTTCAACCAGACGCGGAAGGAGATCGCGCAGCGGTTTGACTTCAAAGGTACCGCGACCGATCTCGAGCGCCAGCAGGACGGCTCGATCCTGGTGAAGGCCAACAGCGAGGGGCGCGCCGAGGCGGCCTACGGCGTGCTCCTCGAGAAGCTCGCCAAGCGCGGCGTCCCGCTGGAGGGCCTCGACCCGCAGAAGGTCGAGCCGGCCGCGGGAGGGCACGTGAAGCGACTCGTGAAGCTGAAGAAGGGGATCAAGCCCGAGGACGCGCGGAAGATCGTCTCGCTGGTGAAGGAGACCGGCCTCAAGGTCCAGGCCTCCATCCAGGGCGACGCCGTGCGCGTCACCGGGAAGAAGCGCGACGACCTGCAGGCGGTGATGCAGAAGGTGCGGGGAGCGGAGCTGGGCATCCCGCTCGCGTTCCAGAACTACCGAGAGTGACTGCAGCGGGCGCGTGGACCTCGCGCGCCCGGCGCCTCGCCGCGCGCGCGCCTGCCGGTGGGCGCGCCCGGCGGCGGCGCCTTGCGGCAACACCCACACGGCACCACATTGGGAGGCATTGGGGGGGGAGAGATCATGAATCACCGTGCCAGGTACGTCCTGCCAGGCGTTGCCGTTCTCGTCATGGCGGGGGCAGGCTGCGCGGGCGCCCGGAAGCAGGCCAGGGAGAGCCCCAGCCCGGTGACGCGGCAGGTGGAGCTGTCTCAGACGCGCACCGAGGAGGCGTTGAAGGGAGCGCAGGAAGCTCAGGACCGGGCCACGGCGCAGGCGCGCAAGGCCGCCGTCGCCGAAGACGTGGTCCGACAGGATCAGGAGAAGCTCGCCCAGGATCAACAGACGGCGCGGCAGGAGCAGGCGAAGGCGCAGCAGCTCCAGCGCGAGGCTACGAGGGAGAGCGAGCTGGCAGCCGCCGAGGTGGGGCGGCAGCAGGCGCTGGCGTCGGGCGCACTGCAGCAGCAGACGCGGCGGACCGCGCGGGGCGAGCAGCTGGCCGCAGGCGTGGTCACGCAGGTGCGCCCCGACGAGGTGATGATCCAGCCCCCGATGGGTGACGCCATGAGTTTCAGGGTCAGCGACCGGACGCAGGTGTGGATCGAGGGGCGTAAGGCGTCGGCCGGCCAGATCCGGGAGGGCTCCGAGGCGCGCGTGTCCTACGAGGCCTCGAGCGAAGGGCCGAGGGCCGTCTCCATCAGTGTGCGCCGCGCCGGAGGGACCCGATGATGGATGACGCCGTCACGCTCCGGGTGAGCCCGATCGCCCGTGGCTTGCACCGGTGCGGCTTGCCCTCGGCTCGTCGATGGTCGGCGGGCTTCACCATCGATACGAGTCACTCGAGGATCGACACCTCGACCCTCCGGTTCAGCGCGCGACCCTGCGCCGTAGCGTTGTCCGCCACCGGCTTGCTCCGGCCGAAGCCCTTGGGCTGGAGCCGCTCGGCCTTCACCCCTCGCTTCACGAGGGCGGCCACCACGCTCTGAGCCCGGCGCTGCGAGAGATCGAGGTTGAACGCGTCGGTGTTGGTGGCGTCGGTGTGGCCCTCCACCAGAAGGCGAAGGCTCGCATCCTGCCCGAGCATCGACGCCAGCTGGTCGAGAGTTGGGTCCGACTCCGGGCGCGGCACGTCGGAGTTCGAGTCGAACCGGACGCCGTAGAGGACCATCCGCCGACTCCTCTTGAGCGCCTCGAGCTGTCCCTTCCGCTGCGGGGTGCACTTCGGCCCCTTCCCCGCGCCCACCCGCGTGCCCACCCACTCGCCCGCGAGCTTGCCGTTCTCGTACCAGACGCCCCAGAGCTTGGCCCCGTCCGAGTGCAGCGAGAACGTGGCCGTGCCCTGCCGCACCCTGCCGTCGGGGTACTCGGTCCAGGTGACGCGCGCGTTTCGCCCCGCGAGGTTGCCCGAGATCTGGGCTCCGGCGGTCCAGTCGTAGCAGCCGAAGATATCGTCGCCTTCCTGGACGAAGCGCATGGGACCGTATCTGGTGCCGAAGTCGCCCGCGAAGCTCGGACGGGCCACCGTCCCGGTTCGCGCGCCGAGGAGCTCCACCTCGGCGATCTCGGTGAACTTGGCGTTGCCGTGGTTCGAGGTCACGACCAGCTTCACCTGCCTGGCGACGGTGCCCCCGGGAAGGGAGAATTCCTTCCGCTCCTCCTTCCCGATCTCGAACGTCCCCACCGCCTTGAACGCCGTTCCGTCGCCGACCAGGAGCTCGACCGTCTTCGCCGAGATCCCGGGGTATCCGCGCTCCTGGAGATGCCGGGTGCTCACCGCGAGGGTGTCGAGGCGCCAGGTGGTGTCGAGCTCCCAGACGAACGCCAGCCCGGTTGGCTTGCCCTGGGGCGAGCACCAGCCGCTGCCCTCGTCGCCGTCGGTCAGGTGCCACGCCGACCACGACCTGATGCCGGGGGAGTAGCTGCCGCCGTCGGACACGAGCACGGTGCCGTTGTCGAACGCCAGCGCATTCGGGCGCTCGGGCGCAGGTACTGCGTCGGCGGCGCCGGCGGCCAGCGCCAGCAGGATCGGAAGAGTGATCATGTTTGTCCCCCCAAAAGGAGGAAGCGGTGACGCTTCCCAGGAGCTGCCCGAGGGAACAGCTCCGAAGGAGCTCGCTCCCGATCGCCGTACGACTGTCACCCTACCGCGGCCAGGCGTCGCCTCGGTGAGCGGATCGCCGCCCCACCCGGGACCTCAGCGCGTCCCCCCCCCGGAGGATGAGCCGCCGGCGGGCTGGATCGGATCGGGCGAGTTCGGCACTGTAACCGATCTGATTGCAGTATCGGCGGGGCGAGTTGCTTCACTTCGGCGGAAGGGGCATGAACTCCCTGCGGAGGACGCATGCCCTCGACGTCTCAGAGGATGGCGGGCGACCTCGCGGGCCGCATGGCCGCGGTGGTCGGAGAGCGGAACTGCATCTCGGACCCCGCTGGCCTGCTCGTCTACGAGTACGACGGGCTCACGCACGGCCGCACGCGCCCTTCGCTGGTGGTGCTCCCTGGCTCGACGGACGAGGTGGTCGAGGTGGTGAAGCTCGCCCGTGCCGCCGGCGTCCCCATCGTCCCGCGCGGCGCCGGGACGGGGCTCTCCGGAGGGGCGCGCCCCACGCCCGGCTGCGTGGTGGTCGGCCTGTCGCGGATGAACCGGGTCCTAGCCGTCGATCTGGAGGGCGGCACGGCGCGCGTCGAGCCGGGCGTCGTGAACCTCGACGTCTCGCGCGCGGCCGCGGCGGCGGGCCTCTATTACGCCCCGGACCCGTCGTCCCAGAGCGTCTGCACGATCGGCGGGAACGTCGCCGAGAACTCCGGCGGCGCGCACTGCCTCAAGTACGGGTTCACGGTGAACCACGTGCTCGCCGCGCGCGTCGTCCTCGACGGCGGCGAGGTGGTGGACCTGGGCGGCCCGTCGCTCGACACGCCCGGGTACGACCTCCTGGCGGTGCTGGTGGGGAGCGAGGGCATGCTCGGCATCGTGACCGAGGTGACGCTGCGTCTCCTCCGCAAGCCGCAGGCGACGAGCACCTTCTTCGCCACCTTCCCCTCGACCGACGAGGCTGGCGACGCGGTGTCGGGCATCATCGCCGCCGGGATCCTGCCCGCCGCCATCGAGATGATGGACCGCCTGGCCATCGCCGCGGCCAGGGCCGCGACGGGCCTGGACTGGCCGGACGTGGGCGCCGCCCTGCTCATGGACGCCGACGGACCGGCCGCGGAGGCCGAGCACGTCGCGCGGCGCGCGGTGGAGATCGCCCGCCAGGCAGGCGCGCTCGAGGTCCGCATCCCGCGCGACGAGGCCGAGCGCCAGCTCATGTGGAAGGGACGGAAGTCGGCCTTCGCCGCCGTGGGCCGTTTGAGCCCAAACTACATGGTCGAGGACGGGGTCATCCCGCGCTCCGAGATCGCGCGCGTCCTCCGCGACATCGCGGCGATGGCGCGCCAGGCGGGGCTCAGGGTGGCGAACGTCTTCCACGCCGGCGACGGGAACCTCCACCCGCTCATCCTGTACGACGCGCGCGCCCCGGGAGAGGAGGAGCGGGCCGCCAGGCTCGGGCGGGAGATCCTGCGCCTGTGCGTCCGTTACGGCGGGTCGATCACCGGCGAGCACGGCGTGGGCGCCGAGAAGGCCGACGCCATGTCGGACATGTTCACCGAGGACGACCTGGAGACGATGGCGCGCGTCCGCTGCGCCTTCGATCCGGCTGGCCGCTTCAACCCCGGCAAGATGTTCCCGACGCCGCGGCTGTGCGGCGAGAAGCCGGGGCCGTACGTCGCCCATCCGCTGGAGACCTCCGGCGAGGCCGAGCGATGGTAGCCGGCGCGCGCGAGGGGACGCCTGCCGACGCGGTGCTGGGGGTGATCCCGCGGCTCGTGCTGGAGCCGTCCACGGTGGAGGAGGCGGTGGAGGCGATGCGCGCCTGCGCCCGCGACCGGCTCCGGCTCCTGTTCGTGGGGGGCGCCACCGAGATCGAGCTGGGGCGGCCGCCCGCGGCGCTGGACGCGGTGCTGCGCACGGTCCGCCTCGCGCGCGTCGTCGAGCACGCCCCGTCCGATCAGATCGCCGTCGTCGAGGCGGGGACGAGGCTCTCGGATCTCCAGCGCCTGCTCTCCGCCCACCGCCAGCGCGTGGCGCTCGATCCGCCGCTCCCCGAGGCCGCCACGCTGGGCGGCGTCGTCGCCGCGAACGCGTTCGGCCCGCGGCGGCATCGCTTCGGATCGGCGCGCGATCTGGTGGTGGGGATGGGCTTCGTCAGGGCCGACGGCACACCGGCCAAGGGCGGGGGCAAGGTGGTGAAGAACGTCGCCGGCTTCGACGTGCCGCGGCTCCTCGTGGGCTCGCTCGGCACGCTCGCCCTCCTCACGACCGTCACCGTGCGGCTGTATCCGCTCCCGGAGGCGGAGGAGACGGTGCTCGTGCCGGACCTCGACGCGATGGCGCTGCGGCAGGTGGTGACCGCCCTGGGCGCGGAGCAGCTCGAGCCCTCGTCCGTGGCGGCTTTGCTGGAGAGCGACCGCTTCCGGCTGGGGATCCGGTTCGAGGGGTTCGCTCCTGGCGTGGCCGAGCAGCGCCGGAACTTGCTCGCGCTCGCCGAGCGCCTGGGCAGGCGCGCTGAGCCGCTCGACGACGGCGCGGCGCGCGCGTTCTGGGGCCGCCACGACGCCGTGCGCGGCGATGGGCCGCTGCGGGCCAAGCTCTCGGCGCCCCCGGCGGCGCTCGCGCAGGTAGCTGGCGCCGCCCTGATGCCGCTGCTCTCCGCGTTGCAGGGCGGGGCGGCGGTGGTCTATCCGACGCTAGGCTTCGCCTTCGCCTCCGGGCAACCCGCCGCCGCCGACGCCACCGCGCGCGCCGTGGAGAGCGCTCGCGCCGCGCTGGCGCGGCTCGGCGGATCGCTCGTCCTGGGCGCGGCGCCAGGCGAGGTACGAGCGCTCGTCGACCCCTGGGGGCCGCCGCCTCCGGGCCTCGACCTGATGCGCCGCGTGAAGGCGCGGCTCGATCCCGACGCCCGGCTCGCGCCGGGGCGATTCGTGGGAGGGATCTGATGGCGACCCCAACGCATTCCGCCTGGCCGAGCCCGAGCCCGAACACGAGCCCGGCCCGATCCCCGGCCGACGACTGCGTCCACTGCGGGTTCTGCCTGCCCCACTGCCCCACGTACGTGTCCTGGGGCGAGGAGCCCGACTCGCCCCGGGGCCGGATCGACCTCTTCCGGGCGCTGGAGGACGGCCGCATCGCCATCGACGAGGCGGTCGTGGAGCACTTCGATCGATGCCTGGGGTGCATGGGCTGCGTGAGCGCCTGCCCCTCGGGCGTGCGCTACGACGTCATCATCGAGGAGGCGCGCGCGCGCGTCGAGCGCGACTGGAGCCGCCCGCCCGCCGAGCGGTTGCACCGCGCGCTCGTCTTCGCGCTCTTCCCCTACCCGCGGCGCCTGCGCGCGGCCGCGGCGCTGCTGTTCGCCTGGCGCGCGATGGGGCTGCAATGGATCGCCCGGCGCTCCGGTCTCCTGCGGCTCCTCTCCCCGCGGCTGGCGCAGCTCGAGGCGCTCGCCCCTGCGCTCTCCGCCTCGGACGTGCGCGCGCGCCTCCCCGAGCGAACCCCGGCGGTCGGGCCGCGGAGGCTGCGCGTCGGCCTGCTCGGCGGGTGCGTCCAGCGCGTCTTCTTTCCCGGCGTCAACGCTGCCACTGTGCGGGTCCTGTCCGCGGAGGGGTGCGAGGTGGTCGTGCCGGCCGGCCAGGGGTGCTGCGGCGCGCTCTCCCTGCACGCCGGACGCGACGAGGAGGCGCGGCGCATGGCGCGCGACCTCATCGCCCGCTTCGAGGCCGCCCACGTCGACGTCGTCGCCGTGAACGCCGCCGGCTGCGGGTCGACCATGAAGAGCTACGGGCGACTGCTCGCGCACGACCCTGCCTGGGCGAGCCGGGCCGTCGAGTTCTCGGCCAGGGTGCGCGACGTGTCCGAGGTCCTCGCCTCCCTCGCGCCGATCGCCCCTCGACGCCCCGTCCACGCCCGCGTCGCCTATCACTCCTCCTGCCACCTGGGGCATGCACAGGGCGTGGAGGAGCCGCCTCGCGCCCTCCTGCGCGCCATCCCGGGCCTCGAGCTCCTCGAGGTACCGCACCCCGAGCAGTGCTGCGGCAGCGCCGGCGTCTACAACCTCTTCCAGGCGGAGAGCGCGAACGAGATCGGCAGGCGGAAGGCGGAGGCCGTCCTCGCCACGGGCGCCGACCTCCTCGCCAGCCCGAACCCCGGGTGCACCCTCCACATCGAGCGCTTCCTGCGCGAGCGCGGCTTCCAGCTCCGCTCGGCGCACCCGATCGAGATCCTCGACTGGTCGATCCGGGGAGTGCTGCCCGGCGGCCGCGGTTTCGGCGCACGCGCTCGCTGAGGCGAGTCCGGCATCGACCTCGGTGGCCCCCCGCAGACCCCGCCAGGCTGGTCGCGGGTCCACCCCTGCCTCTCCTCGAGAACCTCGACTGTCGCTACCTTGCGTCGAGGATGCTGGTAGCAAGGAGGAGAACATGGCCGAGAAGGCGGTTGTTCACAGGGCAGGTGAGGGTCCGGCTTTCTGGATGCTCGGTGGGCTGTACGAGGTCCTGCTGTCGAGCGACGAGACGAACGGTGCGTCCACGGTGATGCAGATGACGATGCCGGCGGGCATGGGCCCGCCTCCACACATCCATCACGGCGTCTCGGAGACCGTCTACGTGGTCGACGGCACGCTCACCTACCAGATAGACGGCAACAGGATCGACGCTGGGCCGGGATCGCTGCTCCGCATCCCCACCGACACCCTCGAGGGCTTCGAGCCCAAGAGCAAGGTGCGAGTCCTCATCACCTACGAGCCCGGCGGGATGGACAAGTTCTTCGCCGAGGCGGGCGAGCCGGCCCCGCGCCGGGAGATCCCTCCCGCGCCGACCTCACCTCCAGACGTCGATCGGCTGGCCAGGATCGGCGCCCGGCATGGGGTGGAGATCAAGCGGCCGCAGCAAGCGTGAGCGCCCACGGCCCGGCTGCGCTCCTGGCGAGGCGTCGGCGCAGCCGCGGCTGGACCCCCCTTCGACGATCATCCCCCGAGCAGGCCCAGGCGAGCGGCGATCGCCAGCGCCTGCGATCGGTTCACCGCGCCGAGCTTCCTCGTGATGTTCTCGACGTGGAAATTGACCGTCCTCTCGCTGATTCCGAGGATGACCGACGTTTCCCAGGAGCTCTTGCCCTCCTGGAGCCAGTCGAGGACTTCCCTCTCGCGGCCGGAGAGGGCGATGACCCTCTCGGCCGCCTCATCGCCCCGGAGCGCGCGCGACAAGGCGAGCTGCAGGTGAGGCGCGACGAACTCGAGCAGGGCGACGAGATGCCTGTCGAACTTCATCGACGGGCCCTTGAAGAAGAAGAGGCTCCCGTTCTCCTTCGGACCGGGAGGCCTCGAGCCCAGGGCGTAGCCCTGCCTCATGCCGTGGTCCAGGCAGAGCGCCGTGATCTCCCTCGGACGCTCGATCCGCTCCTCCGAGTAGTACTGGACTCCGTCGGTCGTGAGGCCACGCTGCATGAGGGGATCCCGCTGGAAGTAGTCGCGTGACGCGTATTCACGACACGCCTCCGCCGGGAAGCTCACGTTGATGCAATCGATGGGGGCGATCACGCCGCTCCTCGCGTCGTGTCGAGCAGAGATCGCGCACGCGTGATCAAAAGGCACCACCCTCTGGAGCCCCGGGAAGAGGGCGAGGAAGTCGCTCTTCGCCCGGCAGGCCACGCACTGGTGGACGAACTCCAGGAGTGACATCGTATCGCTGGCGGAGAGCCAGGAGCCGAGCCCTGCTGGCTCATGTGTCCGACAGACCTGCCGCGAGCTCCTCATGAGGCGCCTCCCTGGGACGAGTACACCATGTCCCTCTGCGTCCGTCACCCACGACGTCTGCGGCCCGGTCACCTGCGAGAACTGACAGGTGAACCTCCGGGTCCGCTCGTGGAAGAGTGAAAGCGAGCACGGCTTCTCGATTGCGGCCGCTCACCACCTGAACGATCTTCCACTTGGCTGGAGGAGGGCCTAGGTATGACCAATCTGCTCGTGGATGCACGGGATCAGAAGTTCGTTCTTCATGAGATGCTGAAGGTCGAGCAGCTCTTCGAGACACCCCTCTACGGACATCTCTCTCCGGAGGTGATCGACTCGTCTCTCGATGCAGCACTCGCGCTGGCGGTGAATGAGTCGTATCCGATCATGGTCGAAGCCGACCGCGAGGGGTGCCGGCTCGAGGACGGCAGCGTCCGTGTGCCCAGGTGCTTTCATCGGCTGAAGAGGCACTACGACCAGGGGGGCTTCTCGTCGAGCTTCATTCCCAGGGAGCACGGCGGACTGGGCTTTCCGTTGTCCCTATGGACCCCAGCGTTCGAGGACTTCGTTCACAATTTCGGGTTCCTCTGGCCCTGGGCGTCGCCTATGTCCGCCACGAGCACGATCCTGCGGTTCGGGTCCGAGGGGCAGAGGAAGAAGTACCTGCCGAACCTCGTCTCCGGCAAGTGGGGATCGGCCAGCGCGCTGACCGAGGATCAGGCGGGAGCCGACGATCTCCCCATGCAGACGGCCATCGCCGTGAAGCAGCGCGACGGATCGTACCGTATCAAGGGCACCAAGCCCACCGTCACCAACGGCGATTCCGATCTGTTCGAGAGCATGGTGCTCCTGGTCCTCGCCCGCGTCCAGGGGGACCCGGCTGACGCCAGTGGTCTTTCGTTCTTCATTGTCCCAAAGCACCTCGCGAGCACGGACGGATCCTTGGGACCGAGGAACGATTACTCCGTCGTCGGCGTGGAGCGGAAGCTGGGCCTCAAGGGCAGCCCCACCGTCTCGATCAACTTCGGAGAGAACGGCAACTGCTACGCGGAGCTCCTCGGGGAGAGGGGGCAAGCCATGGGCACGTTCATCTCCCACATACAGAGGCGCCTCTTCTACGGAGCCATCTCCACCGGCATCGCCTCCGCGGCCTATCTCCACTCGGTGGATCACGCCAAGAAGCGCGTTCAAGGAGTCCATATCTCGCAAGCCAATGATCCCAACGCCAAGCGCGTGGCGATCGTGGCCCAGCCCTTCATCAGGCAGCGGCTGCTCTGGATGAAGTCGCACGTGGAGGGCATGAGAGCGCTCGTGTATTACGGCTGCCTGAGCCTCGACAAGGCCAACGCGCTCCCGGATCCGGCCGAGAGGGAGAAGTGGTCCGGGATCAAGGACATGCTCCTGCCCATCCTCGGGCACTACGCGGCGGAGAAGGCATTCAAGGTGACGGAGATGGCGGTGAAGATGCACGGCCGATACGGATTCTTCGACGGCTATCCCGTTCATCAGTTCATGCGGGACATCATCCCCATCGGTTACTGGGAGGGAGACGCCTCGGTCATTGCCATGCATTACCTTGCCAATGTCCTGGGGCAGCGGCAGGGCCAGGACTTCGCCAACCTCGTCGAGGAGATGCACCGCACCATCGGGGAATACGGCGATCTGGACGGCGTGAAGGACCTTGCGAAGGACCTGCGAGGCAGGGTGGACCTCCTGGGAGAGATGGGCCTCTACTTCGCCAGGTGCTTCGAGGAAGGACGAGGGTTGGTGCCCATCTCCAATGGCATGCCGTTCGTGCACTTCATGGGTGACATCTGCCTGGGGTGGATGACCTTCTGGCAGGCGGGCATCGCGGCGAAGCGCCTGGCGGAGATATTCGAGGAGAACCGCATCGACGGGCGGGACGCGGCCAGGAGGAACGAGCTCCTGAGTCGGGACGCGGAGGCCGCCTTCTATGACGGGAAGGTGCACAGCGCCAGGTTCTTCATCAAGAACGTCCTGCCCGCGGCCGATGCCGTGGCGACCGCCATGAGGAGCGAGGATCTGTCGTCGATGGCGGTCCACGAGAACAGCTTCTAGCCCTCGCCCGGGTCTGCATCGAAGTAGGCTCGCCGGGTCGGCACCCGGGCGAGGGTCGCCCGCTCGCTCGCCCGGCTCGAAGTCCGGGCGCCGCCTCGATTGAAAGCATGGGGGCTCTCCTGCTAGATCCCGCCGCACGTGTCCAGCCGCGTCTACATCCGCACCCTCGGCTGCCCCAAGAACCGCGTGGACAGCGAGGTCATGCTGGGGACCCTGGCCCAGGCCGGCTACCGCCTGGAGCAGGACCCCTCGCGGGCCGACGTCATCGTCGTCAACACCTGCGGCTTCATCGAGAGCGCCAAGGAGGAGTCGGTCTCCGCCATCCTCGAGCTCGCCGAGATGAAGCGGGAGGGCCGCTGCAAGAAGCTGGTCGTCGCCGGGTGCCTCACGCAGCGCTACCACGCCGAGCTGGCGGCCGAGATGCCGGAGGTGGACCACTTCGTCGGGACCGGGGCCTACCAGGACGTCGCCCGCATCGTGGCCGACGCGCAGGCCGCGCGGGTCATCGTGCCCGACCCCGACTTCGTGCACGCCGCGACCACGCCGCGGGTGAACTCGCTGCCCTCCCACACCGCCTACGTCAAGATCGCCGAGGGCTGCGACAACGCCTGCGCCTTCTGCATCATCCCCAGGCTGCGCGGCCCGCAGCGCTCGCGGACGCTGGACGACCTGGTGGCGGAGGCGGAGGCGCTCGCCGCCCAGGGGACGGTGGAGCTGTCCCTCGTCGCGCAGGACCTGACCGCCTGGGGACACGACCTGCCCGGCCGGCCTCGCCTCCACGAGCTCCTGCCGGCGCTCTGCCGCGTCGAGGGGATCCGCTGGCTCCGCCTCCACTACGCCTACCCGCGCGAATTCCCCGACGCGCTCATCGAGGTCCTCGCCGGCGAGGAGAAGGTGGTGAAGTACCTCGACATGCCGGTGCAGCACTCCTCGGACCGGCTGCTCCGCTCGATGAGGCGCGGCCGTGACTCGCGCTTCCTCCGCGACCTCCTCGCGAGGCTCCGCGAGCGCGTGCCCGGGATCGCGCTCCGCACCTCGCTCATCGTGGGCCTGCCCGGCGAGACCGGCGACGACTTCGAGGACCTGCTCGCGTTCATCCGCGAGCAGCGGTTCGAGCGCCTGGGGGTGTTCGAGTACTCGCGCGAGGAGGGGACGGCGGCCGCCGAGATGCCTGGCCAGATCCCGCAGGAGGTGAAGCGCGAGCGCTTCGAGCGCGCGATGGAGGCGCAGCGCGCCATCGCCGCCCACCACCAGCGCGCGCTCGTGGGGCGGAGGCTGGAGGTGCTGGTCGAGGGCGCGAGCGAGGAGTCCGAGCACCTGCTCGCCGGCCGGCACGCGCAGCAGGCCCCCGAGATCGACGGCGTGACCTACTTGAACGAGATCGCCATCCCGGGCGCGCCGGGCGCGGCCGTCTACCCGGGCGATCTGGTGACGGCTGAAGTCACGGACGCGGGCGACTACGACCTCGTGGCGCGGGTCGTGGCGCGCGACGCGAAGCCGAGGCCAAGGCCCACTGCGAAGGCGGCGGGCACGACCGGGCTGAGGGTCATCGGGTAGGGCGGGGCCATTCGTCCCCCGCCTCGCGAACGGCAGGCGCACCCGCCGGAAGAGGCCGCCGTCGCGGTGGCGCCCCAAGAGGTCACCCCGTTAAGGCCAAGCGCGGTTTCCAGCCTCGACTGAACGTTTCGTTTCGCACCGCGCGCCTGGTCTTTTTTCGCCGCCCACAGGGCTTAGATGTGGCCCCTCGTTCGGGTGGTCCACGCTGAGTCGATCCGCTCGAAGAACAGCGATCCCGGCGCACCGGTGTACCACTCCAACGGGGGAATGAACCCAGGGCGCGAGCCGTGTGTCCCGTGAATTCGGGGCTTGTGGGGCTTTTGGACGGCAGCTTATCTGGACGCACTTCTCAGTAAAAAGTCGTCTCGGCGCGCGGCTCGCGCTGCGACGTTCACGGTGTGGGCAGGTCCCGGGGGGGGCTGCCGTTACGCCTCCTTCCGGAATCGCGATGCGCTCCATCCCTCGACGGCAGGGGGACAAACTAAGGAGGAGGAAAGACGATGTTCTCGAACAGTAACAAGCACCACAGATCGCTGTCGCTCGCGGCGGCATTGCTGGGGCTGTTCGCATACGTCCCGGCACGGGCCGCTATCGCCACGAATGCTGCATCCGCCACGGACCTTGCACAAAACTTGCTAGGATCTGGAGTGACCATCTCCGGCGTCACTTACACGGGCGATGCCACGGCGGGCGGGACGTTCACCGGCGGGACCGCCGACCTCATCGGCTTCGATAAAGGCATCATCCTCGGCAGCGGCGCCGTCGCCAACGTGATCGGGCCCAATGACAGCGGTTCCGAGACGACCTCCTTTGAGAGCGCAGGAGATGCGGACCTGACGGCGCTCTCGGGCAACCCGACCCTCGACGCCACCGTCCTGGAGTTCGACTTCATCCCGGACGCCGACAAGGTCTTCTTCTCTTACGTGTTCGGCTCCGAGGAGTACAGCGAGTACGTCAACTCCCCGTTCAATGACGTCTTCGGCTTCTTCATCAACGGCGTCAACTGCGCGACGGTCGAGGGCCTGCCGGTGGCGGTCAACACCATCAACGGCGGGAACCCGTTCGGCGCGGCGAACAGCTCGCACCCGGAGCTCTTCGTCTACAACGGCGACGCCCATCTCGACACGCAGCTCGACGGGCTCACGAAGGTCCTCGTGTGCGAATCGGCCGTCACCAAGGGCGCCACGAACCACGTCAAGCTCGCGATCGCCGACGCGAGCGATTCCGCCCTGGACTCCGACGTGTTCCTGAAGGCCGGGAGCTTCAGCACCACGCCACCCGACGACCTCGACACGACGCCGCCGACCTGCCAGGTCCCCACGGCGATCATCGCCGGCCCGCCCAAGAAGGTCCAGGCCACCGTGCAGGACACCGGGAGCGGGATCGCGAGCATCGTCTCCCTGACGCTGGTCAACGCCACGATGGACGACCCGGCACCAGTTGCCGGCACCAAGGATCCCGTGGTCGTGACCTTCACCAAGGTCAACCAGGCGAAGAGCTCGACCTTCACGATGCGCATCACCGACGTCGCCGGCAACTTCACCGACTGCGATCCGACCGTGGCGGGCGAGGTCGACGCTGGCGATCCTGCCCCCAGCGCCGGCTGCAGCCAAGGGGTGGGGGGGCTGATCGGGCTCCTCGGCCTCGCCGCGGCGGGCCTGCTGCGGCGTCGCCGCTGATCCGCTGGCTGGAAACATGCCCAGGGGCCGGGCTCGATGGGGCCGTGGTCCCGGAGAAAGGAGGAGGTCCGTGATCGCCAAGAAGACGTACACTAGGCCCGTGCTGGGCCGGCTGGGAGCGCTGCGGAATCGCACCCGCTTCAGCTTTTAGTCCAGTATCAAGGCAACAGGGGCGTCCGTAGGGGCTCGGCCGCTGCGGGCGCCCCGCTGCAGATATCGGCGCTGGTCGTTGGCCGGCGTCGGGCGGAGGGCGGAGGGCGGCGCGCTGGCGCCTCGAAACGACATGGACGACACTCACCTCATGGCGCGAAGGCGACGGCGCGACGCACCGCTCGCTGGCGGCGCGGCCTCGCTCGCTGCAGGCCTGCTCTATGCGGCGTCGCTCGCGGGGTGCGGAGGGTCGGGCTCCTCCCCCCACGCGGCAGGCCGCCTCTGGTACGCGGGCAGGGCGCTCTGCAGCTTCACGCAGGCACAGCTCGAGCGCAGCGACCAGAGCAATCCGGCCATCAGCATCACCTCGGACGCGGCAGCCGCTGCGTTCGGCGATCTGGCTCTCGACGGAAACGGCGACGTCTGGGCCGTCGACAGCGCCGGCGACCAGATCCTCAGATTTCCCGCTTCCTCCCTGGACGGGGTCGAGAGCGCCACCCCCGACCTCGTCATCCGCAGCGACGCCTTCCACAGTCCCGGGAACCTCGTGTTCGACGGCGACGGCGGTCTCTGGGTCGCCAACTGCCCGGCGACGGAAGACGCAAGGCCGTGCGCCGGCTTCATCCTGCGGTTCGACGCTCCGGGGAGCCTGACAGGGACCCAGTCACTCAGCCCCTCGTTGAGCCTCCGCAGCGAGGCTCCGGACGACCTCTCCGGCCTCGGCGCGATCGCCTTCGACGCCTCCGGGAACCTGTGGGCGACCTCGCTCGCCGGAGCGGTGCGCTTCGAGGACCCGCGGAGCCTGAGCGGCGACGTCGCGCTCGCGCCCTACGCGGTCATCCAGAACTCGGGATACACCTCCCCGTGGAGCTGGTCGCCCCAGCCTGCCAATGTCTCCTTCTTCATGATCGCCTTCGATTCGAGCGGGGCGCTGTGGGCCGCCGCGCAGACGACGGGGTTCTACCTGAGCTCGGTGATGAAGTTCGCGAACCCCGAGTCGCTCCGCGGCTCCTCGAGCCCCGCTCCGGCGGCGGTCATCATCGGAGAGCCGGACCTCCTGCCTGCGGGGGGGATGGCGTTCGATCCACAGGGCAACCTCTGGTTGGCAACCGCCGACGCCATCCTGCAGTATGCCGAGCCCGGCGAGCTGACCGGAGAGGTGAACCCCACGCCGGCCGTGACCCTGGGCGTCTTCAACGAGTGCTCTCCCTCGCTGTACGGACATCTCGTGCTCTTCCCGGCGCCCTCCCGCTGAAGGAGCTCGCGGATGAACGGCACCTACGGTGCCTTCACGCGGTGCACGTCCTTGGGCAGCTTCAGCACGAACGCCTCCTCCGGGAGCCCCACGTTCCTGCGCACACGGGAGAACCGGATGGCGTTCACGTTCCCGCTCCCGTCGATCACCTCCGTGGCGGTGACCTCGCCGCCGGCGTCCACGGTGAGGACGATCTTCTCCACGCGCGCGTCCGGCTGCCGGGGCGTGAGGCCGAGCCGCCCCTCTCCCTCCAGGGCCAGCTCGAACTCCTTCGCCAGATCCCCCTTCCCGAGGAGGAAGGTGACGGCCGCGCTCATGGCCGAGGCGTCGAACCGCTCGTCGACGTAGGCCTGGTTCGCCTCCGGCTCGTACTGCACGAGCCTCGTGCCGTTCACGACGATCGTCTTCCTATCTGGCTCGAGGTAGTCCCAGCGGATCTTCCCTGGCTTCTGTACCCTGAGCGTCCCGCGCGAGGTCTGCGTCCGGCCGACCGCGGCGTACGTGTAGCTCTGGACGAAGGAGGCCTCGATGTCGCGCGTCCGCTCGTAGAATGCCTGGACCTTGCGGGCGAGGACGGTCGCGTCGCCGCCTGCGGCGCTGGCGGCCATGGCGAATGCGAGGAGAGCGGCGGTCATGATCGCACCTTACCCCGGCCGACGCGCCAGGTCGGTCCTTCATTCATTCAAGAGCGGCGCTCGCGAGTGGCGCGCTGAGGGCGGCCCTGCCTGCCGCTTGATCTCGCTGCCCGTTCGGGCCATTCTCCCCCGCCTCGATGCGCGCGCTCGTCCTCTCGGTGCTTCTCGCGCTCGCGGCGGGCACCGCCGCTTGCGGCTCGCCATGCCAGGACCTGGCCGAACGCATCTGTAACTGCCAGCCGGCGGGCAGCCTGCGCGACAACTGTAAGTCGTCGGTCAGCAACCAGATCGGCGGCAACGGCCAGCGTCCGGGGGAGACCGACCAGAAGCGCTGCGAGGCGCTGCTAGCGACCTGCCCTGACCCGGAGTCGAACACCCATCAGTGCGAGGTCCTCCAGACGGAAGAGGGGAAGGTCGCCTGTGGCCTCGCCTACCCGACGGACGCGGGGAGCTGATCCCGACCCCGCCGCGGCCGCGTCAGGCCAGCCCCAGGATCACCCGCCGCCCGCTCGTGGGCGAGACTGCCGCCCCGAACCGGCCGGCGATCCGCGCGCCGCAGCTGCCGCACCGATCCCCGTAGAGCCGGTAGGCGCGGACGGCGTGCCAGTCGCGCTCGATGAGGGCCTCCCGGCAGCCGGGGCAGTACGTGGTCTGCCCCGCCGCGTCGTGCACGTTCCCGGTGTAGACGTGGCGCAGCCCGACCTCCAGGGCGATCGCCCGCGCGCGAGAGAGCGTCTCGGCCGGCGTCGGAGGGCGATCGCGGAGCTTGTAGTCGGGGTGGAAGGCCGTGAAGTGGAGCGGCACGTCCGGCCCCATGTGCTCGAGCATCCATTCCGCGAGCGCGCGGGTCTCGGCGACGTCGTCGTTCAGGCCCGGGATGAGGAGGTTCGTCACCTCCGTCCACACCTGCGTCTTCGCCAGCCAGGCCAGCGTCTCCAGCACCGGCGCGAGGTGCGCCAGGGTCACCTTGCGGTAGAAGTCCTCGGTGAACGCCTTGAGGTCGACGTTCGTCGCGTCCATGTGGGCGAAGATCTCCTCGCGCGCGGCGGCGCCCACGTAGCCCGCAGTGACGAACACCGTCTTCACCCCGCGCGCATGCGCCTCGCGGGCGACGTCGACGGCGAACTCGGCCCAGATGACCGGGTCGTTGTAGGTGAAGGCGATGGACGGGCAGCCGGCCTCGATCGCCAGGTCCACCACCTGACGCGGAGTGTACTCCCGGGAGGCGCGCTCCGCGAGCCGGGCCTTGGAGATGTCCCAGTTCTGGCAGAAGCGGCAGCCCAGGTTGCACCCCGCGGTGCCGAAGGAGAGCACCATGGTGCCGGGGAGGAAGTGGTTGAGCGGCTTCTTCTCGATGGGGTCGCACGCGAACCCGGTCGAACGCCCGTAGGCGAGGGAGACCATCTCCCCGCCTTCGTTGCGGCGGACGAAGCAGAAGCCCGCCTGCCCCTCCGCCAGCCGGCAGTCGCGCGGGCAGAGCGTGCAGCGGAGCCTGCCATCCGGTTCGGGGGTGAAGTACCTCGCCAGGTACACGACGTCATGGTAGCGGCGAGGTGGCGCGGCCGCCCGACGATCGCGCGAACGGGATCACCACCAGGTCCCTGA
>Ga0209342_10002877_pt1 | contig 18311 bp, 14 predicted proteins | sample RifCSP16_2_FD_184023 | JGI IMG/M metagenome (GOLD analysis project Ga0209342, IMG submission 184023) | Soil microbial communities from Rifle, Colorado - Rifle CSP2_sed 16_2 (SPAdes) (version 2) | ecosystem: Environmental > Terrestrial > Deep subsurface > Rock core/Sediment | place: Rifle... | reverse complement strand
GCTCGAGGACGACGACGCCTCGAAGGAGATCGCACGCGCGTTCCGCAAGCGCGGCATCGCTGCGCACGTGGGTGCCTCCGTCGGCTCGGTCGGCGACTTCGGTGAACACGTCGAGGTCGCGTTCGAAGCCGCCGGGAAGGCGCACACCGTGCGGGCCGACGTGTGTCTCGTCGCCGTCGGACGCGGTCCCTTCATCGAAGGGCTCGGCCTCGATCGGGGCGGCGTAGAGCGCGACCACGGCTTCGTGAAGGTGGATGGCATGCTGCGGACGACGGCCCCGCACGTCTGGGCGATCGGCGACGTCGCCGCGACGCCGCTGCAGCTCGCGCACGTCTCGTTCACGGAGGGCTACGCCGTGGCCGAGCGGATCGCGGGCATCGACGTGCCCGAGATCGAGTACGCGAACATCCCGCGCGTCACCTACTGCACCCCTGAGATCGCGAGCGTCGGCCTTACCGAGGCCCAGGCCATCGAGCGCGGCCACATCGTCGAGGTGGAGCGGTTCAACCTGCAGGGCTTGGGCAAGGCGAACATCGTCGGCGAGGGTGGGATGGTCAAGATCATCGCCGGCGCCGAGGGCGGTCCAGTGGTGGGCGTCCACATGGTCGGGCCGCACGTCACCGACCTGATCTCCGAGGCGATGCTGACCGTGGCGTGGGAGGCGGTTCCCGCCGAGGTCGCGGCCCTGATCCACCCCCATCCGTCCCTTTCCGAGGGCGTGGGCGAGGCCTTCCTCGCGCTCGCCGGCAAGCCGCTGCACGGGGCCTGAAGGGTGGCGACGACGGTCTCAGAGCAGCAGATGTCCTCGGAGGACTGGCGCGCGGGCCTCTCGGACGACCGGCTCCGGGAGATGTGGTACCTGCTGAGGCTCTGTCGCTACTTCGACGAACGCATGGAGGCTCTGTATCGGCAGGGGCGCCTTCCCGGCGCGATCTACTCGGGCCGTGGACAGGAGGGCACCCACGTCGGCGTGGCGTTCGCGCTCCGCGACGAGGACTCGCTGTTCCCGACGCACCGGGACCTGTCCGCCCAGCTCACGAAGGGCCTGGACCTCAAGCGCGTGATGGCGCAGTTCTGGGGACGGATCGACGGCTACACGCGCGGCCGCGACGGCAACAGCCACATCGGCGACTGGCAAGGCAACAAGACGTGGACCGTCATGTCGCACCTGCCGATCGCGTACCCGGTCGCCTGCGGCGCGGCGCTCGCCTACAAGCGCCGGGGTGACCCGCGCGTCGCGATGGCGATCTGCGGCGACGGCTCCACCTCTAACGGCCGGTGGCACGAGGCGCTGAACGTCTCGGCGATCTACGACCTGCCGGTCGTCTGGGTCGTGAACAACAACCAGTACGCGTACTCCACGCCCAACACCCTCGAGTTCCCGCTCAAGTCGATCGCCGAGCGCGCACCCGCGTACGAGATGCCGGGAGTACGCGTGGACGCGCAGGACGTGCTCGAGGTCTACCGGGTCGCCCACGAGGCGGTCGAGCGTGCCCGCGCCGGCGGCGGGCCCACCCTGATCGAGAGCGTGTCGCTGCGTTGGCGCGGCCACGCCGGCCACGACCCGGCGAAGTACGTGCCGAAGGAGATGCTCGAGGAGTACATGACGAACAAGGACCCCGTGAAACGGTTCCAGGAGCTGTTGCTCGCACACGACGTCGCGAGCGAGCAGGACGCGACCGCCCTCGACGAGCGCGTGAAGCTCGAGTTCGAGGCAGGGTACGAGTTCGCACTCGCCTCGCCGTTCCCCGAGCCGGGCGACGTGACGAAGGGCTTATGGGTCGAGGACGGCTACTGGAACAGCGAGCCGGGTCGCGGCGGCGGGACGGGCACCTGATGGCGACGAGGACGCTCCATGCGGGGGCCGCAGGTCACGGCGCAGAACCGCGGGGCAAGCGGACCGATGCCGGCGAGGCTACCTACCTCATCGCGATCGCCGAGGCGCTGTGGGAGGAGATGGAACGGGACGCGCGCGTGTTCATGCTCGGCGAGGACATCGGGAACTACGGCGGGGCCTTCAAGGTCACCGAGGGCTTCATCGATCACTTCGGACCCGAGCGCGTGATGGACACCCCTATCGTCGAGGAGACGATCGTCGGGATGGCGCTCGGCGCGGCGATGGAAGGGCTCCGCCCGGTCGCCGAGTTCCAGTACGCGGACTTCATGAGCAGCGGCTTCGACGAGATCACCACGGCGCTCGCCCGGTACCACTACCGCAGCGGAGTCCCGGCACCCGTCGTGCTCCGAGGCCCGAGCGGCGGCGGCGTGCGAGCCTCCAGCTTCCACTCCTTCAACCCCGAGCCGTGGTTCGCACACTCGCCCGGGCTGAAGGTCGTTACCCCGGCCTTCCCTACCGACGCGAAGGGCCTGCTGAAGGCCGCGATCCGCGACGACAACCCGGTCGTCTTCCTTGAGCACAAGTGGATCTACCGCCGCATCAAGGAGGTCGTGCCCGAGGACCCGGACTTCGTGCTGCCGATCGGCAAGGCCGACGTGAAGCGCGCCGGCGACGACATCACGATCGTGGCCTACGGGATGATGGTGCACCAGGCCCTGGAGGCGGCCGAGAACCTCGCCACCGAGGGCATCCGCGTCGAGGTGCTCGACTTGCGCTCAGTGCAGCCGCTCGACAAGGAGGCGATCCTCGCGTCGGTCGCGAAGACCAGTCGGGCGATCGTCCTGTACGAGAGCCACCGGTTCCTCGGCATCGGCGCAGAGGTCGCCGCGGTGATCGCTGAGGAAGCCTTCGAGTCGCTCGACGCGCCCGTCGTGCGCCTAGCGCCGCCCAACGTGCCGGTGCCCTTCTCCCCCACGCTCGAGGACGCCTACCTGCCGCAGGTGGCCGATATCGAGGACGCCGTCCGCAAGCTCTCCGCCTGGTAACGGGAGGTCCGATGCACGTCAAGATGCCGCAGCTCGGCGAGACCGTGATCGAGGGCACGATCCTGAAGTGGCTCAAGGCCGAAGGCGACCAGGTCGCACTCGACGAGCCGCTGTTCGAGATCTCGACCGACAAGGTCGACACCGAGGTGCCGTCTTCTGCCGCCGGAGTCTTGACGAAGATCCTCGTGCCCGAGGGCTCCACGGTCGCCGTCGGCACCGAGCTCGCTGAGATCGCTGAGGCGGGGGTGGTCGCGGCAGCGGCGACGCCGGGGGACTCGTCTCCGGGATCGTCCGTGCGGCCCGGCGCGGGGGCCGGAGACGAGCCCCCGGCGCCCTCCTCTGCCGCTCCCGTCGCCATTTCCGTGCCGGCCGGCACGGCCGCTTCGACACCGACCGGTGTCCCGGTGGATCGCGGATCTCGGTCGCAGATCCTGTCACCGCTCGTGCGCAAGCTCGCCGCGGAGCACGGGGTCGATCTGGCGAACGTCGTCGGCACGGGGACGGGGGGGCGGATCACGAAGAACGACATCCTCGCCTTCGTGGGTAGAGCGCCGACTGCGGCAGCGGCCGCACCCTCGGCCGCTCCTGTTCTCACCGCTCCCGCTCCTGCCGCCACCACCCCCGGTGCCGTGCCTGCGGCTTCGATCGCGGCGGGGGTGGGAGAAGAGGTCGTTGCCATGTCGCACATACGGCAGGCGATCGCGAAGCACATGTACGGATCGGTGCAGAGCACCGCTCGGGCTTGGACGATGGTCGAGGTGAACGTGGAGCAGCTCGTGCAGCTGCGGGCGCGAGCGAAGGACGCGTTCCTGGCGAAGTACGGGGTGAACCTGACGTACCTGCCGTTCGTTGTTCGGGCGACGGTGGACGCGTTGCACGAGTTCCCGAACGTGAACGCGCGGCTGGATGGGGAGAACATCGTGCTGCACAGGTACGTGAACATGGGGATCGCGGTGTCCTACGACGCCGGGTTGATCGTGCCGGTGATCAAGGGTGCAGACGGGATGAACTCGGTTGGGCTGGCGCGGGCGATCGCGGATCTGGCTGCGAGGGCTCGGGCGCACCAGCTGAAGCCTGACGAGGTCCAGGGAGCGACCTTCACGATAACGAACCCGGGGCCGTACGGGTCGATCGCGTCGGTGCCGATCATCAACACGCCGAACACGGGGATCATCTCCCTGGACGCGATCACGAGGCGAGCGGTGGTGATCGGCGACGCGATCGCGATCCGCTCGATGGTGAACATCTCGATGTCCTGGGATCACCGGGTGATCGACGGGGAGCTCGCGACACGGTTCCTGGCCCGGGTCAAGGAGAACCTCGAGACCTGGGACTTCGGCGGCGACCTCGGCGTCTGACCCTATGTCTCGCGCCGGCCGCCTGATCCGCCCGGATGGGCCCGTCGACTACGACGCGGCGAACGCGGCGATGCACGGGCTCGCCGAGGCGCGCCTGGCTGGCACGGTCGAGGACTCGCTGATCCTGCTCGAGCACCCACCGGTGTTCACGGCCGGGCGGCGGTGGAAGCCCGACCACATCGTGTGGACGCAGGATCGGATCCGGGCCGCCGGTGCGGAGCTCCGGTTCATCGACCGCGGGGGCTCGCTCACGTTCCATGGCCCGGGGCAGCTCATCGGCTACCCGGTGCTCGATCTCGGGTCGACGCCCGACGCCCTCCGGTTCGTGCGGAACCTCGAGGAGGTGCTGATCCGTTCGGCCGCCGAGATAGGCATCGATCTGCACCGGAGCGACGTGCAGACCGGGGTCTGGTCGGGCGAGCGGAAGGTCGCTGCGATCGGGGTCCGGCTGATGCGGATGCGGGTGAGCCTGCACGGGTTCGCGCTGAACTGCACTACCGACCTGTCCTGGTACGACGCCATAGTGCCCTGTGGGCTGGCCGAGGAGGGGGTAACCTCGCTGTCCGAGCTGGCAGGGCGCGAGGTGAGCGTTCAGCAGATGGCGCCGATCGTGGCTCGCCGGTTCGAGGAGGTCTTCGACCTCAGGCTGCAGACCCAGGAGCGCGAGTGGCCCACGCACCCGGCATCGACCGTCGCCGCCTCGGCGAGCTGAGCGAGCTCGAACTCACGCGCTTCGCCGCCGAGCGCCCCCGCTCCGCCGGCCTGCTCGAGCGCGCCCGCGCCTCGATGCCTCAGGGGGTGCCCAACGGCTGGATGGCCGAGCTGTTCGGTCACGACCCGCTCTGGATCGAGCGAGGAGAGGGCGCGTGCATGATCGACGTCGACGGGCACCGCCTGCTCGACACGAACATCGCGGACACGTCGATGTTCTGCGGCTACTCCCCCGAGCCCGTCGTGAAGGCCGTGAGCGAGCGGATCGCGCTCGGCCCGCAGTTCCTCATGCCGACCGAGGACGCGATCGTCGTCGCCGAGGAGCTCGGGCGCCGGTGGGGACTACCCAAGTGGCGGTTCACGCTGTCGGCGACCACGGCGAACACCGAGGCGATCCGTGTGGCGCGCCAGCTCACGGGACGGCCGAAGCTGCTGATGTTCGAGGGCAAGTACCACGGCCACGCCGACGAGATGCTCGTCACCCGCGAGGACGGCGAGCTGAGGCCGGAGATGCTTGGGCTGCTCCCCAGCGTCACCGACGAAGTGCGTCTGGTGCCGTTCAACGATCTCGAGGGGCTCGAGCGCGCGCTGTCGCCGGGCGACGTCGCGTGCGTCGTCACCGAACCCGCGCTTACCAACGTAGGCGTGGTGATCGCCGACGAGGACTTCCACGACGAGCTCCGGCGTCTCACGCGCGAGACCGGCACCCTGCTCGTGATCGACGAGACCCACACGCTGATCTGCGGGCCCGGCGGGCTGGTGCGGGCCTGGGGGCTCGAGCCGGACGTGATCACCCTCGGCAAGTCGATCGGAGCGGGCGTGGCGATCGGCGCGTACGGGATGACCGAGGAGGTCGCCGCGGCGCTCGAGGTCACGGCGAGCTTCGGCGGCGGGGACTTCGTGCCCGAGGTCGCGACCGGCGGCACCCTGTTCGGCAACGCACTCCAGCTGGCCTCTGCGCGAGCCGCCCTGACCGAGGTCCTCACCGACGAGGCGTACGAACGCGCCTCGCGCCTTGGCGAGCGCCTCGCGGACGGCATCGAGGCGGCGGCCGACTCGGCGGGCCTGCCGTGGAGGGCCCACCGGCTCGGCCCGCGAGCGGGGTACGCGTTCGATGGCCGGCTCCCGAGGACCGCCACCGACTCGCACGAGAGCCACGATCGCGAGCTGTACCGGCTGCTGCGCCTGTGGATGGTCAACCGCGGCGTGTGGGAGGCGATGGAGTGGGCCGGGCCTGCGATCTCGATCGCGGCGACCGACGCCGACGTCGACCACTACGTGGCGACGCTCGAGGAACTCGTGACGGAGCTGACGGCGTGAGCGACGATCGGATCCATTTCGCCGCCGACCACGGCTACTCGCGAGCGGTCGAGCACTACCGCCGGGGCAGACCCTCGTACCCGGACGACGCCGTCGGATACCTGGTCGAGGAGCTCGAGATACGCGAGGACCGTGACGTGCTCGAGCTCGGCGCCGGCACGGGCAAGTTCACCGAGCTGATCGCGCTGTCCGGCGCCCGGATAACGGCGATCGAACCGGTAGCCGCGATGCGCCAGGCCCTAGAGCTCAACTGTCCGACGATCACGGTCCTCGACGGCACCGCCGAGGCGATCCCGGTGGCGGACGGATCGACCGACGCCGTCGTAGCCGCGCAGTCGTTCCACCGGTTCGACGGCGAGCGCGCCCTCCCCGAGATCCACCGCATCCTGCGCGAGGAGGGAACCCTCGGCCTGATCTGGAACATCCGCGACGAGGCGAGCGACTGGTCCGAGCGCCTCACGGCCATCTTCGACCGTCTCGCCGGCGACAGCCCGCGGTACCGCGACGGCCGCTGGCGAGAGGCTTTCGAGCGCACGGACCTGTTCAGCCCGCTCCACCGCCGGGTCGCGTACCACGTCCACCACGTCACACCCGAGGCGTTCATGGACCGCGTCCTCTCGGTGAGCTACGTCACCAGCGCCTCCGAAGCCGAGCGCGACCGCCTGATCGCAGAGGTCACCGAGCTCCTCGGATCCGACGAGGAGCTCGCGGGCCGTGACGAGATCGTCATGCCTTACCGCACCGACGTGTTCTGGTGCTCCCGCCGTTGAGTCACGCGTCGGCGACGAGGGCGTAGCGGGGCTTTCGCTCGAGCCAGCCCAGGGGCCACGGCTCGTGGAGCTCGGCGGCCCACTCGACGTCGCGGAGGCGCTTGATCCGAACGGCTCTCCAGCCGGCCTCGTGCGCGGCCTCTATCAGAGGGAGCGGCGAGGGCAGGCGGGCGAGAGGGAGCACGGCGAGGACCTCGTCGGGGTAAGGGGCGTGGTGGTCGTCGCGGATACGCATCAACTTGCGGATCGCCTCGGCGGTGGCGTCCCGAGCGCGCTGTGCCGGGTTCGTCGAGCCCCACACGCCCTCGAAGAGCACGAGCCTAGCCGCGACCTGGCGCCACCGCTGGAGCGCGAACACTGGGTCGGGCAGTGTCCACAGCACGTGGCGCTCCATCACGGCGTCGAACGGTCCTTCGGGCGGCTCCGTGGCCGAGCCGACGACGAACGTCAGCCGGTCCTCCAGCCCCCGCTCCTTCGACTTGTCCTGTGCTCGGGCGAGCATGCCGCTCGACACGTCGAGCGCCGTGACCTCGTGGCCGAGCTCGGCGGCGAGCAGCGAGAGGGCGCCGGTCCCGGCCCCGGCGTCCAGCACCGTGGCCGGCGCGGCCGGCAGCACCTCGCGGAGCGCCTGGCGCCATGCAGCCGCCTCGAGCGGGTCAGATATCGCGTGGGACTTGGTCTCGTCGTACGTGTGCGAGTCCGCGTCCCAGAAGTCGCGGATACGGCCGTGGACGTCGGCCATCAGAACAGCGCGCTCGCCAGGCGGCGACGGTACTCGGGCACGAGCCCGTTCTCGTCCTCGTCGCCCAGCACGGCGAACACCTCAAGCATCGCCTGACGAGCGTCGGGGTCGTCGCCGAGCGCGACGAGCATCCCGTCGAGCGCCCTCTGCCAATCGCCCTGCGCCGCGAGGCGCTTGGCGCCCGCTAGCGTGCCGACGTCGGTGAGGTTCGCCCAGCCGCGCACCTCGAGCATCGCGAGGATCCGCTCGGCGTCGGGGTCCGGCAGCACGGGCATCAGCGTCTGCCGGGCCTCATCACCGCGATCGGTCTCGGCCAGCACACGGCCGAGCCCCACGCGCGCGTCGCGATTGTTGGGATCCACGTCGAGCGCCTCGCGGTACTTCTGCTCGGCGCCCTCGAGGTCGCCGTCCAGCTCAACCTCGAGCGCGTCCTCGGCTTCGAGCTCGGCCTCGCTGGGCATGAGCTTGTCGATGAACTCGTTCACCATCGGCTCGGGGATGGCGCCCACGAACCCATCGATCGGCTTGCCGTCGCGGAACGCGACCACGGTCGGGATGCTCTGCACCCCGAACTGCCCGGCCGTATAGGGGTTCGCGTCCACATCGAGCTTGGCGAGCAGGAAGTCACCACCCCGCTCGTCGGCCACCTTCTCCAGGATCGGGCCGAGCGTGCGGCACGGCCCGCACCAGCTCGCCCATAGATCCACCACCACGGGCCGTCGCTTGGACTCCTCGACGACCGCCTCCAGGAAGTTCTGGTCGGTCGCCTCGATGACGACCGGGCCCTTCTCGATCACCTGTGCCATCTGATCCCCTCGTGTCCTCTCGTTCGTCTCAGGTTACCCGGGCCCGCTTCAAGAGCAGGGCGTTCAGCGCCACCAGTAGGGTCGAGCCAGACATCGCGAGCGCCGCGATCTCGGGCCGGAGCGTGAGCCCCGCCCAGGCGAAGGCCCCAGCGGCGATCGGCAGCGCCACGGCGTTGTATCCGACGGCCCAGCCCAGGTTCTGCCGCATCTTCCGCACCGTCGCCCGCGACAGGCTCATCGCGATCGCGACGTCGGCCGGGTCGGCCCGCATCAGCACGACGTCGGCCGCCTCCATCGCGACGTCCGTGCCCGTTCCGATCGCGATGCCGACGTCGGCCCTCGCGAGCGCGGGGGCGTCGTTCACGCCGTCGCCGACCATCCCGACCTTGCGGCCCTCGTCCTGGAGGGACGCCACCTGTCGTTCCTTGTCCTCGGGACGGACCTCGGCGAGCACCCGCGCGATGCCCAGCTCTCCGGCGACACGCTCGGCGGTGGCCCGGTTGTCGCCGGTCAGCATGACGACCTCCACCCCGTCGGCCGCGAGACGTGCGACGGCGTCGCGCCCGCTGGGACGGACCGCGTCCGCGAGCGCCACGACCCCTGCGGCACGGCCGTCCACGGCAACGAAGGCGACCGTGCGGCCGGCACCCTGGAGCTCGGCACCCGCCTCCCTCAGGCCGTCGAGTGCCACGGCCTCGAGCTCGAGCAGGCGCATCGAACCGACGGCCACGGTCCGGCCATCGACCTCGGCCACCGCGCCGGCGCCGGCGACCGCTCGGAACCCGCGGGCGTGGGGTACCTCGAGGCCCAGAGAACTGGCGGCCCGTACGATCGCCTCGGCCAGAGGATGCTCGCTCTCGCGCTCGACGGCGGCGGCCAGGCGGAGCAGTTCCCCCTCGTCGAGCCCGTCGGTGCGGACCGCGTCCACGGCGGGTTCGCCCATCGTGAGGGTGCCGGTCTTGTCGAACACTACCGTCGTGAGCTCGGACGCCTGCTCGAGCGCGCCCGCGTCCTTGAACAGGATCCCACGGCGCGCGCCCATGCCCGTGCCCACCATGATCGCGGTGGGCGTGGCCAATCCAAGCGCGTCCGGGCAGGCGATCACGATCACGGTGATCGCGAACAGCAGGGCCATCTCGAACGAGGACCCCACGATCCAGAACCAGACCCCGAACGTAAGGAGGCCGCCTCCGAGCGCCACGAGCACGAGCCAGAACGCGGCCCGGTCGGCCAGCCGTTGTGCGGGCGCCTTCGAGTTCTGGGCAACCTGCACCAGCTGCACGATCTGCGCAAGTGCGGTGTCCGAGCCCACCTTCGTCGCCCGGGCCCGGAGGGCTCCGTGGCGGTTGATCGTGGCGCCGATGAGCTCGTCGCCGGGTGCCTTCACGACCGGGAGGCTCTCGCCGGTGATCATCGACTCGTCCACGCTGGACCCGCCCTCCTCGACGAGGGCGTCCACCGGGATCTTCGACCCCGGGCGCACGAGCAGGAGGTCGCCGACCACGACCTCGGCTGTCGACACCTCGACGGGCTCGCCGTCTCGGACCACCACGGCCTTCGGCGGCGCGAGGTCGAGCAGCGCGCGAACGGCGTCGCTCGCGCCGGCGCGCGCCCGCAGCTCCATCCAGTGCCCGAAGAGCACGAACGCGGCGAGCAGGCTGATCGCCTCGAAGAAGTGCTCGCCCTCCAGACCCATCACCACCGCCACCGAGTAGATCCAGCCGACGCTGATCGAGGTGGCGACGAGCACCATCATGTCGAGCGTGCCGTTGCGGAGCGCCGCGACCGCACCGCGGAAGAACACCGTCGAGCTGTAGAACACGACCGGAAGCGACAGCAGTAGGGACAGTACGTCGGTCCGCATCCCGAACGGCGCGTCCAGCTCAAGGCCGAAGACCTCCACAGCGAGCGGCGAGTACAGGAAGATCGGGACCGCGAACACGATCGCGACGACGAACCGTCGGCGCATGTCGGCCGCCATCTCGGCGATGGACACTCCAGCGTGCCCGCCGTGCCCGGTGTGCGCATCGGCTGCGCGCTTGCCGTTCGGAGCGTGGGCCTCGTGGCTCGCCGGATCCTCCATCGGATCGCACATGTGCCCGGGGACCGAGCGTCCAGCGCAGTGGTACCCGCATGCCTCTATGAACCCTTCGAGCTCATCGAGCGAGGTCCGCTCCGGGTCGTAGTGGACCGTGGCGGTCTGGTTCAGCGCGTTTGCCCAGACTCGGATGACACCGGGACGCGCCGAGAGACGACGCTCCACCCCGGCGCCGTCCATCACGTCGAGCAGGCCGCCCACGTGCAGCACGACCTCGGCCGGCTCGAGGGTCATGGCCGCTGCCGCTCCGTGACCGCCGTGGTCGCCGAGGCTCGTCGGAGTGGCGTGGCCGGGATGGCCTCCATGCATCGAGTGGTCCATGTCGGTCACCGCCCGAACCGTCGCAGCCGGAGCGAGTTCGCGAGCACCGAGACCGAGGACATAGCCATCGCGGCACCCGCGATCACCGGGTTCAGCAGCCCGAACGCCGCGAGCGGGATCGCCGCGACGTTGTAGCCGAACGCCCAGAACAGGTTCTCCGCGATCGTGCGGAACGTCCGCCGGGAGAGCCGGATCGCGCTCACGACCCCGGCGAGGTCGCCTCGGATCAGCGTGATATCGCTGGCCTCGATCGCGACGTCGGTCCCGGTCCCGATAGCGATGCCGAGGTCGGCCTGCGCGAGCGCGGGTCCGTCGTTGATCCCATCGCCCACCATCGCAACGACCCGGCCCTCGGCCTGCAGTCGGCGGATCTCCGCGACCTTGTCCTCGGGGTGCACCTCGGCGAGCACGCGGTCGACGCCCACCAGCGCAGCGATCGCCTCGCCGGTGACGCGGTTGTCCCCGGTCAGCATGACGACCCCGATGCCGAGGCCGTGCAGCCCGGCGACCGCCTCGACCGCGTCCGGCTTCAGCGTGTCGGCGACCGCGTACACGGCCTGGGCCACGCCCTTCCAGCCGCCCCACACCACCGTCGAGCCCTGGGCCTGCATGCGCTCGGCTTCTCGCTCGATCGAGGGGGGGACCCGGATGCCCTGCTCCTCGAGGAACGAGCGGCGCCCCACGAACGCCTCGACGCCGTTCAGGGAGGCGCGTGCGCCCTCGCCGGGCACGGCGCGGAAGTCGCGGACCTCTGGGATAGGCACACCACGCTCCCGAGCGCCCTCGACGATCGCCTTGGCGATCGGGTGCTCGCTCCCGGCCTCGACGGCCACTGCGTGCTCGAGCGCCTCGACGCACCCGAAGACCTCCACGAGCCGCATCCGCCCCTCGGTGAGGGTCCCGGTCTTGTCGAAGACGACCGTGTCCACGCTCCTCGAGCGCTCGAGGATCTCGGCGCCCCGGATCAGGATGCCCATCTGCGCCCCTCGGCCGGTCCCGACCATGAGAGCCGCGGGCGTGGCGAGCCCGAGCGCGCACGGGCACGCGATGATCAGCACGGCGACCGCCGGCACGAGCGCTGCCTCCACCGAGCCGTCGACCGCGTACCAGGCGAGCGCCGTCACCACGGCGATCCCGATCACGATCGGCACGAAGATGCCCGCTACCCGGTCGGCGAGGCGCTGGATCGGCGCCTTCGAGCCCTGGGCCTCGGCGACCAGTCGGGCGATCTGCGCGAGCGCCGTATCCTCGCCGACGCGGGTAGCCTCGAACACGAGGACCCCGTCCACGTTCACCGTGCCGCCCGCGACCTCGTCACCCGCCGCCTTCTCGACCGGCACCGACTCGCCGGTGAGCATCGACTCGTCCACGGCGGAGGCGCCCTCCAGGACGCGGCCGTCGACCGGGATCTTCTCGCCGGGCATGACCTTGAGCGTCCAGCCGACCTGCACCGAGTCCACCGGCACCCTGAGCTCCTTGCCGCCCCGAACGACCCGGGCGTCCTTGGCGCCGAGCTCCAGCAGGCGCTTGATCGCTTCCGATGCGCGGCCCTTCGCGCGCGCCTCGAGCCACCGCCCGAGCGCGATGAACGCGATGATCACCGCGGCGCTGTCGAAGTACAGGTCCTCCATCCCGGTGAGCGCCCACAGCGAGTACCCGTACGCGGCGAGCGTGCCCAGGGCGATCAGCGTGTCCATGTTGGCCGAGCCGCGGCGCGCCCGGATCGCGGCGCCGCGCAGGAAGGGCCAGCCCGAGTAGAACTCCACCGGTGTCGCGAGCGTGAACGCGGTCCACCGCGCCCACGTCTCGTCCATCCAGAACAGCGACACCACCAAGGTGGCGATCCCGAGCGGCCATGCGACCAGCAGCCGTCGCATCCACGCCCTTTCCTCGCGACGTGCGGCCTCTTCGGTCTCGTCGACGTGGATCTGCAGGTCGTAGCCCCTGGCCTGCACGGCCTCGCGCAAGCTGTCGAACGCGGGCGCCTCGCCGGACAGGTGCACGAGCGCCTCGCCCGTCGCGAAGTTCACGGAGGCCCGCACCCCCGGCTGCTTGTTCAGGGTCTTCTCGACGCGCGCGGCGCACGAGCCGCACGTCATGCCGAGGACGTCGAGGCGCAGCTCCTCGCGTTCGCGCACGTTGGTATCAGCCATGGCGATCTACTTCCCCGAGAAGCGGGCGACGGCGGCCAGGAGCTCCTCGACCTTCTCGTCGCCATTACCCGTCTGGATGCTCTCCTTCACGCAGTGGCGAACGTGCTCGTCGAGCAGCCCCATCCCCACCGACCGGAGAGCCGAGGTCACCGAGTTCACCTGCGTGAGGACGTCGATGCAGTAGTGGTCCTCCTCTACCATCCGCTGGAGACCCCGCACCTGCCCCTCGATCCGGCGGAGCCGGTCCTGGAGGTCTTTCCTGTTCATGCTGTACCCGGCCATAGCACCACTCCTGACGCCCGTGGTCTCGAAGCCCGACTATACCCTAGGGGGGTATCCTAAGTCAACGGCCGGACCGCAGTATGTCGCAGACTTGACCGGGAACCAGCCCGAACACCCAGGCGTCGAAGGCCGAAACCGCACAGGCAGGAGGTTCGGATGTTCCGACACTTGTTCGCCGCGGCCGCGATCGCTGTGGCCGCGCTCACCGCCTGCTCCGACGGGGCCGACCCCGACCCGGCCGAGACGGGGACCACCGGGTCCGACGCGGCCGGCGAGCTCACGGACCCGATCGTCGCCGAGGGCGGGCCGAGCGGACTGGGGAGTTGCGCCTTCGAGTTCGGTCCGCAGACACTTGCGGAGCGCCAGTTCGCCTTCGACGGCACGGTCGCCGACATCGTCGAACCCGAGGCGCTGGACGCCCCCTACGGCGTGGTCTTCGAGGTGACCCGCTGGTACCGGGGCGGCGAGGGAACCACCGCCACGGTGAAGACCTACGACGTGAGCGGAACCTCGCTCGCGGGCGACCTGGGCCTCGAGGAGGGCGAGCGGATCCTCGCCTCCGGAGACGACGACTTCCTGTGGGGCTGTGGCTTCTCGATGCCTTACACCGACCAGGACGCCGGGGTGTTCGAGGATGTGTTCGGGTCCTAGCCGGGACCGCAGGCGACGCGGGCCGCGGCCGAAGGCGCGCGCCGCGTCCCCCGGCTCCGAGATGCCGAGAGCCACGGTCGCGGCGAGGGGCGATGCTACAGTGGCCGAGGTATGGCGACCCGGACCTCGACGGAGCCATCGCACGGGGCGCTCGGCCTCTCGCCCGACGACCTCCGCTCGATGTACCGCACGATGGTCACCGCCCGCCTCGTCGACGAGGCCGCATTCCGGCTCAACCGTCAGGGCAAGGCGCCGTTCGTGGTCCCGGTCTCGGGGCACGAGGGCTGCCAGGTCGGCACGGCTTGGCCGCTCCGCCGCGGTCGGGACATCTGGGTGCCCTACTACCGCGACACCGCGGTGGTGCTCGTCGCCGGGCTGACGCCGTACGAGATCTTCCTCGGGCTGTTCGCCAAGGCCGACGACCCGTCCTCCGGTGGGCGCCAGATGCCGAGCCACTGGGGGTCGCGCCGACTGGGCATCATCAGCCACTCCTCAGTGATCGCGACCCAGATCCCGCACGCCGCAGGCATCGCCTATGCCGTGAAGTATCGGGGCGAGGACGCGGTCGTGGGGAGCTGGTTCGGCGAGGGCGCCACCAGCGAGGGGGCCTGGCACGAAGGCATGAACTTCGCCGGGATCCACAGGCTCCCCGTGATCTACGTATGCGAGAACAACCACTACGCGATCAGCGTTGCCCAGTCCAAGCAGATGGCGATCGACAACGTGGCCGATCGCGCGGCCGGGTACGGGTTCCCGGGCGTGGTCGTCGATGGCAACGACGTCCTGGCTTGCTACGGGGCGATGACGACCGCGGTCGAGCGCGCCCGGGCGGGCGAGGGTCCGACCCTGATCGAGGCTAAGACGTACCGGTTCTTCCCGCACACCTCCGATGACGACGACCGTTCCTACCGCTCGCGGGAGGAGGTCGAGGAAGCCCGGCACGACGACCCGATCGAGCGCTTCGCGAGGACGCTGAAGGACGCCGGCGTGCTCGACGCTGCGGCCATCGACGCGATCGGGGTCGAGACGAAGGCCGCTGTGAACGAGCAGATCGACCAGGCATGGGCCGCCCCCGACCCCGCACCCGAGAGCCTGGAGCGTCACCTCTACTTCGAGGGTGACGATCCCGGGTGAGCGAGAAGAACATCGTCACCGCGATCCACGACACGCTCCACTCTCTGATGGCCGCCGACGAGCGGATCGTCGTCCTCGGCGAGGACATCGCGGTGCGTGGAGGGGTGTTCCGGATCACGCAGGGGTTCCTCGAGGAGTTCGGCGAGCGGCGCGTGATAGATACGCCGCTCGCCGAGGGTGGAATCGTGGGGGTGGCGGTGGGGATGGCGCTGCACGGGCTCCTGCCCGTCGCGGAGATCGAGTTCGCAGACTTCATCCACCCGGCATTCGACCAGATCGTGTCCGAGGTCTCCCGGATGCGTTACCGGACGAACGGTGACTTCGGGCTGCCGATGGTGATCCGGACGCCTTGGGGCGGCGGCGTGCATGGGGCGCTCTACCACTCGCAGTCGATCGAGGCGTTCTACGGGCACGTGCCGGGCCTGAAGGTCGTGGCGCCATCGACGCCGGCCGACGCAGCCGGGATGCTGCGCGCGGCGGTCGCCGACCCGGACCCCGTCATGTTCCTCGAGCACAAACGCACGTACCGCCTGATCAACGGCGATGTGCCCGACGAGCCGTTCACGGTCCCGATCGGCAAGGCCGACGTGAAGCGCGAGGGCGAGGACCTCACGGCCGTAGCGTACGGGTTGATGCTGCACGTGTGCCTCGAGGCGGCCTCGCGCCTGCGGGACGAGCACGGCGTCTCCGTCGAGGTCGTGGACGTGCGCACGATCAGCCCGCTGGACAAGGAGACGATCCTCGCGTCGGTCCGCAAGACGGGCAAGGCGATGGTCGTGTACGAGGACAACCGCACGTACGGCGCGGGCGCCGAGATCGCGGCCACGATCGCGGAGGAGGCCATGTTCGACCTCGACGGGCCGATCGTGCGGATCGGCGGGCCCGACGTCCCCGCGATGGGTTTCGCGAGCAACCTGGAACACGCGTTCATGCCCGACGCGGACCGGGTCGAGGCCGCCATGCTCCAGCTCGCCCGCTTCTAGACCCCCGACCTTCGGACTCCCCCACGCGGGCTCAGGTCTCCCCCGAACGGGCCGATAACCCCGCCTAGGAGAGCCAATGTCCAAACGTCGGGAGCAGCCACGCGGCAGGTGGGCGGCGCTGCGAGATCTCCTGTTGATCTCGCTCGCCGTGGTAGCGCTGGTCTGGGCGGGCGCGGTAACGAACGGGTACGAGGCCTTCCACGACGCGATCCGTCAACGGTTCCGCGGCACCGACGACGAGATCCTTGGCGCCCTCCTGCTAACGGCCGCGGGCCTCGCCGTGTTCGCGGCGCGCCAGTGGTACGCGGGACGACGCGAATCCACCGCGCGACGGGCGGCCGAGGGGCGGTTCCGGGCGCTCGTCGAGAAGCTCCCGGGCGTCATCTACACGTGGGATCCACGACGCCCGCTCGGCGCGGCCGTAACCCCCTACGTGAGCCCGCAGATCGAGCAGGTGCTCGGCTTCACCGTGGATGAGTGGATGTCGGACCCGCAGCTGTGGATCCGCCAGATCCACCCCGACGATCGCGACCGGGTGATCGAGGCGTCCGAGCGCTCGGACCGCTCGGGGCAACCGCTCGCGATCGAATACCGCCACGTGAAGAAGGATGGCAAGGTCGTGTGGGTCCGTGACGAGGCGATCGTCGTGGAGCGAGACGTGGACGGACGCCCCTCGCTCGCGCAGGGCGTCATGTACGACATCAGCGAGCGCAAGCGCGCCGAGCAGGACCTGGCCGAGACCGAGGCGCGTTACCGGACCCTCGTCGAGCGCGTCCCGGCCGTCACGTACACGTGGAACACGGTCAACCGCAGCGGTGACGCGCCGGCGTCCTACATCAGCCCCCAGGTGCGAGCGCTTCTCGGATACGCGCCGGAGGAGTTCGCGGACCCGACCCTTTGGTCGCGGCTCGTGCACCCGGAGGACCTCGACCGCGTGATGGCCGAGTGGGACGCCTGTCAGCGAGGCGACGTTGCCTTCCGCTCCGAATACCGCATGTCCAACCGAGAGGGCCAGGTGGTCTGGGTCCGCGACGAGGCGGTCCCCGTTTCGCGCGATGACAAGGGCAACGCGCTGTTCCAGGGCGTGATGCTCGACGTAACGGAGCGCAAGCTGGCCGAGGAGCGGCTGCTCGAGGCCGAGGAGCGGTTCCGCACGCTCGTCGAGCAGATCCCCGCGATCACCTACATCGAGGATCCGGAGACCGGACGCAACCTCTACATCAGCCCGCAGATCGAGGCGGTCCTGGGCTACTCGGACAAGGAATGGATGGCCGATCCCAGCCTGTGGGAGCGGACCCTGCATCCTGCGGACCGCGATCGCGTCATCGCGGGGAACGCCCAGGACCTGGGAGATGAGTGGAGCGTCTCGTACAGATCGATAGCACGAGACGGCCGCGTCGTCTGGCTCCAGAACTACGCGATCTTGATCCGGGACGCCGCGGGCAAGCCGAGGTTCTGGCAGGGTGTTACGTTCGATATCACCGAGCTCAAGGAGGCCGAGGGCCGGATCGCGGAGGCCGAATCCACCTACCGAACGCTCGTCGAGCAGCTTCCAGTCGTCGTCTACCAGGACGCGGTCGATGACATGAGCACTGCCCTCTACATAAGCCCGCAGTACGAGCGGCTCTTCGGCTATCCGCCGGAGGCGCGACTGAGCGACCCCGGTTTCTGGATCGACCACCTGCATCCCGAGGATCGCGAGCGGGTCCTCGAGCTCTCGCGCTGGACGAACGAGACCGGGGAGCCTTTCTCGGCGGAGTACCGCTTCCAGGCGCGAGACGAGCGCTACGTGTGGGTCCGAGACGAGGCGGTCCTGCAGCGTGAACCGGACGGCCGCCCGCTGATGTGGCAGGGCGTACTCATCGACATCAGCGCCCGCAAGCAGGCCGAGTTCGCGCTGTCGCGGCGGGACGACATGCTCGAGGCGATCGGCTTCGCCGCCGAGCGTCTCCTGAAGAGCTCGTCCTGGCACGAGGTGTTGGACGACGTGCTCGAGCGGTTCGGCGTCGCGGCACGGGCCAGCCGCGCGTACCTGTTCAGCAACCGACGGGATACGGACGATCGGCTCCTCATGTCCCTGGAGACCGAGTGGGTCGCGC
>Ga0209342_10002876_pt1 | contig 18323 bp, 15 predicted proteins | sample RifCSP16_2_FD_184023 | JGI IMG/M metagenome (GOLD analysis project Ga0209342, IMG submission 184023) | Soil microbial communities from Rifle, Colorado - Rifle CSP2_sed 16_2 (SPAdes) (version 2) | ecosystem: Environmental > Terrestrial > Deep subsurface > Rock core/Sediment | place: Rifle... | reverse complement strand
CAGGTCTTTCTTCCGGCTCCTGTCTCCTGACTCCTGAATACTGGGTACTCCCATGAACTTCTACCCCATTTTCTGGAAAGAGATGCTCCTCATCCGCAAGAAGCCGTGGCGGTTTCTGGCATCGAGCATGGTCATGCCGCTTCTGTACCTCGTCACCTTCGGCTGGGGGCTGGGGCGCGGCCTCTCGATAAATGGCGGCACGTATCTCGAATTCGTTCTGCCCGGCATCCTGGCGCTTTCGGCCATGAACAACAGCTTCGGTCCGGTCTCGACGTCGCTGAACATCAGCAAGCTCTACACAAAGACGCTCGAAGAGGTGCTCGTTTCGCCCGTCAGTCCGTGGTCCGTGGCGTTCGGAAAGGCGCTCACGGGGCTTGTGCGGGGGGTGTTCTCCGCCCTGACGCTGCTCCTTGTCGGGTGGGTCTCGGGGGTCCAGCTCCAACTTTCATCGGCCTTCTTCGCGGTGCTTATGCTCACGGCATTTTGTTTCGGCTCCATGGGTGTGGCGGCCGCGATGCTTGCGCATACGCACGAGGACATGGCGAATTTCAACAGTTTTTTCATCATCCCCATGTCGTTCCTGGCCGGCACGTTCTTTTCGCCTGACAGGCTCCCGGAGCCCTTTACCAGTCTCATCCTGGTCTATCCGCTGACCCACGCAAGCCTGCTGCTTCGCGCGCTCGCCTCGGGTGGAGAACCTGCCTTCGGCTCGGTCCTCATACTCGCTGCGTACACGGTGATGTTCTTCTATCTCGGCGGCAGACTTGTCAAAAGGACGGAGTGATGGTTTTATGTAATAGTCATCTTATTGTAGCGTCGACAAGGAGAATAAAGGCGAAAGAAAAAAACGCTCAGGCATGAAGTAGGGTAAAAAATAATCTGCGGCATAAGGAGTCGAAGAGAACTATCTTGAGATGATAATCTAAGGTTGACTATTCCTTATTAGGCCTATAAAATGTGAACAATGACAAACCATTCTAACATACCTCAACCCTTATTAAACGAAAGGCCGACAGAATATGCCGACCGTGTGGGGAGGTGGTATGCTTCTTCCGTTACCGAGCCGCATAAAAAGAAGTACGGGCAATATTTGACGCCGATTCCGGTCGCGGATTTCATGGCAAGTTTAGTTGATCCACGACGCGAAGAGGTGCGCATTCTGGACCCGGGCGCAGGCACCGGAGTATTGGCCTGCGCATTGTGCGAGAAACTTTCCAGCCAGCCCGTCAAGCCGAATGCAATTGCTCTGGTGGCTTACGAAAACGATCATTCACTTGTCCCCGAGACGACGCGCTGCTTTGATTACTTGAAGAGCTGGCTGTCAGCTCGAGGAATAACTCTTACCTCTTCGATTGAAACGCGGGACTTTGTTCAGGCCAATGCCCGCGCATTGGACGAAACGCAGAAGACCTTTGCGCAGATTATCAGTCTTGAAGAACCTTTTGACGTCGTTATTTCAAATCCGCCGTATTTCAAAATACCAAAGACAGACCCACGCGCCCGTGTCGCTGCTTCCGTCGTGCATGGGCAGCCGAATATTTATGCGCTGTTCATGGCGGTATCCGCTGCTTTGCTGAAAACAGGCGGCGAACTGGTTTTCATTACTCCGAGAAGCTATACAGCGGGTCCTTACTTCAGGCTCTTCCGGGAGAAGCTTTTTTCAACAGTCAGACCGGAAGCCCTACATCTCTTCGGATCGAGAACCGAAGCGTTCGGCAGAGACGAGATTCTCCAGGAACATCTGATTCTGAAAGCCAGACGCCTTGCAGCGAATAGCCGAAAAAAGGACGCCTCCTCTTTTGTCGCCATATCTTCAAGCAAGGGAGCGTCCGATCTCGTTTCTTCGAGCAAGAGGGTTGTACCTCTCGCCCATGTTATCACTCCGGGCTGCAAAAACAGTATCGTCCGCATACCTGTCACGGACGAAAACGAAAGGATCACGGAACTGGTTGATGCCTGGAAAGGAAGTCTTCATAAGTACGGAATGGAGATATCTACTGGCCCGGTCGTCCCGTTCCGCGCTGTTCGCTTTCTTGCCGTGAAGGGGAACGTGCCGGAAAGTCATGCGCCGCTTTTGTGGATGCAGAACGTGAAGCCGATGTCCGTGCAATGGCCCATTGAGTCCAGAAAACAGCAATATATCTCTGTGATCGCAGGCTCACTGCCGCTCCTGGTGCCGGACAGGACTTACGTTCTCATGCGGAGATTCAGCGCAAAAGAAGAACGCCGCCGTCTGGTCACTGCTCCTCTGCTTGCGGGTACTCTGGGGTCATCTCTGGTCGGTTTGGAGAATCACTTGAACTACATTTATCGGCCGAAGGGAGAGTTGACTCCGGAAGAGGCCTATGGCCTGGCAGCTTTTTACAATTGCAGAATACCGGACACTTACTTTCGCACGTTCAATGGTAACACACAGATCAGCGCGACAGAGCTCAGGAATATGCCGCTTCCGCCCCTTGAAGTCATCAGGGATGCCGGACGAACGATTATGAACAATCACTCATCTCCAGAGGAATCGGAAGAACTGATGGCAAGTCTTCTGGAGCCGTGTCAAGAATTCGTCATGAAAGGGGTGGTCAATGGGTAAGACTGAAGAGGCCCGAGATATTCTGAAAGCGCTCAGCCTGCCGTCTGCGCAACAAAACGAGATGTCGGCCCTTACACTACTTGCCCTGTGCGGTTTAAAAGAGAAAGATTCCTGGAAAAAAGCAAAAAGCCAAAGCCTTACCGTGACGAAAGGCATTATGCAGTTTGTTGCCGGGCATTATGGCAGGAACTATGCTCCCAATACCAGAGAGACCTTTCGTCGGCAAGTTCTTCACCAATTCGTTCAGGCAGGCATAGCCGAACATAATCCCGATAATCCAAGCCTTCCGACAAACAGCCCCCATGCACACTATGCATTAACAGAACCGGCGTTGTCTGCAATTAAAGCGTATGGATCAAAAGCGTGGAAGCGCCAATCGGCAATGTTTTTGTCAACGAAGGGCAGCCTTATTGCGATCTACAACAAAGAGCGTGCCAAAAGAATGGTGCCGGTAAAGTTGGCTGATGGGACCAAACTCAAATTGTCTCCGGGAAAACATAATGAAGTGCAGGCGGTTGTGATTGAGCAGTTTGCGCCTCGATTTGCGCCTGGATCGATCGTTCTCTATCTTGGAGATACCTCTCGAAAGAACCTTATCCTCGACAAGAAGAACCTGGGGGATCTCGGCATCTCCCTCAGTGATCATGACAAGCTGCCTGATGTGGTACTCTTTGACCCACCAAGAAAATGGCTGTTCTTGGTAGAAGCTGTCACGTCCCACGGGCCGGTTACCCCGAAACGGGTCGTTGAGCTGAACAGCATGTTCTCCAAAGCCGCAGTCGGGCTGATTTACGTCAGCGCGTTTCCTGATTTCTCGGAATTTCACAAGCATGTAGGGAAGATTGCCTGGGAAACAGAAGTCTGGATCGCCGAATTTCCCGATCACATGATTCACTACAACGGCGATAAGTTCCTCGGACCGAGATAGTATATTCTTCAAAACGACCCTATGCCCACTGCCTTTACCCATGGATTCGTCGCCCTTGCGCTCGGGAAGACCGCTGTTGCCGGGAAGATGCCCCTTCGGTTCTGGGCGCTGTCCGCGCTGTGCGCTGTCCTGCCCGATGCGGATGTCATCGGGTTTCGCTACGGGATCCGCTACGGCGACTTGCTGGGGCACCGGGGTTTTTCGCACTCCCTGCTTTTCGCGCTGCTGCTTGGAATGCTTGTCGTCTTTCTTGCCTTCCGTGATGTTCCGAAATTCTCGAAGAAGTGGTGGCTTTTTGCCGCATACTTTTTCGTCGTGACGGCGTCTCACGGTCTTCTTGACGCCATGACCTCCGGAGGCCTCGGGATCGGTTTTTTTATTCCCTTTGATGATACGCGGTATTTTCTTCCCTGGAGGCCCGTAGCTGTGTCGGCCATACGCCTGTCAAAATTTTTCAGCGCGTCGTCAATGCATGTGCTTACGAGCGAATTCATCTGGGTATGGGTCCCGGCGATGCTGCTCTATGCGGGAACGCGGATATGGCGAAAAAAACGGAGCCCCGTGTCGAATATTTCGTAAGATCATTCTTCATCAAGCAGTCCATCGTTACCGGTACCTCATTACGACCTCTTATCCCTTGTTTTTGATTGACTTTTCGCGGATATGAGGCTAATATTTCAAATTGTTTAATCTTTAAAATCTGAGAGTTACATACGGTAGCCGTCCCGATGCCCAAGGTACAATTCATCTTTGCCATTCATAACCACCAGCCTGTAGGGAATTTCGACTTTGTCGCGGAAGAGGCGTATCAGAAGGCCTACCTGCCGTTTCTCAATGTATTGCAGCGGCATCCGAAGATCAGGATAACCCTGCACTACACGGGCATCCTCTATCGTTTCTTTGAACAGCGGCATCCGGAATTCATTGACATGCTCAAGGCCCTCGTGGCCGAGGGCCGCGTGGAGATACTTTCGGGAGGATTTTACGAGCCGATCCTCGCGGTGCTGCCGGATGATGACAAGATCGGACAGGTCCGAACGCTGACCGATTACATCCATCGCACGTTCGAGTATGACCCAAAGGGCATGTGGCTCGCGGAACGGGTGTGGGAGCCGCATCTGCCCAAGTGCATTGCCGCAGCCGGCATCAGCCACGTGGTTGTGGATGATTTTCATTTTAAGATGGCCGGGCTCAGGGATGACGAACTGGACGGGTATTATCTCACCGAAGAGCAGGAAGGGCTCGTGCGGATATTCCCGGGGAGCGAGAAGCTCAGATACCTGATCCCGTTCCACCGGCCGGAAGAGACGATCGAGCTCCTGTCCGGGCTCCGCTCCCCCTCGCGGAACAGGCTCGCGGCAATGGCGGACGACGGCGAGAAGTTCGGCGTCTGGCCGGGGACGTACCATTCCGTGTATGAAGAAGGCTGGCTCGAACGGTTCTTCACGCTCCTTGAACAGAACGCAGGGTGGCTGGAAACGACGACCTTCTCCGAGTATGTCGGGAAAGAGCAGCCGCGAGGCAGGATATATCTTCCAACGGCCTCGTACATGGAGATGGGTGAGTGGTCGTTGCCGGCCCGGGCCATGAAGGAATACGATGAGGCCCTGGACAAGGCAAAGAATTCTCCGGACTTCGCAAGCGTCAGGCCGTTCATCAAGGGCGGGTTCTGGAGGAACTTCCTGGCGAAGTATCCCGAAAGCAACCAGATGCACAAGCGCATGATGATGGTGAGCGGGAAGGTGCGGGACGCACGCGCGCTGCTCGATGAGCGCGGAACCAAAAAAAAGGCGGCCGCATCGCCGATGACCGACCACCTCTACCAATCGCAGTGCAATGACTCGTACTGGCACGGCGTGTTCGGCGGTCTCTATCTGCCGCACCTGCGCTCCGCGATATATGAGCATCTGATCCGGGCGGAGCATATCGCTGATACCGTACGGTATCAGCGAGAAGTCAGAAGTCAGAAGTCAGAAGTCAGAAAGGGAAAAACAAAGAACAAGAAATCTGATCAGCCTTCCTGGCTTGAGATAGAAACCGGCGATTTCGACATGGACGGGAACGAGGAAGTGGTCGTGAACTCGGAGCTCCTGAACCTGTTCATCGATCCTGCGGACGGCGGCAGGCTGTCCGAACTTGACTGGAAGCCGCGGTCGTTCAATCTCATGAACACGCTCACCCGCAGGCGCGAAGGATACCATGACAAGGTTGTATCAGCCGGTACGGATACGGACGCGGCAAAAACCATCCATGAGCGCGTGGCGGTGAAGGAGGAAGGTTTGCAGTACCACCTTCAGTATGACTGGTATACCCGTGGTTCCCTCCTCGACCACTTTATCGGCTCAGGGGTCGACCTTTCGAGTTTCATGAAGTCCGAATACTTAGAGACAGGCGATTTCGTCCTCGGCCCGTACCGCATGAAGACAAAAAAACAGGGAGGTGTCGCCACGGTATCGCTCGAACGGGCGGGGACCGTCGAGGGCCTCGCCGTGCGTCTCCGGAAAGAACTGTCCGCGCGCAGCGGCGAAGGCGGTTTTGCGGCCCGGTATCAGATCGCGAACATCAATAATGAAGAGCTGAATGTCGTGTATGGGACGGAGTTCAATTTTTCTCTTCTGGCCGGCAACGCGCCCGACCGGTACTACGACATACCGGGCCACACCCTCGACAAGAGGCATCTGGCGTCAACGGGAGAGACGAACAATGTGTCCCTGGTGAGCATTGTGGACGAATGGCTGAAGCTCAGGCTCACGCTTTCGTTCTCGCAGCCCGCCATGCTGTGGCGCGCGCCGGTGGAAACCGTTTCGCAGTCCGAGGCGGGGTTCGAGAGGGTGTACCAGAGCTCGATGGTGATGCCGCTCTGGCGTCTGTCGCTCGGCGCGGGCAAATCCTGGGACATGGAAATTCAGGTGAAGATAGAGTAGGGCAATTTGATGAATGCAAAATGCAGAGTGCGAAAGGCAAAAGTCAAAATGAAAGAATATAAAATCATGGCCGAAGGCCATGCCGCAATTTTGAAATTTGCATTTTGAAATTTGACTTTTGCATTGCTTTTTTCGTGCGAAGGTGGAGGATATATCGTATGAGAAGTATCGCAGTAACATTTCTGGTGCTCTGCGCGTTGGCTTTCTCCGCGGGCGCGGCTGACAAGCCGCTCGGTCTTGATGAGTTCAGCTCCGTGGATGACCTCGCTTCGGCGATCCTCGCGTACTTTCCCAAGGTGCAGGGCGACGTGACGGCTGTGCAGGGAGACCAGCTCACGATAGCGCTCGGGAAAAAGAACGCTCTCATGCCCGGCATGGTCCTTGGGCTCTGGAGAGACGGCAAGGAAATCCTTCACCCCGTGACCGGTATGGTGATAGGGCACGTTGAAGAAGAGGTGGGAAGCGTTGAGGTGACGAGAGTAGGAGATCTTTCGTCCGTGGCTGTGGTGAGGAAGAAGCTCAAAGAGCCGAAGCAGGGCGACCGGGCGCGGATCACGCCGAAGAAGATCCAGCTTGCCATCGTACCGCTCAGGGCTGACCGGCCGGAGATCATCGCCGAGCTTACGGAGCGCCTGAACAACTCCGGGCGGTGTACGGTTTTTGACGGCGAAAAGGTAAGCGCCTTTCTCAAGAACAGGCCGCAGAAAGACAGCGTCCTTATCAAGGAAATGGGCCGCGTGTTCAATCTGGATGCGGTCGTTGCGGTGGGGATCTATCCCTCCGAAGGACGGTATCTGGTAACATCGAAGATATTCTATGCGGAAGACGCCCGGCCGCTTGCCACTATTGTCGCCACCATGAGCCTCGCGACCAGGAAGGACGCCCTTGGAGAGATCAGGCCGTTCTTTGCTCCGCTGAAGGGTGAAAAGAGCGGCGCCCCGGCGCCCGCGCTGCCGTTTGCGGTAAAACACTTTGTCGCTGAAGACCTCGACGGCGACGGGACGATCGAGTATGTCTTTTCCGATGGTGTGCGTCTTCACCTCTACCGGCAGGAGCCGACAGGCTGGCGGGAGATCTGGACCGAAGCCGGCCCGGCGATCAGCAGCAGGGTTCAGCACCTGTACCTTGGCGCAGCCGATATCAATGGCGCCGGCAGGCCGCAGATATTCCTGACGGCCATGGAGGACGGAAAGGTCTGGTCTTCTGTTCTCGAGGCGAGCGACGGCACGTATCGCCGGATCGTGAAGACGCCGGGTTTTTTCCGGGTGATCAATTATCCGGGCCGCGGGCTCATGCTGATCGGACAGGATTTTGATCCGGAGCGATTCTTTGCGGGCACGCCGAAACAGTATGCCTGGTCGGGCGGACAATACATCGCCGGGACTGAAGTCCCGTTGCCGGCGGGGGTGGGGTTGTACGATTTTGTATTTGTGAATTTCGGGGACCCCGGTCTTCTTCTCGTCGCGTTCGATGAGCGGGACCACGTTCTTGTCTATTCAAAGGGGGCCGTTATCTGGAAGAGCGAGGAACGGTATCAGGGGGGCGAGACGGCGGTGGTGTTGCCGATGGCGAACGCCGACAAGGGAGATCTGAAGGTGAAGATCAGGGGAAGAATTCTCGCTCTCGATATTGACGGCGACGGCAAGGATGAGGTCATTCTTCCCCGGAATATCGGGCGAACTCTTTTCAGGTGGGCAAAGGCGTCTGAACTCCACACCCTGGGCTGGACAGGCGCGCGGCTCGAACAGGAGTGGGAGATAAAAGACATTCCCGGCGCCGTTCTGGACCTGCAGGCAACGGCATCCGGAAAAGGACCAACGCAGATACTCACTCTGGGGGGTCCTCCGGCGGGCTGTTCAAAAAGAAGAGCGTGCAGCTCATGGTCTATTCCGGCAGAGAGAGGGAATAAGAACCGTGGAAGCCAGGTTGGGAGAAAAGAATCGTCCATGAACTGCGTTTACAAAAGGGGAATGATAATCGGCGCTTGTCGGCCTTTCGATCATCACCCCCACCTTCGGTTCCTCCCCCGTCGAGGGGGAGGAGCTTTGGAGAAAGGCATTTTCAGGTGAAAGAAAAGGTTCTCACCGTCGAACAGCTGCGCGCCAGGCTCGAGTCCTCGGGCCTTCCGCGCCACATTGCCATCATCATGGACGGGAACGGCAGGTGGGCCCTGCGCAGAGGCATGCCGCGTATCGCCGGCCACAAGAAAGGCGTGGACACGGTGCGCAGCGTAACGGAACAGTGCCAAAAGCTGGGGATACCGGTACTGACGCTGTACGCCTTCTCTGACGAAAACTGGGGAAGGCCGAGAAAGGAAGTGGACTTCCTCATGAATATGCTCGAGAACTTCCTCAGGGCCGAGATCGCCACCATGAAGACGAACGGGATAAGGTTCCGCACCATCGGCAGGATCGAGAAGCTCCCCGCTTCGGTGCGGAAATGGATCGAAACGGCCTCGTCCGAGACCGCCGGGAACACGAACATGGTCCTCAATCTCGCGCTGTCCTACGGCGGCCGGGGAGAGATACTTGATGCGATCACGAGGATGCGTTCTTCGAACGGAGCGGTCAGCGCGGTCACCGAGGAAGCCTTCAGCGCCTGCCTCGATACCGCGGGACTGCCCGATCCCGATCTCATCATACGGACGAGCGGCGAGCAGCGCATCAGCAATTTTCTCCTCTGGCAGTCAGCGTACGCGGAGTTCCATTTCACGGAGACCCTCTGGCCTGATTTCGGCGAGAAGGACCTGCTGCTCGCTATCCTTGACTATCAGGGACGGCAGCGGCGGTTCGGACTCACCGAGGAGCAGGTCGTGCAGAACGGCGAACAGCGTTGATCGCAAGCAAATAGGGGTTGACGGTTTTACCACAAAGATACCAAGAACAGAGGCAAGACAAAAGATCGCCACGAAGACACTAAGACACAAAGAAATGCGTTGCCTTTGATTCTATATCCAAGTCTGGATTTTCTTAGCGCCTTCGTGACTTCGTGGCGGATTTCGTTCCGGCGTGTCCGGGGCAGGTTTACTCATTACGGAGAAGACACATGGGAATCAAACGGGTCCTGACCAGCATTGTTCTTATCCCTGTCCTGTACGTGATCGTATGGGAACTGCCTCCGGTTTATTTTATGGGGCTGGTCGTGGTCGCGGCGGTCATCGGACAGTATGAATTTTACCGGATGGCGGGACACCGGGGGATCAGGCCGCTTGCGGTGCTTGGCGTTGCGCTCGGGGTCCTGGTCTCGATAGCGATAGATTTTTATCAACCCGACTTCCGCGGGGGAAGAGGGGGCGCTTTCCTTGTCACGTTCTGCGTGCTCCTCGTCACGGTTGTTCGTCTCTTTTCCCGACGCCCGGTAGAAGGAGCTATCGAAGATGTTTCCGCGACATTGCTCGGCATATTTTATGTTGCCATGCTCTTCGGTTTTCAGATGGCGCTTCGCGCGGGCGATCACGGAAGGCAATGGCTTATGTTCATGTATCTGGTGATCTGGGCCTCGGACACCGGGGCATACTACATCGGGACTTCTTTGGGCAAACACAAGCTCTACCCGAAGATCAGCCCCAAGAAGAGCGTCGAGGGCCTTATCGGCGGGATGGTCGCCGCCGCCGGCGCCGCGCTCCTGTGCCGCGCCTGGTTCCTTCCCGCTGTCGGTGTTTTGGAGGCCGCGGTCCTCGGTCTTGTCCTCGCGGCTGCGGGCACGCTCGGTGATCTTGTGGAGTCGCTTTTCAAGAGAAGTGTCGGCGTGAAGGATTCGGGGAGCCTTATTCCCGGACACGGCGGGATGCTCGACCGGATGGACAGCATGCTGTTCGCCGCGCCGATGCTGTATTATTACCTGGGGATGAGATGAAGAGTTGAAGAATTCAGAAGACAGGAGCCGGAATTCAGGAGATAAAATAGCCTGCTTTATTCTGACTCCTGACTCCTGACTCCTGACTTCATATGACAATCAAGAATATCTCCATATTGGGTTCCACGGGTTCGATCGGCCAGTCCACGCTTGCGGTCGTCGAGAAATTCCCCGACCGGTTCAGGGTGGCGGCGCTTGCCGCGGGAAACAACATCGAGCTCCTGGAGAAGCAGGTGCGGCGCTTTAAGCCTTCGACGGTCGCCGTCGTCGGAGAAAAGGCTGCGGAGAAGTTAAGAAAAAGCTGCGGCGACCTTTCGGTCCGCATCTTCGCCGGCGTCGAGGGTATGATCGAAGTGGCGGCCGCGCCCGAGGCGGACATCACGGTTTCCGCCATTGTCGGGACCGCCGGGCTTGTGCCGACGATCGCCGCTATCCGTGCCGGGAAAAACATCGCGCTTGCCAACAAGGAGGTCCTTGTCACGGCCGGAGAACTGGTCATGGCCGAGTGCCGTGCGCAAGGGGTTCATATCCTCCCCGTGGACAGCGAGCACAGCGCCATATTTCAGTGCCTCAGCGCGGGCCCGCACAGGGACATCAAGAGGCTGGTGTTGACCGCGTCGGGCGGGCCGTTTCGGAAGTACTCGAAAAAAGACCTTGAAAAGGTGACAAGCGCGCAGGCGCTCAAGCACCCCAACTGGAGCATGGGCAGGAAGATCACCATCGATTCCGCCACGCTCATGAACAAAGGCCTTGAGGTGATCGAGGCGCACTGGCTCTTCGGGATCCGGCCGGAACGGATCGGCGTTCTCGTCCATCCGCAGAGCATTGTTCACTCCATGGTCGAATATCACGACGGAGCGGTCATGGCCCAGCTCGGGATGCCGGACATGAAAGGTCCCATCGCGTACGCGCTCTCGTATCCCGACAGGCTCGCGGGGGTCTCACCGGCGCTCGATCTGACGGCGATCGGAACGCTCACCTTTGAAGAGCCGGACACCGGCCGTTTCCCGTGCCTCGCCTACGCTTACGAGGCCCTCAAGGCGGGCGGGAGCATGCCGGCCGTGCTGTCCGCGGCGAACGAGGTGGCGGTAATGTATTTTCTGAAGGACGAGATCAAGTTCACGGACATCCCCCGCGTGGTCCATCAGACGATGGAGGCCCACACGCCGTCGCCGATCAAGATGGTGGAGGACGCGCTCAAGGCCGACCTCTGGGCGCGGCGGGAAGCGGAAGGAATTATAGAGGCCGGGGTCAAGGGTCAAGGAATTATTAACGGACGGTAACGAGCCAGGTCAGCCACTCGCTCTGTCGCTTAGCGTGCTATAAATGCTTGAAATTCGTCAACGCCGGTGCTGTTTCCTGCAGCGCTTTCGGCGTTACGGTATCTTTGCCTTGCACGCTTACAGCGCCTATCGCTCATGACTGACCTGAGCACCTGAGTAGTTGCAACGGATGCACATAATTGTGTTTGTTCGTAATGGGTCCGTCGTCCCCGAATACTTCTATCGGGGCTCCAGTATCCCATGAAAAAAGGCTGGATCCTCGTTCAGAAACACTGCGGGAATGAAGTTCTTACAAGGAGGAAGGATGACACTGATCTATTTTTTGATCGTGCTCGGTATACTCGTGTTCGTGCACGAGCTCGGGCACTTCATCATGGCGAAGATGGCCGGCGTGCGGGTCGAGAAGTTTTCGCTCGGCATGGGGCCCAAGCTTATCGGGTATAAGAAAGGGGACACGGAGTATCTGATCTCGGCGCTCCCGCTCGGCGGATACGTGAAGATGGCGGGTGAAAATCCCGATGAAGAGCCGACCGGCGCCGCCGATGAGTTCCAATCCAAGACCGTGTGGCAGCGCGTGAAGATCGCGGCGACAGGGCCGCTTACGAACATCGTCCTCGCGTTCGTCGTGATGCCCTTCGTGTTCATGATCGGCGTGCCTGTCGAGGGGCCGGCGAAGGTGCACTATGTGGAAAGAAACTCTCCCGCTGAGCAGGCGGGCTTTCGGGCCGGAGACATTCTTGAGGAAATCAACGGGAGGCGCATCAATGATTGGACAAAAGCGTTCTCGCTGATCGCCGTAAATCCCGATACCGATTTGAACGTTATTATTGAGCGGCGCGGGGAAAAGGAGATCTTAACGCTGAGGCCGAAGCCTGCAACGGAGCTTAAGATAGGGATTTCCGGACTGGTTCCTGATCAGTTCGTTGAAATCATTAAAGTGACCCCGAAGTCCCCGGCAGAGCAGGCAGGGCTTGCGTCACATGACAGGATTCTCGCCGTTAATGGCGTAACGGTGTACCATTTTGAGCAGTTCGTTCAGCTTGTGAATGAAAGCAAGGGAAGGCCGATCCGGCTCTCCGTTGAGCGCAAGGGGAAACGCATAGAGAAGATGGCCACTCCTGTCAAGCGAGGCGAGAAGTATGTAATCGGGGTCGAGATACAGATGATCGTGAGCCGCGTTATTAAAAAGTTCGGATTTTTTGAATCTCTGAAACGTGGGGCGGAGAAGACCCTTGAAATGGTAGACTTGACGTTCATCACGCTCAAGAAGCTGCTGACGTTCGGGCTGTCGATCAAGACGCTCGGCGGGCCGGTGATGATAGCCCAGCTGTCCGGACAAGCCGCGGCAATGGGACTTTCTGCCTTTCTGGGACTGCTTGCCATGATCAGCATCTCGCTCGGCATCCTGAACCTGCTCCCCATACCGGTCCTCGACGGCGGGCTCATCCTCTTTCTTATCATCGAGGCGATCCGGAAGAAACCGCTCAGCCGCAGGACGATGGAGATCGCGCAGAGCATCGGCGCCGCGGTCCTGATCTCGCTTATTGCCGTGGTGTCGTATAATGACATCATGCGGGCGTTCTTTAGTAAGTAGAAAAGCCGTAGCGGCGCCCTTTATGGGCGACGGAATTTCGTCGGGGATAAACCCCGACGCTACTCCATGCATATAACTCGTAAAAAAACGAAGCAGATCACCCTCGGCAACGTCAAGATCGGCGGCAAGGCGCCTGTCGTTGTCCAGTCCATGTGCAACACGGACACGCGGGACGCTGAAGCCACGCTCGCGCAGATCCGGCGTCTGGAGCAGGCCGGGTGCGAAGCGGTGAGGCTGGCGGTGCCGGACGCCGAGGCTGCCTCGATGCTCGGCAAAATACGGAAGGGCACGGCCCTGCCGCTTGTCGCCGATATTCACTTTGACTATCGCCTGGCGCTCAAGGCCGCTGAACAGGGCATGGACGGGCTCCGGATCAATCCCGGGAACATCGGCGGAAAGGACAAGGTCGCCGAGGTTGTCAAGGCATGCAGGGACAGGAACATTCCGGTCCGCATCGGCGTGAACGCGGGTTCTCTTGAAAAACCGCTGCTCAAAAAGTACGGACATCCCACGCCCGAGGCAATTGTCGAGAGCGCGTTTGGCCATATCCGCATCCTCGAGGACCTGAATTTTACGGACCTCAAAGTATCGCTCAAAGCTTCTGATGTGCTCACAACCGTCGCCGCGTACCGGCTCTTCTCGGAACGGTCCGATTACCCCCTCCATATCGGCATCTCAGAGGCGGGGACGATCTTCTCGGGCACGATCAAGTCGAGCGTGGGACTGGGCATCCTGCTCGCCGAGGGCATCGGAGACACTGTTCGAGTGTCATTGACGGCCGACCCGGTGCAGGAAGTGCGCGTGGCATACGAGATTTTAAAGTCGCTCAAGGTCCGCGCGCGCGGGGTGAACATCATCTCCTGTCCAACCTGCGGCAGGACGGAGATCGATATCATCGGCCTTGCCGAAGAAGTGGAAAAGCGGCTCGCGCATATCAAGGAGCCGATCACCGTTGCCGTCATGGGCTGTGTGGTGAATGGGCCGGGCGAGGCTGCCGGGGCCGACGTCGGCATTGCAGGCGGCAAGGGAACGGGACTTCTGTTCCGCCACGGCGAGGTTGTGAAGAAGCTGCCCGAATCCGAGCTTGCGGACGCGCTCGTCAAGGAAGTGGAAGAATTGGCGGACAGGAAGGCGAGCAGCGCCAAGGCGAAGCGCTGACCTAATCCGGAAGATTGACATCACTCAGAATATGATGTAAGGTGTAACTCATGGAGGCGTGCCATGGAAACGGTCAAACACAGAACCCAGATATCTCTTGAAGACTGGCAGTATCATATGCTCCTCGATGAGTCTCGAAAGACAAAAAAGAGCCTTTCGCAGATTATCAGGGAGATGATTTCGGAAAAGTTCTCGCGCGCGCGCGCGGGAAAGAAAAAAAAGGATTCGATTTTTGAAATAATCGGAATCGCGGAAGGAAACGATCCCTATGTCTCCAGGGATCATGATAAATATCTCTACGGGAAACCGAAATGAAAAGGGTTTTTGTTGACGCAGGGGCATGGTATGCGCTGGTCGATAAAGCCGATATCAACCACCGGAAGGCGACTGACTATATCAGGCAGAACACTCTTCCGCTGATAACCACGAATTTTATCTTCGACGAAGCGATCACCTTGCTCAGATCCCGCCACGGATGGAACATTGCCAAAGAGTTTGGCCTCAAGCTGAAAGACAGTAGCTTTGTAAGCCTGATCTCTGTCCGCGATGAGGACGAAGATCGGGCTTGGGAGATATTCCTGAGATATAAAGATCAGGATTTCAGCTACACCGACTGCACCAGCTTTGCAGTCATGGAGCGGCTGAAGCTTGATGCCGCCTTCTCCTTTGATCAGCATTTCAAGGCCATGAAGTTTCATGTCGTGCCGGGGTTGTAAAGAATAATTGATTTCTGTTGTCCGTTTTCCGGAGGCTTTTCATGCGTTATTCCCATCTCTTTATTCCCACCTTGAAAGAAGCGCCTGGCGATGCCGAGGCGGTCTCGCACAAGCTCATGGTGCGCGCAGGCTACGTGCGGCAGCTCGCGGCCGGGCTTTATATCTATCTTCCGCTCGGCATACGGGTGATGGAGAAGATCAACCGGATCATCCGCGAGGAGATGAACGCCATCGGCGGACAGGAGGTGACCATGCCGGTGCTCAATCCCGCGGAGCTCTGGCAGCAGACAGGCAGGTGGGACACCATCGGCGACGAGATGTTCCGGTTGAAAGACCGCGGCGGCCGCGACATGTGCATGGCAATGACGCACGAGGAGACCATGACCTGGCTTGCCGCGCACGACATCCGTTCCTACCGCGACCTGCCGCAGATCTGGTACCAGCTCCAGACCAAGCTCCGCGACGAGGCGCGGCCCAAAAGCGGCGTGCTCCGTACGCGCGAGTTCGTGATGAAGGACTCTTACAGCTTCGACCGTGACGAGGCCGGTCTTGATAAATCGTACCAGATCCATCTTGAAGCATACAAAAAAATGTATTCCCGCTGCGGCCTGAAGTTCTATGTGGTTCAGAGCGACACGGGCATGATGGGCGGGAGCATGGCCCATGAATTTATGGCGCCCTCTCCGGCGGGAGAGGACGAGGTGGCCTTGTGCGACGCCTGCGGATACGCGGCAAACGTGGAACTTGCCGGATCAGTTCCGAAGACGCCGAAATTCGCCGATGAAAAGAACGAAGAGGTTTCCACGCCGGAGAAAAGGACGATCGATGAAGTCACCCGATTCCTGAAGGTCACGCCCGATCTCCTTCTCAAATCCATTCTCGTGATCAGCGACAAGGAGCCGGTGCTCGCGCTGGTGCGCGGAGACCAGACCCTGCATGAGAAAAAACTGATGAAGATCATCGGCCCGCACCGTCCCGCGCAGAAGGAGGAAGTGAAGGAGGTCCTCGGCGTGCCCGCGGGGTTCATCGGCCCCATGGGGCATACGGTCAGAAAGATCGCGGATACCTCTCTTCAGGAAGGCCTCTACATTGCCGGCGCGAACAAGGAAGGCTTTCATGTAAAAGGCGTGAAAGCGGGCCGGGACTTCGAGGCCGAGTTCTCGGACATCCACCTCGCGGCGGTGGGCGACTCGTGCGTTCAGTGCGGCAAGCCGCTCCGCATCGAGCGGGTGATCGAGGTCGGCAATATCTTCAAGCTCGGCACGAAGTATTCCGTCCCGCTCAAGGCGAATTATCTCGACGAAAGCGGCAATGAGAAGCCGATCATCATGGGCAGCTACGGCATCGGCCCGGCGCGGATAGCGGCCGCCGCCGTCGAACAGGGAAACGATGAGAACGGCATCATCTGGCCGCTTGCGATAGCTCCCTATCAGGCGCTCATTGTGCCGGTAAATGTTAAAGACGAAAAAATCATGGACGCCGCGGAAGAGATCTACGCCGCGCTCGAGGAAAAAGGTTTTGAGGTCCTTCTTGACGACCGCGACGAGCGGGCCGGCGTCAAATTCAAGGACGCCGACCTCATCGGCATCCCGCACCGCGTCATCATCGGGGAGAAAAACCTGAAAGAAGGCGTCGTGGAGCTGAAAGAGCGGAAGACCGGTTCCACGGAGAAGGTCCCGCTCGCTGAGGCGGTGGACAGGGTCGCGAAGAAGCTGATATTCGGGCAATGATCTCAGGGCGCGCCCATGCGACCGGACGGTGCGATGGGACGCGGGGCGGGGGCGGAAAAAAGAATTTTCCTGCCTCTGGCAGATATTTGTGGTCACCGAGCGGACCGGCAGCAAATAAAACTTGAATTTTTGTTATAAAGTGCCTATACTTTGGCTTTACGGAGGATGCGGACTATGGAAGAAATCGTTAAGCTGGGCCTGACTCCTCAGCAGACCGCGGAGATCAAAAAACAGATAGGATTTGAGCTTCGCGAGATTTTTTTGAGCAAGCGGTCGTTGAATAAGCTCAGGGTCTTCAGGCTTCGCCTCAACGAAGACCAGCAGCAGGTCCTTGAAGACAGGTGGGGACAGAAGGTAAGGGAGCTTACCGTGACCCGCTCAGTGGCCACGAGAATACTCTGACGGCGACGAACGCTCATTTTCTCTTTTTCTTTATCCCGCGAGCGCTCTGCGGCCGTTTGTGCATCTCATGAACGAAAGGAGGTGACCCTTGATGAAAAAATTCTTTATAATGACGTTGGCAATGGTGTTTGCGGCAGCAGTTGCCCTTGTCGGCTGTGAGAAAAAAGCGCAGCCCCCGAAGCCGGCTGAGCAGCCTGCCATGGCGCCCGTTGCTCCGGCACCGCCACCCGCTCCGGCACCCGTGCCTGCAAAGCCTGCAAAACCGGCAAAGAAGTAGTTTTTATGTGCTCAGTCCTGGTATCGTCAAAGCACGGCCCCCCTTGCGGGGGCCTTTTATTTGGATATTGTGGCAGTGCATCACGTACGGCGTACATTTATATAAACGTTTCCCTGTTTCCCGCGTGAAGGCGCATGCTGAACGGGCGACGCGGATTCATAACTAAAATCCTATGACACGACTCACCATAGATCTCCTCTGCGAGATCCTGCTCAAGACCGGGAAGCTTTCTCCGGAGCAGGCCAGAGAAATAAAAATGAAACAGGATGTGCAGAGGATGAAGCTCCTCAAGGCCAGGGGAGAGACCCTGCACCGCGGCCGGATGCACATAGAAGAAGAGATCTCCGCCATTGAAGTGGCCGCCTCGCTCAATATTGAGATCCCCGGCGCGCCCGGCCAGTTCCTTACTGAAGATGTGATCACGGAAGCGGTGGCGAAGCACGCCGGCCTGCCTTTTAAGAAAATCGACCCCCTGAAATTGAATCCCGATGTGGCCACGCAGATCCTTTCGAGGGCGTTCGCCAGGAGGTGTGTCGCGGTGCCTCTTGAGCGGGAGGACGACAGGCTTACCCTCGCCGTGGCGGACCCCTATAATGGGGAGGTCATCGAGAACATCGAGAGGATGGGGTACAAGGTCACGCGGGTCGTTTCTCCCAAAACGGACATTCTCAAGATCATCACCGAATTTTACGGGTTCCGCTCCTCCGTATCGGCGGCAGCGAAGGAAATGTCCTCCGAGGTCGATCTCGGCAACCTGGAACAGTTCGTCAAGATGAAGTCCGTGACCGATATTGAGGCCACGGACAAGCACGTTGTGAACGCCGTCGAGTTCCTGTTGCGCTATGCCTTTGACCAGCGGGCGAGCGACA
>Ga0209342_10002875_pt1 | contig 18324 bp, 13 predicted proteins | sample RifCSP16_2_FD_184023 | JGI IMG/M metagenome (GOLD analysis project Ga0209342, IMG submission 184023) | Soil microbial communities from Rifle, Colorado - Rifle CSP2_sed 16_2 (SPAdes) (version 2) | ecosystem: Environmental > Terrestrial > Deep subsurface > Rock core/Sediment | place: Rifle... | reverse complement strand
CGCGAACTCGCTCCACGACGCCTGGGCGGGTGAGGAACGGCACGACCACCCCGATGGTGTTGGTACGGCCCCGGACGAGGTTGCGGGCGCTCGCGTTGGGCACGAAACCGAGCTCCGCGATGACCGCCAGCACGGCCGCCCTCGTCTCGCGGCTCACCTTCGGGCTGTCGTTGAGCACCCGGCTCACCGTCGCCACGCCGACGCCCGCCGAGCGGGCGACATCCCTGATCGTTGCCATGCTCGAGTGTTGACCAACCCCCATGAAGAATCGTCGTACTTGACGGCCATGATACCGTATCCACGATCCCCGTGGAAACGGTTCCACTCGGTCGAATGGCGCCGTCGTATCGGCGCTGGTGTCGATACACCGGTTAGGAGGAGAAGCGCGTGAAACGAGCTCTACTGTTCATCGCAGCCGCTGCGCTCGCCGTCTCGGCGTGCACCGGCGGTGCGACCCCGCAACCGACCGCCGGCCCGACGACGGGCCCCGGCGAGAGCGATGCGCCGGCGCCGACGGATACGTCGCTCGCCGGCACGAAGGTGGAGGTCTTCGGCGCCTTCCGAGGCGACGAGGGCACCCGTTTCGAGGAATCCTTCAAGGCGTTCGAGGATGCCACCGGCGTGGACGTCCTCTACAGCGGCTCGGACCAGTTCGAGACGCTCGTCAACACGCGCGCCGAAGCCGGCAACCCGCCGGACATCGCCGCTTTCCCGCAGCCGGGCGGAATGCGCCGCCTGGCCGCCGCCGGGTTCCTCACGCCCCTGCCCCAGGAGATCATCGACGCGATCGATGCCAACTACGGGCCGGGCTGGAAGGAAACCGGTACCGGTGATGACGGCAACGTCTACGGCGTCTTCCATCGGGTCAACATCAAGAGCCTCGTGTTCTACCCGAAGAAGGCCTTCGAGGCGGCCGGCTACACGGCCCCCACGACGTGGGACGAGCTGACGGCCCTCAGCGCCCAGATCAAGACGGCCGGATCCTCGCCGTGGTGCGTCACCATGGAGAGCGGCGGCGCCACCGGCTGGGTGGCGACGGACTGGGTCGAGGACATCATGCTTCGCTCAGCCGGACCGGAGACCTACGACAAGTGGGTCACTCACGAGATCCCCTTCAATGACCCCGCCGTCAAGGAAGCCGTCGAGACCCTCGGCAGCATCTGGCTCGACTCGACGCAGGTCTACGGCGGCACCACGAATATCCTCTCGACGAACTTCGGTGAAGCCGCCACCCCAATGTTCGAGAACCCGCCGAAGTGCTGGCTCCTCAAGCAGGGCAGCTTTATCACAGGCTTCTTCCCCGATGCGATCAAGGCAGATCTCGATGCCGAGGTCGGGAGCTTCGCCTTCCCGGCCATCGATCCGCAGTACGGCACCCCCGCCCTCGGCGGCGGCGACCAGTTCGTCATGTTCAAGGATCGCCCGGAGGTTCGGGCCTTCCTCACCTACCTGACCACCGGTGCGTCGGGCAGCACCTGGGCCGCCGCCGGCGGCGCGCTGTTCCCGCACAAGGACCAGGACCTGAGCGCCTACGCCAGCGCCCTCGATCGGGCGGCCGCCGAGCAGCTCCTCGCGGCCGACTCGTTCCGGTTCGACGGCTCGGATCTCATGCCGGCCGCGGTCGGCGCCGGGACGTTCTGGAAGGGCATGGTCGATTACGTCAGCGGTTCGAAGGACCTCGACACGGTCCTGTCCGAGATCGACGCCAGCTGGCCGTAGCTTTGGCTGAAGCCCGGGGGAGAGCGTCGAGCCTCCCCCGGGCATAACCTTCAGGCTGGACCGATCCAGTCATCGTCAGTCGGTTCGTGAGGAGGAGGGCAGCCGTGGCCACCAGCTCTGGGGTCGTCGAGGCGGAGCGGCCCGGAATCGCACTCATGGTCGGGCTGGCTGCCGTCCGCCTCGCGGCCTCGCTCTTCGTCCCGCTTATCGCCTTCGTCGTCCTGTGGCAGGGATTCCTGTTCCTCCGGGACACGGACGCCCCCAAGCCGGTCGTGGCCGGCGTTGCGATCGTCTGGGGCGTCGGCGGCGTGGCGCTCTTGTACGTCGTCGCGAACTGGGTGGTCGGCCGCCTCCCCAGCCGCTGGGGCGGCCGCGTCCTGCCCTTCGTGTTCGTTGGGCCCGCGATCGCGATCCTCTTCGCCTATCTGCTGATACCGACGATCCTCACGCTCGTCTACTCGTTCCAGGATGGCGCCTCGAAGAACTGGGTCGGCGTGGACAACTACGTCTTCGCGGTGACGAATCCATCGATGCTCGAGGCGATCCGGAACAACGTTCTGTGGCTGGCCGTCGGGACCGGCGGGAGCGTCAGTCTCGGCCTGCTCCTGGCAATCCTCGCCGACCGCGTCGCCTTCGAGCGGCTGGCGAAGCTCCTCATCTTCCTGCCGATGGCGATCTCGTTCGTGGGTGCCGGCGTGATCTGGCGCTTCATGTACGCCTTCCGGCCCGCCGGCGAGGAGCAGATCGGCCTCGTGAATGCGCTCCTCGGCGCCTTCGGGATCGCGCCCCAGGGTCTCGTCCAGCTCCAGTTCTGGAACAACTTTCTGCTGATTGCGATTCTCATCTGGGCCCAGACCGGGTTCGCGATGGTGATCCTGTCGGCCGCCCTCAAGGGTGTCCCGGCTGAGCTGCTGGAAGCCGCCCGGATGGATGGCGCGACCGAGGTCCAGGTTTTCCAGAAGGTCGTGATCCCGACGATCCGCGGCTCGATCATCACGGTGTCCACGACGATCGCGATCCTGACCCTGAAGATCTACGACATCGTGACCACGATGACGAACGGCAACTTCGGGACGGAGGTGATCGCGACACTCCAGTTCAAACAGTCGTTCACCTTCTTCGACTACGGCAAGGGCGCCGCCCTGGCGATCATCCTGCTCCTCGCGGTGACCCCGGTCATCTGGTACAACCTGCGGCGCCTCCGCGGGCAGGAGGGATTCCGATGAGGGGCTCGCTCGCCTCGCGCCTCCTCATCAACATCGCGGTCATCGTCCTGGTCGTCATCTGGACGCTCCCGACCGTGGGCCTCCTGATCACCTCGGCCCGAGAACGCGACGCGATGGCGTCGAGCGGCTGGTGGTCGGTATTCACGAATCCCGGCGGCGCCGGTTGGACGACGGCCAACTACACGTCGGTCCTGTCCGAGGAGTCAGGGATCGCGATCGCCTTCATCAACAGCCTCACGGTCACGATCCCGGCCGTCGTGATCCCGATCCTGGTCGCGGCCTTTGCCGCCTATGGCTTCGCCTGGATGCGCTTTCCGGGCCGCAAGGTGCTCTTCGCGATCATCATCATGATGCTCGTCGTCCCGCTCCAGATCGCCCTGATCCCGGTCCTGAAGGGCTACCTCTTTCTCGAGCTCAACGGCACGTACCTCGCGATGTGGCTGGCGCACACCGGCTTCGGGCTCGCGCTCGCCACGTACCTCCTCTACAACTACATCAGCGAGCTGCCCCGGGACATTCTCGAGTCGGCGTTCATCGATGGGGCTTCGCATTTCACGACGTTCACCCGGCTGATCCTGCCGCTCTCGGTGCCGGCCCTGGCGTCATTCGCGATCTTCCAGTTCCTGTGGGTCTGGAATGACCTGCTCGTCGCCCAGACGTTCTTAGGGACCCAGAAGGAGGTTGCCGTCGTCACCTCGGCCCTGCTCAACCTGATCGGCACGCGGGCCGAGGCCTGGCATCTCCTCACGGCCGGAGCCTTCGTCTCAATGGTTCTGCCCGTCGTCGTCTTCCTGGCCCTCCAGCGGTTCTTCGTCCGAGGCCTGCTCGCCGGCTCCGTCAAGGGCTAGGCAGGATGCACCAGCTGAGGTTCGCTCGGGGGCGTCCTGGGGCGCCGCCTGCACGTGACGAGCGCTTCGCGTGAAGGGCGACGTCATCATCGTCGAGGCCCATCACCGGCGCGCGGCCGCGGCGATCGCGACGCACCTCGTGCCGCGGCTCGCCGACCTCGAACGGCGCGCGACGATCAGCGTGGCGGGCGAGTCCGGAAGCGGGAAGTCGGAGACGGGCCTCGCCCTCCTCGAGGCGCTTGGCCGGCTGGGTCGTCACGCGGTCGTGCTCCAGCAGGACGACTACTTCGTCCTGCCGCCGCGATCGAACGACAGCGCCCGGCGCCGCGACATCCGGCAAGTCGGAACGGATGAAGTCCGGCTGGCACTCCTCGACGCCCACCTGGCCGCCGTGCGCGACGGGGCGACGTCGCTGCGCAAGCCGCTGGTGATCTACGCGGAGGACCGGATCGAGGATGAGGAGATCGTCCTCGATGGGATCGATACGGTCATTGCCGAGGGCACCTATACCTCCCTCCTAGAGGCCATCGACGCCCGCGTCTTCATCGCCCGGAACCGCCTCGAGACGATCGGCGCGAGGCAACGCCGTGGCCGCGAGGCAGAGGATCCGTTCCTCGAACAGGTCCTCGAGATCGAGCACGACATTATCGCCCCGCATCTAGAGCTCGCCGACTACGTGATCACCCGGAACTACGACGTCGAGCTTCCGCAGCGGTGACCCGGCCGTGAGCGTACGGGCGGCGGCGGACGTCCCGGCGCGGCCCGCGGAGGTCGTGGCGCTCCCCGCCCCCCTGGTTCTCGATCGCCTGCGCGACCGGGTCGGCGATCTCCTCGATCTCGCGATCGCGACGGCCGCGTCCGGAGCACCCGATGCCGACGTGCCCGCCTCCCTGCACAGCCCGATCGCCGGCGAGCCCGGCGGCCGATGGCTCCGCCGCGCCAACATCGTCGGCGTCAACGTCCGCACGGTCGGCGATCTGCTGGGCGTTCTCGCCTACGCGATGACCCTGCCGCGCATCCAGAACTCGGTGCACCTGCTGCCGATCTGGGAGCCGGGCGTGGTCGGCAGCCTGTACGCGCCAGTCAGCTGGAACATCGACCCGGAGCTCCGCAGCGAGGCATGGGCGGCGGCCTGCCCAGGGCTTGATACGGTCGAGAAACAGCTCGGGGCGGTGGTCCACATCCTCCATGCGATGGGCAAGACGGTCGGGATCGACGTCGTGCCGCATGTCGATCGCTACTCGGAGATCGCGCTCGCCGGGCCGGACCTGTTCGAGTGGCTCCGGCGTCGGGGCACCAGGATCGTCGAGCACGGACCGCGGCTCGTCGGCGCCGTGGAGGGGGCGATCGTCAGCTGGCTCGGCACCGAGGGATCGGCGACCGGCGGCCGCCTCCCGGGCGACCCAGGAGCCCTGTTCCGCGGCCTGGACGAGTCGTCTCGTCTCGAGCTGCTGTTCGGCTGGCCGGGTGACGCGGAGGGGCGTCGACATCGGAGGATCTCGCTCGTTCGGGCGCTCCACGATCACGGGCTCGAGACTGTCCCCGCCACGATGGGCCCGCCCTACCGCGGGATCGAGCCTGACCCACGTCCCGAGGCCGTCGCGGTCGACGGGCTCGGGCTCGAGTGGCGCGAGTACCGGATGCTCGAGCCCGGCCCGACCTCTCGCGTCTTCGGGCCCCTAACCCGGTACGCCCTCTGGGAGGCGCGGGGTGACGGTTGGGCGCTCGACTTCGACCGCCCCCGGGCGCATGTCTGGGACTACGTCGCCGACCATGTGGCGGCCTTCAGGCGCGACATTCCATTCGACTTCATGCGCGGCGACATGGCCCACGTCCAGATGCGCGAATCGGGCGTCCCGGACCCGATCCCGGCGCGCTACGACCTGTTCGGCTACGTGAAGCGGCGGGTGCGGGAGGCGACCAGCGCCCCGTCGTTCGGGTCGTTCGCGGAATCCTTCCTCGCGCCGCGAGACACGTTCTCGTACGGCGTGGAGATCGAGCACCTGGAGGCGGCCGAGTCTGATGCAGCGCTCGGCGACCTCCAGTCGGTCCCGACCGACGACCCGGAGTTTCGGCGGCGCCTACGTCAGTACATCGACCTCGGTGCCATCCGATCGTGCGCTCCCTCGCTGACCGTCATGACGGCCGACAAGGACGACCCGCGCTTCGACGCCGCCTATCGAGCCGGGAGCGCCGTGCGTTTGTTCGTATCGCTCCTCGTCCCGGACCTCCCCAGCTACATGGCCCTGGGCTTCGAGAGCCGCGACGTCCACGACCGGCCGGCGGCGAACGAGTTCTACTCGAAGCTGTATGTCTTCCGGCAATCGGCCGGCCCCAACGTCACCGTCGGGCCCTATCGATGGGGCCACAACGACGCGCTGCTCGCGGCCGTGACCCGAATCCGGGCGTTCGCTGACGAGATCTCCGCGGATCTGGCGTCAGGCTCCGTGCGTTGGCTGCTGCCGCCGGACCCGACCGACTCTGACGCGGTCATTGCCTGGCTGATCGAGGGTCGGACGCGGTGGCTGTGCGTGGCGAACCTTGACGGTCGTCAGGCGAGCGGGCAGGTCGGCATCCCCCGGGCCGCGGTTCCGGCCGCCCCCGAGGCCTGGGACCTGGCATTCGATGTCACCGAGCCGTTGGCTGACGCTCGCTCGGCGGCGGACGAGGCTCGCCAGGCGCACCCGGTGAGCTCGATCCTGCGTTCGAACGGCCCCCACTGGCCGATGAGTGCGATGCCGCCGGGCGCAGGCCTCGTCTTTCGGCCGCGGGTGGACCGGCCCAGCCGCTGAGGTGGCCTACCGGCCGAGGCGAGCCCGGAGCCGCTCCACCGTCTCGGCGAGCTCGGCCTCGCGGGCCCTGGCTCCCTCGACGACGGCCGGCGGTGCCTTGGATGTGAACGCGTCGTTGGCCAGGCGCGCCCGCGCGGCGGCGAGGAAGCCCTCGGCCTCGCCGAGCTCCTTCTCGAGGCGGGCCCGATCGCCGTCGGACGAGCCCATCTCGGCGGTGGAGATGCGGGCCTCGAGATCGCCGGCGATGACCGCCAGGCCGGCCGGCGCGGCGACCTCGAGGTCGGCCCGTGCGGCATGGCTCGTGAGGGGCCGAGCCCTGGCCAGGCGGGCGATCGCCGGGGACAGCGCGTCGAACGCCGACGCCAACCCGGCCGGGACGGCGACATCGATCGGGAGCCACGAGGCCGCCACGATCCCGGCCTCGGCCCGGGCGTTGCGAACGGCCCTGACGAGCTCGACGATCGCGTCGACCTCGGCCTCGGCGACGGCGTCGCGAGGCCCCGCGGCCGGCCAGTCGGCGACGATGAGGAGCTCGGGGTCGGCGGCGGCGTGGGGAATGGCGGCCCACAGCTCCTCGGTCACGAAGGGCATGACCGGGTGGAGCAGCCGGAGGTACGTGTCGAGGGCCTCGACGAGCGTCCACCAGGTCGCCTCGCGCTCGGCATCGGGCAGGGACGGGTCCGCGAGCCGGACCTTCGCCAGCTCCAGGCCCCAATCGCAGTACTCGGACCAGATCGCCTCATAGAGGGTCCGGGTGACCTCGGCCAGCTGGAGCTCGGCCAGGCCGCCATCCAGCGCCACGACCGCCGCCGCGGTCCGCGACCGGATCCAGCGCTCGGCCGGGCCGAGCGCGGCGGGATCGGGCGCCCGTCGCGGGGCCCCCGCCGGGATCGAGGCCGGCCGGGCACCCAGGACGAAGCGCGTCGCGTTCCAGAGCTTGTTGGCGAAGTTCCGGCCGTCGTCGAGCTTCTCGGTCCGGAACTTCTGGTCGTTGCCCGGCGAGGTCCCGTGGACGAGGGCGAAGCGAAGCGCGTCAGCGCCCGACTCGTCGATGGCGTGAAGCGGGTCGACGACGTTGCCCTTCGTCTTCGCCATCCGCTTGCCGGAGGGGTCCTTGACGAGACCGTGGAGATAGACCGTCCGGAACGGGACCTTCTCGGCAAGGTGGATCCCGAACATCATCATCCGGGCGACCCAGAAGAAGATGATGTCGTAGCCCGTCTCCATGACCGAGCCCGGGTAGTAGCGCCGGAGGTCCTCGGTCTCGTCCGGCCAGCCGAGGGTCGAGAGCGGCCACAGGCCCGAGCTGTACCAGGTGTCGAAGATGTCGGGATCCTGGGTCAGCTCCGGGGCGCCGCGGCCGCACGTTCCGCAGGCCGTCGGCCCGTCCGCCTCGTCCGACACCGTGACGTGCCCGTCGGGGCAGTACCAGGCCGGGATCCGGTGGCCCCACCACAGCTGGCGGCTGACGTTCCAGTCGTGGATCGACGTCATCCAGTGCTCCCAGACCTTCTCGAACCGCGGCGGGACGATCTCGGTCCGGCCGCTCCGGGTGGCTTCGAGGGCCTTGGCCGCGAGCGGCCCGACCCGGACGAACCACTGGGTCTTCAGGCGCGGCTCGATGACGTCGTTCGAGCGCTGGCAGCGACCGATGAGCATTGGATGCGACCGGGTGGCCTCGAAGTCGCCGCGGGCATCGAGGTCCCGGACAATCGCCTCGCGGGCGGCGTAGCGGTCAAGCCCGGCGTAGCCGGCGCCTAGCTCGTTGATCGTCGCGTCGTCGGCCAGGACCGTGATCAACGCCAGGCCGTGGCGCTGGCCGATCTCATAGTCGGTCCGGTCGTGGGCCGGGGTGATCTTCACCGCGCCCGTGCCGAACGCCGGGTCGACGAGGTCGTCGGCCACGATCGGGACGTCGCGCTCGACGAACGGGATGCGGGCCCGCCGGCCCACGAGCGCGGCGTAGCGAGCGTCGTCGGGATGGACGGCCACCCCCGTGTCGCCGAGGATCGTCTCGGGCCGGGTCGTTGCGACGCTGATCCACTCGGTCGCGCTCGGCTCGCCGGTCGCCTCGTCGATGAGGTGGTAGCGGATCGTCCAGAGCGAGCCGATCTCCTCGGTCGGGATGACCTCGAGGTCGCTGACGCTCGTCCGGCAGCCGGGGCACCAGTTGACGAGCGCCTCGGTGCGGTAGGCCAGGCCCTCGTCGTAGAGCTGCTTGAAGCTGACCCGGACGGCCCGGGCCGAGCCCTCGTCCATGGTGAACCGCAGGCGGCCCCAGTCGAGCGACGCCCCGATCCGACGCTGCTGGCCGAGCATGACCTCGCGGGTCTCGTTGATGAACCGCCACATCCGCTCCAGGTATCGCTCGCGGCCGAGCGTTTCCCGCGTCTCGCCCTCGGCGGCGATGATCTTGTCGAGGACGTACTGGGCGGCGATCGAGGCGTGATCGAGGCCGGGCAGCCAGAGCGTCGGGCGGCCCGTCATCCGGGCGTGCCGGATCATGACGTCCTCGATCGTCGAGGTCAGGGCGTGGCCCAGGTGGAGCGCGCCGGTGATGTTCGGCGGCGGCTGGATGATGACGAACGGCTCCTTCGCCTCGTCCGCGCGCGAGCCCCTGCCGTCCGGGGCGAAGACGTCCGCCGCCAGCCAGCGCTCGTAGATCGCGCCCTCGAAGTCGGCCGGTCGGTAGGCCTTCGCCAGCTCCCGCGATTCGGTCGTCATCTGCGTTCGTCTCTCCCTCGAGCGCCGCGGCCGGCGCCGGAACGGAAACGACCCGCTCGTCCAGCGGACGAGCGGGTCGTGGTACCACCTGCTGGTTCGAGGTCCGGGGCTCCACCGCTCATCGCGGCTGCCTCGTCCGGGCCTCCTCGTGGCGCGCTATCGGGCGCCGACCGCACGGCTCGCGAGCGACCTTCGGGTCCGTCGTGCCCGCGCGGCTCGCACCGTCCCGCGCTCGCTTCGTGGCCGACCCGGCCCTACTCCTCTCGGTCCTCGCCGTGAGACGGGGAGTGTAGCAGGTACCGAATTCGCCTCCCGGAGCCTACTGCCGGGCGTAGGTGATGAACTGGTAGAAGAGACCCGCGATGTCCGACGGGACGCTCATCTCGGTCCAGACCATGTTGGCCACGCCGTCCGAGCCGTAGGAGATGTTGATGTAGTCACCGTGGAACGTGGCGCACGTCTCGCAGCCCTCGACGCCGGCCCGGAAGTAGCGCGACATCGTGGGATCCGAGGCAGCCGTGCTGACCACCGTCTTCGACAGCGCGCCGGGCGTCCCCTCCAGGAGCGAAGCGTTGTAGAGCGGGCCGTTGGCGGCGCCCCGGTCGTTGTAGACGATCCCGATGTCGCCGGTCGTCGGATCAACGTCGACCCACGGGAACCACTGATCGCCGCCGCTGCCGTCGACCAGCATCGGCCCTGACCACGACGAGCCGCCGTTCGACGAGATCATCAGGAAGACATCGGTGTTGGTGACCGGCTCCTCCGAGTCGTGCGTCCCATTGCGGTTGTCGGCGAAGACGAGGTACAGCGTCCCATCGGTCGGGCTGGCCACGATGTTGCCGGCCGAGTTGACCCGGAGCTGGTAGCCCGTGAGGGTCTGGCGGCCGCTGACGTTGATCGGGTAGTCGGCGGAGCCATCTTCGAGGCCCACGACGAACGTCGGGCTGGACCAGGTCTCGCCGCCGTCGGTCGAGGTGACGAGCAGGTATTGATCCTCGAACTGCTCGCCGGTCTCCCAGAGGGCCTCGTTCTGCTCGTTCTCGAAGGCGACATAGACGGTGCCGTCAGGGCCCACCGTCGGGACCGAGAACTGGTTCTCGTCGCACTGGCCGGCCGGTCCGTGCTCCTGGTAGGTGCACAGGTCGGCGTTCCAACCGGAGATCTCTTGCGGCGTCGACCAGCTGTAGCCCCCGTCGTCGGAATGGGACTCGAAGATCGCCGAGGACAGATATGCGCCGTAGGCGGAGACGAACTTCGACCAGGTGATGTAGGTCCGACCATAGAACGGCGATGCCGGGTTGTTGTCGGTGACGATCCATTCCTTGTCGCTGAAGAGCTGCGACTTGCTGAAGTCGCAGCCGATCCCGTCGGCGACCACGACGACCTTGTCCCAGGTGAGCCCGCCGTCGCGGGACGGCGAGACGACGAGGTCGCCATCGCAGGCCTGCGAGCCGGCCGCGTGCTGGGCCGAGTAGCTCAGCGACGAGTGGATGGCCGTCCCGTGCCTGACGTCGAAGGACGTCACCGGGTCGCTGCCGATCTTGAGCGGCTTCTCGATCGACATGTTGCCGGTCGACCAGGTCATGCCGCCGTCCATCGTCGTGTAGTACTGGTCGCAGCAGGAGCCGTAGTCGTTCGAGCTGGCAACCATGTTCAGCGGGTCGGCCGGGTTGACCTCGATGTCCGGCTCGTTGTTCGGGAACACGTCGTCGCAGTCGAGGTTGACGACCGGGCCGTCGGCCTCGGCGATGCACTCGAACTGGTCGTGCGGGCCATGGAGCTTGTCGAAGCCGGCGACGTCGGGCGTCGCCGAGCGCTTCAGGGCCATGCCGCCCTCGGGCAGGGTCGGCCGTGCGCCTACCGTCCCGGCGAGCGCGATGGACAGCACCGCGGCCGCGCCGAGGGCAAGCATGAATCGATTGGCTGTCATGAACCGTGTCCTCCACTCGGTCCGTATCACCGTGCCCGGGTCGATACCCCTCAGGCACGGCGCCCCGCCGGACAGTCTGAGATCCGCGTTCGATGCGATGGGGTCCGCTGCGGATCGCAGTCGTCAGGTGGGGATGATGCGCCGCCGGGCCGATGATCGCCAACCACGAGCCACGCCAGGTGGTGCACCCAGGCAACGGCCAGGGGTCGGCAAGCGTGCTCAGGGTGGGGTGTAGCATCCTGGCCGATGCGCTCCGCCGGGATCGGGATGCTGCGCGCCTGCGTGGCCGCGCCGCTGCTCGTGGTGGCGGGAGCGTGCTCCCCAGTGCCGCCCTTCGGCGCCCAGGGTCTTGTCGCGCCGGCGACCTTCCCGAGCCGGGCTGATCTCGATCCTGCATCGGCCTGCGTTTCCCGCCCGGACCCCGCCAACGGTGGCGATCCTGCGCCACCCGACGGCGTCGTCGCGGCCGGCGACCCCGCCGATCCTGCGGGCGTCGTCGCCATCGAGGTCGTCGGACTCGGGGAGCTCGTGCTGCCCTCCGGCCAGCTCGTCGTCGACGACCTGTTCTTTCTCGGCGGTGGCCCGAACGACCTCGAGGCCATCGACCTCGACGGCTTCGCCGGCAACGCCGACGTCTGCCTCCACCTCGCCCACTACGCGACGGCCGACGAGCGAGTGGCATTCGTCCACGTCCGCCTGAGCGACAAGCCGGTGGCGACCTGGGTGGAGGCCGGCGGCTTCGGGGTCGACAGCGGGACCGGCGGCATCGCGTCGACCGAGGCGGTGGCCGCAGTCGTGTCGGGAGAGGAGGGGCTCGTCGAGCAGTACCTCGACGAGCTGGACCGCCACGACGTGAACACCTGGAGCTGGCTGAACGTCGAGACGGACGCGGCCACCGGGGCGAACATCATCGGCTTCAGCACCGGGTTCGGCGACGGCGGCTACCCGGTCGCCCTTGGGAGGGACGTCGACGGTCGGCCCGCGTCGGTCGTCATCGACCACGTCGTCGTGCCGTGGGCGTGGCTCAGCCGTGTGGGACCGGTGACGTGACCTCGGTGCCGCTCGCCGTGGCCGCGTAGATCGCGCCGAGGAACCGGCTCGGGACGCGGTGGAGGAGCCGCGATTCGCCGAACCCGGCAGCGGTCGCTTCGCGCCGCCAGGTCTCGAAGGAGAACGGGTACGGGACCCAGGGATTGCCGCGATCCGCGTCCTACTCGACGACGTCGAGGCGCCCTGCCGGACGCAGCACGCCCCGGATCGCTGCCAGGAGTGGTCGGCGGTCGCGCACGAAGTGAAGGCTGTTCGCCGCCAGCACACCGTCGAAGGGGCCGGGCGGTAGGCCGCGGCTGAAGTCGGCGGCGACGGCCCGCATCGAGACGCCCGGATACCGGGCTCCGACGGCGGCCACGGCCACGGTGAGCGCCGCCCCATCGAGGTCGGCGCGACGAGCTCCGCGTCGGGTCCGAGCGCATCGGCGAGGGCCAGGGTGAATGCCCCCACCCCCGCCCCGAGCTCCAGCCAGCGACGGCCGGCGCCCGCAACCCCGCCCCGGATCAGCGCGACGTGATCGGCGTGGTTCATTGGGACCATCCTGCCCGATGACGTAACTGGCCGATGAGCGCCCGGCGAGATGATCCGGCCGTGGACGACCTGACCGTCGGGCTCGTGCTCCGGGCGCTGCGGATCCGACGCGGCTGGCGGCAGCGTGACCTTGCCGCGCGCGTGGGCTGTTCGCAATCGGTTGTCTCGCGCATCGAATCCGGTCATCTCGGCGGCGTGACCGTGGACCTCCTTCGACGCCTGTTCGAGACGCTGGATGCACGACTCGAGCTTCTGCCGCGTTGGCGCGGCGCCGATCTCGAGCGGCTCGTAGATGCCGATCATGCGGCGGTGGTCGCGGCGACCGTCCAACGACTCGAGCTCGCTGGATGGGAGGTGGCGGTCGAGGTGACGTACTCGGTCTACGGCGAACGGGGCTCGATCGACGTGCTCGCGACGCGGAGCGGCTCCCTCGCTGCCCTCGTCATCGAGGTCAAGACCGAGCTGGCCTCGGCGGAGCGCATCGGGCGGAAGCTCGACGAGAAGGCGCGCCTGGCACCGAAGATCGTTCGAGATCGCCTCGGCTGGACGCCTCGAGTCGTCGGGCGGTTGCTCGTGATGCCGGATCGATCCCGGCTCCGCCGGACCCTCGATGCGACCCCGATCCTGGCGCGCATGTTCCCGGACGACGGCCTGGCGACGCGACGCTGGCTGGCCGCGCCGGTCGGTGACTTCGCGGGTCGGTGGTTCTTGTCAGGAATCGCTCCACGGCATTGGAGGAAGGTCGCGGTGCCAGCTGGGCCCTCGCCGCGAGCCGCGACACCCGGGCATCGTGCTCGAGCCGAGCCGGGCGGGGCGCCGCGACCGCCGCGGCAGCCGGCGCCGATGCCACGTGGAGATTCCTGACGGGATCAGGAGCGAAGCGGGGCACGTGCATGCGCCTCAGCGATTCGCTGGCCGGGGTGGGCCGCGGGTGCGGGGCGGGGTGAGGCCGCGGGTGCGGGCGGGCTCGTCGCAGCCGGATCCGGGCCGTTGCGAGCAGAGCTAGGGTCGGGTCGGGTCGGGGACGCTGCCGCTCTCGGCGGGTCTACGCGCTCGCGCCGCGTTCGGCGAGCCACTCCTCGTAGTTGGTCTCGTCGACGCCCTTGTCGACCTCGGTCTTGGTGAGAAGGAGCGGCAGGCGACCGCCGCGGATGGTCTCCTCGGTGATGATGCATTTGCGGATCTCGGTCCGCTCGGGGATGTCGAACATGACTTCGAGGAGCGCCTCCTCGACGATGGATCGAAGGGCTCGGGCACCGGTCTTGCGGTCCAGCGCGACGTCGGCGGCGGCCTGCAGGGCGCCGGGCGTGAACACGAGCTCCACCTTGTCGAGCGACAGGAACTTCTGGAACTGCTTGGCGACGGCGTTCTTCGGCTCGACCAGGACGCGCACCAGGTCGGCGGCAGTCAAGGCGGCGAGCGTGACGATGACCGGCAGCCGGCCGATGAACTCGGGGATGAGCCCGAACTTCAGGAGGTCCTCCGGCATCAGCTTCTGGAGGATGAGCCCGCGCTCGATCGCCGAGGGCGCCGAATCGGACCCGAAGCCGATGGCCCGCCGCCCGACCCGCTCCTCGACGATCTTCTCGAGGCCATCGAAGGCGCCGCCGCAGATGAACAGCACGTTCGTGGTGTCGATCTGGATGAAGTCCTGGTGGGGATGCTTGCGCCCGCCCTGCGGCGGCACGTTCGCGACCGTCCCCTCGAGGATCTTCAGGAGCGCCTGCTGGACGCCCTCGCCGGAGACGTCCCGGGTGATCGAGGGGTTGTCGGCCTTGCGCGCGATCTTGTCGATCTCATCGATGTAGATGATCCCGCGCTGGGCCCGGGCGACATCGAAGTCGGCCGCCTGGATCAGCCGCAGCAGGATGTTCTCGACATCCTCGCCGACATAGCCGGCCTCGGTCAGCGAGGTCGCGTCGGCGATGCAGAAGGGCACGTCCAGGACCCGGGCCAGCGTCTGGGCGAGGAGCGTCTTGCCGGAACCCGTGGGCCCCACCAGCAGGACGTTCGACTTCTGGAGCTCGACGTCGTCGATCTGGTGGCCGGCGTTGACCCGCTTGTAGTGGTTGTAGACGGCGACCGAGAGGACCTTCTTGGCCTTGTCCTGGCTGATGACGTACTGGTCGAGCGCATCGGTGATCTGGCGAGGGTTCGGGAGCTTGGCGGCCGGGGCCTTGGCCTTCGGCTGCTCGAGCATCTCCTCCTCGATGATCTCCTGGCAGAGGTTGATGCACTCGTCGCAGATGTAGACGCCCTGGCCCGCGATGAGCTTGCGGACCTGCTCCTGGCTCTTTCCGCAGAAGGAACAGCGGTACGGAACCTTGGGTCCCTTGCTGCTGCTCGTCGTCGTGCTCAAATCATCGCCTCGTTCGTCGGCCTCGGGGTCGCCCGGCCCGCCGCCAGGATCAGCCCTTCGACTTCTTCGTCTCCACGTCCGTGATCTCCGCGACCTTGCTGCCCTCCCCGCCGGCGAGGCCGGCCTGGTGGGCCTGCGAGATCAGCGACGATCCCTGGACCGCGTAGACCGCGTCGATGATGCCATAGTCCTTCGCCTCCTCGGGAGACATGAATCGGTCCCGGTCCGTGTCCCGGACGATCGTCTCGAGGGGCTGCCCCGTATGGCGGGCCAGGATCTCGTGGTTCATCCGGACGATGAGCTCCCACTCCTTCATCTGGATGACCGCGTCGGGGGCGTTGCCCCGGAAGCCGCCGGAGCCCTGGTGGATCATGATCCGGCTGTGGGGCAGGGCATAGCGCTTGCCATTCGCGCCGGCTGCCAGCAGGACCGCCGCCATGGACGCAGCCTGCCCCAGACAGATCGTGCTGACCGGGGCTCGAAGGTACTGCATGGTGTCGTAGATCGCGAGGCCGGCCGTCACGACGCCACCGGGCGAGTTGATGTACAGGCTGATGTCCTTCTCCGGGTCCTCGGACTCCAGGAACAGGAGCTGGGCGATGACCAGGTTCGCGAGGTGGTCCTCGATCTGGTCGCCGATGAAGATGATCCGTTCCTTCAGCAGCCGCGAGTAGATGTCGTAGGCGCGCTCTCCGCGGCTGGAGGACTCGATGACCATCGGAACGAGCATGTCGGGGCTCCTGTCGGGCGGTTTCGGGCTCTGATCAGCGGGCAGCGGCCGCGGAGGCGTCGGGCTCGACCGCGGCGCCAGGGTCGGTCGCGTCGATCGCCGCGTTGGAGGCGGCCAGGTTCGACGAGATGCCGCTCGGGGCATCGTCCTCGAGGTGTGGGATCGGCGGATGCTCCGGATGGGCGGCCAGCCAGCCCTCGACGAGCTGCTCGACGACGCGTGTCCGGCGGAGCGTGCTCCGGATGAAGCCGCGGCCACGCGCTGATTCGAAGTAGGAGACGGTCTTGCGATCGTCCGCGTAGCGCTCGCGGGCCCTGGCCACCTCGGCCTCGACGTCGGCGTCGGAGATCTCGACCCCGTCGGTCTCGGCGATCTTCGAGAGGACCAAGAGGACCCTGACTCGCTTCTCGGCGTTGGGGCGGAACTCGGCGTGGAGGTCTGCCTCGGTCTTCTCGACGACCTTGAGGTAGGCCTCCTCGGCGATCCCCTGGCGGGCCAGCGAGCCCCGGAACTCGTCGTGCATCACCTCGACCTCCTGGTCGACGAGGACGTCCGGGAGCTCGAGCTCGGCGTTCGCGACGGCGTACTCGATGATCCTGTCGCTGAACTCGTGGCGGGCCTTGTCGAGGGCGTTCCGCTCGAGCCGGGCCTTGACCTCGGCACGGAGATTGGCGAGGTCGTCAAAGGCACCGATCGAGCGGGCGAAGTCGTCGTCGATCGGGGGAAGGACCTTCTCGCGGAGCTCCTTGAGCTCGACCGCGAAGTGGGCGACCTGGCCGGCGAGCTCGGCCTCGCCGTAGTCGGCCGGGAAGGTGATGTCGAACTCGGTCGACTCGCCCGGTCGGAGGCCCATGACGTGGTCCTCGAAGCCCGGGATGAGGCGCTCCTGGCCCAGGATCAGCGGCATCCGCTCGGTCGAGCCGCCATCGAAGGCGACGCCGTCGCGGGTGCCGGTGTAGCCGATCACTGCGTAGTCGCCGGCCTTCGCGCCCCGCTCCTCGACCGGCGAGAGCGTGGCGTGCTGGTCGGCCAGCTCCTCGAGAACCTTGTCGACCTTGGGGGCATCGATGGCGTCGATCTCGGGCTTGAAGTTGAAGCCCCGGTAGTCGCCGAGCGTCACCTCCGGCCGGACCTGGACCGTCGCGCTGAAGATGACCGGTTTGCCCTCCTCGGCCTGCTCGACCTCGACGTCGGCGTTCGTCAGGGGCGTGATGTCGTGCTCGACGAGGGCGTCGCGGTAGGCCCGCTGGACGAGATGGTCCATCGCCTCGTCGAGGATGGCCGGCCTGCCGACGGCCCGCTCCACGATCGGGCGCGGCGCCTTGCCGGGGCGAAAGCCGGCGATCCGCGTGCGCTTCGAGATGTGGCGGACGGCCTCGTCGATGGCGGTCGTGAGCTGCTCGGAAGGGAGCTCGAACCGGAGCTTCAGCGAGCTCCTCGGAGCGGGGGTGACGGTGTTCGACATCGCCGGGAAGTATACGGGCGAGGGCCGCTGGGGCCGGCCGAGGCCGGCCGGGGACACCCGGGGTCAGGATCCGCCACCGTCATACGCCGGGCTTATGGATCGAGGGTTGCCATACGCGGCCCGTATGGAGTCGACGTCCGGCGAGCCCGGGGGGCCGGGCTCATACCTGGGGCGTCTGAGATCGACACGACCCGGAACGATCGCGGCCACGGGTGCGCAACTCCATACGCACGAGGTATGAAACGGAACCGTTCCCCGGCCGACCCAGCACCGAGGCGTCGGGTTCATACTCGGGGCGCAGGGGGGCAAAGAGCCACCGCAGGCTGGTAGGCGAGGTCGGGGTCGAACCGACACGCCGCTTACGCGGCACCGGCTCCTAAGGCCGGCGCGTCTGCCATTCCGCCACTCGCCCACGGCGAGGATAGCGCCGCGCGTGACGAGGAGCGGACGGCTCAGGCGGAGGACCGCTCCGTCGCTTCGGCGTCCGCCGTCGCCGTGGCGCCGTCCATCCGGGCGCGAGCGCGGCGCAGACCCTCGGCGAACGACGGCCCGTCGGGGTCGAAGAGCCGCTCGGCGAAGGCGCGGCCGGCGCGCACCGACGCCGGCTTCAGGAGGTTCGAGAGAAGGCCGGTCGCGACGCCAACGAGATCGCTGTCGCGCCGCTCGGGAGCCGTCGCATCGAGGTACTTCGCGAACTCGCGCTCGAGCGTCCCGCGGACGCGGTCGCCGTCAGAGCCCATCTTCCGGAGCGTCTTCTCGACCTCGTCGGGAAGCATCGACTTCGGGAGGTCGGCCTCGGGCCCGAAGATCGCCCGCCGGGCCCGTCGAAGGACCCGTCGCGGGCCGCCCAGCAGGAGGAACGCCGCGCCAGCCGCCGCCCCGCCGACCTTCACCGGCTCGCGGCGCAGGCGCGCCGGGATGTCGACGGCGGCGCGGGCCGAGGCCTCGAG
>Ga0209342_10002874_pt1 | contig 18327 bp, 18 predicted proteins | sample RifCSP16_2_FD_184023 | JGI IMG/M metagenome (GOLD analysis project Ga0209342, IMG submission 184023) | Soil microbial communities from Rifle, Colorado - Rifle CSP2_sed 16_2 (SPAdes) (version 2) | ecosystem: Environmental > Terrestrial > Deep subsurface > Rock core/Sediment | place: Rifle... | reverse complement strand
AAGCGCTGCACCGTGTCGGAGGAGACCAGGAACTCGTAGACGAAGATCTCGGTGAGCAGGCGTCCGTCGTCGGGCTCGAGGGCGTCGGCGAACCAGCGCGACGTGAGCCGGAACAGCCGTTCGCGGTGGATCATGCTGGCGAGGTACATCGCGCTACCTCCAGAGAGCCACCTGGATTATGCCTCGAAGGGCCGAGGAGGCGGCGTCAGACTCCTCGATTTGCTCGTCGTTCCCCGCACGGAAGTGGGATGATTCCCGGACGCGGCTCGAGAACCCGTAGGCAGGGGGCACGTCATGGGACACCTGGTCGGGAAGGACCTGTTCCGGAAGCTCGGGGAGAAGATCGACGGGCTGGAGATGAGGGCCCCCTGGAACGAGAAGCTGTACGCGATCCTGAAGGAGCTCTACTCGCCGGAGGAGGCCGACGTCGTCATCAAGATGCCCTACGGCCTCTCCACGCTGGAGGGGCTGGAGAAGGTCACCGGATACCGGCGGGTCGAGCTACAGCGGATCCTGGATAGCCTCACGGCCAAGGGCCTGGTGACGGACCTCTGCATACACGACACCTATCGCTACGTGCCCTCGCCCTTCGTCGTCGGGGTCTTCGAGTTCACCATGATGAGGATGGGCCCGGACGCGAGGCCCAAGGAATGGGCGAAGCTGCTGCATGACTACATGGATCGCGACTTCCATGCCGCGAACCTCGGGAAGGGCGAGCGGTTCTCCACCTTCCGCGCGCTGCCGCACGACGGCACCATCGCGTCCTCGGAGCACGCCGAGATCCTGGATCACGAGAAGGTGTCGGCCCTCCTCGCGGGAGCAGAGAAGTTCTCCATCGGCCTCTGCTCCTGCCGCCACGAGAAGCAGCACCTGGGCACGAAGAAGTGCGACGTCCCCCTGGAGACGTGCTCCGCGTTCGGGCTGGCGGCGGACTTCCTGATCAGGAACAAGCTCGCGCGGGAGGTCACCCGCTCCGAGATGGAGGAGAACTTCGCCCGCTCCAGGGCGAAGGGGCTGGTGCTGGTGGCCGACAACGTGCGGGCCAACATGAAGTTCGTCTGCCATTGCTGCTCGTGCTGCTGCAACCTCCTGGAGACCATCAACGAGTACGGCTATCCCAACATCGTCGTCACCTCGAGCTACGTCGCCGAGATCGACGCGAAGGGATGCAGCGGATGCGAGCTGTGCGTGGAGACCTGCCCGATCCACGCGATCTCGATCGAGCCGGCGGCCGGGGCCCGCCCCGGGGGCAACGGGGGCGCCACGCCGCCACCGAAGGTCGACGCGGCGCTCTGCCTGGGATGCGGCGTCTGCGCCCTCCAGTGCACGACGGGCGCCTGCGCCCTGAAGAAGCGGGGCCAGAGGGTGATCCACCCCGAGACCACCTTCGAGAGGCTCATGCTGCAGTGCCTGGAGAAGGGGACCCTGCAAAACCAGATCTTCGACGACCCCGGCAGGATCGACCAGAAGTTCATGCGCGCGTTCGTCGGGGCGTTCCTGAGGCTCCCGGCGGTCAAGCAGGCCCTCCTGAGCGACAGGATGAGGTCGCGCTTCCTCGACTCCATGAGGAGCGGCGTGAGGAAGCAGGGGAAGGGGTGGGCGCTGGAGATCTAGAGGGCGGCCCGCGTCGGGTCCTGGCCGCGGTGGAGCGAAGCCTTCACACCGCCCTTCGCCCCAGGAACCGGGCCAGCGCCGCCGCCTTGGGCACGAGCGAGGCGACGTCGACCTGCTCGTCGGTGGTGTGGAATCCGGCGCCGCGGGGCCCGAGGCCGTCGATGGTGGGGATCCCCATGGCGCTCGTGGTGCACGCGTCCGAGCCGCCGCCGGACAGCGGCGCCTCCCCCGCGCCGAGGCAGGACGCCTCCTGGCACTCTCCGTATTCGCTCGCCAGCGCCGCCGAGCGGTCGGTGCGGACCATGGGCGGCCGCCAGGCGGTGCGGGCGACCTGGATCCGGGTCCCCTCCACTGCCGCGGCCTCCGCCGCCTCTCTCAGCGCGAGGTAGAGCGCCTCGCCGTCTGCCTCGGTGGTGTAGCGGAGGTCGATCTCCGCGCGGGCGTGCGCGGGGACCGTGTTCTTGGTGGTCCCTCCTTCGATCGTGCCCACGTTGACGGTCGAGCCGCGGCGGTAGTCGGTGAGGGACTGGGCGCGATCCACGAGCCGGGCGAGCGACCATATGGCGTTCCTGCCGGCCTGGTGGTCGTTGCCGGCGTGCGCGGCGACGCCGGTCGCATCGGCGTGGACCGAGGCCACCCCTTTCCTACGGGTGATGATCACGTCGCCGCGGCGGCCGGGTTCCAGGCCCAGCGCGCAGGCGGCGCCGGCGGCGCGCTCGCGCAGGTGCGCGGCGGACTCGGGCGAGCCCACCTCCTCGTCCGAGACGAAGAGGCCCTGCACCGGGACGTGGCGCAGGAGCGCGCCGCGGGCCAGCGTCTCGAGCGCGAAGAGCGCCACCACCAGGCCGCCCTTCATGTCGAAGGTCCCCGGGCCGCGGGCCATGTCGCCGGCGAGCTCGAATCCCTCGAACGAGTGAGGCGGGAACACGGTGTCCGTGTGGCCCAGGAGGAAGACCGCCTCTCCCTGCGCCGTGGTGCGGAAGGAGAGGTGGTCGCCGAAGCGCGGGGAGGGGATCCGCTCGGTGCGGATCCCGATCCTCCTCAGCTCCGCGTCGATCAGGGAGACGACGGCGTTGACGCCGGGCGGGTCCTGCGTGAACGAGCTCTGCCGGACGAGGCGCTCGAGCAGGCGCTGCATCGCGAGGCGCTGCCCGGCGAGCCAGGAGATCCCGATCTCGACGCGGTCCTGGAACATGGCGTCCCGTACCCCCGGCGCTGCGAGAAGGCTGGCCCGAGCGGTATAAGAGAGAGGCATGGTCACGGGCAAGCGGTACCGCGCCGCAGTCATAGGCGGCTCGGGGTACGGCGGCGGCGAGATGATCCGGCGCCTCCTCATTCACCCGCACGTGGAGCTCGTCCGCGTCGCGTCCATCGACCACGTGGGCGAACCCCTCTCGGCAGCTCACCCCTCGCTGGAGGGCGCGACTGGACTCGCCTTCCAGGACTTGCCGCCGGCCGAGGCGGCGGGGGGGGTGGATGTCGTCCTGCTCGCGCTGCCGCACAAGGTCTCCGCCCGGAAGATGTCGGAGATCATGCCGACGCCGGCCAAGGTCGTCGACATGAGCGGCGATTTCCGCCTCCGGGACGCGGCCGCCTACGAGCGCTACTACGGCGCGGAGCACCCCCACCCGGAGCTCCTGGAGCAGTTCGTCTACGGACTCCCGGAGCTGAACCGGGAGCGCATCCGGACGGCGCGCCTCGTGGCCTCGCCGGGTTGCTTCGCGACCACCATCGAGCTGGCGCTCCTGCCTCTCGCGAAGGCGGGGCTCCTGGAGGGCGTGGTGCACGTGCAGGGGATCACCGGCAGCTCGGGATCCGGGGTCGCCCCATCCGCGGGGACGCATCACCCCGTCCGCGCGGGGAACCTCCGCGCCTACCGGCCGCTCGAGCACCAGCACCTGCCGGAGATCGTGCAGACGCTAGCCCAGGCCGGCGCCCGAGATCTGGAAGTGCGCTTCGTTCCGGTGTCGGCGCCCCTCTCGCGGGGCATCTTCGCCACGAGCTTCGTGGAGCTGCCGGACGCGTGGTCGGAGGAGCGGCTCCGGCGCCTGTACGAGGACGCCTACGACGGCGAGCCGTTCGTGCGCGTCCCCCGCCGGCGCCTGCCCGAGGTGGCGGCGGTCTCGGGGTCGAACCACGCCGAGGTCGGCGTCGCGCTGGGTCCGGCGGCGAAGGGCCGGCGCACGGCCGTGCTCATCAGCGCGACGGACAACCTGGTGAAGGGCGGGGCGGGCCAGGCGATCCAGAACATGAACCTCATGCTCGGGTTGCCCGAGACGGCGTCGCTCGAGGACCCGGGGCCGTGGCCGCCATGAAGACCGTGGTCGTGAAGCTGGGGGGCGAGGTGGTGGCCTCGCCCGAGATGGAGGCGATCGCGGACGACCTGCGCGAGCTCGTCGCCGGCGGGCACCGCGTCACGGTGGTGCACGGCGGCGGTCCCCAGGCGAGCGCGCTACAGCGCCGCCTCGGGCTCGAGCCGCGCATCGTGGCCGGCAAGCGGGTCACGGACGCCGCGACGCTGGAGGTGATGAAGCAGGTGGTGGCCGGCCAGCTCAACGTCGACGTGTGCGCGAGGCTCCTCGCGCACGGCGTGCTGGGCGTCGGGCTTCACGGGGCGAGCGGCCATGCCATCCAGGCGCGGAGGCGTCCGCCGCGCGTCCTCACCGGCGCCGGCCCCGAGCCGGTGGACCTGGGCCTCGTCGGCGACGTGACCGGGTTCAACCTGGGGTTGCTGGGCGACATCCAGGAGCGGGGGATGATCCCGGTCCTCGCCTGCCTCGGCTGCGACCGGGACGGCCAAACGCTCAACATCAACGGCGACACCGTGGCGAGCCAGCTCGCCGGCGCGCTCCGGGCGGACGCGCTCGTCCTCGTCACCTCCACTCCGGGCGTGCTCCGCGACGTGGCGGATCCCGCGAGCCGCATCGCCCGCGTCACGCGGGCCGAGTTCCAGGCCGCGGTGGCGAGCGGGGCCGTCTCGGGCGGGATGATCCCGAAGCTGGAGGAGAGCTTCGCCGTGCTCGCGGGCGGCGCGAGGTCGGTGGTCATCGTGGGCAAGCTCGCCCCCGGCGACCTCCTCCGCGCCGTGCTGGAGCCGGGGAGCGTGGGGACGGTGCTCGTCGGGTGAAGATCGAACGCCCGGCGTGCTCGCGACCTGGGCTACGCCGTTTCGAGTCGGAACTCCATGACGTCGAACCAGAAGCCCGTTCCGAGCAAGCAATCGAGCTCGGCCTGGACCAGCGTCACGTGGCCGTCTTCTATCCCCAGGAACTTCTCGAAGAGCCCCTGCTCGTCGGGCGGCAGCTGCGTCACGAGCCGGTGGTAGAACGCGTCGGTCTCCTTCTCGTGCTGCAGTGCCGTCTTGAGCGCCTCGAGCTCCCCCGCGGCGGCGGCGCGACGGTCCGGCCGGCCCTGGAGCTTCTTGCGCGCCGCCTCGATCCACTTCGACCCGCTGGGCAGCACCGTCCTCAGCGGGCGATCGGGGACCAGGCCCGTCTCCTTCCACTCTGCGAGGCAGTGCTGGAGGTAGTCGACGTGGCCTTGCTCCTCCGCCGCGAGGGTCTGGAACACCCTGCGGCCCAGCGGGTCCTCGATCCCCTCCGCGCTGCGCTGGTAGTGATCACGCACCTTCCGCTCGAAGCCGAGCGCCACTCCGATCGCATCACCGAGCTTCATGTCGTCCTCTGGCTAGAAGTGGTCGCCCAGTCCGCGGAACTTGGCGCCTGTGAGCATCAGCTCCATCACCTTCGCCACGTGGCTCTTCTCCACCGCGACGAGCGACATGAGGACGTCGTCTCCCTCGAACACGTCCCGCATCGCCTGGAAGAAGCCGAGCGTCGCCTTCTCGAACCCGAGCGCTCGCTCGAGCGCGTCCTCCCGGGTCCGGATCGCCTCCAGGTCGGCGAGGAGGCCCTTCATCCCGGCGAAGACTTCGGACATCGACATGGCGCGGAGGTAGTGAGCCATCTCGAGGGGGATCTTCAGGCCCGGCGACCTCGACACCGAACGATCGTGAAGCGCTCGGAAGAGCGCACCGTGCTGGACCTCATCGCGAGCCAATCCCTCCAAGAGCTCGCCGAGCTCGCGATCGGTGGAGAACTTCTGCGCGAGGGAGCGGTAGAGCGTCGCTCCCATCTCCTCGACCTTGGTGGCGAACTCGACGCAGCTCGCGGCAGTGACGTCCTCGATCATCGTTTCTCCCTGGTCGACGAGCCGATGGCGCGGCGCGGTCGCGGACCGAACCGCGTCCCGCGCGGGAACACTGCGCAGAGGGGCTCGCCGGGGCAAGGCATGAAGTGATCTAGATCAGCACTGCCCCTTCTGGGCCATCCTGTGCGGATGCCTTCGGGGGCAGGAGGTGTGCTCGAGCCGGGGAGCGCGGGGACGGCGCTCGCGGGTGAAGTTCTGCGCTAGCTGGCTAGGCGTGAATGCCCAGGTTCGCCACCGGCTGCGCGCGCTCGCAGCTCATCCACTCGTGCGTCTCCAGCACGATCGCGTCGCGGTGCGTGCCGGCGGGCATGACCAGGCTCGGCTCGCTCTCCAGCTTCGAGTCGAAGAAGATGGGCAAGCCGAAGACCGCGAACGGCGGCTCCGCGCCCACCTCACAGGGGGCGAATCGGTCCTCGAACTCGCTCTCCAGCGCGAGCTCCGCGGCGCGCCCGGTCGCCTCCTCCAGCGCCGCCAGGTTCACCTTGTCGCTCGCCGCCACGACGGCGATGGCGAGCTCGCCGCCGAGCCTGAGGATGACCGGCTTCGCCACCCGCCGGCCCTTCACGTGCTCCGCCGCCGCCAGCTCCTGCGCCGTCATCGCGGTGCGGTGGAGGTGGTGCTCGAACCCATGGTGACGCTGCCGCAGGTGCTCTTCGACCAAGGACGGGATCATGTCGGCCTCCGGTGCAAGAATCCGCTACCCGTCAAGATCGTGCTCCTCTCCGCGCCCGCGGGAAACCACCCCAGAACGGGCGCCGAGGTCCGACCGCTACCCCGGCAGGTCGGGCTGCTTCGCGTCGAGCGCGGGGCGATCCCCCTCCTCACGCTTGGCGGGGGTGCGACCGGCGGGGGCCGGCGCCATCGGCCCCTCGTCGGGGGCGCGGAGCAGCGCCGCGACCTCGCGCAGCGTGAGGTTCTGGCTGGAGCGGGTGCATTCCTCCTCCGCGGCGCGGAGGACGTCCTTCAGCCCGGGACCCACCCGGCGCTCCACCTCGGCCCGGAGCTCCTCCGCGCGCGGGTCTCGCCGGAGCGCGTCCTGGATGTCCTTGATGCGGATGGTGTCGAGGTCGCGGCTCGGCAAGTAGGCGACCTCCCGGCCGTCGGAGGTGCGGGCCAGCAGGCCCGATCGGGCCAGGGCCTCCAGGATCTCCTCCAGAGCGAGCGGCGGTGCCTCGATCTGCGCAGCCAGCGCGGCGTTGCTGCGAGGGGCGCCGCCGGAGAGGAACTCCCGCGCTATGTGCGCCGCGGCCACCACCGCCAGCGTCTCCTTCAGAGACTGGTCGGCGCGCCGGGCGAGGAATCGCTGCCGCGCCACCTCCTGGTTCTGGTGGCTCGCCGCGACCTGGGCCCCGACGAGGACGATGAGCCAGGAGACGTACGTCCAGACGAGGAAGATCGGGATCGACGCCAGCACCGAGTAGAGCGCGTTGTAGCTGGCCACGCCGACCTGGAACTTCACGTGGAGGAGGAGCGCCCCCTGCCACAGCGCCGCGCTCACGGCCGCGCCGATGAGCGCCGACGAGAGCCGGACGCGTACGTTCGGCAGGATGTAGTAGACGGCGAAGAGCGCGACGCCGACGACCAGGAGCGACGCCAATCGCAGGAAGAGGTCGATCACCGGCCCGAGCGCCAGCGACCTCCGGAGGAAGAGCATGATCTCGGAGCTCTGCGCCGCCGTGGCGACCGTCGTGGCCGCCAGGATGAGGAGCGGGGTGGTGACGAGGAGCGTGACATAGTCGGTCACCTGCCGGACCAGCGGCCGCGCCGTCCTGGCGCCCCAGATCTCGTTCAGGGCCTGCTCGACGCTGGAGATGAGGCTCACGCTCGTGTAGACGAGCACCAGGAGTCCCACGACGCCCAGCCTGGACAGGTCGGTCCGATCGACGAACTGCAGGATCCGCTCGATCGCGCCGAGCAGCGACGGATTGCCCGAGAACGTCTGCTGGACGTACGGGCGCAGCGTCCCCTGGACGAAGCTGCCGTAGGCGCCGAACCCCTTCAGCACCGAGAAGGCGAGGGCGAGGAAGGGCACGAGCGAGAGGACGCTGAAGTAGGTCAGCGCCGCGGCCCGGATGGTGAGCCGGTTGTCGAAGAACCCGCGCACCGCGGAGTAGGCGACGAGCGACGCCCGGTACAGGAAGGCGCGCCCTCGCGAGAGCTCGCGGAGGGGGACGTTCCAGATCTGCTCCGCGAAGAAGGAGCGCAGGCGCCCGACGCGGTGGCGGCGGTCGCCGCCGGGGACGTAGGGCGCGGTGGCGAGTGGTGTTCCCATGTTCGGAGACTTGAGGGCGGCTCGGCCCCGGAGCAAGGTGGCAGGGCGCCAGGACCCCTGCAGCGCGAGCGGCCGCCGGCTTCGCCGTCATTGACATCGGGGGCTTCGCCCCCGATACCCCCATCTTGTAGATTGGCGAGCTCAGGTCCTTTGTTGCCACCGGACATGGAGATTGACGCTGCAAGGCCGGCGCCCCGGCGGGCGGGCAGGCTAGCTCGCGCGCTGCGCCGCGGATCGCGCTGGGCGGTCGTCGCCGCGGCGTTCGCCGCCTACGTCGCCTCCTTTCCGTGGGGTTTTCGGGTCATTGGCGATCCGTTCGCGGCCTTCAGCCTCGTCGCCACGGTGATCGCGGGCCTGCTCCTGGGACAGACGCGGGCGTTCCTCGTGAGCCTCTTGCACCTTCCCGCCAACATGCTGCTCTTCCGCTACTTCGGCCGCCCCGAGCTGAGCGGCCTCTCCCATCACCTCCCCCCGACCTTGGTCGTCGCCTGCGTCGGGGGTCTCGTCGGGCGCCTGCGGGACATGGGCATCGCTCTCCGGAGGGCGCTCGAGCGGGAGGGCGAGGCGCGCTGCGTCCTCGAGCAACAGCAGATCCAGCTCGCGCTGGCGCAGGAGGTCGCGAGCACCGGGAGCTGGGTGTGGGACGTGGCGAGGGACGAGCACTCCTGGTCGCCCGAGTTCTACAGGATCTTCGGGCTCGCGATGGGGGAGGTCACCGCGAGCTGCGAGCTGGCGATGGCGTGCGTCCATCCGGACGATCGCGCCTCGGTCCGGGCGGCGTTCGAGACCGCCCTCCGGGAGCGGAGCGCGTTCGAGTGCGAGCACCGCGTCGTCCGCAACGGCGGTGAGGTGCGCTTCGTCCACACCCGCGGGCAGCTCCTCCTCGACCGGGAGGGGAACCCGGCCAAGGTGATCGGGACGGCGCAGGACATCACCGAGCGCAAGGCGTTGCAGGACCAGCTCGTGGTCGCGGGCCGCCTCGCCGCGCTCGGCACGCTCGCACGGGGCGTCGCGCACGAGATCAACAACCCGCTCGCCTACGTGCTGAGCAGCCTCTCGTTCGCCACGACCGAGCTCGCCAGGCTCGCCGCAGCCAGGGAGCCCGGTGCAGCGCTGGCGGAGGTCATCAGCGCGCTCAAGGAGGCGCGCGCCGGAGCGGACCAGGTGCGGTACATCGTGAGCGACCTCCAGGCGTTCTCGAACAGCAGGGATCGGCTGGCGGCGGTCGATCTGGAGCGGGCCCTCGATCTGGCGGTGAACATCGCCTCGAGCCAGGTCCGCTATCGCGCGCGGCTGGTGAAGGACTACTCCGGGATCCCCCAGGTCGAGGCCAACGAGGCGCGCCTGGGGCAGGTGTTCCTGAACCTGCTCGTCAACGCGGCGCAGTCCATCCCGGAGGGCAGGCCCTCGGAGAACGAGATCCGGGTCGTCGCCCGCAGGGAGGGCGCGGATCGGGTGGCGGTGGAGATCCGGGACACGGGGTGCGGGATCCCTCCCGAGATCCGCGAGCGGGTCTTCGATCCCTTCTTCACGACCAAGCAGGTCGGGAGGGGGACGGGCCTGGGGCTCTACATCTGCCACGGGATCGTGAAGGCGATGTCCGGCGAGATCACGATGGAGAGCGAGGTCGGCCGTGGGACGACGTTCCGCATCGTGCTCCCGGTCGCCCGCGCCGTTCCCGCGACGGGCACCTCCGCCGGTACGGCTACGCCGCGCTCGTCGAGCTGACGACGAACTCGGCCCCGCGCCCGCGCCCCTCGCTCCGGGCCCGGATCGATCCATCGTGAAGCTCGACGAGCCCCTTGACCAGGGCCAGGCCGAGGCCGAGGCCGCCCTGCGTCCTCGCCAGACCCTGCTCCGCCTGGGCGAAGGGCTCGAACATCCGCTCCACCTCGGCGGGCTCCACAGAGGGCCCACGGTGCCGTTGGCGACCTCGCAGGGAAGCGTTTTGCAGATTGCAAATAGACTTGTAATATGCAAAACCGTGATCCCCAGGAGAGTCGCCCCCCTGCTGCAAGGCCGACTGGACCGGTATCCGGCCGTGGCCCTGGTCGGCCCACGCCAGTCGGGCAAGACGACGCTCGCCCGTTCCATGGGCGGCCGCTACTTCGATCTCGAGCAGCCGGCCGATCGCCTCCGGCTCGATCTGCAGTGGCCAGCTCTCATGGAAGCCGAGGAGCGAGTGGTCCTCGACGAGGCTCAGGTTTGGCCGGAGGTCTTTCCTCGCTTGCGCGCCGCCATCGACACGGCCCGCGCACGCAAGGGACGTTTTCTGCTGCTAGGCTCGGTGTCGCCCGCCCTCATGGTGCATGTGTCCGAATCGCTGGCAGGGCGGCTCTCACTGGTGGAGCTCACGCCCTTCCTCTTGAGCGAGGTGCCTGAACGGCCCCTCGATGCCCTGTGGCTTCGAGGGGGCTATCCTGACGGCGGCATCCTGGAGCCCGAGCGTTTCCCTCAGTGGCAGCATGACTACCTGGCCCTCCTGGCGCAGAGGGATCTGCCGAACTGGGGCCTACCGGCCAAGCCCCAGATCACCGAACGGCTGCTGCGCATGGTGGCCGCCGTTCACGGTCAGCTCTGGAATGCTTCCCAGGTGGGCCAGAGCCTTGGCCTGTCGCACGTGACGGTCAATTCGTACATGGACTATCTGGTGAACGCGTTCCTGGTGCGCCGGCTCCTGCCCTATCAGGCCAACCTGCGCAAACGCCTCGTCAAGAGCCCCAGGTACTACTGGCGCGATTCTGGCTTGCTTCACGCGCTGCTCAGAGTAGGCGACGAGGACTCCCTGCTGGCCCAGCCATGGGTGGGCGCGAGCTGGGAGGGTTTCGTGGTCGAGCAGATCTCCGGGGTTCTGGGCCAGATGGAACGGCGCTGTGACCTCTACTTCTTTCGCACCAGCGATCAATACGAAATCGACCTTCTGCTGGATTTCGGGAAGCATCGCTGGGCGATCGAGATCAAGCTGACGGCGAGTCCAAGCCCGGCGGACTTCGCGCGGCTCGACAAGGCGGCCGATCTGATCGGCGCCGAGAAGAGGGTACTGATCTCGAGAAGCCCGGAGGCCCTGACCAACGGGCGCCGCATCTCCTGCGATCTCCCGTGGTTTCTGCAGTACCTGGAGGCCTCCGGTGACGGTGGCCGGCGGGCTTGAGCCTCGAGCGTGGCCCGCTCACTCTAGCGGTATGACATGCACCCGCTCCCCGGGTTCCGCCTCCAGGAGCGCCTTCGCCTCGCGCGGCAGGAGCACCTCGTCTCCGTCGAGCCGCGCGCGGGTGCGGACGGCCCGGAAGCGCGTCCTCGCCTGGGGGCGCTCGAGCCCCACGAGCTTCAGCGGCTCGTGATCGGGCGGCGGGAGCTCCCTCGGGGAGACGCGGGCGCGGCGGTGGGCGCGGATCACGGTGATCTCGTCCACGCTCGCCTCGTAGTGCGGGCCGCCGTCGAAGGGGTCGATCCGGCCCACGTACCGGAAGCCGACCCGCTCGAGGAGGTGCTTCACCGGCATCGCCTGCGAGCCGACGGCGCCGAGTTGCCTCTGGACCCTCGGCGGGAAGAGGGTGGCGTAGAGGTCGCCCGGGGGGAAGAGCTGCTGGATGAACTCCTTGTTCTCGCGGCTCCTCTTGTCGGCCTCCTGGTAGTCGAGGCCGGTGAACCGCTTCCCGCACGACTCCCAGAAGAGGCTCCTCCCGTCCGCGAGGAGCGTCGGCATGAGCTCGGCGAGCACCCGCTCGCGGAAGCGATCGCGGTGCATGGCGATGTAGAGGAACCGAACGTAGGCGAGCTGCTTCCCGGGCTGCTCCTCGCCCCGGCGCCGGTCGGGATGGACCACGAGGCCGCCGATCTCCGTCGGCCCCTCGAAGTGGTAGCCGATGGAGAGCACGCGGTGCCGGAAGTGCCGGTCGAGCGTCGACGAGTAGTGCTCCCGCTCCGACACGTCGAAGAAGGTGCACGGCGACTCTCGCGTGCCGTGCTGCGCGATCACCATCGACGTGCCGACGATGCGCCCCGACCGTGGCTCCTCGAGCACGAAGACGTACGACCTCGCGAGCGGGTCGCGGATCTTGGCGGAGAAGCTCGCCCGCGAGCGATCGATGATGCCGGCGAGCGCCCGCTCGTCGTCGGGCAGGTTCACCGAGTTGAGCTCCGCCGCGAGGGCGCGGAGGGCCGCGAGGTCGGCCTTCTGGGCGTCGCGGAGGAGGAGCACCGGCGCCGATTTAGCACGCGGGGCCCAACCTGTCACAGATCGCCTTGATGAGCCACTTGCTTCGCTTGCGGATCACGACGACGGAGCGTCGATCTCCCTCCGTCGATCTCGGTCGGGCGATGGTCGAGCGGTCGTCCTCGATCCGTGCGAGCGAGTCCGTGACCAGCACGATCTTCGAGGTGCGCCTCATCTGCTCACGGGGCTGGCCGTTGAACCGGGGCTCGACCGCGGCCAGCCATTCCTCGGGGCCAAGCCTGAGGTCCAGCGCCCGACCGTCCGGACCGGTGGTCATGACCACGAGAGGGAAGTCGATGAGCGCGGCCGCCGCGGCGAGATCGCAGCTTCGATACGCGTACTCCAGCCTTCGGAACAGAGCCCTGATGTCGATGGTCCGCCGAAGCTCATCCAGTCCCAGGGCTGGATAGGTCTCCATGATCGCCTCTGCCGGACCGGCGAGGGCGACCGGCGGCGCGAGGATCAGGAGCATCAGCGCGAGCGGGAGGCAGCCGATCGGCCCAGGTCGCCCGCTGGTGGGCCGTACCATGTGATGACGGGCATCTGCGCACACGTCCTGACATGGCGACCCGCAGAGGATCGCGGGAGCGCCACGATCCTATGTCACTGCGCCGGGCGTTGAGCTTAAGGGGCAGCGGGGTCGCCCGCGGGCCCAGTTGCCCGCCGCCCCACCCCGTGCGATGGGACCGGCGCATGAGGATGGTGGTGCAGCGCGTGTCGAGGGCGGAGGTCCGGGTCGATGGCGAGGTGGTGGGCGCCATCGGGCGCGGGCTCGCCGTCCTCCTGGGAGTGGCGGTGGGCGACGACGAGGCGGCCGTGCGCTGGGCGGCCGACAAGACGGCCGGGCTGCGCGTGTTCGAGGACGCGGCGGGGAAGATGAACCTCTCGGTCCTCGAGGTCGGGGGCGGCGTGCTGGTGGTCTCGCAGTTCACGCTGCTCGGCGACGCGCGCAAGGGGAACCGCCCCGGTTTCACCGGCGCGGCCGCGCCGGAGGTGGCGAACGGCCTCTACGAGCGCTACTGCGCTGCGCTGCGGGAGCGAGGGCTCACCGTGGCCACCGGCGTCTTCCGGGCGACGATGGAGCTCGAGCTGGTGAACGAGGGCCCGGTCACGATCCTGCTCGACTCGAGCCGGCTCTTCTGAGCCGGGTGCAAGGGGGACCGATGGCGGACTGTCTGTTCTGCGAGATCGCGGCGAAGCGCGGCGGCGAGGATCCTCCACGAGGACGACGACACGCTCGCCTTCGAGGACATCGAGCCTCAGGCGCCGCATCACGTGCTGGTGATCCCGAAGAGGCACATCGCCACGGCGAACGACCTCGCCGACGAGGACGCGCCCCTCGCGGGCAAGCTCTTCACCGTCGCGGCGAAGATCGCGATGGCGAGGGGCTTCGCCGAACGCGGCTGGCGCGCGGTGCTCAACGTCAACCGCGACGCCCGCCAGGCCGTGGCACCTGCACCTGCACGTGCTCGCCGGACGCGGGTTCGGCTGGCCTCCCGGGTGACGGCTGCGCGGCACTTCTCCTTGGCCGCTGGACTCCCGGGTCCTATACTGGCGGGCTCCCGATGCGTGGCATACGAGGCGCGACCCAGATCGAGGCGAACTCCGTCGAGGCGATGGAGGACGGCGTCGCCGAGCTCTGCCGGGCCATCACCGACGCGAACGGGATCACCCAGGACGAGATCGTCTGGGCCATGTTCACGGTGACGCACGACCTCGACGCCGACTTCCCGGCGCGCGCCGCCCGCGTGAAGGGCGGCTGGAGCAGGGTCCCCATGATCTGCTCCCGCGAGATCCCCGTGCCCGGGTCGCTGCCGCGCGCCGTGCGCGTGCTCGTCCACGTGGACTCGGGGAGCCCCGCCTCGGCGAACCACGTCTATCTGCGAGGGGCGAAGGCGCTGCGCCCCGATCTCCACAAGCGGAGCGACCAATCGTGAAGGTTCACGAGGCCGGTCGGAGGAGTCCCTCCTGGCGCGGCGGTGGCCCGTGACCTCCTTGCCGCGCCACATCGGGGTGGTGGGGCTGGGGCTCATGGGGGCCTCGCTCGCACGAGCCGTGAAGGCGGCCGATCCCGCCGTGCGCGTGGTGGCGGTGGAGCCCTCGGCCGAGGTCCGCGCGATGGCGGTCCGGGACGGCGTCGCCGACGAGGCCGAGGCCGCCCCCGGGTCGCCGCTCTCGGAGTGCGACGTCGCCGTGCTCTGCACGCCGGTGGCGGCGATCGAGGCCCTGCTCGGCCCCGTGTCGCGGCTCCTCCGCGACGGCGCGGTGCTCACCGACGTCGGCGGCGCGAAGGAACGCGTGGCGGAGCGCGCGGCCCGGGAGGTCCGCCCCGGCGTCGCCTTCGTCGGCGCGCACCCGATGTTCGGCGGCCGCGGCGGATACGCCGGCGCGCGCGCCGACCTCTGGCGCGGCGGGACGGTGGCCGTGTGCACGGACGCGCCCGGAGAGGCGGTGGAGCGCGTCGCCCGCCTGCACGCCGCCCTGGGGGCGAGGGTGGTCCGCTGCCGCGCGGCCGAGCACGATCGCACCGTGGCCATGGTGTCGCACCTCCCCTACCTGCTCGCGAGCGCCCTCACGCTGGCGGTCCGCGAGGCGGGGCCGCTCGCGCTCGATCTCGCCGGGCCGGGCCTCAGGGACATGACCCGCCTGGCGCAGTTCCCCTTCGACATCCAGGGTGAGGTGGCACGGCGCAACGCCAGGCTGCCCGAGGCGTCGGAGCGGCTGTCGGCGCACCTCGCGCGCGTGCTCACGGCGGTCGCGACGTCGCCCGAGGCCGCGCGGGGCGCGCTCGAGGAGGCGCGGGCCGCCCGGGAGGCGCTCTACCCCGAGGGAGGATCGCGATGAAGGGACCGGTCGTCTGCCGTCGCCACGGACTCCTCCGCGGCGCGTTCGAGGTGCCGGGCGACAAGTCGGTGTCGCACCGGGCGCTGCTCTTCTCGGCCCTCGCCAGCTCGCCCTCCAAGGTGCGCGGCCTGCTCGAGGCCGAGGACGTGCGGGCGACGCGCCGCGCGGTGGAGGCGCTCGGCGCGGTCGTCCGTGACGAGGGGGCGTTCACGGTGGTCGAGCCGCCTCCGCGCCTGGTCGAGCCGGAGGACGTGATCGACTGCGGCAACTCGGGGACCAGCCTCCGCCTCCTCTGTGGGGTCTGCGCCACCGTGTCCGGGCTCTCGGTGCTCACCGGCGACGCCTCGCTCCGGCGCCGGCCGGTTCGCCGCGTCCTCGATCCGCTCTGGCACATGGGCGCGGTGCTGCACGCGCGGGGCTCGGATCGCTTCGCGCCCATCATGGTGAAGGGGGGCGCGCTCCGCGGGATGCGCCACGTCCTCGAGGTGGCGAGCGCGCAGGTGAAGAGCGCGCTGCTCCTGGCCGGGCTCTTCGCCAACGGCGAGACGACCGTGGTCGAGCCGCACCGCTCGCGCGATCACACCGAGCGGCTGCTCCGGGCCATGGGCATCGACGTGCGGGAGGACGGCCTGGCGGTGACGGTTACACCTGGGCAGCCGCGCGGCGGCACCATCGAGGTCCCGGGCGACATCTCCTCGGCCGCCTTCTTCCTCTGCGGCGCGGCGGCGCTGGAGGGCTCCGAGGTCACCGCTCACAACGTGGGCCTGAACCCCTCGCGCTCCGGGGTCCTGGACGTCCTCGAGCGCATGGGAGCCCGGGTGAAGGTCACGAACGCGACCGAGGAGGGCGAGCCGCGCGGGGACGTGACGGTCTCCGCCGCCGGTCTGCGCGCGACGACCATCGACGGCGCCCTCGTCCCGCGGCTCATCGACGAGCTGCCCGTCATCATGGTGATGGCCACGCAGGCGCAAGGGCGGACCGTCATCCGCGACGCGCAGGAGCTGCGGGTGAAGGAGTCGGATCGCCTCGCGGTCATGGGCGAGGCGCTCGCGGGCGCCGGGGCGAAGATCGAGCTCTTCCAGGACGGCTGCGCCATCGAGGGCCCGACGCCGCTCCGCGGGGTCTCGGTGCGCACGCGCCTCGACCACCGGGTGGCGATGAGCATGGCCGTCGCCCAGCTCCTCATGGCCGGGGACGAGGTCTGCCTCGACGACGTCGCCTGCGTGGACACGAGCTTCCCCTCCTTCTTCTCCATCCTCGATCGGCTGACGGGGATCGCGCCATGACGCTCCGCTACCTCACCGCCGGCGAGTCGCACGGGCCCGCGCTCTGCGCCATCGCCGAGGGCTTCCCCGCCGGGCTCGAGATCGACTTCGCCGCCGTGAACCGCGAGCTCGAGCGCCGGCAGCGTGGCTACGGCCGCGGAGGCCGGCAGAAGATCGAGAAGGACGAGGCGCAGTTCCTCTCCGGGCTCCGCGGCGGCGTCACCCTCGGCTCGCCCATCGCGCTCGTCGTCTGGAACAGGGACCACGAGGCCTGGAAGGATCTCATGAGCCCGACCGCGCGAGGCGGGCGCAAGTTCACCCAGGTCCGCCCCGGGCACGCCGACCTCGCCGGCGCCCTGAAGTACGGCTTCGACGACGCGCGCGACGCGCTGGAGCGTGCGAGCGCCCGCTCCACCGCCGCGACCGTGGCGCTGGGCGCGCTGGCGCGCCAGCTCCTCGCCCACTTCGGCGCGCGGATCTCGAGCCGCGTGGTGGCGATCGGCGAGCGGGAGCGCAGGGTGGGAACGCCTCCCTCCGACGCGCAGCGGGCGGCCATCGAGGCCTCGGACCTGGGCGTGGACGACGAGGCGGTCGCGGCCGAGTGGCGCGCGCTCATCGACGCCGAGAAGGCGCGCGGTGGGTCGATCGGAGGCGCCTTCGAGGTGTACGCGACCGGCCTTCCGCCCGGGCTCGGCAGCTACGTCCACTCCGACCGGCGGCTCGACGCGCGGCTGGCGGCTGCGCTGTGCGGCATCCCGGCCATCCGGGCGGCGGAGATCGGCGAGGGGACCCACGTCGAGCTGCGCGGCGATGCCTTCCACGACGCGATTTACTACCAGGCAGATAAGGGCTTCTACCGGGAGACGAACCGCGCAGGTGGCCTCGAGGCCGGGGTCACGAACGGCGCGCCGCTCCTGGTGCGCGGCTTCATGAAGCCCATCCCCACCATGACGAAGGGGCTCCCCACCGTCGATCTCGCCACGCGCGAGGCGACCACCGCGAAGTACGAGCGCAGCGACGTGTGCGCGGTGCCGGCGGCGGCGGTGGTCGGGGAGGCGGTGGTGGCGTGGACGCTCGCCGACGCGTTCCTGGAGAAGTTCGGCGGGGACAGCGTGATCGACGTCGAGAAGGCGGTCGAGGCATATGCCGCTCGGATCCGGTGAGGTGCTGGCCCTCGCGGGCATGATGGGCTCGGGGAAGTCCACGGTCGCCGCCTGCCTCGGACGGCTCCTCTCGCGCCGCGTCGTGTCCACGGACGAGGAGATCGTCCGCCGCGTCGGGAAGCCGATCCCGCGCATCTTTCGCGAGGACGGCGAGCCCGCATTCCGCGCGCTGGAGCGCGCTGTGGTGGCCTCGCTCGCCGGGCCGCTGGTGGTCGACCTGGGCGGGGGCGCCTTCTGCGATCCGGCGAGCGCGGCGCGCCTGATCGCCATCGCACGGGTGGTCTTCCTCGACGTCTCCGCGGCCGAGGCAGCGCGCCGGATCGGGCGCGGCGAGGGCCGTCCGCTCGCGGCCGCGTGGGTGGGCCTGGCCGCGCGCCGGTTGCCGCTCTACCGGCGCGCGCACCACGTGGTCGAGGTGGACGCGCTCGCGGCCGAGGCGGTGGCGAGAAGGATCGTGGATCTTCTGAGATGAGTGGGGCCGATCGCCTGGAAGAAGCGCTCGCGCAAAGGCGCAAAGAGGCGCAAAGAGAAAGAAGAGGGGTTCGGGGGGGGCTGCTTGGCGCCTTTGCGCGAGAGTCTCGTGAGGGGATTCCTTGGATTCAGCGGAGGTGGCATGGGGGCGATGAGTGAGGCCGCGGGAGGCGGTGCAGGCGCCGGCGCCGCGCAACGAGGGCCGCCGCGCGCCGGTGCGCGATCGATGCGGACGATCGCCGCGCGGCAGGAGGAGCACGCGTACGAGGTGCG